>ENA-ORDC01000037-ORDC01000037.1-marine-metagenome-genome-assembly--contig:-NODE-37-length-170058-cov-10.767333_pt1 | contig 170058 bp, 152 predicted proteins | sample MGYA00237783_ERZ508515 | MGnify/ENA primary metagenome ERZ508515 (study PRJEB26186, sample SAMN06268792) | marine metagenome | isolation source: Eden Landing Ponds, San Francisco, CA, USA | place... | reverse complement strand
GGCGGCCGCGCGCCGACGAACGTCATCAAGCTCGACCTGGTCGAGGAAGTCAGCATCGACACCAGCCGCGACATCGCGTAAAACGACCTTTTTACTGCAGGGGGTCGCCGTCGGCGACCCCCTTTGCAAAAAGCTCGGCCAAAAACGTCTCCGAGCGCGCCGCCGGCGCGCTCGGAGTCAACCGGCTCGCTTCGCTCGCCGGACGTTCAGTAGAGGCTCAGTATTTGGTTCCATACTCCTCCATCTAACCAATCTGCTATCCAATTCTCGGAAATGAAGTGAGGTGCGCGAAGATGGGCTATATTAGTCCGTAGATTCGCTGTTATCGAAATATTGGAATAGTACTTACCGATTGGTATTATATGATCAGATACCCCATAGGGAAGTATGGCCGCTCAATCGTCCGGTTCAATTCAATTGGCCGCAGTCGCAATTCCAGTCTTAGCTTTGGTGATTACAGTCGCCATCGATAGTATCGAAGAAGACGATTCCGCATTCTATAGAGGTATCATTGCTGGACTGAGTTTCCTAGCTCTGGCCACATCGATGGTTGTGATACTCCTCTCGGCTCTTTCGGAATTTATTCCGGTACCATCTGTGAAAGTGGTAACAAACCTAATTTACGCAAGCTTGATTGTGGGTATGATGGTTTTCGGAGTGATATTTAAAGAATCCCTTCGAGGACTTGATAACAATGAAGTGCGTCGGCCACTGATTATAATGTTAGTAGTTGTGTTATCAGGTTTTCTCATTTTGCTATTTCTTCCTCATTGAGCCAATTATTACGGTAACTCCCTGTATCTTACACGGCTATGGAAACATTATTTTTGAATCTCAGGACTCAGTGGTTAATATGCAGAGACAGTGGGCGGTTCATTCAAGACAGGATTGCCTTTTAAGATTTATTGCAGTCTTCAGTGAACCCGAATCAAACCCTTGTCACGGCCCGTTCACACACTCCTCGTAAGCAGATACCATCAAGTCCGGGTTGAAGACGTTCTCGGGCAGGTGCTCGAACCAGCGGATGTCGGTGATCTCCTCGTCGTCGACGGACGGATCGCGGTCGATCGTGGGGTCGTCGGCGATAGTCTCGAAGAGTACCAGCGTCCAGCCGACCGTCTCACCAGTCCCTTCGTGCTCAAAGGTGAACTCGTCGACTGCGCGGGGTGCGATCGGCGTCGCCTCGACGCCGGTCTCCTCGTCGATCTCCCTTTCGACCGCCGTTTCGAGTGATTCGCCGGGCTGTCGTGCGCCGCCGGGTGCAAGCCAGCCGTCGGCCCAGGGCTCTTCGATCAGCAACACGCGACCGGCCGCGTCGAACGTCAAGGCCACCACGACCCACCCCGCCTGTACTGGCTCCGATTCGCGTGCGTCCGCGAACGCGTCCGCATCGATCTGCTCACGGGTCTCGGTCGTACGGATGTCGTCTCGGTCGCGGGGATCGACGATCGTCATGCAAGAGATACTGAATCGTCAGCGTGAGATCGTGTCGATCTCCAGCCGTTCGGGCAAACCAACCGTGGTCCGTCGGCTTACTCTTCGACGTCGAGCTCTTCGGCCAGTTCGTCGGCGTCGACGTCAGCGTCCTCCAGGGCGTCCTCGAGGTCGCCGCCACCGCCGCCCATGCCGGGCATCATGCCGCCCATGCCGCCCATCATGCCGCCGCCCTCGCCGAGGGTCTCCTGAACGATAACGCGATCGACGCCGAGCAGTTCGACGAACTGCTGGGCGATCTGCTGTTTCTGGAACATCCACTGCTGGTTCATCGAGAGCTGCGGCGTGGCCTCGATGTACAGCGTATCCTTCTCGACCTCGACGGTTTCGGTGACCGGGCCGTCCTCGTCGTCCCCTTCCTCCGCAGCTTCTTCGAGGTCGTCGGCGTCCTCGACGATCTCCTCTTCCTCTTCGACGTCGGTCTCGAACCAGACGTCGAGCTCCATGCCGAGCATGGTGTCAAGCAGGCTTGCGGCCTGCTCTTCGCGGTCGTCGACGGTGTCGAGGATCTCGTAGTCGTACTCGATGTCCTCGCCGGCCAGCGGGTGGTTGAAGTCGACGCGGGCTCGCCCGCCGATGATCGTCTCGATGTAGCCCTGCTCGCCGTCGATGGTGACGGCCGCACCGGGGTAGCGGTCGTCCTCGTCGATCTTGTTGGCGCTGATGGTCCGGACTTCTTCGTCGTCGTACTCGCCGAACGCGTCGACGGCCGGGACGACGACCGACCCCTCGTCGCCGATCTCCTTGCCGGTGATGTCGTCTTCGACGTCCGGGAAGATATGACCCTCGCCGAGGACGATCGTCCGCGGTTCGAACTCCTGGTCCTCGCCGACGCCTTCTTCGTCGGCGACTTCCTGGCTGGTCGTATCGACGAGGTCGCCCCCGTCGACGGTCCAGGCCGTGTAGGCGACCGTCACGAAGTCCCCGTCCTGGAGGCCGTTCGATTCGGCGTCGTGCTCAGCTTCGGTGTCGGCCTCGTCGGCCGCTGTATCGTCGCTCATACCCCAACCGACAGTCGTTTCGCTCTTAAGGACAACGTTTCCGACTCGTACCCGCGAGACAGTACATGCCGAGTCGAGCCGTTTTTGCCCGATGGAGTCTTCCGCCGTGTCATGTACGAGGTCGAACTCAAAGTCCGGGCCGACCATGGGATCGTCAGGGAGCGACTCCTCGAGGCCGGAGCCGATCCCCTCGGGACGGTCCGGCAGGTCGACACGTATTACAACGCTCCACACCGGGACTTTGCCGCGACCGACGAGGCACTACGAGTCCGCCGCGAGCACGCCCACGGCGAGGAGACGGCGAAGATCACGTACAAAGGGCCAAAGATCGATGCCGCGTCCAAGACTCGTGAGGAACACGAGGCGACGGTCGGCGACGGTGAGACGGCCGACGCGATTTTCCGCGGTCTCGGGTTCGAACCGGCTGCCACCGTCGAGAAAGAACGCCACCGGTACTCCCTTCGGGAGTTCACCGTTACGCTCGACGACGTGACCGACCTCGGCGAGTTCCTCGAAGTCGAGACCGACGTCGAGACCGAGGCCGACGTCGAAGCAGCACGTGAGTCGGCGACGGCGCTGCTTGCGGACCTCGGCCTCGATCCGGCCGATGGGATCCGGACCTCGTATCTCGGGCTGTTGCTCGATGATGAGTCGTAGTAATTGTTTGGGGTTCGAAGGTTTCCGTAAGTTATAGACGCCGGGGCTGAGTACGCTTCGGCAATGAGTGAACGCAACATTCGGATCACGCAGGCAAGCGGTCAGGCAGTCGAAGATGAGCGCGTCGAGGTCGTCGAGCGCAAGGGGATCGGCCACCCGGACTCGATCTGTGACGGCCTCGCCGAGGCTGTCTCCCAGGCGCTCGCGGGGGCCTATCTCGATCGCGTCGGGAAAGTGCTGCACTACAACACCGACGAGACCCAACTCGTGGCCGGGACATCTGCCCCAGCGTTCGGCGGCGGCGAAGTCATCGAACCGATCTATCTGCTGCTCGTCGGCCGCGCCACCAAGGAGTACCAGGGGACGCGAATCCCGACGGACACGATCGCGCTCGAAGCGGCCCGCGAGTACCTCGACGAGACGTTTCCCCACCTCGACGTCGGGTCGGACGTGATCGTCGATGTCCGACTGGGCGAGGGCAGCGGCGATCTCCAGGAGGTGTTCGGCGAGGACGGCGCGGTCCCGATGGCCAACGACACGTCCTACGGCGTGGGTCACGCCCCACTCACTGAAACCGAGCAGATCGTCCTGAACACCGAACGTCGCCTCAACGGCGAGTATACTGACGAGAACCCGGAGATCGGGCAGGACATCAAAGTCATGGGCAAGCGAGAGGGCGACGAGATCGACGTGACCGTTGCCGCCGCGACCGTCGACGCCCACGTCGACAACATCCACGAGTACCGCGACGCCGTCGAGGGCGTCCGGGAGTTCGTCGCCGACCTCGCGACGGAGTACACGGACCGGGACGTCAGGGTGCAGGTCAACACCGCCGACGACTACGAGGAGGGCGCGATCTACCTGACGACGACCGGGACCAGCGCCGAACAGGGCGACGACGGCTCGGTCGGTCGTGGCAACCGCGCCAACGGCCTCATCACGCCGAACCGGCCGATGAGCATGGAGGCGACCAGCGGGAAAAACCCTGTTAACCACATCGGGAAGATCTACAACCTCCTGAGTACGGAGATCGCCGAGTCGGTCGTCGCGGAGGTTGACGGTATCCGACAGTTGCAGGTCCGACTCCTCAGCCAGATCGGCTCGCCGATCGACGATCCACACGTCGCCGATGCGACCATCATTACGGCAGACGGCGTGGCTATCAGCGACGTCGAGGACGAGGTCGAAGCGATCATCGACGAGGAACTCGCGGACATTACGGGCGTCACCGAGCGCGTCATCGACGGCGAGCTCTCGACGTTCTGAGCGGGAGCCGCGATCCGGGCGTTAGCGCTGGCGACGCGTCACGCTCGACCGTGTCGAAGCCTGTTTATCTCCCCGTCGAGTAGCCGGAAGCCAGATGCATCCGCCAGGAGCCGATGTCGTCGTCGTTCGCCACGGCGAAGTCGGCGTCAAGAGCGACCAGGTTCGGATGAAAATGGAGTTTCAGCTTCAGGAAAACCTGAACGCCCTGCTCGCGGATCGCGACCTGCCGGGCGACACCGGCTGTGAGCGCAACCGGCTGTACATTCGGACCGAGGCATCCGCCGTCGAGGCCGCGACCGCAGCCGCTGTCGACGCTCCCGGTGTCGTCTCCGCGAGCCCAGCCGTCTCGGTCGAGCCGACGATGGATGCGATCACTGACGCGCTCGCGGCGGCTGCGCGGGCCTGCCACGACGGCGGCCCCTTCGCCGTCCGCGCCCGCCGGGCGGGCAACGCGGACACGCACGACTTTTCAAGTCGCGACCTCGAATCCGAGGGCGGCCAGGCGATCTGGGACACGATCGAGGGCGCGGGCGGGACGCCTGAAGTTGATCTGGACGACCCCGCGTTCACGGCTTTCGTCGACTGTCGACCGGACGAAGCGTTCGTCTTCGTCGAGAAACGGGCTGGTCCGGGTGGCCTGCCGCTGGGGACCCAGAAACCGCTGGTGGCGCTGATAAGCGGCGGGATCGACTCGCCGGTCGCGGCCTGGCAAGTCATGACCCGCGGCGCACCGGTCGTCCCCGTTTACGTCGACCTCGGGGATTATGGCGGTGTCGACCATCGCGCCCGCGCGGAGACCACTGTCGCGGCACTTGCCCGGCGCGCGCCGAACTTCGACCTCCGGCTCAGGGTGCTCGACGGCGGGGAGGCCGTCGACGCACTGGTCGCCGAGACCGATGACACACGGATGCTTTCTCTCCGGCGGTTCATGTACAGGGCCGCCGAGACGGTCGCCCGCGAGCACGACGCTGTCGGGATCGTCTCCGGCGAGGCGATCGGCCAGAAGTCGAGTCAGACGACCGCCAACCTCGCGGCGACTGACGGCGTCACTGACCTGCCGATCCACCGTCCGTTGCTCACGATGGACAAGACCGACATCATCGAGGCGGCTCGGGATCTGGAGACGTACGACGACGCGACTGTCCCGGCCGGCTGTAATCGCGTGGCACCGTCGCGTCCGGAGACGGCCGGGACGCCGGCGTCGGTGACGGCGGTAGAGCCCGACGAGTTGCTGGCGATGGCCGAATCCGCCGCTCGCGACCCGGCACTGGTCGACGTGGACGCACACTCCGGCAAGCCGCCGACGGCCGATCGGTGACGAAACCGCTTTGGGCCGGCGCGTCGTTGGTTCGATCGAATGGCTCGTGTCTGTCTCCTCGGGAGCGATGACGTTCCACTCCGGCAGACGTTACTGGGCCACGAGACGGCTCGCGAGGCGTTGACAACCTACGATCTCGCTGAGCCGTATCACAACGCGATCGAACTGGAGACGGTGAGTCTCGGCGCGGCCGTCGCATTGTTGAACGACCTCAACTGGTATCTGGTCCGGTACGTCGACGCCGCACTGATTCGAGAGCCAAGCGTCACCGACACTGAATGGCTTTCACGTGATCTTGCTACCGCGATCCGAGATGGCGAGGTTACGCCAGAAACGTCCGGTCAGTATCTCATGCTCTATGGCGTCGAGCAGCTACAGTCGGCCGCTGAGCCGACCCCGGACGAGCCCGAAACGGGCGCAAGCGACGACGGTCAGCCGCGTTTCGACACCGAAGCACCGCGACTCGTCGAGCCGATGTACGTCACGCGGACGGACGGGTCGATCCCGACGTACGATCTCCGTGACGTCACGGAGACGGTCGTCGTCCGGGTTACCGAACGTGAGTTCACGCGCTGAGTCGGCCGATCCCTCTGGGTGGGTTCTGGATCACCGGTCCGGCTGGATCTGCTGTGGGATCGCAGTTCGCTCCGGCGCGGGTGTGTCCCGGTCACTAATATCCTGGACGATGCCGTCGAAGTAGCGTTCGTCGTTTTCGACCGTCGTGATCCCTGTCACGGAGGCTTCGAACTGTTCACCCGAGAGCCTCTCGAATTCGAGTTGCATGTCATGGACGATCCCGTCGCGTTTCAGCTTCGAGACGAACTGCTCGCGGTCCGCGGGATCCGCGTAGAGTTCTCGAAACGGCCGCCCCAGTAACTCGTCTTTTCCGGCTGCATCGAACATCTCGACGAGTGCCGGATTGACCTCCAGCAACGTTCCGTCGGGCAACGGCGCGTTTCGATAGACGCCAACCGGCAGATTCGAGATAATCCGCTCGAAGCGCTGCTGTCGGTCCTGGAGTTCGATCCGATAGATCGCATGCCCCAGATCCTCGCTGATCTCCGCGATCAGGTTCCGCTCCCGACTGTCGAAGGCGTCACCACGGTCGGCAACGAGACAGAGCACTCCCCGGAGTTGCCCATCGTACTGGATGGGGACTGCCGCACAGGAAAGCGAATCCGAATTGAACGTCGTGGCCGGTGATTCCGTGTGATCTCGAGTCGCCGTCTCGATCGAACCGGATTCGATCGCGGCGTCGACCGGACAGCACTCGACCACTGAATCCAGATCCGTCTTGTCGATAGTGGTTGTCTTCTGTGAGTCAGCTGCCGATGTGCGAACGTGTACATCCGTCTCCGTGCGTTTGCCCTCTCCGCTGTTTGCTTCGACTGTGCCAGTCCCTGTAGCGTTTGAATCGATCTCGACGATACTTGCGAGTAGATACGGGTCCGCGTCGGCGATTATCTCACAGATCCGGCGTTCGACGTGTTGCCGGTCGGTCGTTCGGACCAGCATCTGATTGACGTCCTGGACGAGTCCACGGATCCGATCCAGGTTGCCGGCCCGCTGGCTGGCGCGATGCTGGGCGACCGCGTTCGATACCCGGTTGGCGAGCAATTCGTACTGCTCGTTGCCGGTGTCCTTCTGAAGGTAGTCGGTCACGCCGTGAGCGATTGCGGTCGAAGCGATCTCTTCGCTGCCCTTCCCGGTGAACAAGATGAAGGGGAGATCGGGAAACTCGTCTCTGATCGATTCGAGGAGCGCAACCCCGTCCATTTCTGGCATTTCGTAATCGCTGACGACACAGTCGACAGACTGCTCGTGTACCCGCTCGATGGCCGCACGCGGATCCGTTTCCGTGATCGTCTCGAACCGTTCGTTTGCATCTTCGAGCAACGACGCAGTCAGCGCGACGAGATCCGGATCGTCGTCGACACACAGAACGGTGACTTGGCCCATCCCTGATCCGAGCATTGTGAGGCTCACTCATAAACTGCTGTGCGGATTTACAGGGCACGAAAAAACGGAGGGCAGCGACGGGATGCATGTATTTTCAATCGAACAAGCCGGTTGAGAGATACCGCTCGCCACTGTCCCAGAAGACGGTCACGATCAGCGGTGGATCCTCGTCGTCCGGAGCGGCCCGCTCCGCCGCAACTTCCCGGGCGATGACGCCCATCGCGCCGCTGGACTGGCCGACGAGCAATCCTTCCGCACGGGCAAGGCGTCGACACTCCGCTTCTGCATCCGCGAGTTCGATCGTCCGGACCTCGTCGATCACGTCACGATCCAGGTTCTCGCTGACGAACCCCGGCCCCATGCCCTGGAAGTCGTCCGAGCCCGATTCGCCCGTCGAGAGGACCGCGTTCTCGGCGGGTTCGACGCCGATCACGTCCACATCCGGGAATGCCTCACGAAGCCGCCGGGCCGTCCCGCTGATCGTCCCGCCAGTGCCCACGCCGGCGACGAACGCGTCGATTTCCCGATCACCAACCTGTTCGAGAATTTCGGGCCCCGTGGTCTCGTAGTGTGCCTGGGGATTCGCTGGGTTCTCGAACTGCCGAAGCTGGACCATCCCCTCATCGGCCTCGAGTGCATCAGCCCGATCCCGGGCGTCGGTCATGTCGCCCTCGATCAGTTCCAGATCTGCCCCGTAGGCTTCCATCAGCCGCCGGCGCTCGACGGACATGTCTGCGGGCATCACGATCGTCACATCGTACCCCTTCGCGGCCGCGACCAGCGAGATGCCGATCCCGGTGTTCCCGCTGGTCGGCTCGACGATCCGGTCACCTGGAGAGAGGTCACCGTCGCGTTCGGCGGCCTCGATCATCCCGAGTGCGGGCCGGTCCTTTGCCGACCCCCCGGGGTTGAACGATTCGACTTTGGCGGCGACGGTCGTGCCCGGTGGCGAGTCGATCTCGACCAGCGGCGAGCCGATCGTCTCGAGAATGCTGTCGTCCATTGGGTCCGGATTCGACGCCCGGGAGTAAACACCCGGCGGTCACCGGCAGGTCGTGCCGGTGTCGATACTGCCTCCCCAAGCGGTGCTGTTATTCAGCCTCGACCCCTGGATCGAACAATGATACTCGAAACGATGGAACCCAATCCGGTCTGGAACGCCGACGCCCACGCCGACACGGTCGAGACGCTCGGCGATTTCGCGGACGCGACGTTTAAAATCTGGGGCGCGGACTGGTGTGGCGACTGCCGCTCGCAGCTCCCCGACTTTGCCGCTGCACTGGACGCGGCGGAGATTCCCGATGACCACGTCGAGCACTATCCCGTCGACCGCGACAAACAGGGTGACGGCGTCGATGCATACGGGATCGAGTACATCCCGACTGTTGTCGTCGAGCGCGACGGCGAGGAACTCGCCCGCTTCGTCGAGGCGGAGCGTGAACCGATCGCCGTCCATCTGGCAACTCAGCTCGAATCGGCCGAATCGACCGCCTGAATCGCACTCAGGGGTCGCTGTCGAACCACGCCAGGGCGTCCTCGACGTCCTGCAGCGGTTGCGAGCACGTGAACTCCCGGCAGGCGTAGATCGTCGGCCCGCCGTTGGCCGCCCGCCCGGCGAAAATCGGCGGCGCGTCCTCGAGCCCGAACTGGTCTAGCCACTCCGCTAGCCCGGCTTCGGTCGCCGGCCGTCGAGCGAGAACGCGAGCGGGGAGGTACACCTCTCCGACGCGTTCGCGCCATTCTGCCGGGATCTCATCGGCGGCGATCGTCAGTTCGGTCGAGCCGTGCTGGTCGCGATCACTTCCCAGCACCAGCGACGCGTGCTGGAGCGCGTCGGCGGCGATAGCACTGTGGTGTGTTTCCAGGACCGCACCCGCGACCGCTCCGAACCGATCGTGCGGGACAAATTCGTCGAGTGTGACGAGCACGTCGACGGCCACGCCGCTGCTGGAGGGTGTCGAGCGGTCCGTCAATTCCTGGGGGCGAGCAAGCAGGTCCGTCCCGGCGTCGCTTCCAGCTTCCTCGGTGAAATACAGCGTTCCCGCATCCTCGTCGAAGAATCGCGTCTCTATCTCTTCGGCGAGATCCAGCGCGAACGCGAGCTGATCGGGATCGCCACTCGCCTGATAGCAGTCGAGTGCGCCCCGAGCGAGGAAGGCGTAATCTTCGAGGTACCCCTCAACGCGGATGTCTCCGTCGATGTATCGACGCTTGAGGAGGGCGCTATCCTCGTCCCAGAGCGTCTCCCGGACGAACTCCAGGGCGTCGACGGCGCGATCGAGGTGATCCGCTTCGAGGGCGAGTGATCCTTCGGCGAGCGCGGAGATGGCCAGCCCGTTCCACCCCGCGAGGATCTTCTCGTCGCGGGGGGGTCGGGTGCGTTCCGACCGCGCGTCGAACAGCTGCTCGCGTGCCCGCTCAAGTCGGTCCCGGACGTCATCGACTTCGAGGTCCGATTGGGTTGCCAGTTCGTCCACGCTCGCGGCGATCGTCAGGACAGTCTGACCGTCCTCGAAATTGCCGTCCTCGGTGATCCCGTAGCGGTCGAGGACGAGCGAGACGTCAGTTTCGTCCGCGACAGCCGCCCGGACATCCTCGGGTGTCCAGACGTAGAACTTCCCCTCCTCGCCCTCGCTGCGGGCGTCGAGCGTGCTGTAGAACCCGCCCTCGGGATGGCCAAGTTCGCGGTCGAGGAACTCGAACGTCTCGCGAGCGACGCGGGCGTAGCGCTCGTCGCCGGTCACCCGATAGCCCTCGATGAGCGCCCGCGGGATCTCGGCGTTGTCATAGAGCATCTTCTCGAAGTGCGGCACAGTCCAGGATCGATCGGTCGCGTACCGATGGAACCCGCCGCCGACGTGATCGTAGAGGCCGCCGTCGACCATCGCGTCCAGGCTCTCGGTGAGGACGGCCCGGTATTCGCCGGGGTCAGCGCCGTCGCCGTCAGCACTGCGTTCACTGCCGAACCGGGCGTCGGCGCGCAACAACAGCTGCAGGCGGCCGGGCTGGGGGAACTTCGGCCCGCCGGAGCCAAAGCCGCCCTGTTCCCGATCGGCGGTGCGGACGGCCGCGTCAGCGCCCGCACGGAGTAGTTCGTCGCTCCGAACGTCGCTGGGATCGGCTGGCGTGGGCGTCCCTTCGAGTTCGCCGCTGATGGCATCAGCCCACTGATCGGCCCGCTGTTCGATTCCGTCGCGATCGTTCTCCCAGGTTTCCTTGAGGTCTTCGAGCAGGTCGGTGAATCCGGGCCGGCCACCACGGGAATCCGGCGCGAAGTATGTTCCGACGTAAAACGGGCGACCATCGGGCGTCAGCCACACCGAGAGGGGCCAGCCGCCCTGTTGGCCGAGTAGCTGGGCCAGCGTCTGGTAGATCCGGTCGACGTCCGGCCGCTCCTCGCGGTCGACCTTGATTGGGACGAAGTTCTCGTTGAGGACGGCTGCCGTCGTTTCGTCCTCGAAACTCTCCTCGGCCATGACGTGACACCAGTGACAGGCGGCGTAGCCGATCGACAGGAAGATGGGCTTGTCCTCGTCCTCGGCGGTCGAGAGTGCTGTCTCGTCCCAGGGTTGCCAGTGAACCGGATTGTCGGCGTGTGCCTGCAGATACGGGCTCCCCTCCGCGGCAAGTCGGTTACGATCGGTCGGATCGGTCATACCGGGGTTGGGAGTCCCGGCGGTAAAACCGTCGTGCAGGCGGCGATATGGACGCCATCTCCGTCCGGAGGGCTGTCCGGCAAAGAGCAACCTTTACACTCCCCTGGCGTGGCGATTCTCCCATGACAGAGACGGTACTACTGGTCGGGGGTGGCGGTCGAGAGCATGCGGTCGCCCGTGCGCTCGCCGACTCGGACTGTTCGCTGTACGCCGCCGCCGGCAACCGCAATCCAGGCATTGCCAGTCTCGCCGACGGGTTCGAGACGCTGGATACCACCAACCCGACGGCAGTCAGGGCCTATGCCGAGGAAACCGACGCGACACTTGCGGTCGTCGGCCCGGAGAGTCCGCTCGAAGCGGGCGTCGCCGACGCGCTCGACGACGCCGGCGTCTACGCTTTCGGCCCACAACAGAACGAAGCGCGCATCGAGACGGACAAGGGCTTTCAACGCCGGTTCATGGAGCGAAACGACATCCCTGGCCTCCCGGATTTCGAGGAGTTCACCGACAGCGAGGCCGCCTGTGCGTTCATCGACGAGTACGACGGCGACCTCGTCGTCAAACCGGCCGGACTGACCGGCGGGAAGGGCGTCCGCGTCATCGGCGATCAGGTGACTGCCGCGGAGGCCAAAGAATACATCCGCGAGTCCGATCACGACCGACTCGTCCTCGAAGAGCGACTCGTCGGCGAGGAGTTCACGGTCCAGGCGCTCGTCGCGAACGGCGACGTCCGCGTGACGCCCGCCGTCCAGGATCACAAACGGGCCTACGAGGGCGACGAGGGACCCAACACCGGCGGAATGGGGAGTTACAGCGACGCCACCCTCGAACTGCCGTTCATGGATCGGGCGGACTACCTCGAAGCCGTCGACATCCTCGAAGCGACGGTCGACGCGCTGGAGGGGTACAAGGGCGTCCTCTACGGCCAGTTCATGCTGACCGCCGAGGGTGTGAAAGTCGTCGAGTTCAACGCCCGCTTTGGCGATCCCGAGGCGATGAACACCCTGCCCGTGATGGAGACTGACCTGCTCGATGTCCTCGTCGCCGCCCGTGATGGCGAGGCGTTGCCGCAACTCCAGTTCCAGTCGGCAGCGACCGTCTGTAAGTACGCCGTCCCCGACGGCTATCCGACGGACCCGGAAGCCGGAGCAAAGGTGCAGATCGACCCCGAAAGCGCCGGCGCGGCGACACTGTTCTACGCGAGCGTCGACGAACGCGAGGACGGGGTCTACACCACCACCTCACGTTCCTTTGCGGTCGTCGGCGTCGCGGATTCGATCACCGACGCCGAGGCGATCACGACCGAGGCCTTGGAGCGTGCCGGCACCGATGGCTTGCGCGTGCGCTGGGACATCGGCAAACCCGATCTGGTGCAATCCCGGATCGACCACATGGCCGAATTGCGCGGGGAGTAATCCGTCGGCCGGCGGAGTCGCCCGATCTCTTGGTGGATGCAACGTCCAACTGCCGGCTTTCGGAGCCGTAGTATTGTTTAAAAAATTCAATAATGGGCAATACTTGTTCGGAGGGGAGGAATTACCCCGATCGCCCTCGTTTGTCGTCTCATGGCAACGTATACGAACCGCTATCGCGTCGACGCATCGTTCGAAGACACGATCGAGACCGTCACGGCAGCACTGGGTGAGGAAGGATTCGGCATTCTTTCCGACATCGACGTCCAAGGGGCCTTCCGGGAGAAACTCGACGCGGAGTTCGGCCAGTATCGCATCCTGGGTGCGTGCAACCCCGGCATTGCGTACGACGCACTGGACGAGGAGTTCGAACTCGGTGCGTTGTTGCCCTGCAACGTCGTCGTGTACGATGACGGCGACGCCACGGGCGTCAGTGTCGTCGACCCGACCGAGCTGTTCTCCGTCGTCGACAACGACGACCTCGAACCACTCGTCGCCGATGTCGCCAGCCGACTCGAAACGGCGCTTGCGGCGGTTCCCGATGCCGAACCCATCGAGGAGTGAGGTAACGACCTGTCACCACGACTACGTCTCGAACGCTTTCCCGGGGAATCGAGCGTCGATAGAGCAGCCAGTGCGGCCTTCTATCCCAAAGGATTTCACCACGCTGGGCGGAACAGTACGTATGAATCAACAACAGACAGACGCCCTGGTTGACCTCGTTTATGGGGCGTTGATCTTCGTCTCGGTTGTGCTGATTGTCGTCGTTGACAACGATGTGGGGATCGCGTTCGGCATCGGCGTGCTGGTATCGTACTTCGTTCACGTCGCCTGGAAGATGTCACAGTACGATCCGGACTGGATGGTTTCGGCCGTCGAACAGACCGTCGAAGAGACAGTCGACGAGACGGTCGAAAAGCAAGTGGGTGATACCGTCGAGTCCACCGTCAAGGAAACGGTCGACCAGCAAGTCGGCGAGACTGTCGAGGAAACGATCGGCGAAACGGTCGGCGAGTCAGTCAACGAGACGGTCGAGGAAACAGTCGAAGCGGCAGTCGATGAAACAGTGGGTGAATCCGTCGAGGAAACCGTCGAGGAGACGGTCGAAGAAACCGTCGGTGAAACTGTCGAAGAGACAGTCGAAGCGGCGGTCGACGAGTCGGTTGGCAAGACAGTCGAGGAGAAGGTCGAGGAGAAAGTCGAGGAAACGGTCGAGGAGAAAGTCGAGGAAACGGTCGAGGAGAAGGTCGACGAATCCGTCGTTGACACGGACGAAGACGACTCGGCCGACGGCTCGGATTCAAACGACAACTGAGCGAACGACCGGTATCGGCCGTTTACGAGGGCGATACGACGATCTGCTGGCTCCGGTCGATCGCCAGCTCGAGTTCTTCGGCGATTGCACTCCCCCGGGAGACCTGGATCTCGCCGCCCCGACTCACGGTCGCGGTGAAGAGGTATTCGCCGTCGGCCTGGACCTCGACCGTCTCGCCGGCGTGACCGTCGGCCGGAACGATGACGTGCCGTGAGGTGATCTCCGGCGTGACTGCGACGCCCGCCGAGCTACTGCTCGAACCGCCTCCGGAACTCCCGGATGCCGACCCGCTACGCTTCCCGCCCGGCCGTTCGTCGAACGTCCGCACGTCGATATCGATCCCGAGGCGGTTCTCGACGTCGCTGATCCGGCCGCCACCCTTGCCGATGACCTGGGAGATGTCCCGGTCCTCGACCCAGACGATCGCGCGGTCGCGGCCCCGTACCTCGACTTCGACGTGGCCGTCGGCGATCGACCGGATCTCGCGTTCGACTTCCTGGCGGGCGATCCGATCGACGCCGCTCTCGCTCTCCTCGCTTTCGCCGATCGGCACCGTCACGACCTGGCGGTTGAAGGTGTAGATCTCGTACTCGGGCCGGCCGGTCTCGAAGTCCTCGATGACAATCACCGGCCGCGCGAGATCTTCTTCCATCAGTCCCTCGGGCACTTTCACCTCGGTGGTGACGTCGTAGACGGTGTTGATCTCGCCAGCCTCGATGTAGACGACGGTGTCGACGACCTGGGGGATCATGCCCAACTCGACGCGCCCGACCAGCCGCTGGAGCGCGTCGATGGCCCGCGTCGCGTGGACGACGCCGATCATGCCGACGCCGGCCAGGCGCATGTCCGCGAACACCTCGAAGTCGTCGGTCTTGCGGACCTCGTCGTAGATGGTGTAGTCCGGCCGGACCATCAGCAGCGAGTCCGCGGTCCGCTCCATCGAGCCGGCGAGTTCGGTGTACTGGGTGACTTCCGGGCCGACCTGGAGGTCGCGGGGTTTCTCCATGGTCTTGACCGAGTAGTCCGAATCGGAGAGGAACTCGGCGACCGCCTGGGCGAAGGTGGACTTGCCTGCCCCCGGCGCACCGGAGATGAGGACGCCGCGCTGGCGCTCGACCAGTCGATCCCGGAGCTCGTCGGCGTACTCGTAGTCAGCAAGCTCGGTCTTGACGATCGGTCTGACTGCGGTGATCTCGATCCCGTCGGCAAACGGTGGGCGGGCGATCGCGATGCGGTACTCCCGGAACTGGATGATGGACATGCCGGGTTCGTCGATCTCGATGAACCCGTCCGGGCTGGCGCGGGCGCTCTCCTCGATTTCGTGGGCGAACTCCTTGAGCTGTTCCTCGGTCGAGACCCCCTCCCGGATCCGCTCGTAGTGCATGTCGCCGATCGCCCCGCGTTTGGCCATCGGCGCGACACCGACCTTCAGATGGACGCTCATCGTCGTCTCGTCGAAGAACTGTTCGATTTCGAGTGATTCGACGTCTCTGCCGACCGGTTCGATGTAGACGACGTCGAGGCCCTTCGCGCCGGCGACCTCGCTCTGGACGACGTCGCTGGTGACCAGCGTCGCGCCCCGATCCTCGGCAAGATCGCGGATCAACGCGTCGATATCGCCTTCGTCGGCGGCCCGTCGCTCGCTCGATTCTGGCCGGCGGCCGATGTACTCGACGTCGATCTCGCCGTCGTCGGCCAGGTCAGCGAGTCGCTGTAGTTCCTCGAGTCCGTCCCAGCCGGTTTGTCTCCCCTCGTTGGCCTGGGATTCAAGCTCGCCCACGACAGCCTCGGGGACCGCGACCGTCGCGTCGGCGAACTCGCCATCGCTGATGCGATCGGACACACGCCCGTCGATAATGACGCTCGTGTCCGGTACAATGTTCATACCTGTTGGTGGGGCCGCGCCGGTGATAAACGCCAGCATCCCGGCGCGGGAGGGGTCAGGCCGGCAGTCAACGCCCGCCGTTCTCGTCCGCGCTTGCTCGCCCCGTCGAAGCCTATTTGCTTTCCTCGTCCGACCCTCTCAGTATGGCCGATCAGTACCGGCGGGCCGATTGGCTCGTCGATCGCCTTCGGGACGTTCTCACGTTCTACTATCCGACCGGGATCGACGAGGTGGTGGGTGGATACATCGCCCAACTCGACGAGGAAACCGGGGAGATCTACGACGCGGAGTCGAAACACCTGGTCGCCACGACGCGCTACGTCGTGAACTGCTGTCTCGGGGCTCGATTCGACGACGAACAGCCGTGGCTCGATGCCGCCGAGCACGGCGTCGAATTCCTTCGGGAGGGGCACTTCGATCCCGAGACCGGCGGTTACGACTGGCTGCTCGAAGGGGCCGAAACTGTTGATCGAAAGCGCGTCTGCTACGGGCACGCGTTCGTCCTGCTCGCGTATGCTCGGGCGCATGAGGCCGGCATCGATGGGGCCCGCGAGGGGATCGAAGCGACGTACGATCTGCTGATGGAGCACTTTTGGGAACCGGCCCATCACCTCTGTCAGAGTGAGTTCGACGGCGACTTCGCCGAGGCGTCGGCCTACCGTGGACAGAACGCCAACATGCACACCTGCGAGGCGATGCTCGCGGCACACGAGGCGACCGGCGAGGCTCGGTATCTCGACCGCGCTCGCGAGATCGCCCATGCACTCACCGTCGACCTGGCTGCCGAACACGATGGCTTGCTGTGGGAACACTACACCGAATCGTGGGATCACGACATGGACTACAACCGCGAGAAGCCGAAGGATCTCTTCCGTCCGTGGGGCTACCAGCCGGGCCACCACGTCGAGTGGGCGAAACTGCTGGCGATCCTCGACCGCGACGCCGAGGTCGACTGGGCGATCGACCGCGCCGAGGAACTGTTCGAGATGGCCATCGAGAACGGCTGGGACGACGAGTTCGGCGGGTTCTACTATACGTTCGATCGTGATGGCCAGCCGATCGTCGAGGACAAATACGGCTGGCCGGTCGACGAAGGGATCGGCGCGGCCGCGGCGCTGTCCGAGCGGACCGGCGACGACGCCTATCTGGACTGGTACGACCGGTTCTGGGAGTACGCCCAGACCCACCTGACCGCGCCCGGCGGGAACTTCTACACCAAGCTAACGCGGGCAAACGAGCCGATCGACACCGACGAGGGCCCCGCCGTCGAGCCAGGGTATCACCCGATCGGAGCCTGTTTCGAGGGACTCCGGTCGCTGTGAGTTCGGGTTGCATCCGTCCCTCGCTCTCGAAGGCAAGGAACGATAGTCCGTCGTGACGAACCGCTCGATATGACCGATCCAGACGTGCTGATCGCGGGCGAGACACTCATTGACCTGTTTCCTACGACCACCGGCCCACTCGCCGACGCCGAGACGTTCGACCGCCGGGCCGGCGGCGCGCCGGCGAACCTCGCGGTCGCGATGACCCGCCTCGGAACGGCCCCCTATCTCTGGACGCGACTCGGGGCCGATCCGTTCGGCGAGCATCTCGCTGACGTCCTCGAAACCCAGGGCGTGCCCGACCGCTTTGTCGAGGTCGACGCCGACCGGAAGACCGCCCACACGCTCGTCGGCGACGATCCGGCGGCCGACCAGTCGTTCGTCTTCTACAAGGAGGGGACCGCCACGATGGCGATGGAGCCCGGAACCGTCCCTGACGAGACGCTCGCGAACCTGGAGTGGGTCCACTTCGGTGGCGTCATGCTCTGTGAAGCGCCGGTTCGAACCGCGATGCTCGATCTCGCCGAGCGCGCACAGGCTCAGGACTGCACGGTCTCGTTCGATCCCAACACCCGCGAGGACCTCTGGCCCGATCCCGCCGACCTCGAACCGACGATGCGGCGGGCGCTCGAACTTGCCGACGTCGTCAAGACCGATCGCGAGGATCTCTCGGTTCTGCTGGAGACGATCGACCAGGACATCGCGTCGGTCGCCGAGGAACTGCTCGCGTACGGCCCGCACACGGTGTTCCTTACCCGCGGCGCTGAGGGGACGTACGGGATGGCGACGGCCGACGCTCCGTGGGGGCCGGCCGAGGTGGACCAGCCTGCTGTCGACGTGGACGTCGTCGACACGACAGGGGCCGGTGACGCGTTCACGGCGGGGACGATCACGGCCTTGCTGGCGGGGCGATCGCTTTCGGACGCAGTCACGTTTGGCAACGCCGTCGGCGCACTGACGACGACTGAGACGGGGGCGATGGAACCGCTACCGGACCGTGAGGCCGTGGAACGATTGATCGCCGCACAATAACAGTCGATTCGGTGGCCCGGCTGTCGTCGTGTTACTCCCCGGTGAGTGCCACCGGGTACTCGGTCAGGTTCTCCGCACCGTCGTCGGTCACGACCAGCAGATCCTCGATCCGGACGCCGCCGACCGCCGGATCGTAGAGGCCGGGCTCGATCGTAATGATGTGGCCCGGTTCGAGTTCCCCGCCGCGCTGGCTCACGCTCGGCTGTTCGTGGACTGCCAGCCCGACGCCGTGGCCGGTCGAGTGGATGAATCCCGTCTCGGCGCTCCCGTCGCTCCGGAGCGTCGGCAGGCCGGCGTCCTCGTAGACGTCACAGACGATATCGTGAACTTCGGCGCCCGTGACGCCCGGTTCGACCGCGTCGATGGCTGCCTTGCGAGCCTCGTCGGTCAGCTCGAACCACTCCTCGACCGTCTCGTCCGGCTCACCGACCAGGAACGTCCGTGTCATGTCGGCGTGGTACTGTGAGTCCTTTTTCCGGGGGAAGATGTCGACGATAATTGGTTCGTCGGCCACGAGCGGACCACTTCCGCGGTCGTGGGGATCGGCGGCGTCCGCGCCACAGGCGACGATCGTCTCGTCGAGCGCACAGCCGTTCCGGAGCAGTGTTACTTCGATCTCCTCGCGGACCAGTTCGCTGGTCAACACCTCACCTTCGGCGAGCAGTCGACCCTCGTCGTCGACAGCGGCTCCCGTGATGAGCTCCTCGGCGGCCGCCATCGCGGCCTCGTTGGCTCGCTGGGCAGTCCGGATATGGTCGATCTCCGCGGCGGTCTTCGTCGCCCGAGCGGTCTCGATCGCGTCGTCGTGATCGACCGTGACCTCGATGTTCTGTTCGCGCAGTGCGTCGGCCGTTCCCGTCGGGAACCGCGGCGGGACGGCGACGTGCTCGACATCGTGCTCACGAAGGAACGTGGCGCGAACGCGGGCGGCCGCTTCACGACGGTCGTGTTCCTCGCGAAGTCGGTCGTAGTCGAAGTCGACGAAGCGCTCGACGGTGTCAGCGCGTGCTTCCCGCTTCGCGCGGCCGAACTCCAGACTCCGGACAAACAGGAGATGCGTCTCCCCAGCGTACAGCGTCACGAACGGATCGGGGGCGTCAAACCCGGAGAGATACTGCTGGTTCGGGTCGGTTCCATCGGCATCAAGGAGATATCCGTCGGCCTCGAACTCGGCCAGCCGTTCATCGACTGCAGAAAGATCTGGCTCCATGCGGATAGTTCGGGCCGCCCTCGTCAAAGGGCTACCGACCGTCAACGAGCAGGCGCGCTTCGACGTAGGCCTCTGCCTCCGCTCGGAGCGTCGACAGATCGACGTCGGACGTCACTTGCTGGGCCATCGTGCCGGACAGAATTGTGTGGAGCGCGATCCCCATCTGTTCGGGGTCGACTTCCTTGAACTCTCCCTCCTCGATCCCGTCACGGATGATATCGGCGAGTTGATCCCTGAAGAACCGGTCATGCTGGGTGAAGTGGTGGCGGTACTCTTCGTCGGTCGTCGCCTGCGCACGCATCCAGGCCATCGCTTGCTGGAAGGCAATCTCCTCCGAACTCTTCTCCTGGGTGAACACCTGGTCGAATATCATCTGGAGTCGCTCGTGGGCGTTGGCGGCAGCGTCAGTGCCCAGGTTCTCTTCGGCGTCCTCGAGTAGATAGGAGAGAAAATCGAGCAGGAGTTCGTCTTTCCCTTCGTAGTGGTGATACACCAGCGAGGTACTCTTCGGGAAGTGCTGACCGATCCGTTCGATCGTCAGATCCGCGTATCCATGCTCGCATAACGCTGAATATGTCGCTTTCAGAATCTCGATACGTGTCTCCGATGGTTCCTCCGGAAATAGTCCTGGTGGCATTGTGTATGGTATCTGTCTGCCGGGTCGATTAGTTTCCCGGTTTCAGTGCAGTCGTGTCAGATTGCTATTCTATCGATATCTTCTTGGGTCTGAACACTCCCTGATGTGGTCGTGCTGACGTGACGACTGTGATTGAATATTCATTCAGAGTCCTTATATAGATCACGGTCGTTATCTGTCCCAAATGGGGATAAAACGGAGCAATCCGATCGACGAGCAGTCGCCGGAAAAATCCGCCTTCGCGATCGAGGCCAGCGACCTCGAATTGACGTATGCAGATGGGACTGAAGCCGTCTCTGGGGTGTCAATGACGATCCCGGAGGGGGAATTCTTCGGCTTTCTCGGACCCAACGGGGCGGGGAAGACGACGACAATCAAGGTGCTGGCGACGTTGCTGTCCCCGACGGCCGGGACGGTTCGCGTCAACGGGTTCGACGTCGAGGCCGACCAGCAGGCTATCCGGGAGTCGATCGGGTACATGGCCCAGGAGACGAGCGTCATCCGGGAGATGACCGCCCGCGAGAACCTCCGGTTCGCCTGTGACGCCTACGGCGTCTCTCGGGGGGATCGAAGCGACCGGATCGACGAGTTGCTGGATCTCGTGGATCTGGCCGACGTCGCTGATAAACAGGCCGAGGGGTTCTCGGGCGGGATGAAAAAGCGCCTCGACGCGGCGATGGCACTGGTCCATCGGCCACCGCTGGTCTTTCTGGACGAACCGACGACCGGGCTCGATCCGAAGGCCCGCAACCGGCTCTGGGACTACTTCGAGGAGATCAACGACCGCGGGACGACGATCTTTCTCACGACCCAGTACTTGGAGGAAGCCGACCATCTCTGTGATCGACTGTCGGTCATCCTCGACGGCGAGATCGTCGCGGAGGGGTCCCCGGAGACGCTCAAACGAGAGGTGGGGGGAGAGGTTCTCGACGTGGAACTCGAAGACGGCTCCGGGGCGCGCAAGCGCGCGGCGGCGATCGCCCGCGACGAGGAACTGTTCACCGACGACCCGACCGTCGACGTCACCGACGACGGTATCACCGTCACGTCCCGGGAGTCCCGCAAGCGCGGTCCCGATCTGCTCGTCGCCCTCCGGGACGCCGGAATTACCGTGACTGGCTTCAACGTCCGGTCACCGACGCTCGACGATGTCTTCCTCGCGATCACCGGCGAGCATCTCGACGATGGGGATCCGGCCGAGTCGGATCTCGATGCGGTCGAGTCGGCGGCCGGTCCGACGACTGCTGCCGATGGAGGTGACCCATGAGCACTGAAGCGGGGGCGGACCGCGAGGTCGCCCGCACGTCGAACTCGTTCCTGGGTGACGTCTGGACGAACTTCATGCGCTGGAACATCAACGCGATCCGCAACCCCTTCGTGGTGGTTTCCTCGTTGCTCCAGCCGATCATCTTCCTCGTCCTGTTCACGCAGGTGTTCGGGAACATCGCCGGCGGTGCCCTCCAGACCGGGATCAACTACGAGACGTACCTCCTGCCGGCGATCGCCGTCCAGATATCGCTCGTCGTTGCCTCCTCGTCGGGGATCGGCCTCGTCGACGACATCGAGAGTGGCGTCTTCCAGAAGACGCTCGTCACGCCGATGAACCGGGTCGCCGTCTTCCTCGGGAAGACGCTCTCGGAACTGATCCGCATCGTGGTACAGGTCACGATCATCCTCGTGCTGGGCGTCGTCCTCGGCGCGGAGATCGCCACGGGCATCCCCGGGGCGGTGGCCATCATCGGCATCGCGATCCTCTTTTCGCTCTGGTTTCTGGCGTTCTCGAACACGGTCGCGCTCATCACCCGCGACCAGGAGTCGACGATCATCGCCGCCAACATGGTTCAACTCCCCTTGCTGTTCGTCTCGAGTGCCTTTCTCCCGGTGAGTTCGATGCGACCCTGGATCCAGACGGTCGCGACCTACAACCCGATCACCTACGGCGTCGACGCCGCGCGGGCGATCATGCTCAACAAAGACGTGATGGAAGTGCTCGACGTTACTGCCTTCGGCGGAATCTGGAACACGCTCGTGCCATCGCTCGCGATCCTGATCGTCCTCGACATCATCCTGGGTGCAGTCGCGGTCTACATGATCAACCGCGCGTCGAGTGCCAGCGTGCAGTGATCGGTCGACCCGACGCTTACGGAAGCTCCAGCAGCGGACTACACGATGTCGACGCCGGTGAACTCGAAACGCGCGCCGCACTCGCGGCTCTCGGTCACCGAGACGTCCCAGTCGTGGGCCTCGGCGATCCGCTCGACGATTGTGAGGCCGAGTCCCGTCCCCTCCCTCGTCGTGGTGAAGCCCGGATCGAAGATCGCCGCGCGCTCGTCGGCCGGGATGCCCTGGCCGTCGTCGGCGACGTAGAAGCCGTGGTCGTCGATTCGGTCGATCCGGACGGTGACGTCCCCACCATCTTCCGCGGAGTGCTCGACCGCGTTCGAAAACAGGTTCTCGAAGACGTGTCTGATCCGGTCGCGATCACCCCGGATCCGGAACTCCTCGGCGACATCGACCGTCGCGCTCTCGCTGTCGATCATCTCCGCACACTCCTCGACGACCGGTTCGACCGGGACCGGTTCGGTCTCTCCCACCGTATCGCCCTGGCGGGCCAGCGTCAGCGTGTTGCCGACGATGTCCTCCATCCGTTCGAGCGCGTCGAGCAGCGGCCCGGTGTGCGGACTCTCGTCGTCCTCGGCGAGAAGCTCCGCCCGACCGAAGGCGACGTTCAGCGGGTTCCGGAGGTCGTGTGAGATGACCTCGGCGAACTCGTCTAAGCGTTCGTTCTGGCGTTCGAGCCGACGCTCGTACTCCGTGAGCTTGGTCACGTCAGTGATCGTCCCGACAACCCGCGGCTCCCCCTCGTCGGTCATGACCTGGGCCTGCTCGCGGACCCAGATCCGCTCCCCGCCGGGTTCGACCGGGTAGGTGAGATCGTAGCCAGTTCCATCGTCGATCGCCGCCTGGATGGCGGTCCTGACCCGCTCGCGGTGATCGGCTGGCACCATCTCGAAGTAGGCGTCGAAGATCGGCTCGACTGCCGACGCGTCGATGCCGAAGACCGCCTCGAAGGTCGGATACCACTGGATCTCCTGGTCCGCCGGCCGCCAGTCGAAGGTGCAGGCGTTCGTCGTTTCGAGGGCGAGTTCGAGCTGGTCGCGGACCGTCGCCAGCTGTTCGTTCATCGTCCGGAGTTCCCGTTCGCGATCCTTGCGGTCTGTCACGTCCCGGTACAGCCAGAGGTTCCCCTCGCCGTCCGCCAGGGAGAACGGTACGTAGCCCCGCGAGAGGGTCCGTCCGTCGGCCAGCTGGAGTTCCTCGCCGATGACCGGTTCACGCTGGTCGAGAAGCGTCTCGATCCGCTCGATGAACTCCTGGGGGTCGGCGAACTGCTCGGCGACGTCCTCGGCTGCCTTCGCACAGTCCGTCCCGACGAGCTGGTCACACGCCATCCCGATATCGAAGCAGTCACAGAACGCGGGGTTTGCGGCCATGATCTCGCGGTCGTTCCCCTCGACGAGGACGCCGAAGGGAAGGTGCTCCAGGAGCGCTGACAGCAACCGGTTGGTCTCGGTCAGCTCCCGCTCCTGTTCGTGCTGTTCGGTGACGTCGAAGAACGTCGTGACGAACCGCCCCTCTCCCAGCGGGAACGCGGTGATCGAATAGCGCCGTCCGAGAGACTCCGCGTCGTATTCGAACGCAGTCGGCTCGCCCTCGAGTGCGACCTCCCCGTAGGTCTCGATGAACGTCCGGTCGAGATCCGGCAGGACCTCGGTCACGCGCTTGCCGATGATCTCCGCCGGATCGAGCCCGGTCGCGTCCTCGAAGGCGTCGTTGGCGTCCAGGAAGACGTAATCGACCGGGTCGCCGTCCTCGTCGGTCACGATCTCGTGGAAGGCGATCGCGTTGATCGACTCCTCGAAGAGCCGGCGGTACTGACGCTCCTGTTCGATGCGGTGGAGTGCGTGGCCGATGTCGCCGCCGAGTTCGCGAAGCAGGTTCTTCTCGGTCTCGTCGAAGGGCTCCCGCTCGGCACTGTAGACGTTCAACACGCCGTACTGACGATCCTCGAAGGAGAGCGGGACGGCAGCACTGGCCCGAAAACCGCGCTCCAGGGCCGCCTCACGCCAGGGTTCGAACGCCTCGCTCTCCTCGATCGACTGGGTCACGACGAGGTCGTCCGCAGCGAGCGCTCTGACAGTCGGGCCGCCCCCCGTCGGACCCTCGTCGAGTGTGATCGAGGCCTCCGCCAGATAGCCGTCACCGTCCCCACCGCTCGCCCGCGGGACGACAGTCCCAGCATCCGCGTCGCGCCCGCCGATCCACGCGAACTCGTATGGCGGTCCGTCCGTAATGATCTCACAGATCCGGCTTTCGAGTTCGGCCTGGCTTCGCGACCGGACGAGTTCCTGGTTGACGTCCCGGACGGTACTCCTGATCCGATCGAGGGTGTCCACGCGCTTGCTGGCCCGGTACTGTCCTACTGCGTTCTCGATCCGGTTGGCGAGGACGGTGTACTGTTCGGTCCCACCCGCCTTTTCGAGGTAGTCGGTGACACCGGCGGAAACGGCCTCGCTCGCGATGGACTCGGACCCACGGGCGGTATAAAGGATGAAGGGCAGATCCGGGTACTCCTCGCGGACGGCAGCCAGCAGTTCGAGCCCGTCCAGCCCGGGCATCTCGTAGTCGCTGACGACGCAATCGATCGTCTCGTCGAGCCGTCCGAGCCCCTCGTTGGCGGTGGTCGCCCGTTCGACGACGAACTGATCGGCCTCGTCTTCGAGCATCGTCGCGACGAGGTCGAGGAAGTCGGGTTCGTCGTCGACGTGGAGCACCCGGATCGGCTTGCCCATACTGTCGTCTCGTTCTCACGGAGAAATAAATGTGTGGCATTCACAACCAACGCTCAACTCACGAGAGCAGACGGTAACGATCACACCGGTATCCTCATATCGTCCCCTCACAACCACTTTCACATGGACGTTCACGTCTCCCCGTCGACCGTTACGGGCCAGGTCCAGGCTCCGCCGTCGAAGAGTTACACGCACCGTGCGATCCTCGCCGCCGGCTACGCCGAGGGCGCAACCGTCCGCGATCCACTCGAAAGCGCCGATACCGAAGCCACGATGGGTGCCGTCGAAGCCTACGGCGGCAGCGTCGAACGCGGCGTCGATGCGCTCGAAGTCACCGGATTCGACGGCCGGCCGGCCGTCCCGTCGGACATCGTCAACTGCGAGAACAGTGGGACGACGATGCGACTGGTGACGGCCACGGCCGCCCTCGCGGACGGCATCACCGTCCTCACCGGCGACGATTCCCTCCGCTCGCGGCCGCAGGGACCGCTGCTCGACGCGATCGGGCAACTTGACGGACGTGCCGAGAGTACGCGGGCGAACGGCCAGGCCCCGCTTGTGGTGAAAGGCCCCGTCGACGGGGGCACTGTCTCGATCCCCGGCGACGTCTCCTCACAGTACATCACGGCCCTGCTGATGGCCGGCGCGATCACGGAGGAGGGGATCGCGATCGACCTCGAAACCGAACTCAAGTCCGCGCCGTACGTCGATATCACGATCGAAGTGCTCGACGCGTTCGGCGTCGACATCGAGTCGACGGCTGCGGGATTCGACGTTGCCGGTGGACAGACCTACGACCCTGCCGGCGGTGAGTACGCTGTTCCCGGCGACTTCTCGTCGATGTCCTACCTGCTCGCGACCGGCGCACTTGCCGCGCCGGATGGCCTGACGGTCACCGGCGCGCGACCCAGCGCGCAGGGCGACTCGGCGATCGTCGATATTCTCGAACGGATGGGCGCGGACATCTCCTGGGACCGCGACGCCGGCGAGATCACCGTCAGCCGGTCGTCTCTCTCGGGCGTCGAGGTCAGCGTCGCCGACACGCCCGATCTCCTGCCGACGATCTCCGTCCTGGGTGCGGTCGCCGACGGCGACACCAGAATCGTCGACTGTGAACACGTCCGCTACAAGGAGACCGACCGCGTCGCGGCGATGGCCGAGGAACTCACGGCGATGGGTGCAAGCGTCACCGAAGAGCAAGAAGCCCTGACGATCCACGGCGACGACACCGACCTCTCGGGGGCGGTCGTCGACGGCCGGGCGGATCACCGGATCGTGATGTCCCTTGCCGTCGCCGGCCTGGTCGCCGACGGCGAGACGATCGTCCAGGGTGGCGAACACGTCGACGTCTCGTTCCCGAACTTCTTCGACGTGATCGAGTCGATCGGCGCGTCGGTTCAACGGGAGTGATCGAGCCGATCGGCGGGTCACGTTCATGTGTGGGGCGAGGGAATCTTCTCACATGAGTATCTTCGACGGACACGACTCCGAAGCGCCCTCACCTGAGCCCAGCGTCGCAGATCTGGTCGAAGAGCTCGACGCCCTGGAGGAGACAGTCGACTCGCCCGAGGAACGTGCGAAAGTCGATGCGGTCAGGGAGACCGCGCTCTCGGTGAGTCAACAGGGTGCCTTCGGGCGCGTGATCTCGGGGTTCGACCGCGCCGACGCCTCGGAGGCACTGCTGGGTAGCGTTCTCTTCGGCATCCCGATGTTCGTCGAAGGTGGCACCAGCGAAGTCGGAGCGTATCTCGCGGCCACCCCGCACTTTCTGGTCGGGACGGCTGGGTTCACGTTCGCGCTCGTCTTCGGGATCCTCTACGTCGCCGAGATCCAGGACGTCCGTGTGGTCGACCCGTACTTCGGGTTCATCCCCCAGCGCTTCGCCGGCGTGCTGGTGATTGCGTCGGTGACCGCATTCGTCCTGATGGCGATGTGGGGACGTCTCACGTGGGCCCAACCGCTGGTCGCTGTCGGCGAGCTCGCCGCCGCGATCCTCCCGATGTCAGTGGGTGGCGCGCTGGGTGACATCCTGCCCGGGTCCTGACGACGGGAGCGTTATTCCAATCGCCGCTGCCATTCCTGCACCTCTCCCAGCAGTTCGACCGGCGGGGTCTCCTCGATGTCGAGGGATTCGAGCGCTTCGAGGACTGCCGGAGCGTCCTCGCCGAACTGGTCGACGATCGGATCCGTTCCCCCACCCACCGTCTCGTCGGTGTCCCCCATCTGATCCGCCGGTGGGTCTCCTGTCCCACTGTCGTCCGTGTCCGATTCCCGCAGTTCCCCCGAATCAAGGTCGAAGACGACCTGCCGGGTCTCCTCGCTCGCTCGACCGTTCTGGACGTCGATGGCCTCGTCGGCCCGGAGTTTCCGGAGTACCTCCCGCGCCCGGGAGACGACGGGATCCGGGACGCCTGCGAGGGTGGCGACGTGGACGCCGTAGGAGCGGTCGGCTGGACCATCCCGGACAGTCCGAAGGAACGTGACATCGTCGTCGGCCCCGTCGGTGGTGGGCGGGCCGGCATCGTCGCCAGCTTTCGCGCCCGAGTGCTCGTCGACGGCGACGTGGACGTTTTCGACGCCCGAGATGTGGTCGGCCAGCGCGGTGAGTTCGTGGTAATGTGTCGCAAAGAGCGTTTTCGGTGACGGCGAGGCCGACTGGGCCGAAGAGAGATATTCGGTCGCCGCCCACGCGATCGAGACGCCGTCGTAGGTCGCCGTCCCGCGACCGACCTCGTCTAGGATGACCAGCGAGTCCTCTGTCGCCGAATGGAGAATGTTCGCGAGTTCCTGCATTTCGACCATGAACGTCGAGCGGCCCTGGGCGAGTTCGTCCAGGGCCCCGACGCGAGTGTATATCCCGTCGACGATGCCGACTTCGGCCGACCGGGCCGGCACGAACGATCCGATCTGTGCCAGCAGGACGATCAGCGCCGCCTGGCGCATGTACGTCGATTTCCCGCTCATGTTCGGCCCCGTCACGATCAGGAACCGGCGGTCGTCGTCCATCCGGAGGTCGTTGGGCACGAACTCCGTCGTCTGCTCGACGACCGGGTGGCGACCGGCCTCGACGTCGAGCGCCCGCGAATCGCGCAACGTCGGGCGGGTCCAGTCGTTGCGGACGGCGTGGGTGGCGAGTGCCGCCATTACGTCGACCGCCGCGAGGGCCTGGCCGACGCCCTGGAGGAGATCGGCGTGGTCGGCGACTGCTTCGCGCAACTCCTCGAAACACTGGCGTTCGAGGTCGTGGCGACGCTCCTCGAGCCGGAAGATCTTCCGCTCGCGCTCTGTCAACTCCGGGATCGTGTAGCGCTCGGAGTTTTTCAGCGTCTTGATGTTCTCGTAGTGGTCGGGGACGTTGCCCGTCTCACTCTTGCCGACCTGGATGTAGTAGCCGTCCGTCTTGTTCCGGTCGACCGAGAGATGCGTGATGCCGTGGTCCCGTTGTTCGCGCTCGGGCAGCGTCTCGATCCACTCGAGGGCCGCCTCGTGCTCGTCGATCACGGCGTCGAGTTCGTCGTCATACCCCCGTCGCATGATCCCGCCTTCGGTGACCGTCCCCGGCGGATCATCGACGATCGCCGCGTCGAGGTCGGCCGCGAGAGTCGCGACGGCGTCGGGATCCGGTTCGTCGAGCCACGTCGGGAGCGGCGAGTCGGCCAGCCCCGGCGTCTCCTGGACGATCTCACGAACTGTTTCGAACAACTCCAGCGTGTCGACGGCCGCCCGAAGGTCGCGGGCATCCGCGCTCCCCGAGGCGGCCTTGCTCGCGAGTCGTTCGAGGTCGTAAGCGTCCCCGAGTACTTCCCGGAGTCGTTCACGCGCCATCGCCTCGGCCGACAGTGCCTCGACGCCGTCCTGTCGACGGGCCAGCCGTTCCCGTGATCGCCGGGGACGCTGGAGCCACGCACGCAACGTCCGGGTCCCCGCGCTCGTGACGGTGTGGTCGATTGTTTCGAGCAGTGACCCGGACTCCTCTCCACGCATCGTCTCGGTGAGTTCGAGGTTGCGCTGGGTCGTGGCGTCGAGTTCGACGTGGTCGGATGCGCCGTGGCGCTGGAGACGCGTCATCGACGCGAGTACGCCCTGGCCGGTCTCCGCGACGTAGCTGAGGACGGCCCCGGCAGCCGCGATGGTCGACTCGGCGTCGTCGATCCCGACACTGTCGATCGTTCCAGCACCGAAGTGCTCGCGGAGTCGGTGACGGCCACGCCCGGGGGCGAACGCGTCGGTCGCGTGCAGCGAGACGCTCGCGTCCGTCCGTTCCCGAAGTCGTTCGATCATTTCGTCGTCGGCCCGAACAGTCGGCCCGGGCAGCACCTCGGCCGGGTCGAACCGGTAGAGTTCGCTGAAGACGGCGTCGCGGTCGGCGACCTGCGTCACGAAGAACTCGCCGGTCGTCACGTCGGCGAACGCCAGTCCCCACGCCTCGCCCTCGACGATCGCCGCGAGATACCGGGCCCCTGCGTCGGTCGTGGACAGCAACGTCCCTGGCGTCACGATCTTCTCGACCTTGCGGGCGTGGCCGTCGTCCGTCTCGTGTTGGTCCGCGACTGCCACGTGGTATCCGCGTTCGACCAGTGCCGTCAGATACGGTGTGAGTTCGTTGACGGGCACGCCGGCCATCGGATACGACGAGCCGTGGCTGGACTTCTGTGAGACCTGGAGGTCGAGTTCCTCGGCCACTGTCTCTGCGTCCGCACCGAAGAACTCGTAGAAGTCCCCGACCTGCATCGCCAGTAGATCGGCGTCAGCCCCGTCCTTCAGCGAGAAGAACTCGCCGACGATCCCCGTCGCTTCAGTCATGTTCCTCCCTGGGTGCGAAGCGGGTTAAAACGCTACGGGACGCGATCGGGCGAGCGGCCATCGGACTCAAATACTCTGGTCTGTTACTATTTGACATGCACAGCCGGCAGGTCATTGCCGCGGCGATTCTCGCGGCGGTCGTGATCGGGACGTTCGCTGGCGTCGGTGTCGCGGGAGCGGTCGCTGGCGAGGATGCCGCGATGGCGACAACCACCTGGGAAAACGTTACCATTACGCAGGAATACCGTTTGCAACCTGATGAGCCCGGCCAGATAGAGGTGACAGCGACTGTCTCCTTCCCGGACATCGCCACCGAGTTCGAGATGGCTGTCCCCTGGCAGGGGACCGTCACGGACACCGATGGGTTCGAATCGACCGTGGGGAGACGATACGAGTGGACCGGCGAGATGGACGAGGCGACGATTACCTACGATCTAGACGCCAACGAAACGGCACAGGGAACCGGTCCCGAGCCAGGTAGCGGGCGATTTCTGTACGCCGACACGGGCGCGTGGGCCCTCGTCCGCCCGCCGGATCTCGAATTCATCAGCGGCAGATTCGATGCGACTGACGACGACGTCGATGTTGGAATCGACCGCCGACGCACCGTCGCCGGCGAGGGTGCTGTCGGAGATCTCCTTGCCTTTCTCGGGCCACACGAGACCTACACCCGCACAGCCCACGGCCAGACCTTCGAGTTGGTCGTTCCCGAGGCGGCCTCGTTGACAGCCGAACCAGACGCCGTCCTCGCCGCTTTTGCGAACGCCTCCGACGCACTCCGGGTCGGCGATCGTGACGATCGCGTCTTCACTGTGGCGGCCCCGACGTCGGTCGACTGGGCGGTGCTGGGGTTGCAGACGTGGGACAGCGACATGTGGGTGAAAGCGACCGAGCCGATCGAGACCGCCGACAACACCTGGCTCCACGAGTACGTTCACTCCAGACAGCAACTCAACACGACGAACGAAACGCAGTGGCTGATCGAGGCGACCGCGACCTACCACGCCGCCGAACTCGCCCTCGACGGTGGCCTCACGGATTTCGACGGCTTCGAGGAGCGACTCGCCCGCGGCACCATTGACCGATACCGCGACGTCGTCCTCGCCGAGCAGGCGACCTGGACCGACCTGGCCGAATACGACAAGGGCGGGCTAGTGATCGGCGAACTCGACAGGCAGATCCGGCTCGCGACGAACCGCTCGCAGACCTTCGAGACTGTCTTTGGCGACCTCAACGACGATACCACAATCGAGCACGAGCAGTTGCTCGAACGGCTCGAATCGGTCGCCAACGGGACGGTCGCGTCCACTGGCGATCGATACCTCACGAGCGACGCGACGCCGTCGACCTGGACCCGTGCCCAACACGAGGCCGCGTTCGGCTCGACGCCGGCTGCATTCACGTACGAACTCGCGTCGGCATCGGCGTCCTATCGCATCGAGGGACCGTACCGGAACGTCTCGACGGACGACATCGATCGACTGGCCACCGGGGAGACGCTGGTCGTCCCGGTTACCGTCACGAACATCGGCGGGTCGGCCGGGACCTACGATATCGCTCTCAGCGTCGAGGAAACTGTCGTTGCACGGGCAACTGGGACTCTCGACGGGAACGAATCGACGACGATCTCCCTCACCCACACGTTCGAACAGCCAGGGACGTACTCGGTCAATATCGGTGCCAGCAGAACTACCATTCAGGTGTCCGATCCGGACAGTGCCGTCGTCGAATCGATCGCTGTCGATCGCGCCACTCTCGATGCACCGGGGACCGTGACGCTTTCGGCAACTGTTCGTAACCGGCAGGACTTCCCGGCGACGGCGTCGGTCTCCTTCACGCAGAACGGCGCGACTATCGGCGATGGTTCCGTTTCGCTGGCCCCCAACGAGACTCGTACGGTCACGAGGAGCGTCACGCTGTCGGAAGCAGGCCGATACGAACTCGGCGTGAACGACCGGACGACGACGGTCGTCGTGGATCCGGCGCGCTTTACCTACGCTGTCGACGAGACGACTGAGATCACCGTCGACGGGGAGTACCGGACCCTCTCGACGACTGAGGTGCCGCCGCTGGTCGTCGGTGAGACGGTGCGGATCCCGGTGGCAGTCACGAACGACGGCGGTCTGACCGGTGAGTACACGGCGAACCTTTCGATCGACGGCGACGTCGCCACACGATCCCAGGGCGAACTCGCCGCCGGCGAATCGACCACGGTCGCGCTCGAACATCGGTTCCGGCAGCCTGGATCGTATCGGATCAGTGTCGGCGACATGCAGACGGTCGTCCAGGTACGCGACCCCGCGACACCGGTCGTCCGCAGGCTCGATCTCGACCCGCCGGCGCGTTCGGAACCCGGCAACGTGACCGTCACGGCCACCGTTGGCAACGGCGCACCGGTCCCGGCTGCGGGGGAGATCCGCTTCAGCCGGGATGGGACAACCGTCGGGGTCGAATCCGTCTCGCTGGCCGTCAACGAGACGCTGACTGTCTCGAAGACAGTTGCACTGCCGCGCCCGGGTCAGTACAGGATCAGAGTGGATTACGTGACTGCGTCGGTCGAGGTCGAACCGACTGCGGACGCCGCGTCGGACACTGGCGGGGACGGACCAACGGCCACCGCAGCCTCCGAGGTATCGACAGCCACCGATGCGGCCGAACCGACGGCGGCCGCTGGCCCTGGATTTACCGCCGTCACCGCGCTCCTCGTGGTCGTCGTCACCGTGTTTGGATTTGCGCGGCGGTAGCGAGACTCATCACCTGACAGCGTCGAGCAGTCGTTCCGTTCGCGTTCGCAACTCGGCCGGGCTGGCCGCCACCACAACCGTTGCCGGCGCACGCCCGTCACCACCCGGATCGACGACTGCGACTGGAGCCCCCTCACCAGCGAGAGCCGGCTCGACACCGGATTCGAGCGTCGGTCGGCGGTCGAGGTGGACGACGTTCCCATCGAGTCCATCGAGTGCCTCGGCCATCGCGTCGTCGTACCGCCAGTTGACGGCGAACCGGGCCGCGGGGGCCACTTCCCGGACGTCCAGCAGATATCGCGCGACGTGACTCGACGCGCCGAAGCGGACGCCGCGGTTCGGTCGAACGCCATCCATTGTCCGCGTGATTCGTCCCTCGACGGCCGCCACTTCCCCTGGGTGCTCTCCGAATTTCGTCGCACCGACCACGTTCGTACCGACCGCCGGAACGAGCGTCGAGACGTCTCCCTCGATGGCCTGCCCTCTCCCGACGAACTCGGAGACGAGCCGTTCGACTGTCTCGGCTGTCTCTGTTCTCTCAGCACGCTCGCGCGCTTCGACGAGATGATGGACCGCGCCCGGTCCCTCGCCCACGTCGAGATTGTACCGGACGGCCCGGGCGAGCAGGTCGATCCCGGCGCTCACGCTGTCGGCCAGCGCCTCCCCGTGAGCGAGGTGGGTCGCGACCGCCGCTGAGAGCGTACAGCCCGAGCCGTGGGTCGCGTCGGTGTCGATCCGTTCGTGGCGGAATGTCCTGACGCGATCGCCGGTGACCAGTACGTCGATGACGTCCTCCCCGGCGATGTGTCCCCCTTTGATCAGGGCGGCGTCGGCACCCATCTCGACGAGCGCCTCACCGGCCCCGACCGCCGTCGCCTCGTCCGTCGGTTCGATCCCCGTGAGGACGGCCGCCTCGTCGGCGTTCGGCGTCACCAGCCTCGCCTCGGCAACGAGGCGCTCGTAGGCGTCTTCGCCGGCGGGTTCGAGCAACCGATCACCCGATGCGGCGACCATGACCGGGTCGACGACCAGTTCGGGCAGGTCGCCGGCGTACCCAACGACCGTCTCGATCACGTCGGCGGTCGCAAGCATGCCAGTCTTGACCGCCCTGACGTCGAAATCCCCGAGAACGGCCTCGATCTGGGACTCGATCTGTTCGATCGGGAGCAGGTGACTCCCCTGGACGCCGGTCGTGTTCTGAGCAGTGACGCTCGTGATCGCGCTCGTACCGAACCCACCCGTCGCCTCGATGGTCTTGAGGTCGGCCTGGATCCCCGCCCCGCCACCGGAGTCACTGCCAGCGATCGTCAGCACGGTCGGCGGGTCGTGTGGTGCCTCGTTGCGCGTCATGAATCCCCCTATTCACGTGTTGTATAAAGTGATGATGTTATCGTGGCTGCTGCGTTCGGAGACTGTTGACATGGTCATTGCTCCGTTGGGCGACTGCTGGTATCGTTATTACTCCGTTGGCCGACTGCTGGTTCGGCTTTTGGCCCGCTGGACGACTATTGTTTGTTCTCGGCGTCCGCCGATTCACAGATATCCAAGCGGTTCGAGCCGGTTCTCGATGGTCTCCTCCGGCGGGCTGTCGCCGTTCGATTTCGATTTGGGCGGCTCCGCCTCTTCTTCCCGATCCAGTTCCCTGAGCAATTGCTCGAGAGCGAATGCAGCGTACCCGTCGACGGTATCGAACTGCGTCCGGGAGAGCCGCTGGGAAATGGCCTCGGCGGTATCCTCCGGGATCTCGATGGTGCGGGTCGGTTGATCGGTTGTTCGGTCGCTCATGGTCGACTCTCCCGTGGATCGGATGCTGATTCGAGGATCGTTTTGACGATCCGGTCGGTCACGTCCGGCTGTTCGGCGAGCAGTCGCTTTCGTCGCTGCTGCCAGTCGACGCGGTCGATGCCGAACGCCACCATCTCCTCGACTGCATCGAGAGCGCGGTCCGCGTCTGCATACGACCGCAAGAGGCCGTAGCGGTCCTCGAGCGCCCGAAACACGTGCTCGTCGTCCTCGCCGACCATCGTGTTCGTCCTGATCGCGGGCGTCCCGAGTATCGCGGCTTCCGTCGACATCGTCCCTGAGTCACCGACGTAGAGGTCGGCGTAGTACAGGACGTGATGGATGTCGGCCGGCGGAATCGTGAGGCGGTGCCGTTCGAGGTCCGATGGCAGGTCGCCTTCGGCCGAGATATACACCGCCCCATGCTCTTTGAGCCGCTCGATCAGTCGTCGAACGGTCGCCGGGCCGAGTCCAGCGTGGCCCGCGTCGTGATACGCGTCCCAGCCGGACACCCGGACGACGAAGTATGGATCGCCCGGATCGATATCGTTCGCGGCGAGCACGTCCCGATCCGGCTTGAAATACGCCGGGTGCAGGTACGCGAGTTCCTGAAAGTCCAGTGGCCGTCGTTTCTCGTCGGCGATCGGCAACTCGAAGCTGTCGGGCACACAGATCGTATCGACGAACGGCAGCGTCACACTCTGGTGGATTCGACGGATGAGCGGCCTGTCGACGTACGTATCGCTCACGACGACGTGTCGACAACCGAGAAGCGCCGAGACGTGTGCCGGGACCGGCCCGAGCCGACTGACGAGCACGTCCGGTCCGAAGCGGCGGGCGAACGAGAGCAGCCGCACCTCGCGGGTCAGTGTCTCCCACACGAGCGAGAGCGTGGAATCACCACGCCTGGAGAGCGACACGTGATCGATCCCGTAGGCCTCGAGTAGCTCGTTCGTGACCTCCTTCTCGCGGGAGGTTACGAACGTCTCGTGACCTCGCTCGCCGAGCTCCCTGATTGCATTGCGAAAGAGGTGTACCTGCGCGGGATGCCCGACGTCGAACAGCACACGGAGCGACGTGTTCCGGGTCGAACGGGCGCTGTCGGTGTCGGGCGCTGGGCTCGTGGCGGGCCGGGTCGTTCTCACGGCCATGGCCCACCGATCGTGTACACCGGCGCGTCGACCTCCTCTGTGTCGATGGCTGCCCGGCCGTCGAGGATCGGCGCGTCGAAGGTATCCCACTCTAGGGTCGTGAACTCATCGTGCGGTGTCGCGAGCACGACCGCATCAACCGACCGATCATGGGCTTCCTCCAGCGTGAGCGGTTCCACAGTGTCAAGGGCGCTCCAGTCTTCGATCAGCGGGTCGACGGCGTACACTGTCGGGCCCATCTCTGCGAGATGCCTGGCGAGCGGGATCGACGGCGTGTTCCGGAGTTCCGCGATGTTCGCCTTGTAAGTCATCCCGAGCAGGAGTACGCGCGCCTCGTCGGGTTCGACGCCCTCGGACTCGAGGATCGCGTCGGTCAGCGAGGCTGTATAGGCCGCCATGTCGTCGTTGCGTTCGCGTGCCGTCGAAAGCAACGAGGCGTCAGCATCGAACTGACCGCTGAGGAAGTGTGGGTAGACGGGGATGCAGTGCCCGCCCACGCCCGGCCCAGGATCGTGAATGTCACAGAACGGCTGGGTGTTGGCCACGTCGATCGCCTCGTTGATGTCGATGTCCATCTCCTCGGCGAAGACCGCGAGTTGGTTGGCGATCGCGATGTTGACGTCCCGGTAGACACCCTCGAATACCTTGGTTGCCTCGGCAGTGGTTGCGTCCGTCGTCGTGACCACGTCATTCGACGATATCTCGTCGTAAATGAGGGCGGCCGCTCGCGTACTCTCGTCGTCGATCCCGCCGACGACTTTGGGGTGTGTTCCTCTGACGTCGGCGAGCGCCTGGCCGCTCACGGTCCGTTCTGGACAGGCCGCGACGCCGAACTCCCCGTCCGAAAGGCCACTCGTTTCGAGGAGCTTCGGCAGGAACCGATCGACTGTCGTCCGTGGCGGCACGGTCGATTCGACGATGACGAGGTCCCCCGGCGAGAGCCCGGTTCCGACTGTCTCGACGACGTCATCCATGATCGAGAGATCCGGTTCGTCGTCGTCAGTCAGCAGTGTCGGCACCATGAGCACGTGCACGGCGGCCCGCTCAGCGGCCCCCTCCCCGTCGGTCGTGGCCTCCAGTGCGCCCGACTCGACGACCTCGGCGACGAGTTCCGGGAGTCCCGGCTCACGTTTGATCGGGGATCGGCCGTCGTTGATCGTCTCGACGACGTCCGGATCGACGTCGACACCGACCGTATTGCCGGTGACGTCCGCGTAGACCGCGGCGAGCGGGACGCCCATCTTGCCGAGCCCGTAGACCGCAACCGGTACATCCCCGCCCGTGAAGGCCGCCCGCTGGGTAGCCTCATCCTCGGACGCATCGTACAATCCGTCACGAGGGCGCGTCTCCCGGGACACGCGGCTGTCGTGCTGGGTCACGCGCTCGTCACCTCCGTGGCGGGAGTGAACGCCAGTGACTCGATGCGTTCGATGATCTCCAGTACGTTGAGGGCGTCCGCCGCGGTGACCGTCGGTTCGGTCCCGTTCGTCACCGCGTCGGCAAATGCCGAGAGCTGGGCTTTCAGCGGCTCGCCGTTCTCGACCATCGGTCGCTCGACGACGCTCTCGTGTCGGTAGCGGATGTCACCGTCCGACTCGACGAACTCGGGGAGTGATCGACGATGAATCTCGACCGTCTGGCTGATGAAGTCGACGTTGACACGGCACGATTCTGCCGTGATCGAGAGCTTCCGCACCTTCTCCTGTGTGAGCCGGCTCGCGGTCACCGTCGCCACAGTCCCGTTTTCGAACTCGAACTGGGACGTGGCGTGCTGGTCGTCCCGGGCGACTGCCGACAACGAGGCGATGGACTCATCGACAAGCGACAGCAGGATGTCGACGTCGTGAATCATGAGATCCATCACGACGTTGTCCTCGTTATCGCGGTCGAGTGGCGGACCGAGTCGATCGATGTCGATCGAAACGATGTCCAGATCCGGCACGATGTCAGCGAGGACGGCGACTGCCGGATTGAATCGCTCGATGTGGCCGACCTGAAGCGCCACACCGGCCTCGCGGGCTTCCTCGGCGAGATCGTGTCCGAGTTCCCGATCGTCGACAAAGGGCTTCTCGACGAGGACATCGACTCCGTGCTCGATGGCCTCTCGAGTGGTTTCGGCATGATACGGCGTCGGCACCGCGATCGAGACGACGTCAGCCCTGTTCAGCAGGGCCGATCGATTCATCGGCTCGACGCCGTACTCGTCGGCGATGCGGGACGCACGATCGTCGTCGGCGTCCGTCACGCCGACGAGTGTGGTGTCTGGCAGTTCACTGTACACCCGGGCGTGGTGTTGGCCCATACTCCCCACACCGATCACGCCCGCAGCGAGAACGTCGTCAGTCACGCCACCACCTCCGATGACGGCTGTGCGGATTGCAGGACGCTGCAGCACGCCTTCAGCCCCATCGCCGTCGAAACGGCGTCGCTCGGAGACAGCGTCGTCTTTGCAGGGTCAGTCACCGACATCGATACTCGTTCGGGAGGCGAAACTGGTTCAGTCACGAGGATGAATCCATTTGGGAATATGATTGTTATTCTCAGCTTGCGGGCGGTAAGCAATGTCTGACGACATCAATGGCTGGCGAAAATGCAGATTGATAAATTAGCGGATGGATGTGGACTGATTGCCCTGCATGCAGCCGATTTGACCTGTGAGTTACTGACAGATATGGCCATTTACCGACTGTTCAAGGACCGAAATGATTGGTTTACCCGCTGTGAGTATCGGTCGTGTCTCGGGCAACGGCCGTCCGAATCGTCTCGACGACAAGTCGCCTGTCTCTCTCGTCGACGTATGGGTGGGTTGGGAGCGTGAGGATGTGACGCTGGAGTTTCCCGGCACCGGGGAACGTTGTGGGATCGATCACGGGCCAGTCATACAGCGTCGTGGCCTGTATTCCAGCCTCGTTGAGCGCCTGGCCGATCCGATCGCGAAGCGGTTGCGTCTCGGCAATTAGCGGGAATCTGACGTACTGATGTCTGGTGAGTCCGCCGATCGGGTCGATACTCCTCACCTCCGGGCAGGTCGACAGCGCTTCGGTGTAGAACTGTGCCGTCTTCGCGCGCTGCTCCCGATCGTCTTCGAGGCGGTCGAATACGCGGCTGGCGATCGCGCCCTGGAAATCGGACATTGTCGCAAACGGCGGGTCGTATTCGACTGCAAATTTGGATTCTGGATGCGTCGTGGGTCGCCAGTTCAGCCGTCCGAATCGGTCGAGCCATTCTTTCGCCCGCGTGTAGGCGTAGTACCGGCGTGGCCGGGATAGGAGCGCATAGCCGGTGATTGCGCCGACGTTGGCCCTGGTCCGGGAGCGTCCTTGATCGCTAAAGGCGAGATCAGGATTTTGACTGAGTATCATTCCGCCACCGACCGGAATCGGCTTTCCCTGCTGGAAGTTCAACACCGCACAGTCGCCGAACGTGCCCAGGCGCTGTCCCTTGTATTCAGTCCCTGGCGCGTAGCCGAGCGCCTCGATGAGAAAGACGTCCTGATCCGAACACGTCTCCGCAAGGGTCTCCATCGGTGACGTGTATCCAAGGACGTTGACGGCGACGACGGCGAGTGTGTGTTCAGTGACCGCCGCTTCGATGGCGGAGGGGTTTGCAGCGAGAGTGGTTGGATCGACGTCATACCGAGCCGCTTCGAGACCGACACCCTCGATCGTCTCTGGGAAGTCCGGACTGCAGAACGCGGGAATGAGGACCTCGCGACACTCGTCTGGCGTATTGGCACGCAGTTCGTGAACGCAACTGGCAAGCGCGCGGCGGTAGGACGTGTACGTCGCGGACGTATCGGCGTCGAAAAACGCTTCCATATCCCGTTGGAACCGGTCACGTGCGTTTCTCCGTACACTGTCGAGGAGGCCGCTGCAGACGTCTCGTAACGCAATCGGCGTTATGGCCGGTGGAACTAACCGCCATCGGCGGGGTCGTTCCACGCGATCGTCCTCGACACCGTCTTCCAGCCGGTCGATCGTCCGTGCGTCGTGCTGTTCCATCTATTCACATGGCAGACGGACTGTTTACAAGGGTATACTCTTCTTACTGGGGTCCTGGGCAGTTCACCAGCACCCAACTTCTCGTGATCCCGTCCGTCCAGGGAGGCACTTCGCCGTAGGAGTCGTCCGACGGTGCTTCAGTGGGAATCCCTGGTCACTCGAAACGTCTGTGAGCAGACTCGATAACTGTCCGACGATCGGCAGATTTATCATTCAGAATTCCGTAAACGCTAACACACTGGGGAAATAGAGTTTGAAGGCAGGGGTTAGTCGATGATTTGGGGGACCAATCCCGTAGATATGTTGCATTCACGCCGATACAAACGGTATCAACACACCACCAATCTGCGTTGAGCCGTAAAAACTCTCTTTCCAGTAAGTAAGTGATGCTTAACTATGGTACAACAGAAGGGGGATCCTACTGACGAGCGGGGGACTGACACACGAGAGAGAACACTCAGTCGTCGCCGGCTGTTGCAGCTTTCCGGCGGCGGGCTTGTCGCTTCCACGGTCGTCATGTCTCGCGGTGACGCCCAGGAGCAATCAGATCGACTCGAGATCGTCGCTCCGGAAGGGATAGACATCCAGTATCAATTCACCTGTGGCGACACTGTCGCGTTGCTCGAGGAAAACAGCGTGACTGACGCTGAGACGTACGAAGAACACATCCAGAAGAACGACGACGGGATGTGGAAGGTAACCGGATCGACCGCCGATGGATACGCGGATGCGTTCGAACTCGACGGCGACGTTCACTCCTTTCAGGTTGACGGTGGCGATTATCAACTCTACCGAAACGGTAATGCGATATCGCGTGAGGAACTGGTCGAACCGCCGACCAGGCGACTCGAGATCACGACGCCGCCGGACGGCTCTGTCACGTACTCGTTACGGACGACGGGCGAGATCTTCAGGGTGATCAACGACACCGATCTCACCGCGGAGACGAGCAACGAAGACGTTGCAAAAAACGACGACGGAACCTGGACGGTGACCGGTCGGACGGGCAACGGTTACGGCGACACGATCGAGTTTCTCGGTAACGTCGTCGAGTTTACGCCACTGGAGGGGCAGTTCTCGCTCTCGCTCGACGGGCAGACGGTCTCGACGTATGAACTGGCCGGAGTGAACCTGCCGGAGCATAGCTATTCATTCGAGGGGACCGGCGACACCCCGGCAGAGTATTATCTCGAAGTCCAGGACGGTGGCGATCTGATCGCCTCGACGAAAGACGGCGCAGTCATCGAATCGGATTTTCACTGGATCAGCGACGACGGGACCAGAGCGGCCGGCCGTGTCGACCCTGGCGAACGTCACGCTTACCGATTCGACAATCTGGTTGTGGACGTTACCGTCGACGGCGATGCGAACGCGTTCGTCGACGGCCGTCCCTCGGATCTCAGTCGATACCCACAGGCGGGTGCCGCGGGAGACGATTGGAAACACGGCTTCCCCTGGCAGCAGGGAGCTGATGCAACAACGCTGGGTGGCGGAGCGGGATATGTGGATACGATCAGCAAAGCTGCCGCCGACACCGTGGCCAGAACACGTGGCGGACTAAAGCGAGCGCTCGCGAGTGCGGCGTCGGGTGACGTCGTGTTCCTGGCCAATGACATCAACCTCGGCAGGACCGAACTCACCGTTCCGCCCGGCGTCACCCTTGCGAGTGATCGGGGCGTCGATGGGTCGCCCGGGTCACTGATATACACTAACTGGACAGGGACCTGTCAGATTCGCGCCCAGGAGCGCTCACGCGTCACCGGGATCCGGCTGCGTGGACTGCATCCGGGTCAGACAGTCACGGAATCGAATCCGATCGATTTCGCTGCCCCGGAATTTGCCATTCAGTGTGAAGGTCGGGACATCGAGATCGACAACTGTGAGTTATGGGGTCACGCCAATCGGGCCGTCCACGTCAACGAAAACGCGCCGAACGCACACGTCCATCACAGCTATATCTACGACAACAATGCCCAAGGACTGGGATACGGTGTCGCGATGGAGGCCAATGCCCTGGTCGAGTACAACTACTTCAACAATAACCGTCACAGCGTCTCGGCGGCCCCGTCGACGAGTTATATCGCCCGGTACAACCACTTCGGGCCCAAAAGTGTCCGACACATCATCGACGCGCACGACCCCTACAGCGGCACCGCTGTCTGGGAACACAACATCGTCGAGAACGACGAGCCCCGGACAGCGGATGGCGAGCCGAACTGGGGGTGTGCTGGCTACGGCAACGGCATCACGGCAGACGGACGTATCACCATCCGTGACAATTGGTTCTTCCTGAAAACCCACGCGTTCCAGGACATCCCGGGCCAGGCCCCCGTTGAGAACGACGGCAACTTCTACGGCTCCGAACGGGCCCACGACCCGTCAGCAGTCATCCCTGGTCACCCGGGCATGGGCGACCGGCCCTGGGACTGATTGCTCCGGACTCGCTTACATACCATCCGTCGTGTAGACTGTTCCTCGCTTTACGATCTCGACTGCGGCAAGCGGAAACGACTCCGGTGGTGCTGGCGGATCGAACAGTCCCCTGACGAGCCCGACGACGCCGACTGCTTTTGCCAGGAGTATCCGGACGGCATCTCGGACGCCGAGCTGAACGGTCAGAAGAACCATAGCAAGGGCCGAGAATCCGAGCCACGACAGCAGTATCAACGGAAACAGGATCGAGATGACGCCGGCACAGAGCCACGCGAGCAGCGCCAGCCGATATCTGATACGAGAGAGGTGCTTCGCGAGTAGCTGTTTCGAACCGGCCGACCTTCGCAACGCCTGTCCGGTGCCGAACGTGTAGCCACGTCCCCAGCGTCGCAGGATTTCCGAGGCAGAAGCGGTTCGGGGCGGATGGTCTGCGGCCACTTCCGGGAGACGTCGCAGTTCGTACCCTGCGGCGGACAGTTCGAATCCCAGGTGGATGTCCTCGAGCGACTGCAGGTACGGATCGAACCCGCCCACTGCATCCAGTGCCTCGGCCCGATACAGCGCAACTCCACGGACAGCCTTGACCTGTGTGGTCGTCTCGATATCCGACGGCGTATTGATGTGCCCGTCAACGGCTGCGACAGTCGGCTGCGCATCGAGCACGTCGAGTGCCCGTCCGAGCCACTCGGCGTGAATCACCATGTCACCGTCGACGAACAGCACGCGCTCGCCGCGAGCGATCTTCGTTCCCACGTACCGGCCTGCGCCCGGCGTCGTGAGCTCGTCATCCGCGATCCGAGCGACCGTAATCGGGTACTCAGTAGCGATGTCGACGGTCCCATCCGTCGAGTTCGAATCGACGAGAATCACCTCGAAGTCGACCAGGTCGCGACACGACGAGATGACCGATTCGATACACGCCCTGATCCGATCCGCTTCGTTGTAGGTCACGATCACGACCGAGAGTTCGATCGGCCCCGTCGAGCGACCCGTCTCTCGTGGTACCGTTGTGTCGGCGGCCGCGGTACTGTGGATTCCGTCGTTGACATTCCCCACCTGGACGCTCATCCTCCGAAACAGGGGCCGTCGGGTTCTTGGTTATGAATCGGCTACTCCGGCGACCGCGGTACAGTGGCGGGCTACGGCGGGTGAATGCCGAATGGAAGGGGCACCTGTTCGAGAATTTCGAGGACCTCATCGACGTCGATTGCCCGTGTCACCAGCGCGATGGCGGCGAAAACCACGAGGCCGAGTACCGGAACCACGACCAGTGCGACGATGTCGTTGCCGATGAGGCTGTCGGCAAGGAAGATCGTCACGCCGGCAACCGCCGTGGTGGCAGCGACCCGAACTGGCCGAAAATCCACCAGCGGATCATAGCCGATGCGCCTCGCTGCCCACACGAGCAACACGAACATCGAACCATAGGAGACACTGGTCGCTGTCGCCGCACCGTTCAGCCCGAAAAGCGGGATCAGCGCACCGTTCAGGACAATGTTGAGCGTCGCGGCCGCACCGGTGGCGAGGATGAGTGTCTTGAGTTCCCCGGAGCCCTGACAGATCGCCAGAAGCGGTCGTGCAATCGCGAACCCCACGGCTCCCGGAAGCAACAGGAGGAGCGGCACGGTGCTTACCATGAAGGCTTCGCCGTAGTAAAGCGGCACGACGCGATGAGCGAGCGTGGCAAGCCCCACAGCCATGAGGAGAATGAGCAGCGTCGTATAGCGGGTGATCCGTCCGGCGAGTTCGGTAATCTGCTCGTATCGTTCCTCGCTCCAGAGGCTCGAGCTCGAATGCAACAGGAGGCTCTGGAGGACGATCGGGACGATCCAGAGGTACTCCGCCAGTGCCAGCGCGGCCTTGTAGTAGCCCGTCGCCTCGTCACCGACTACCGTTCGGACCATGATGATATCGACGTGAAACAGCGACATCACGAAGAGCACGAGCACGACGTTGAGTACGTTAAAGGAGAGAAATTCCCGGTAAGAGACTGTCCGCGGAAACGAAAACAGTTTCCGGACGGAGATCCGCGTCACGATGGCGTATCCACCGACGAGTGCGACGAGCGCGTTTGCGACGATGTGTCCGAACAACATTCCGAAGACGCCCAGCCCTGAGAGGACGAGCGCGATACCGACCACGACGGTGACTGATTTCTTGAGGACTTCGAGCGGCCCCTTGATGTGTTCGAGTCCGAAGCCAAGGACGGTGTGCATCGCGAGGCCGCGGAACTGACCGACGACGATGAAGCCGGCGAGTACGTAGAAGTAAAACGAGAATCCCTCGCCGAAGGTAGCTCCAACACCCAGCCACGTCACGATCACGAGGATGACGCTCCCGGCAAACGCTAACAGCAACGCCAGCACCAGGTAAAACTGCAGGACACGTTCGATCCAGTCGTCGTCCTCGCGGTCCTCCGCGACGAACTTCTGGACACCCTCGGTGATTGCCGCGCTGATCGGGATCATGTACAACGAGTACACCGAGAGCAAGACGGCGTAGTCCCCGTAGCGGCCGGGGCCGAGCAGTCGCACGATGATCGGCGTCGAAATCACCGCGATCACTGTCGTCATCACTTTCGGCCCGAGCAGGGAGAGAAACCGGCGAAAGAGACGCGTCGTTCCGATCACGGTAGTCGGCCCCCGGGATTCACACACCGCCGTATCGGCCAGGACAGTCGTAGCCGGATCTCTCCGAGAGGTCCGACGGGTGAACGCTGGCTGGCAGCCGGCACGTGGAACCTCCTACTGACACTCACTCGTGGCTCTGGACTATCTCGTCGCGTGCCACGCGTAGTTATTGGTTGTTTACTACCCCACTCGGCACGGGGATTCTCCGGTCGCCTCACAGTGATCCAGCCAGTATTTTCTCACGGTGTTCGTCGACCGATCTGTCTTCGAACGGGACGACGCCGAACGGCTTGGCGCGGGATTTTGGACTATTGGGCGGCAATAAGACGGATTTCCTGGATCGGCGACCGGTGGTAGGCCGTCGTTTACTCGCATCGAATCCGAGGTTTCGTCGACCTCCTCGCATGTATCCGATCGAATCCGGGTTTCGAACCGCCAGTCACTCGTCCTGCCGTCGCCCTTGCTGGCAAGGTTGCGCGCTTGCTCGAGTCGCCGTTCCCATCGGTGCTGCATCGTCCGATCAGAGGATATCGAGGAGCGCTTCGAGGTGCGATATCTCACGATCGGGTACCGCCGCGTCGGTCTCGGGTTCGAGGTCGCTGTAACGGCCGCGACTGAGCCGGACCGTCGTCATGCCGAGATCATTGGGGTGCCGGAAATCGAACCGTGGATCGTCGCCCACGTACACTGCAGCGTCGGCCGACACCGAGAGCGTCGAGAGGGCCCGCTCGAACGGATCTGGTTTGCGCTTGGACGATCCGATATCGGGTGTGACCACCACAGCGTCGAAGTACGATCGGATGCCCAGGCGACGGAGTTTGGCATGGCCCCCTCGCCCGTCCGTGACGAGTCCCAGCCGATAGTCCTCGGCCAGCGTCGAGAGGACCCGCTCCGTCTCCGGATACGGTGACAGCGGTGTGTTTGCGTCGTGGTAGGCATCGACGAGGTCGTCGACCAGCGCCGGGCTGCGATCGTGGCGATCGAGCAGTTGGTCGAACGTCCCGTCGGTGATCCCCTCGGTGAAGTACAGCCGCAGCAACTCCTCGTGTACCTCCTCGCCGGTCCGGGCTTCGAGACGGTCAGCCGCCGCACGGAGCCCCGCCCGCGCGTATTTCCGGTACGCAAAGAGCGTGTCGTCGAGGTCGAAACAGACTGCCCGAATCGTCATCGTTGCCGGATCCACCCCCACCGCGGTTCGATCATCGGCCCCACTTTCACTGCCATGGGTTCACCGGGTCGCCATCCTGTTCGTGACCCCGTCCGGATCAACGTGGAAGGAGTCACCACCGGGTGATCGGAACACCTCGTTCCAGTATCGGGTCATCGACGTCCCCCACTCGACATCGACCGACGGAATCGGCTCTTCGAGTGCGTGCTTGAGACCCAGATACGGCAGGTTCACCCCGGCACCGACACACATGATGATCGTCCCGGCGACACGGGGATTGATCTCGACGAGTTTCGGTTTCCCGTCGGCGTCGTACTTGAACTGGAGGTTGACGTTGTACTCCAGGCCGAGCTTCTGGCATATCTCGCCCGCTTCCTCGATGAGGCGCTCGTTCTCTTCGACGACGCCCTGAAACGAGATGCCAGCCCGTGTCTTGGCCCGCGAGCGCGGGACCACGGGGCCGACGGAATCACCCATCGCGAGCGCGTCGACGCTGTACTCCTCGCCCGGGAGGTACTCCATGACGACGAGTTCGGGGAAGGGATCGGCCTCGGCCAGTACCGGACGGATCTCCTCGAACGTCGTGGTCGTCGCACTCGGCTTCTCGTCGAGCAACTGGGTTAGCTGATCGGCATCCTCGTCGAGCACCCGGAAGCCCCGCATGCCACTCCCGACGACGGGCTTGAAACAGACCGGGTTGTCGGGATATTCGAGCGCCTGCACCGCATCGACGAACGACGCCTCGTCCTCAACCCGGCAGAACCGCGGCGCGGAGTCGAAACCGTGTTTGTCGAGAAACGCGTACAGTGCGGCCTTGTCGTTCGCGATCGAAAGTATCTCCGCGGCGGAAACCATGACGCTCGCGGGAACGTCCTCGCGGTGGGTCGCCAGTGGCTGTAGCTCGTCGGTCGTCAGCGGCAGGACGACGTCGACGTCTTCCTTCGTGACGATGTCGGCGATCCGGGTCACGTACCCGTCGTCAGTCCCTGCTGGAACCCGGTAGGACGCGTCCACGAGCGAGAACCCGTAGGCGTCGGGATCCATGTCGACGCCGACGATGCGGACGTCGCGTTCCTCGGTCAATCGAAGGCTCCTGATGATGCCCCAGGCACCCGGTGCGCCCGCCCCGGTCATGAGAACGGTCACGTCGCTTCTGTTGGTTCGTGTGGCTGTCGATGATTCACTCATGCTTGTCTCCCTCTTCGGTCAGGTCGTCCGTCTCGACGTCTCCCGCACTCCCCCGATCGTCGCGTCTTCGGTTGTTTCGAAAGCGTCCGGAGTCACACCCATCGAATTTCACTTCGTCTGAGCCGCCGTCGGGATGGGGGTTCGAGGGTGTTACCGACGCCGATCCGTCAGATTGTGCCGGCTCGGTCGATGGATCGTCCGGCGATGTCGATGCGTCCGTCGCTACCGCTTGGTCGTCTTCGGCCGCGGAAGCTGGTTCGACTTGTCGTTCCAAGGACTTGTTGTCAGCGCGATCAAGTATCCCCGCGTAGAGAAAGACCAGTGCCCCGGTCAGCGCCGAGAGGAACCACGTCCCCGCCGTTCCAGTCCGGCGAGACAACGCGGCGAGCACACCGGCGAGACCCGTGCTCAACCCCCCCACTCCGAGGAGATACAGCGGCGCAATGGGATTGTAGGATTCGAGCAGGTACTTCTCCCGGAGTCGCCAGCAGAAGTCCCGTAACAGCATCAGTGATACCCGCGGGATGTACTCACTGTAGTCGATGTGGCTCTTCCAGCCGTCGGTGTATGCGAACGTCGACGAGCGGGGGACGTCCGCGATTCGGACGCCGGCCACGTTGAGCCGGACGAGCAGGTCATTGCAGTAGCCGTAGTACTCGTACATCCCCTCGATGTCCGTCTCCCGAAGTGCCGCCAGGGAGATGGCTGTATAGCCGTTCTGGGAATCCATACTCTCCCAGTAGCCACTCGCGATCTTGGTGAGATACGAGAGGACGACGTTCCCAAAGAGGCGAAACCGGGGCATTGCGGCGCGATCTTCGGGTCGGGCAAACCGATTGCCCTTCGTGTACTCCGCGATACCGTCGACGATGGGATCGACGTATCGTGTGAGTTCCCGCGGGTCCATCTGGTTGTCGCCACCCAGGACGACGGTCACGTCGATCTCCTCCTCACGAGCACGCAAATATCCCGTTTTGATCGCCCCGCCGACCCCCCGGTTCTCGTCGTGCTGGATCGGGACGATGAGCCGATCGAAATGGCCGTCGTGTGAATCGTTGCGTTCGGTGGCGTGGCGACGGATCTCCGCCCACGTGTCGTCGGTCGACCCGTCGTCGACGACGTACGCCCGGTCAATGAACGGCGGTAACCCGTCGATGACGTCGCCGACGTACCCTTCTTCGTTGTACGCTGGGACGACTGCGGCGATGGTGTGTTCTCTATACATCGTTCGGTCCTGTCATGACTGTACTCACTGGCTGTACGCCCCCTCACAGAACTCCCGTTGGGCCTTTCGGTCGACACGAAGGCACGCTTCGGTCACGTTCCGGTCGACGCACTCCTCGAACTGACGATCGGTCTCCCCCCATAGCCCGGGATGGGTAAGAATCTGGACAGTCGAGGAGAGATCGGTGACCGACGGCGTTGAGTCTCGCCAGCGTTGTCCGGAGTCGGCGACGTACTCTATCTCGTTGAAGTACGCCGGGTTGTAGGTGCTGGTGAATCCGTCGAAGGAACGGCCGAGGACCCACTTCGGTGGGATGTGAAACGAGACGGTCCGTGGTGTCTGTTCGAGCACTGTCCCAAGGATCTCACGTTCGGCCTCGACTTTCGACTCGATCGCCCCGTCTGCCGGTCGGTCGTCCCAATATTCGTGCGTGCTGAAGTGTAGCGCCACCTCGTGACCGAGCGATTCGATCGCTTGCAACTTGTCACGGACCGCTCCTTCGAGCGGGTTGTAAAGCGGGGACGTGAGTAGGACGCAATAGGTCGCTTCGATCCCGCGCTCCGCTTCGATACGCGCTGTGGTCAGGGCCTTCTCGATCGAGAGATCGACGTCGTGTCGGAGCAACACCGTGTTCGATTCAACGGCCTCCGAGAACGTCCGGAAGGCGTATCCCTCGTGCTGGAGGCGGTCCAGGAGCGCCCGATACCAGTCGTACGTGAATTCGAGACTGGGCAGCAATCGGTCAATCTGTCTTTCCATCCTCTCTCAGCAGAGGCGGGTCTCTCGATTAGTAATTCATCGCCTACTGCGTTCGAGCTGGGAGTAGGCGGGCTTTTCCAGCGCCACTGACACCGACGGATTACCTGACACGGTGCCGAACGGTGGTGCATGCGCGCCGGAAAACCGCTGTCCCCGGCGTTCCTTCGACGATCCAGAGCGCGAGGGTCATTCCTGGAAGCAGGGCATACAGGACGAGTACATCGAGGGGATTCATCGCTCGTACTGCTGCGATGAACTCCTGGATGTAGACGAGTCCACGGCCGAGACCGTAATCGGCGTCGTAGGCTGTCGTTTCGACCAGTGGCCAGAGGACACGGACGAACAGCGGTTGTCCACCTGCCCGTAGCGGGTTCACCACGTCGGCGACCAGATGCGACCAGTACCCGATGATGAATCCAGCACTCTCGCGGACGCGTCCCCTTCGCCGGCCAAGCGAAAGTGCGGCCACGCCGACGGGGAGCGCCACGAACACGGAATGGGCGATGGCGAATCCGGTCGGAAACAGGCCGAGCCCCCACGCGAGGGACTTGTCGACCACGTCCGGCAGTTGTGTGGCGAGCCCAAGGGCGACCGTGTCACTATCCCCCGGTGGGTCCCGACCCAGCAGACGGCACCCGAGCGAGTACCCGAGGTACCCGAGGGCGGCGTGCTCCCACGGCCACATTCAACCGATCATCCTCACTGCACCTGGAGTGCAGCGTTGCGTACGGCATCACTGATGTGCTCGACATCTGTTTCCGAGAGGTCGGGATGCACCGGCACTGAGAGAACCTGCTCGGCTGCCCGCTCGGCGACCGGGATGTCGGGGTCGTAGGCCGCGTACGGCTCGAGGTCCGGAATCGGGGTCGGATAGTAGATCGCCGTCCCGATGTCGGCCGCTTCGAGCTGTTCGCGGACCCGTTCGCGGTCGGAACACCGAACTGTATACTGGTGGTAGGAGTGGCGCGCGCCCGACGGTTCTGCCGGCGGGGTGACGCCTGGTACTTCCTCGAGTGCCGCAGTCAGCGTCGACGCGTTGTCCCGACGTGCCGCTATCCAGTCGGGGAGCCGTTCCAACTGGACGCGACCGATTGCGGCCGCCATACTCGTCATGCGGAGGTTGTGGCCCACCCGTTCGTGAGCGTACGGGGCGTCTTCGCTTGCCCGTCCGTGGTTGATGTAACTCGCGGCCCGGTCGGCGACCGCCTCCTCGTCCGTGAGGACCATTCCGCCCTCGCCAGTCGTCATGTTTTTCGTCGGGTAAAAGGAGAACGCCGCGGCGTCCCCGAAGGTGCCAACGTAGTCTCCCTGGTACATCGCACCGTGAGCCTGTGCAGCATCCTCAACGAGAGCGACGTCCTCTTCGTCGGCGATCTCGGCGAGCTCGGCCATCGCCGCCGGCAGACCGTAGAGGTGGACCGCGAGGATCGCATCGGCGTCGGCCTCGCGGACGGCTTCTCGGGTTTTCTCGGGATCGAGGTTGTACGTCTCGGGATCGATGTCGGCGAAGACGGGGTCGGCCCCGACCAGCCGGATGGCGTTCGAACTCGCGACGAACGAGAACGGCGTGGTGACGACCCGATCGCCGTCGCCGATACCGAGTCCCTCGAGCGCAGCCACCAGCGCTGCGGTGCCGTTCGCGGTGGCGACGGCGTGATCGCTTCCGCAGTAGGCGGCGAATTCAGATTCGAAGTCCCGGACTTCCGGACCGTCAGCGACCATTCCACTTTCCAATATCGCCTGAACGGCTTCCTGTTCTGCCGTCCCGAACGTCGGACTGGCAACGTGGATCACGCGACGTTCCCCCCGCTGAGTTCCTCCGGCAGCGGTTTGATTTCGGCGGGAACGCCGACGGCGAGACGACGCGGTGGAACGTCCTGCGTAACGACGGCCCCAGCGGCGACAAAGGCACCGTCTCCGATGGTGACTCCGGGCAAGATCGTCGCGTTCGCCCCGACCGAGACGTCGTCGCCGAGCGTCGGCCCATCCAGGTCGACATCGACCCGGAGCGGATAGGGGTCGTTTGTCAGGACGGCGTTCGGTCCCAGAAAGACACGGTCACCGATCTCGCTCCCCGGCGGAACGTACACTCCAGTCTGAATACTCACATCCGATCCAACTGTCACGTGACCGTCGAGAACTGACTTCGTCCCGAGGATAACGTCGTCCCCGATCGTCGTCTGTTCGCGGACGAGCGCATCGTGGCCAGTCGTAAAGCCGGAGCCGATCTCGACGTCACAGTACACCATCGTTCCTTTCCGGATCGTCGCGTCTTCCCCGACGATCGCCGGGCTGGCGTCCTCGTCGTACTCGTAGCCAACAGTCGTCTGCGCGTCGGTATGGATGTCGTCACCGACTTTCGCGCGGGTCATCGTTCCTCCCTGTCGCGTCCGTGGACGTGCGAAGTTGTGTTCACCGTCATGGTCTGTATACTGGCAAGCGGCCGGTTTTGTGGGACCGGCACCGTCGCCGCCAGCGTCGACCGTCGGTAATCCGGATACGCGCTTTGTTATGCAGCGCCTTCGCTCCATCCCTGCACTTACTTGATCGCCCTGACTCTGGGCCACCCGGCAGATTGACGAACGGGCAGGTGGGCGCCCTACAGGTTGCACTCCACGGCGAGATTCCGGGCGGCACGCGAGAGCTCGTGGGTCTCTCGATCGTGACGCTCCAACCGGGCGAGCCGCGCCCGGCTATCGGCGATCCGACCCGGATACTCATCGGAGACGTCGACTGTCTCTCGGTGATCGTTCTCGAGGTCGAACAACGACTGCTCGTCCTCGTGTTCGACATACTTGAACCGTGGATATCGAACTGCCTGGTGTGTGCCGTACTCACACCGGGAAACCACGCCGGTATCGGCGACGGTTTCGGGAGTGAAAGCCCCTTCGCGGGCGATGGTGAGTGCGACCTCCGGAATGGTCGCGAGCGAGGTCGGTTCGGTGATCGTCCCCGTCGTGCTGGCGTTCGAGACGACGTAGGGAACGTGGATGTTCTCCTCGTACAGTTCCCGATGATGGTGACCGTAGTTGTCGTGCTCGTTGAACGATTCGCCGTGATCCGAGTGGACTATCATCACCGGATCGTCCGACGCTAGATCCGAGCGGATTCGTTGGAGGAAGCCGTCGACCGATCGAACTGTGTCCCGATAGCTCCGCTGCATCGACTCACGGGCGCGAGTCGACACTGTTTCGGCGTGTCCCCGCATGACTTTCTCGGTCCGGGCCGTGTTGAGATACATTCGAAGCAGTGACTGTTCCTGACGGTATGTGCGCGTGGGCAGGAACGGAAAGTGGGTGTCCAGCAGGAAGACCCACAGAAAGTACGGCTCCGAGAGGCGACGGCGAACCGCGTCGAGTTCGTCGTAGAACTGCTGCCACCGGGTGAAAAACGAGTTGCCGGAAAGCATGTCAAGCGTTAGCTCGACGGGCTTGCTCGTCTCGTCGACTCCTGGCGTCCGGCTCAGCAACGTATGGAGTCTACTGTCGGCTGGCTCACCGGCGAGATCGGCAAAGTAATCGAACCCCCGATCGAAGCCCGAGGCTGCAGACGCCCAGAGGTTGGGACTGAAACCGGCCGTCGAGTAGCCCAGTTCCGTCAACCGCTCGGGAAGCGATGGATGCCGACGGAGGTGCCCGTCGATCGCGGCAAGGCGACGCTTCCAGTTTGTCTCGCCAGGATACGTTTCCAGATCGCCTGTCGGCCGATGATGGCTGGTAAACACGGCCGGCATCGACGAGAAGGTTTGGGGTCCGGGTGCGATGGCTGTCTCGAACGTGACGCCATCGTCGGCGAGTTCGTCCATCGTCGGCGTGAGTCCGCGGTCGTCACCCAGGAATCCGCAATGATCGGCCCTGAGACTGTCGATCGAGACGAGGACGAGGTTTGGGCGGGTTTCACTCATCGGTTCCTCTGGCCGGGACGTGGTTGTGGACAACTCCCCCTGGCAATTGCGTTGTGACGGACATCGTCTGGTCTGGACTCTGTGGCTGACACTGTTTTGTTAGTCAGGGACATCCGCCGGACTGATCGGATAGTCCACGCCGCACCCGGATGACACCGAAACCACGCAGCAAAAACCCGCCCAGTGACAGGGTATGCTGTGTATACTCCCCCATCCGAGTGGACCGAAATCGGGGCAGGACGATCTCCTCTGACCGGATAGTATGTAGCCCATTACTATCCCGTCTGGTGGCGTCCTCTGGCCGTGCCGGAGCATGGTTCCACCGTGGAGATGCACATACTCAATCTCGTCACGAACCCGAACGCACAGTTCTTCCAGCAGCAGGTAACGGCTCTCGAACGCAGGGGGATCACGGGGGAGACGCTTGCCGTCCCGGGAGAGCGACTGACGACGGACACGGGAACGAGCTCCCGATCGATCGTCGATTACCTTCGATTCTATCCACGTGTCCTCCGGGAGTCCCGTGGCTCGTATGACCTCGTTCACGCCAATTATGGCTTGACGGCACCAGCGGCCCTGGCCCAACCGAGACGTCCAGTCGTCCTTTCGCTATGGGGATCGGATCTCTTCGGCGAGTTCGGGTGGCTGAGTCGATGGTGTGCGAAACGCGCCGACGCGGTCATCGTGATGACCGATGAGATGGCTGAGGAACTCGACACGCCGGCGACGGTCATCCCCCATGGCGTCGACCTAAACCTGTTCCGGCCGATCCCACAGGACGCGGCGCGCGAGCTGGTCGGCTGGCGAGACGACGCTGCCCACGTCCTCTTTCCGTACTCGAAACAGCGCCCGGTGAAGGACTATCCACGCGCCGAGTCGGTGGTCTCTGGGGTCCGTGAACGACGGGACGCCGACGTCGTCCTCCAGACGTTGCATGACGTCCCGCACGCCCGCATGCCGCTGTACATGAACGCCGCGGACGCGCTGTTGCTCACCTCGAAACACGAGGGGTCGCCCAACGTCGTCAAGGAGGCAATGGCCTGTAATCTACCGGTCGTCTCGACCGACGTTGGGGACGTTGGCGACCGCCTCGAACCCGTCTCTCGCTCGTTCGTCCGCCGAACTGACGAGGCCCTCATCGACGCGGTCTATGACGTCCTCGAGCAGGGCGATCGCTCGGGGGCCCGTCGCCACGTGGAGGATATCGGCGTCGACCGCATGAGCAAGCGGATTGGGTCGGTCTATGCATCGGTCAGTCGGTAACTGTCCACACCTGGAGAACCACGAGATCGGACCGGTCGACCCTGGCCTCCTCTCGTCGACCTGACCGCATGACTGTTCTTCGGCTGGTGTTTGCTTCGGGTCAATCGCTGTTTCACGGTCGGTACGGGGATCATAACAATCACTGGTTTCGCTGTACGTATCGCCAGTGCTACCGAGACCGTACATGGCTAGTCGCGGTGACGTGAACCAGTCGCGCACGACCCCTGATTGTAGTCGAACGAGAACTTCCCGTTGTCGCTCTCGACGATGAGCAACCGTGGGTTCACCAAGTGGCTCTCTATGGATCACGACGTGGACATTTCCGCCGCGAAAGTTGGGATCGCCGCCTCGATCCTCCTGCTCGGACTTCGGACGCTGGCTGCACAGGCGTTCCTCCTGGTGATCCCTCTCGCGGCGGGTGTCGGGAGCGTCGTGTATCTCATCAACCGGCCGGATCGGGTGTCGAACCTCGTCAACTGGCGGAGCCGGCGACTCGAAACCGCGTCAGTCACGCTCCCGAAGTCCGTCGCCCAGTTGCTTCCCACGCTCACGTTCGTGGTGCTCGCCGGGTTCGTCGTGGCGATTCACCGCGCTGGTACCCGAACGAACCTCGTCTACCTATTGACCGCTATGGTGGGTGTGGCCATCCTGGCCCAGTTACTGTTCGTCGACGACGGCCATCTCACCCCGGCGATCATTCTGTTCGAGATACTCGTCGCCGGCACCGTCCTTCGGCTCGCTCCGCTGTACGTGACGCCGGGGTACGTCGGCATCGACAACTGGACGCACGCCACCGTCTTCATCGACGGGATCGTCCGCACGGGATCGCTCGGCCCGCTCGCCGAAAGCAAGTATATCATGGCTCCGATATATCACATCATCGGGGCGACCGGCGAACTCTTCTTCGGCAGCACCCGCGACGGTCTCTACCTGACTCTTGGGCTGTTTGTCCCGCTCTCGGCGCTGTTCATCTACGGGACCGGCAAGCTCCTCATCCCCGAGCGCTGGGCGCTGCTCGCGACGGCGTTTCTCGTCTTCTCCGAACAATTCATCCGGTGGGGGATGTACATTATTCCGACAAGTCTCGGACTTGCGTTGTTCCTCGTGGTCTTTTACGCCGTGACGAGGATTTTCGTGGGATACACGGAACGGTGGGTCGTGGCCCTGCTGCTCGCGGCGAGCCTTGCGATCGTGTTCATCCACCAGGTATCGACCGCGGTCACGATCGTGTTCCTGGGGATTGCCACGCTCGTCGCCGTCACGCTCGGTCTGACAGGACGGTCTGCGTTCGAGGGCGACCGAACGGCCAGTGCACTCGGTGGTGTCTTTCTCATCACGCTCGTGGTGACGGTCGCGTCGTGGGCGAATACACCATTCCCGGGGCAGGGAACGTTCCTCTGGACGGAAATCTCCGTCGTCCAGGAGGCTATGTCGACGAAGGCTGGGTTCTTGAACCTTGCCAGCACGGGGACTGAAGCGTCCCAGATGATCGGGGGGCCTGTCGAGACCGGGACGTTGTTGGCCAAGACCGTTCCGTATATCGAACTGCTCGGCTTCGGACTCCTGTTGCTGGCGGCGGTCGTCGGCGGGCTTCACATGCTCGGCTGGAAACACGTCCCGGACCTCACGTACACCTATCTGCTGGCCGGGGGCGGACTGTTCGTGGCCGTCTTCGGCCTGTCTTTGTTCGGCTTTCGCGCACTCCTGCCCACTCGCTGGATCGCGTTCCTGTACGTCTCGATGGCCCTGCTCGGTGCCATCGGGCTGTACTATCTTTCCCGTTCCGGACATCGTCGGGTTGTCCTCGTGGTGTTTGTTCTCGTCTCGGTGGGCTACCCGACATCGATGGCCGTCGCCGAGAAAGCCACGCTCGATAACCCGGTTTTCGATGACCAGTTCAAGCGCTTTGCCTATACGGAAGCGGAGATCGCGACTGTGGATACCATCCGTGAGATGAAGCCGCCTGCCTCCGGCGCGACGGTCGCTTCGGATCACCCTTACATCGGTTTAATCGAACGGTATGGGCGATACGAAGAGCGTGCTATCAATCTCGAACTGACTCAGAAGGGTGCAGCAACGACGGCGGACGCGGTCATCTATCGGGAGTACCAATCAAGCGGTCCAGTCACGTTTCACCGGGCGGAGGGGTCCGATCTGACACAAGTACCGGCAGCTGTCGAGACTGCTGTTTGTCCGCCCAACTGGAACGTCGCCTACGCGAACGACCAGGCCAAAATCTGCACGCCCACTGGAGGAACACCGTAATGACGCCCCGTCGATTACGATTGGCCGGATTGCCGACCGACCTGTTGCTCGTGGATGCAGTGGTCACAATCACGATCGCCGGGTTTCTGCTCTTTGATCTGCCCCGGTCGGTCGAATGGCCACTCGCTGCTCTGTTCGTCCTCGTGCTTCCAGGGTACGTATTCGTGGCGGCAATGTTTCCAACAAGTCCCAATGTCCGCTGGTTATTTGCCGTCAGACCGAACACGGATTCACCCCTCGGTCGCCCGTACGGACCGGGCTGGGCACTGCGAGTCGCGATGTCGCTACTCGGGAGCCTCCTGGTCGTCTCGACCGTCGGCATCGTCTTAAGCGCCTTCGGCGTGTTCCGCCTCACGCCTGTCGTCATCGGTATCGGTGGGATCACGTTCGCTGGTTCCCTGGTCGCCTGGGTGCGCCGCCGACGAGTCCCTCCTGACTGGCGTGCTGATCCGGCCGCCGGTGGGACACCGGGCGCCATATCGCGTGCGCTGGGTCTCTCTGGAATCCAGACCGTTACGTTCGGTATCGCCGTCCTGATGCTCGTCGGATCGCTTGCCTTTTTCGCCGTCACGCCGAGTCCGGGCACACCCTACTCGGAAGCCACACTCGTCGCGAGTGGGGACGGTGAGACGTTCTTCGGCGAGAACGAGTCGGTGACGTTCGTCGCCGGCGAAGGGAACACGTTGCACGTCTCCCTCGGAAACCATGAGGGGCGGCCAATCACGTACACGCTCGTCGGACAGATACAGCGCGTCGGGCCGAACGGGACCGTCAACGAAACCAGGACCGTCGACCGCGGTCAGGTCTCACTTGCGGACGGTGAGACAGTTGTCATCCCCCGTCGGATCGATCCGACGATGACTGGTGAATCGCTCCGGTTACAGTACCGTCTCTACACGCAACCAGTGTCGGACGACCCCAAGCCAGCGAACGCAGCACTGACGTTGCGACACTGGATCGACGTCGTCGAAGAGAATCGATCGTAAGGCAACCGACTGGTGCTTGTCTTCCAGGCAAGCTGATTCTGAAGCCGTGGTCTCGTCACATCGTACTTCTCCGCCGGTTACTCGACAGTTACACTCTTGGCCAGGTTCCGTGGTTTGTCGATGGCTCGGTCGAGCTTTGCTGCGGCATGGTAGGCCACGAGCTGGAGTTGGACGTTCGCCAGGATCGGGACCAGGTCAGGGTGTGTCGCAGGGACGGTCAGCGTTTCGTCGGCGGTGTCGATGATGTCGGACATCGATCTGGGTGCGACCGCGATCACCGGCGCGCCCCGGGTTTGGACCTCCCGGATTGCGCTCTCCAGCTTGCTCGCGTCACGGCCCGTACAGACCACAAACACCGGCGTGTCTGCGGTGACAAGTGCCAGGGGGCCGTGCTTCAACTCGCCCGCGGGGAACCCTTCCGCGTGTTCGTAGGTAATCTCCTTGAACTTGAGCGCCGCTTCGAGCGCGACGGGCACGCCGTTGCCGCGCCCGATGAAGAAGTGGCCGTCGTCACTGAGATACTGATCGGCGACGGCTGGCGCCTGTGAAGTGTCGAGTCCCGTCTGGACGAACGAGGGCAGTGACCTGAGACTTTCGAGTCGGTCGAGATGACCGTCGAGTAACTCCCCAGTGACGTCTTCTATCAGGCGATTGGCGACCAATAGTAGCGTCGCCACCTGCGAAGAGAAGGTTTTGGTTGCGGCGACACCGATCTCCGGGCCCGCCCGGATGAACAGTGTATCGTCGCTTTCACGAGCGGCCGTCGAGCCGACGACGTTCGTGATCGCGAGCGTCCGCGCGCCCCGATCTTTCGCGACCCGTAACGCTTCGAGGGTATCCGCGGTCTCACCGCTTTGCGTGACAGCGATGACGAGCGTGTCCTCGTCGATCGGCGGCGGGTAGACCGCATACTCGCTCGCCAGATGGGTCGTCGCGGGAACCCCTCCTTCCGAAAGGAGGTGGCTGCCGTACAGTCCTGCGTGATACGATGTCCCGCAGGCAACGAACTGGACGGTACTGACGTCCGTGAACGAACCCGGTGGAAACGATTCGAGTGAGACACTCTCCTCGCGAATGCGCCCCTCCAGCGTCTGGCGGAGTGACGTCGGCTGTTCCTGGATCTCCTTGAGCATATAGTGATCGTACCCGCCTTTCTCTGCTGCTTCGGGTTCCCAGTCGACGGTCTCGACTGGCCGATCGACCGGCTTGCCAGCCTGATCAGTGACGTGATAGCCCGAGGGACCGACGACAGCGACGTCACCATCTTCGAGATAGATGACTCGATCGGTGTATTCGATGAACGCCGGGACGTCACTCGCAAGGTACTGCGTCCGATCGCCGAGGCCGACAACCAGTGGTGAACCTTGACGGGTGGCGAACACTCGCTGTTCGCCGCTGACGATCATCGCGACCGCGTAACTGCCCTCGAGCTTTCCGACCGCATCACGGAACGCGGCTTCGACGTCTTCGCCGGCCTCCAGACGTTCGCTCACGAGATGTGGGATGACTTCAGTATCGGTGTCGCTGGTGAACTCGTGACCACGAGACTGGAGTTCCGTCCGGAGGGCTTCGTGGTTGTCGATGATACCGTTGTGGACGACGGCGATCGACCCCGTACAGTCCGTGTGAGGGTGGGCGTTTTCGTCCGAGGGCGAACCGTGCGTACTCCATCGTGTGTGACCGATTCCGACCCCGCCATCGAAGGTATCGCTACTGATCCCCGCTCGGAGGTCCCCGACGGTGCCTTCGCTCTTGTTGATCGTGAGTCCTGATTCGTCCGAGAGTGCGATTCCGGCTGAATCATATCCTCGATATTCAAGGTTTTCGAGACAGGTGAGGAGTGTGTCGGCAGCGTCGGTTGGCCCAACCTGTGCGGTGATTCCGCACATTATGTACGCCTCCCACTGGCGTCCCATCCTGCCAACCCATTGCGGTTCCACTCTGCTGGTTTCTGTTTGGGCTGTCGCCGTGTGCAGTGAACTGGCTTGCTGCTAGCCGGAAGGCGTTCGTTCGCCCTCACTTCCCGCGCTGGGCTCATGGTCGGCTGTGAAATCATATTCGGGGAGAACCACGGTTGGGTCTTTGTTATGCACGCGTTGGGATCTGAATCGCCGAGTAATCCAATGATACTCTGTTTGCTGGCGCACTCTATGTGCCTGCTTGAGCGTGTCTCCGGTCGTTGTCGATGATACCTGCTCGACTAACTGTTGCCGAGAATCCAGAAACCACTCAGGCATCCAAGACGCCCGGGTAGAGAGTGTCAATCAAGTTGTCCGGCGATAACGTCCTCTATTACAATATAGCTGGGAGCGTATTTCCAAACCGGGATCGCACCGATGCTAGGTATCTGGCATCGGTCGATGCCCGGAGAACGCACCCGACTTCCACCCACAGGGTCACGGGCGGCTCAGGAAACGGGCACCTGGCAGTGTATCCGTTCACTCTGGCGTTCCGCTGACCCTTTTATATATGGGCCATCGACGTGGGTAATCCCGGCAGCAATCCTTCGCCGTTCTGGCAACAAATAATATCATCAATAGGTACATTTATGTGTCCCCCGTCACATGCTTCTCAGGAAGGGGGAAGGGGGGTCACAGTCGGCAGCGTCGGATATCCCATCCGCTTAGCCGACTCTGACGTTCTCCGTTAGGAATGAGTAACCAAACGAAATACTCGCATACAAGCGAACGCACTGACGGTGGAACGGTCACTTCGAGACGCCGAGTTCCGGTTGTACATCGCTTACGACAGCGTCTCCGACAGCAAAAGACAGACGTGAGTCGACTTTCGTCAGGTTCTGAACGGGCGAGGGAATCTTCCCTCGGCCTGGATCAGATATTTGGCGTCTTGAAGAATCAGCGACGGCGCCACGTCCTCGAATATCTCACGACCACGGACGATTCGGTTCGGCTGGGGACGTTGGCCGAACAGATCGCTGGCTGGGAAAACGACAAAGATGTTGCTCGGATCACGTCACAGGAGCGAAAGCGGGTCTACGTCGGACTCTATCAGTGCCATCTGCCGAAGATGGACGACATGGACGTGATTTCATTCAACAAGTCACGGGGGATCGTTGACCATGGAGAGCATTACGAACTCGTCAAGGAGTATCTCCCGGCGGACGACCAGATTTACGACGATTCCGATCACCTCGGATGGGGAGACATCTGGCCACTATCTCTACTCATGTTGGCTCTCGTCCCGTCGCTTGGCATCCTCGAATGGCTGGTATCGGGGCAGGTACTGGATCCCATCACCATCGTTCTCTCCAGTACAATGCTTCTGATCGCGGCGTTGTATACCGCTCGATAGCGTCGACATCGACCGAGTCAGCGATGGCAGTCTTCGGCTTGACGACCCAACAGCTGTATGACAGAACCGATCTGTCGTCGGCGAGCAGTTGGCTCATCTAGTACGTTGCACATTCAGGATGGCTTTTTGCACGAGCTGTAAGGTGGTGTTCAGATAAGGATCTAACCAGAGTGAGACTGCCCTGAAAGCCCTCGCCAGTTTCGGTCCCGCGCCTCGCTGGCCGCTTCGGCCGCGCTGCGGCCTGCAGTGCTTGCTTCGTCGGGGTTCCCGAAACTGGCTCGCCCTTTCATTCCGCCAGGATCCGGCTGAAAAGCAGGAGAAACAAACTCTTTGCTCGGTGCTTATCTGAACACCGCCAGCTGTAATCACACCCCTCGGGGAGGTGGCCACGTCACCGTTTGCATCAAAACGGATGATTCGCAATTGCGACGGTTACAGTGTGGGATATCCGCGATTACCCTGTGTTATTCCGGCCATAACTATACTTGCTCCTTCCCGATCCACCTGTATGCAACTTGACTGGTGCGACATTCCAGGGTAACCGCTAGTGACAATGAGTGCAAGTGACCAAGAGGGGCTGACGCCCGACGATGTCTTCGATATACTCAGCAACCATCGCCGACGGATGGTGCTTTATTTCCTCCGTCAGAACGGTGAGTCGGTGACGGTCAATGACCTCGCCGAACAGATCGCGGCGAGAGAAAACGAGGTTCCAATCGAGGAGCTGACAAGCCAGCGGCGCAAGCGCGTCTACGTCTCATTGTACCAAACCCATCTGCCAAAAATGGCAGATATGAACGTAATCGAGTACGACTCCGACGAGGGAATGGTCCAGCAGACCGACCGCACTTGGAGTGTCGATCAGTTCCTTACCACCAACGATCAGGCGCCGTATCCATGGCTTTTCCATTATGCCGTCCTGGCCATCCTCAGCGCCGGGCTTATGGTCTCCTCGCTGACCAACGTCCCCGTCCTCGGTGACATTCCGATCATCTTGGTCAGCTTCAGCACGTTGTTTGTTTTCGTGGTGTCTGGTTCGATTCAGTATTGGGTATACCGACAGCGACAGGCTGAGATTCCGTTCGAACTGATCGAGTACAACCAATGATACAACGGGGTGCATGTCTGCTATGCCCACCCGGCCCAAGACAGTTGAATCCTGCTGTGATTCTTCCGAACGGAGTGTTTCAGATGTATTCTGACACCCGAACGACACGAGTAAGCGCTATATACCTGAGTAGGCAGTGAGCATAGTTGGGATGAAACGAGCCCCGATCTGCGTGTATCCGAACGGCGGTCGGGGACAGCCAGAAACGAGATACGCATGATTCGCGCTCAACACCGCTGTATTCGAATATACAATCGAACGGACTACGACAAGGTGTTTCAATGACTTCCGACTGGGACGAGATCGGCTACGTCGTCAGCTCGAAATATCGGGTCAAAGTACTTCAGCGTCTGTCGGAGTCACCGGCACCTCCTTCGACGATCGCCGAAGACACGGGCTGTGCCGTATCCCACATCTCACGGGCGCTTCAGGATCTCAGAGACCGGAACCTCGTTGAGCTACTGGTGCCGGAATCACGAAAAAAGGGACGCATCTACGGTATGACAGACCGTGGGCAGGATGTCTGGGAGATCATCCGCGAACAGGACCTGGTATGAGCGGTGTGTGATTGCCGGGAAGGCAAGCCGACAGGTGCGACGCCAGTTTGTTGCTGTACTCACCTATCAGTGGTGAGTTGGTGACTGGCGACAGGTTTGCTGTTTTCCGCTACCTGTGCAGTGATCTCTGATCGAGTCAGTCGTCACTTTCCGGCAACAGCATTTCGGGATCGCGCTCGTATTTTGGCATCGATGCGAACTCGCTGATGCGTTGCATGTCACTTTCTGTGAGGGAACTATCCATACACTACCCGAACGGTTTCAGGACTGTTTAGTATACGTATCATATGGCCGGGCAAACACTCTTTCCAGGCACTGAGTGACACGTCGGTTGCAGCGCAAGACCGCCGACAACGTCACACTCGCGGTTCACCAGGGGACTCAAACCGTTCGAACACCTGGTAGCTGTCACGTAACACGCACACGCTGCTCCTAACTAACGGCTAAGCGCGAGAGGTACTTCGTGATGCGAGACAGTAAGCCACGGGGAATGAACCGGCGGGACGTACTACGGAAGATCGGTATCGGCGCGGCGGTGGGTGTCGGCGGAGTCAGCGCGATGGCCGGCAATGCCACGGCGTGGGAACGTCAGGACGTCTGCTTTACCGGCTGTTCGCTGGCCTGGATTGTTGTCAACGAGGATGACGTCACCTACGAACCACCGACTGTGGCGCGGGTCGTCGTGGGGCTTCACGATGGATCGACTGAATGTCGGGACGTCGAGTTCACCCCCGAGAACACGTTCCAGGTTCCGGGGAAGTTCGGTGACGCGCGGGTGCGAAAAGTGTTCGCGGGCCTCGGTGAGAAGATACTCGGTGTCATCATTTACAATTACCGCGAGGACAGGTTCTCTTCAGCGTCGTGCATCTTCACCAACGAGCACTGGTGTGCGAAGACGCCATGGACGCCATCGTTGGACGACGCGTCGTGCGTCCAGGAAGCCAGAGAGATCGGCGGGTACGATTGTGAGACACTCTGTGATGACGATGATCACAAACTGTTGGGACTCGGCAAGGGACCGGGGCACGATCCAAAGACAGGCCTCCCGGAGAAATGGGTCAAACAAGAAGGCTCCAGTAGCAAGCACCGCTGAAACGTGGGTGCGCGTGCACGTTTTGGGCCGTGTACTAACGGCGTTTAGCTCCCTTCAAGCAGTCTTTAACGCGCCTGAATCCCCGTTTTCTTACCGAGCCACGGCCTCAGTCGTCTTGGGCCTGTAACTTCCCCATGTATTCCTCGAACGCGGCCCAGTAGGGGTCCTTGCCGGGGTGATCGACGGCTTGCCCGTCGACGGTCAATCCCGATCCTTCGACAACCCTGCCGGCGTCGGCAGCGGGGATCCCCTCGGATTTCAGTGCCGAGAGTACGTCGCTGGCACCGTCGGGGTCGACCGTCGCCAGTAGCGTCCCCTCGCTGATCGAGATCCAGGGGTCGATGTCGAAAAAGTCACAGGCGGCCTCGACGCCGGGTTGGATGGGGATCCGATCGCGTTCGATCTCGAAACCGACGCCCGCCGAACGGGCCATCTCGAAGAGTCCACCGTAGACACCGCCCTCGGTGGCGTCGTGCATCGCGGTTACCGGTCCGGCCGCTGAGGCGACCATCGCCTCTTGAATCGGACTCATGTCGTAGAACCGATCCTTGGCAGCCTGAATCTCGTCGGCTGGCACCTCGCCGTCCATCAGGGAGTCGAAGTGGACGGAGAGGAGTCCTGTCGCCTCGATCGCCGGTCCTTTGGTGACGATCACCCGGTCGCCGGGACGTGCTCCATCTGGCGTGACCAGATCGTCAAAGTCACCAGTCGCCACCGTCGTTGCGCCGCCGACCATCGGGTAGTTACACCCGGCGTAGCGGCCGGTGTGACCTGTGACGATCGAAGCCCCTAGCTCCGCTGCTTCCTGGTCGAACGTCTCCCAGACGGTTTCGAACTGCTCGTCAGTGATCTCGGGCGGCAGGTTGAAATCGACGCTCAGGTAGGCCGGATCCAGCCCAGAGACGGCGACGTCCGAAAAGAGGATGTGGAACGCGAACCACGCCGCACGTTCGAAGCCAGCCGCGGGCACGATGAATACCGGATCGGTCGCCATCGCCAGTGCCTGACCGCCCACGTCGGCGACGCCGAAGTCGACGCCGTGCTGGGGTTGCAGGCGCACGTCGTCGCGGTCGGCCCCCAGCCGTGGGTAGATGTATTCGTCGAAGAATTCGCGGTCGGCCTTGCCGAGTTCAGGCTCACTCATACACCGGGTGGTACTTTCGGGTGGTACTTAGACTCCTCGTCATCGCTCCGCGGATCGACCAGCCCGAACTGACGGGTGGACACTGGCTGGGGGCTCCCGATGCACTTCCGGGGTAGGCTTTTGCTCGTGGCTCCCTAATCAGTAGTAGCAATGGCTCAGACGGACAGCACCGGCGATGGGGAGCCAGCCACCCTTGCCGAACCAGCCGAGGGCGAGGGCGTTCGGTGTACTGCGTGTGCCCATCGGTGTACGCTCTCGCCCGGGCAGCGCGGTATCTGTGACGTGCGAAAGAACGTCGATGGCGAGTTACGGCTGTTGACCTACGGCAACGTCCACGACCCGAGCCCTGGCCCGCCGGGGACTGCCGATCCGATCGAGAAGAAACCGCTGTATCACTTTCACCCGACGACGCGGGTGTTGAGCTTCGGCGGGGCATCCTGTAATTTTGCGTGTCAATTCTGCCAGAATCACCATATCGCCTTCGCCGAGCCGGAAGACGTGCCGCTTCGCGACGTCAGTCCCGCCGAGGCGACGGCGAGTGCGACCAAACAGGACTGTGCGGGCGTGGCCTGGACGTACAACGAACCGACGATCTACGCCGAATACGTCCGGGACGCGGCTCGCGAGGCCAGGCAGGCGGGTCTCTATACGGCGATCGTCACGAATGGTTACTTCACTGAGGAGTTCGTCACGGAGGTGGCTCCGCATCTCGATGCCGCCAACGTCGACATCAAGGGGTTCCGTGACAGGGCTCACGTCGAGTACATGGGCGCGAGGGTCGAGCCGACACTCCGTGGGGCTGAATCGCTCTATGAGACGGACACCCACGTGGAGATTACGTACCTTACCATTCCGGATCTCAACGACGACCCCGCGGAGATCCGGGCGTTCGCCGAGTGGGTGCGTGCGGCTCTCGATCGGTCGGTTCCGGTGCATTTCACTCGGTTCCATCCGGATCACAATATGCGCGATCGTCCCGCAACGCCTGTCGACACGCTCGAACGGGCCGCGGAGATCGCTCGTGAGGTGGGCCTGGAATTCGTCTACGTCGGCAACGTCCCGGGGCACGCAGACAACGACACGCGCTGTCCGGACTGTGGGGCCACCTGGATCAGGCGCAATGGGTTTCGAACCAGTATCGAAGCTGATCTCGATGGCAAGTGTGAGTGCGGACGCGACATCGACGTTGTCGTTTGAGAACGCTGCTCTCCGGAGTTATTTAAATATCCAATTTGGCAATCTCGTCGCTGAGCAACTCGCCGGATTCGATGAACTGTTCACGTTCATTCTCGTCGAGGTCGAGATCGACGACCCGCCGGATACCGCCCCGATTCACGACGGCGGGCAGGCTCAGGTAGACGTCTTCGAGCCCGTACTGGCCGTCCATCAGTGTCGAAACCGTCAGGATCGAGTTCTCGTCGCGGATGATACTCTCGACGATCTCTGTCGTCGCCAGTCCGATCGCGTAGTATGTTGCCCCTTTGCGTTCGATGATCTCGTAGGCCGCGCCCTGTACTTCGTCGGCGATCAGATCACGGTTGTTGAGATCGCAGTCCTTGTCACACACGGGACAGTAGTCGTCGAAGGGGACACCAGCCATGTGGGTCGCACTCCAGACGAGCACCTCGCTGTCGCCGTGCTCGCCGATGACGTAGGCGTGGATGTTCCGCGCGTCGACGTTGCAGTTCTTGCTGAGGACGTTCCGGAATCGGGAGGTGTCCAGTACCGTCCCGGTGCCGATGACTCGATGCCAGGGAAGATCGGACACTTTCCAGGTGACATATGATAGGACATCGACAGGATTGGCGACGACGAGAACGACGGCGTCATCGGCGAGCCCGTCGGTGATGCGGGGCACCATGTCGTGGAAGATGTCAACGTTCCGTTCGAGCAGTTCGAGCCGGGTCTCGCCGGGTTTCTGACTCGCGCCGGCCGCAATGATCACGACATCCGCATCGTGTGCATCCTCGTAATCACCGGCGTAGATGTTGACCGGCTTGACGAAGGCAGCGCCGTGACGCAGGTCCATGGCTTCACCTTCGGCTTTCTCGTGGTCGATGTCGACGAGGGCGATCTCGGAGACCGAGCCACTCATCATGAGCGCATAGGCGGTCGTCGCGCCGACGTCGCCCGCCCCGATGATCGCAACTTTTCCCTTGACTGCTTGGTCCGGCATGGTGATCTGGTCACGGGTTATTGACAGACGGGGATAAAGATTCGGAGCCATGTCGAGTCAGTTAGTGGACAATCGTCGATGGCATGTCACACGTTAACAGCCGTTCGGCCGGAGAAGCCATCAAGTAGCTGCCGTCCGGAGTCAGTGTTGAGGGATGTCCCGTGACGCGATCTACCCACATCTGTGACGGCTGCGGGGCGATGCTGGACAACGAGAAGGACCTACAGAAGGACGATGGCACCACGAGACCGACCTGGCGGTGCAGTCGGTGCCAGACGACGGTGCCGTCGGTCGTCGCCGAGCGGATCAGCCATCAGTCCCAGCGTCCCCGCAAGTAAACCGGTCGCGTCGCCCGACAACTTATCCACTGTCGGCCCCGAATTCATTCATGCGCGTACTGGTCACTGGCGCGACGGGGTTTGTCGGGAGCGAACTCGTGCCCGCGCTCCGCGAAGCGGGCCACGACGTCGTCGCGATGACGCGAGACGCGAGTACGTACGCTCCCCCCGACGGCGTCGATGTCGTCGAGGGTGATCTGCTCGAACCCGAGTCGCTGTCGCTGCCCGATGGGATCGACGCTGCCTACTACCTCGTTCACTCACTGGAGACTGGCGACTCGTTCGCGGACCGTGACCGCCGGGCCGCGGAGAACTTCGTGGAGGCCGCCGATGCAGCTGACGTCGACCGTACCATCTATCTCGGCGGACTCGGCGAGGCCGGAGACGAACTCTCCGAACACCTCAAATCCCGCCAGGAGGTCGAGGCTATTCTCGACAGTGGTGCGTTCGACCTCACGACGTTGCGAGCGGCGGTCATCGTCGGTGACGGCAGTGCGAGTTTCCGGATGGTGCGCCAACTCGTTGACCGATTGCCGGTTATGATCGCACCCCGGTGGCTCCACACCGAGTGCCAACCCATCGCAATCGACGACGTGGTCGCGTACCTGGTTGGCGTGCTCGAACGGCCCGAAACGGCGGGCAACACCTACGAGATCGGTGGTCCGGAGATATTGACCTACCGGGACATGCTCGAGAAGACCGCGGCGATCCTCGGCAAGCGCCGGTACATCATCCCGGTACCCGTTCTGACGCCGCGACTGTCCTCCTATTGGGTGGAGTTCGTCACTGACGTCCCGAAGGCAATCTCCCGGCCACTGATCCTGGGACTGAAAAACCCCGTCGTCGTCACCGATGCCAGCATCGAGGAGATTATCACTCTCGACAAAACGTCCTTCGAGGACGCCGTCCGGCGGGCGTTCGCCAGTGAGTCAGGCGAATGACGCCCCGGCAACCGGACGGCCGGGACGTGAGTGATCCCCGGAGCAACCAGCGGTGGGTGTACGAGAGCATCGTCGGATCGATCCCCGGTGTTTCACTCTCCAGGGGTGCTGCGCTGGTGCTCCAACTCGTGATTTTCGAGGCCGGTGTGGTGGCGCTGGCGGCTGGGTACGGGCGCTGGGGCAGTCTGCCGGCCGGGACAGTGGCTGTGGTCGTCGCCTCGGCCGGGAGTGTCTTCATGCTGACTATCGGGCGGCGGACGCGTCGGCTCGATGTTCCCGAACAATACACGCACACACTGTTCGGCACTGGGATCGAGATCGTCCTCGGGTTGGTCGCCTTTTTCGCCCTCGTCACGTATCTGTTCGTGCTCGATCCCGGATCGGGCGGGGAGACGGTACTCACCGGCTTGCTCGGTGAGCCGCTCCCGGCACCAGCGGTGTTTTTCACGCTCGTGGTTCTCTGGGACGTTTGCTATCGTATCGGCACGGGTTGGTGGGCGAGCCTGATCGGGCTCTGGCGGAGTCTGTGGTTGTCCGAAGCGCTTGACCGGGAAACGGTCGACGAACTCCGACGGATCGACGCGATCACGATCGGCTTCGCCTGGATCCAACTCTCGCTGGTCCCGTTCGTTGTGGGCCATCCGATCCTTGTGGCAGCGGTCGTCGGCCACGTCGTTGCGATTACACTCGTCTCCGGTGCCTCGATCCTTGTGTTGCACCGGATGAGGTGAAACCGAATCAATCCGTCGTCGTCACCACTGTCTGTTTCTCCTCGGAGCCCTCGGTGAGTGCTTCGGCCAGGGCAAATACCGCCGACCGATGTTGCTCTTTGCCACGATGGATTGCGGCTTCGTCCGTGCACAGCGACTCGTATTTCGAGAGATCAAGCGACCGACTGTCCTCCTGCTCGCAGTACCGGCGCACCTCCGCGAGGAGGCCATGCAGGTGAACGAGTTCCTGTTTTCGCATAGAATATTCTGATATTCTGTCCAGTAGACTGTATCTGTTAAGCCTGGCACGCCAGGGATTTCTTATAGCTGTACGGCTCGACATTGTATCCGATCGGTGGCCGCCAGAACTCTTCTCCGATCAGCTGAAACGATCCTTACGTCGCGCTTTCGAGCAGCGCCACGACATCCTCGGCTGGTTGGAAGCCGTCGGCGACGCGCTCGACTGGTTCGCCGTTCCGGAACACGACCAATAGGGGCACGCTTCGCACGTCGAAGCGTTCGACCAGCGGCGGATCGTCGCGCGGGTTGATCGTCCCGACCACGGCGTCGCTGTCTTGGGCGACGATCCCCAGGATCGGCTCCATTGACGCACAGACCCCACAACCGTCGGTGTAGAATTCGACGAGAACGGTATCGTATGTTTCGATGAGGGCGTCGAGATCGGTCGCGTCCGTAAGCGCGACCGGACGCTCGGGCGGATCTGTGGCGTCATACTGACTGGCGGCTGTCATTGTCTTCTTTCAGGCCTGGAGGTTCAAAGACCACTCGATATTGTCTGGTTAGAACAAGACCGAGGACCGCCAGCGGATCCCCGTCAGCCGACGACCAACGGGTATTTGTCCGCCGGCCCATACCCACTCTGGCATGGACGCGGCCCTGGGACCGCCGGCGAAGATGACCGACCGGCGCGAGGATCTCACGCCGATGTTGCGCCAGTACGTCGAGTTAACCGAGCGCTACGACGACGCCCTGGTGCTCTTCCAGTCGGGTGACTTCTACAAGGCATTCTGCGAGGCCGCCGAGGTACTGGCCCGGATCTGCGAAGTGACGCTGACCGAACGCGAGGATTCGACCGGCACCTACGCGATGACGGGTGTGCCGATCGACAACGCCGAATCCTATATCGACAAACTGCTCGATGCGGGTTATCGCGTGGCGATCGCCGACCAGGTCGAGGACCCCGACGAGGTCAGTGGCGTCGTCGAGCGCGCGGTCACGCGGATCATCACGCCCGGGACACTCACCGAAGCCGAGCTACTCGGTGGTGACGAGAACAACTATGTAGCCGCCCTGGCTGCCGAAGATGGTCGGTTCGGCCTGGCTGTCCTCGACGTTTCGACGGGGGATTTCTACGCGACCAGCACCGACGACCGGGACACAGTCAGGGACGAACTCGGTCGGTTCTCGCCTGCCGAGGGGATCATCGGCCCGGACGTCCCGAACCTCTTCGAGGGGGTGTGTCCCGTCAGCCCCGTCGAGAAGACATACTTTGCCTCGGAGCGGGCAGCCGAGCGCGTCAGCGAGTATTTCGGGACGCCCGACCGGCTGCTCGCGACCGACGCGGAAGTCCGAGCCTGCGGTGCGCTGGTGGCCTATGCCGAGTACGCCCGTGGCGGGGAAGACGGTCGGCTGGACTACCTCAACCACCTCACACGATACGATCCGCGGGCGTACATGGTTCTGGATACGGTCGCCCTGGAGAGTCTCGAACTCTTCGAGCGCCGGAGTGTCACGGGTAACGCGAATCTGACGGTCGCGAACGTGATCGACGAGACGGCGTCTGCACTCGGCCGGCGTCGGCTGACCGAATGGCTTCGTCGTCCGCTGATCGACCGCGACCGGATCGAGGCGAGACACGCGGCAGTGGATGCGCTTGTTTCGGATCTACAAACCCGCGAACGGCTGCAGGAACTACTGGCGGATGTCTATGACCTCGAACGACTCATCTCTCGGGTCGCGCGCTCGCGGGCCGACGCGCGGGACCTTCGCTCGCTGAAGGACACCCTGGACGTAATCCCCGAGATCAGGGCGGAGATAGACGACGCGGACGCCCCGCTCATCGTTGAACTCCGCGACCGGCTCGACGAGATGGACGACGTCCGGACGCTCATCGACGACGCGATCGCGGCGGAGCCGCCGACGGAAATCACGGAGGGCGGGATCATCAGCGAAGGGTACGACGACCGCCTGGACGAGTTGCGAGCCACCGAGCGCGAGGGCAAGGCGTGGATCGCCGATCTGGAAGCGACCGAACGCGAACGCACTGGGATCGACTCCCTGAAGGTCGGCCACAACGCCGTCCACGGCTACTACATCGAAGTGACCGACGCGAACGTCGATCGGGTTCCCGAGGACTACCAGCGGCGACAGACGCTGAAGAACGCCGAGCGTTACTACACGCCCGAACTCAAGGAGCGGGAAGACGAGATCCTTCGGGCGGAAGGGCAGGCCGACGATCTGGAGTACGAGTTGTTCGTGGAAGTGCGTGACGACGTCGCCGCCGAGTCCGAGCGCGTCCAGGCAGTCGCCGACGCTGTGGCAAATCTCGACGTGCTGGTTGGCTTTGCCACCGTCGCGGCCGAGCGGGATTATTGCCGCCCTTCGGTCGGTGGGGACGGAATCGACATCGAGGGTGGTCGCCACCCGGTCGTCGAGCGCACCGAGGACGCGTTTGTCCCGAACGACACCCATCTCGACGACGACGCCTGTCTCGCGGTGATCACTGGGCCGAACATGAGCGGGAAGTCGACCTATATGCGCCAGGTCGCGCTGATCTCGATTCTCGCCCAGGTCGGGAGCTTCGTGCCCGCCGAATCGGCGGACCTGCGGATCGTCGACCGCGTGTTCACCCGCGTCGGCGCGAGTGACGACATCGCCGGCGGGCGCTCGACGTTCATGGTCGAGATGAGCGAACTCGCGACGATCCTGGAAGGAGCGACCGCGAACTCACTCGTCTTGCTCGACGAGGTGGGCCGCGGGACCAGCACGACCGACGGCCTGGCGATCGCCCAGGCAGTGACGGAGTTCATCCACGACGAGGTCGGCGCGACGACGCTGTTTGCGACCCACCACCACGAACTGACCGAGGTCGCGGCCGATCTCAACGGCGCAGTGAACCGACACTTCCGGACCGAACAGGCGGGCGAAGAGGTGTCGTTCCCCTACGATATCGCCACCGGGCCGGCCGCGGCATCCTACGGTGTCGAGGTGGCCGGCGTGGCCGGCGTGCCGGACACGGTCGTCGGTCGCTCGCGAGAACTGCTCGGTGACAGTACCCCCGACGGACGGGAACCGGGTCAAGAGCCCGATCGAACCGCGACGGAACGTGGAAGTGAAACGCTCGAGGAACCCGACCGAGACGATGTCGTCGCCGAACTCCGATCGCTTTCCGTCGCTGAGATGACGCCCATTCAGGCGTTGAACACGCTGGCCGACTTACAGCGTCGGGCCGATCGAGAGTAGCGAGATGTCACATTCCGCTTCTCCGTCCGGGTGAAGCTTGTCCCCAAACATAATGTTCTATTGCCATAGTTAGTATGTACCGGAAACACTTACAGGTAAGTATGGCCTCGTATACGCGCCGGACTGTCCTGGGCCTCAGTGTCGTTACGGTAGCTGGGTTTGCAGGCTGTGGTGAGGACGACGGTTCGTCGGCGGATACGACGACGGAAACGCAGGCGTCAGCCACGCCGACCCCGGAACCGACCGCGACGTCTGAGCCGACGCCGACACAGACGCCGGAGCCGACCCCGACGATGCCGTCGTCGCTTTCGATCGACCACGTCCGCTTCTGTGCGGAACAACCCACGGGCTATCGACAATATACCGAACAGCCAGACCAGACCTACAGACCGGGCGACGTTGTCTGGATATATCTCGAACCGTCAACTGTCGGAACGGAACCGGCAGGCGACGGTGAGCGTCGGTTCGCTTACGAAGTGTCCTGGACAATATACACGCCGGACGGAGAAGCACTAGATACGATTACTCGGACTTTCGAGCGAACCGTCGTCGAGTCGACTGACTTCACCACCGTATTTCTGGTGCTCAATTTCTCGCCGTCGATGGCGTTCGAGCCGGGTTCCCACCGCGTCGAGATCGACGTTCGGGACACGATCGCCGGAAACGAGGCGTCCCAGACGGCGACCTTCGACGTCGAACCCGAGCTGAAACAGGCTTCAGAACCCTTCGAGGTTCCTGAGATTCTCTTCACAGCCGGGGAGGCCACTGGATACGACGAGTACACGCCCCAGCCCAACGCCGAGTATGGACCGACGGACACGGTCTGGTACTATTACGAGATCCACGGGATGCACTACCGGGAGACCGAAGACGCGATACGGACGAACGTCTCGATATTCGAGACTCTGACCGGTCCTGCGGGAAGCGTCTGGGCCGAAAACGAGATCCCGGTCAACAACGAATTCTCGGCGGACACAGACCCATCGAGGCTGTATCTCGCCGACTCGCTCTCCCCGGCCGAGGAGTGGGATCCCGGAACCTATACGATCACGCTCGAAGTGACCGACGGCTACGTCGACGAGACGATCGAACGGACGGGGACGTTCACCGTCGTCGAGTGACGGGCAGCCGCCTTTGACTACGCCTCGTCCAATTCGGCAGCCACGATTTCGAGTTCCGCTTTTCGGAACGCCCGCTCGTGATCGCGATCATCATCAAGGCCGTCGATCCGGTGGGCGATCGCTTTGCGCATCTCGGCTTTGGCGGGGAGCTGTCCCGGAGCGACGTCCCCACCGACGGCCTCGCTGATCGCGGCGAGACTCTCCTTGGTGAACCCGACCGATCCCCGGCGCTCGAAGCGGTCGACTGCCAGTCGGATCTCGTTGCGGAGTTCGTCGACAGTTTTGGCCATATCCTCCGGGACGGGCGGCCGTGTCCTGTAGATTGCGGTCGTCGGTCACCTCGCCCAATCCACCGTCGCTGCCGCTCACCGACAGCGTTTTTCCCACCCCAACCCAGTCACTTGGTGTGCATCTCCGTGGGCCAGTCCTCGACGTGAGCGAGACCAAAACCGTCAGCACGCAGTACGGCGAACGCGACCTCTCGGAGGTCACGATCCGCCCCGAGGACGGCCGCGCGGACCCAGTCACCGTCACACTGTGGGGTAAGTGGACCGAGACAGCAGACGACCTCGAAGTCGGGATGGACGTCGCCGTCTACGACGCCGAGGAGCGCGAGTATCGCGGCGAGACCCAATTCACGACCGGCGAGGGCACGATGGTCGTCGTCGAACCCGATTTCATTGTCGACGTGACAGATGTCCGCTCGTGGGTGCAATGTCCCAGAATGTACTACTTGAACAAACTTTCCGGGACGCCGCTTGCGTATCCCGTCGTCAAAGGGACCATCGTTCACGAGGTCTTCGGCGATCTGCTTCGCGGTCGGGACGTCGAGGACGCTGTCGCCGAACGCGTCGAGGAGGTCGGCCTCGAACTCGGCCTGCTGGGACGGGACGCTGAGACGGTTCGGGAAGACGCCCTGGATCATGCTAGCGCGATCGAGGGGTGGCTCCAGCAGGGCCATCTGACCGACGGCGGCCAGACCACCTTCGGTCCGACGGAAGGCGAGTGGCGCTCCGAACAGACGCTCATCAGCCAGCGCTACGGGCTGAAAGGGCGGGCCGACGCCGTCCGGCGGGGGATGCCCGTCGAACTCAAGACGGGCAAGAACACGAACCGGGAGCCGAGATTCCAGGACAAGATCCAGGCCGCCGCCTACGCCCTCATCCTGGGCGAACACGGCGACGAACCGCCGAACACCGGGACGCTCCTCTACACCAAAAACGCGGCCGTCGAACGGACCGAGGAGGGCGGCGACCTCTCGCCGGCCAAGGAGTTCTCGATCGGGTCGGGGCTGCTGGAATTCGTCCTCCGGACGAGAAACGAGATCGCCGCGATGGAGCATGGAATGGATGTCCCGACCGGCTACGAGGCCGATGCAAAGTGCGAGTACTGCTTCGAACAGGACACCTGCATGGCCGTCTCGGGCCGGCTGGATCAGGAGTCAAAGGCCGGCCAGGTCGGCAGTCCGATCCCGGAGGACGAACGCGACTATTTCGAGCGGAATTATCGTGCCATCGAGTTAGAACGCCGGGCTGCCCACCGGGAGTACGCCAAACTCTGGCATCAGGACAAAGCGGAACGGGCCGACGACGACCGCGCGCTGATCGACCTCGAACCCACTGGAAAGCAAGAGCTTGATGACGGTGGCTGGGAACTGCGGGCCAAAGCAACGGGCGCAACCTCGAAGATCCGGGAGGGCGACGTCGTGCTGGCGAGCGACGGCGACCCGATCGAGGGCGATGCGGAACTCGCGCGGGTCCAGCGTATTGCCGACGAGATCGTCGTCACTGCCGACGAACCGGTCGAACTCCGGCGGCTCGACGTCTACCCCTCGGAACTCTCGACCGACCGGATGCTCACGGCCGTCCACGACGCGTTGCTCCAACAGTCCAGCGGGGAGAAGGCGGTGATGTTCGGCAGAGATGCCCCCGAATTCCGCGAGATCGAGGAGACGTTCGTCGAGAACAATCCGGCACAGGATCAGGCAGTCAGTCGGGCAGTTGGCGCGGAGGACTTCGCGTTGATTCACGGACCGCCGGGCACGGGCAAGACCTACACGCTCGCGACGCTGGTCGACGCGCTGGTCGAGCGCGGCGAGCGCGTTCTCCTCTCGGCCTTTACCAATCGAGCGGTGGACAACGCTGTCGAGGCCGTGCTCGATCAGGGCGTCGAGGACGTCGTCCGAATGGGGACCGAGACCGGCGTTCGCGAGGATCTCGCCCACGTCCGACTCGATCCGGCGGGCGATCCCGACGAACGAGCGGCCGAACTCACCGAGGCACCCGTCGTCGCGGCGACGACGGCGACCTGCGGCTCGCGGGTCATGCGCGAGCAGGACTTCGACGTGGCTGTCATCGACGAGGCGGGACAGTTGACCGAACCGGGCGCGCTGGCAGCGGTCGCCCGCGCCGAGCGGTTCGTCCTCGTCGGCGACCACCAGCAACTCCCGCCGGTCGTCCGGGCGGAGGACGACATCGCTGACCGAGATGGGGCCGCCGACCTCTCGCAGTCACTCTTCGAGCGCCTGATCGACGCCCATCCCGACGCCGGCGTGTTACTCGATCGGCAGTACCGGATGGCCCAGCGCATCCAGGCCTACTCCTCCCGGGAGTTCTACGACGGACAGTTGCGGCCCGCGACCGGCGAGATCGCGGGACAGACGCTGGCCGATCTCGATGGCGTCGATCCGGCCGCACTGCCCGACCATCTCGGAGGTCGGGTCACGTTCCTCGATCCCGACGGGCAGGCGGTAGGAAATACCAATCCCGACGAGGCCACGGCCGTGGCCGAGACCGTCGAATCGCACCTCGATGCTGGCGTCGATCCGGGAGACGTGGGCGTGATTGCGCCCTATCGCGCGCAGGTCGCCGAGATCGGCCAGCGCGTCCCCGACGGGGTGACCGTCGACACCGTCGATCGCTTCCAGGGGTCGAGCAAGGAGGTCGTTCTCGTCTCTTTCGTCGCCACAGGGAGCCTCGACGGGCCGATCTTCGAGGACTACCGGCGGATCAACGTCGCGCTGACGCGGGCGAAGCGTGCGCTCGTGTTGATCGGCGACGCCGAGGCACTCTCGACGGACGAGCGCTACCGGCGGATGGTCGAGTGGGCGCGTTGAGAAAGACCGATACCGAAAAGGGCCATCCGACGCAATCGGTCGGCGTGTCACCTGCCACGGACGGACCGACGGTCGCCGGGAAGTGCGCACCCGAACCAGCGGCGCTCGCGGCCGCCGCCGATCGGGGGTTCGACGCCGTCGAACTCTATCTCGAACGTGATCACCTCGACGCGCTCGAGGAGACTGTTGAGGTCGTCGGGGGCGCGGCCGTCTCGGCTGCCTCGGTCCACACGCCACACGTCACACCGGAAGAGCACGAGTACTACGAACTGACAGACCGCCTCGCGGTCGAACTCGGTGCCTACCTCGTACTCCACTCGAAGTACGTCATGCACGTCTTCGCGCCGGACGTGGAGGCGATCGGCTTCGATGCGGCCCACGGCCACGAGAACAACACCGGCGCGAGCGTCATGCACCTAGAGGAGATGATCCTCGCCCGCGAGAACGATCTGGTGCTCGATACGGCCCACCTCTACACGGCCGAGCGCGAGTATCAGGATGCTCTCGAGTACCTGCTCTCGACGTATCCCGACCAGATCGGCCTGATCCACCTCACGGACGGCACCCGTCGAAACGACGGCATCCCGTTCGGCGACGGCGAGATCGACCTGCCCGCGACTGTTTCGGCCATCCGCGATTCCGCCTTCGACGGCCCGATTGTCCTCGAAGTCATGCCCGAGGCGCAGACGGCGGCCCGCGACGCGTTCGAGCGGTACTGGACGGCGTGAGTCGGCCGGACCGTCATGGGAATCCATTTGTGGCCCGCGTCCGTCAGGCGACGTGAACGAATGCCATTCAAGGTTCCACGCGGAGACGGCTACGTCGAGGTCGATCTCCCCGACTGTGACGTGACGATCGCGGAACTCCCCGGCGGCGAACCGGTCGACGTTCGCGAGGCAGCCGAGGAAGCCGTGGCGAATCCTCACGGCCCGCCACTCGCCGAACGCGCGAGCGCCGACGACGATGTCGCCATCGTCGTCACGGACGTCACGCGGGACGCTCCGGACGGGATTCTGGTGGACGTGCTCTTCGACGAACTCGAAGCCGCGGGCGTCGACCGCGAGCAGGTGACGATCGTCCTCGGCCTCGGCCTCCACCGCCCGATGGACGAGGCGGAGATCGAGGCCGAACTCGGCGAGTACGCCGACCTCGCTGAGAATCACGATCCCGACGACGTCGTCACACTCGGCAAAGTCAACGGCGTCCCGATCGAAATCTATCGGCCGGTCGCCGAGGCCGATTTGGTGCTCACGACGGGCCAGAGCGAACCCCACCAGTACGCGGGCTTCTCCGGCGGCGCGAAGACAGTCATCATCGGCGCGGGCGGCGAGTCCTTCATCAAGTACACCCACGGCCCGGACATGCTGGGCCAGGAGTCGGTCAAGCTGGGCAAGATCGACGGCAACCCCTTCCGCGAGGCCGTCGAGGAGGCGGGCGAACTGGTCGGCCTGGACTTCTGTCTGAACGTCACGCCCGGCCCTGACGGGTTTCTGGACGCCTCAGCGGGTGACTCCGGCGCGGTGGTTCGGGACCTGGCCGAGACTGCTCGCGAGTCACTGGCCTTCGAGGTCGACGGCGAGTACGACGCCGTCGTCTCGGGCGTCGGCGCGCCCAAGGACGCCCAACTCTACCAGACTACCCGCGGGATCACCTACGTCGTGCTCTCCGATGGCGCACCGGTCAAGGAGGGCGGTCGCGTGGTCGTGCCCGCCGTGCTCGACGAGGGCTACGGTGCGGGTCGGGGCGAAGAGCGCTTCTACGAGTGGCTCTCGGGTGCCGAGGACGCCGAGTCGGCCTACCAGGCGATGCTACAGGGCTACGAGCCGGGTGCCCAGCGTGGGTTCGTCACGGTGCGGTCGCTGCGTCATGCGGACGCCTACATCACCAACAGCGAGGACCCGGAACTCGTCGAGGAGTGTCTGATGCACGCCGAGGAGTCCGTCGAGGACGCGATCGAACCGGGGAGTGACGTCCTCGTGGTCCCGAAAGCACCCAAGACACTGCTGGTCTGACGGTCATGGGTCGACATTACCGCCAAGCGAACGTTTAACCGCGAATTTTGACTAACTGCGGCCGTGCCGTCGCCGTACCAGATCCTGGAAATCGACCGGGCTGCGAGCGAAGATGCCATCCACCGTGCGTACCGTCGGCGCGTCAAGGAAGCCCATCCGGACCAGGGTGGCTCGGCTGCCGAATTCCAGGCTGTCCAAACCGCTTACGAGGCGCTGCTATCGGAGTTCCACGAGGGTTCGGACGACGGGGTGCGCTTGGATCGGTCTGCCGGCCCCGTCTCCGTCGAATACCTCGACTACGATGTTCTGGACGACCAGGGCTGGACGCTTGATGACGGCAGCCTCTTCGGGAGGGCAGCCGATGCTGGACTGGATGCAACCGACTACGGGACGTTTTCGGTAACTCCCGAACGGACCTTGCTGGAATCCGCCGAAGCGACCGGCCACGAGTGGCCATACTCCTGTCGCGGCGGTGCCTGCGCCAACTGTGCCGTTGCCGTGTGTCGCGGCGAACTCTCCCAACCCGTCAATCACATCCTGCCGGCGGACGCCATCGACCGGGGCATTCGCCTCTCCTGTGTCGGCAAACCGATCACGGACGATCTCGCAGTTGTGTACAACGTCAAGCACTTGCCGTCGATCGCCGACCTCCGGCTGCCGCCGCGACCCGCCGACAGTCGCGGAATCGACTGACTGGGCAGGGAGTGTATTCGATAAAACTCGCATTTGACCCATCGGCACACCCTTTACAGTGGCCGTTTTATCGATCGCACATGGGGAAGTTACTGCCACGCCGTGGTGAGCGGGCCGACACCGCCGAGGAGCCGCGGGTGCTCGGGCTCAACGAGGGTGCTGCTGACGAGGCGTTTGCCGCCCTTTCGTCGGAGACGGCCCGACGAGTGCTCTCATTGATCTACGACGATCCTCGGACGCCGGTCGAGGTCCGCGATGAGATCGGAACGTCGCTCCAGAACGTCCACTACCACATCGAGAAACTCGAATCAGCTGACTTGATCGAATCGGTCGGGACGGACTACTCGGCGAAGGGCAACGAGATGAACGTCTACGCGCCAACCAGCGAGGCGCTCGTACTCGTCGCCGGCGAACAGGAGGACGAATCCCTGTTGAAGCGGGCCGTCGGCCGGCTCCTGGCGGGCGTCGGCGTCCTCGCCGCCGGGGCGCTGGCGTTCGGGTTCGCTGCCCAGCAGATCCTGACGGAGTCGACATCGGACTCCACGGGCGGGAATGGCGGTAGCGTTGGTGCGATGGATACCGAGTCAGTCCAGGTGTCAGCGAACGCCGACACGGTCCAGTCGGCGTCCGAGGCTACCGGTCCGCTTTCGATTCTCGGTGACCCTGCCGTTGCGTTCTTTCTCGGGGGGGTATTCATCCTCGCCATCGTCGGTGTCTGGTGGTACGCACGCAGTCGCTGACGGCATTCCAGCAGGATCTTCACCTTCGATAATCGCCATATCGACGGATAGCAAGTAGTTTGTGACCTCGCTTGGAAGGCTATAGTGTATGGACGTACAGTCCATTTCCGACCTCGACGACCGACGGCGACGAGCGCTCTTCGAGCGAGATTCCGGGATCGGCGAGATCCGCGAGGATGTCCAGGATATCGTCGCAACGGTCCATCAGGACGGCGATGAGGCCCTTCGGGATTTCAGTCGCCGGTTCGACGGCGTCGAGATCGACGACTTCGACGTCACCGAGCAGGCCGCGAAAGCCTACGAGGCGATCGACGACGAGGTACGCGAGGCGATCGAGACAGCCGCCGCAAACATCCGCGCGTTCCACGAACGACAGGTCCCCGAGGACTGGTCTGTCGAGCCAAGCGAGGGGCGCGAACTCGGCCGGAAGTACTACCCGCTCGATTCGGCAGGGGTCTACGCGCCCGGCGGCACGGCAGCCTATCCCTCTAGCGTGCTGATGGGCGTCGTGCCTGCGAAGGTCGCCGGCGTCGAACACGTCGCCGTGGCGACCCCGCCGGCCGAGGAGATCAACCCGGTCACGATGGCGGCGATGCACGCCGCCGGTGCGGACGCCGTCTATCAGATCGGCGGCGCACAGGCCATCGCTGCACTCGCCTACGGCACCGACTCGATCGACCCCGTCGACGTGATCGTCGGCCCGGGCAACCGCTGGGTCACCGCCGCGAAGGCCGAAGTCCGCGGCGACGTCCGGATCGACATGCTCGCCGGCCCCAGCGAGGTGCTGACGCTGACCGACGCGACGGCAGACCCCGAGATCGTCGCCGCCGAAGTGGTCGCACAGGCCGAACACGATCCCAACGCCGGGGTTGTCGCGGTGACGCCTGACCCCGACCACGCCGAGGCGGTCGCCGATGAGATCGACCGCCAGGCACCCCAGCGCGAACGCGCCGAGATCGTGCGAGAGGCACTTGCAAACGACGCCAGTGGCGTCTTCCTCGCCGATTCGATGGATGCGGCCGTGGCGTTCAGCGAGGACTACGCCCCCGAGCACATCTTTGTCCACGCGGCGAACGAGCGCGAGCTGCTCGACCGGATCACGAACTACGGGAGTGCGTTCGTCGGCGAGTTCACGCCCGTTGCCGCGGGTGACTACGCCAGTGGTACCAACCACGTCCTCCCGACCGGCGGCTCGGCGTCGATCGCAAGCGGACTCTCTGTCGATGACTTCGTCCGTCCGGCGACGTATCAGCAACTCTCCGAAGAAGGGCTCGAGACGCTCCGGGAGACGATCACCACACTGGCCGAAGCCGAAGGACTCGAGGCCCACGCACAGAGCGTCGAAACGCGCTTTGAGGACTGAGGCCGCTCGGCACGACGGTCAGCTTTCGGTCCCGACTGTTCCGTCGACTGGCTGATCGTCCTCCCACTCGCGGAACCCGGACCCTGTTTTCGTGCCGAGATCGCCAGCTTGGACTTTCGCCCGGAGGATCGCCGGTGGCTCGAAGCGCTCGCCGAGTTCAGCGGCGAGTTCTTCGAGTGCTTCCAGGCGATTGTCCAGTCCGGCCCGGTCGGCGGCGGCCAGCGGTCCCTCGGCGTGCCCGAACCCCCCTTCGACGACGTCGTCGATCGCTGCGGGCGCGGCCACGTCCGCTTCGACGGCTCGCATCGCCTCGGCTTCGAGGGCGAGCCTGAGTCTATTCGAGATACGCCCCGGTGCGTCGTTCACGACGACGGGTGTCCACCCCAGATCATCGAAAATCCCTGTCGTGGTGTCGACAGTCGCGTCCTCGGTCTGGACAGCCCGGACGACCTCGATGACGCCACCAGTTTGCGTGTCCGTCTGCGCAGGGGAACCGGGGACGTCCCTCGAGACGCCGATCGCACGCGCTGGGTTTTCGAGCGCGGCTGCCGCGGCGGTCGGGTCAGCCACGTCAGCGTGGGTTGCGAGGATGGTTTCGTCGTCGAGACGTTCTTCGACGCCGGCGAGGCGGCGGCGGACCGTTTCGAGGTCCTCGGCCCGTGTTTCGATCACGATGTCCGCGTCGCCGACGGCAGTGTCGAGATCGGTCGTTCCATCGACGCGGTCGAGTCGGTCGGTCGATTCGGATTCGACCTGATTGTGGAGTTCGTTTTCGAGCGCGTCGACGGCGTCCATCACCGCGGTGGCGTCGGACCCATACAGCGTGACATGCGGCTCCGTGTCTGTTTCCGCAGTGTGGTTTTCGTCAGCGGCTGTCTCGTCAGGGGATGCATTCGTCGATGCGGCCGTTCCAAAGAGACACGCGCGGGCGAATCGCTGACCCACCGCACCCGTTCCAAGGATCGCAACGTCCATGGGAAGTGGATCGACGGCGGGGCCGATAAGCGTTTGTCCCGGTCGTGGTGTCGTTCAGTCCTCGCCGGCCCCGTACCCGGTGGCGTCGGCGACGTCGAACGATTCGAGCGTCTGGAGGCCGTTGAGCGCGATCAGGCCGAAGCCAACTTTCGCCACCACGTCGATGTACGTGATGACCAGCGACGCGGTTTCGTTGTCCATGAACCCGTAGCCAGTCGGCGCGAGCAGCCAGATGACCGGGTAGACGAGCCAGAGCACGATCACGAAGTTCCGGAGTTTTCGGTAGAGCCCTGCGGTCACGTCGTCGCGGTGCGTTGCGGTCTCGGCGGCCTCGACCACGAGCAGGTAGACGACGCCGACAAACGCCAGGCTACCCGCGATGAAGAACAGTTCCTTCAGCGGCGTCGCGAACACTGCACCGAGGAATCCGAGCACGATCGTCGCCGCCTGCAGCGCCGCGGCTTTCGCGATCAGTCGTCGCCCGGCCCCGGCGATGAGTGCGATGAAGACCACGTGCAGCGGCGTCGTCAACAGCCAGTCGACGTACCGCGGGACGAAGAGTTCCGCCCCGCTCGCCGTCGAAACCTCGCCGATTCCGAGGGCCATCAGCCCGTAGGCGACGGTCGCGATCAGCGTCACGACGACGACGTCGGCGTATTCACGATGTCGGTCACTCGACAGGGTGACGAACCCGTAGGCGAGGCCGACGCTCCCGAGCGCCATGCCGAGCGTGCCGAGCGTGAACCAGAGCGTGATGCCGACTTCGATCATGCGGCATCACCTCCTGAGACCCTCTCAGTGCCACCATCTGTCGCTGTCTGCTCGACAGTGAACCGATCGAGCAGCGACTGGAGTTCGTCCGCCCGATCCAGGAGGTCGCCGGCCGACGTCGTCACTTCCGCGATGGAATCGGTCTGCTCGTCGGCCGCCGTGGCGACGGTGTCTGCCTCCGTGACCGTCTGCTGGCTGATCGCCGTCAGGTCGTCGACCATCGCCATGACCTGCTGGGCCGTTTCGGCCTGGTCTTCCGTCGCAGCGTCGATCTCCTGGATGCCCTGATCGGCTGTCTCAGCCCGCTCGACGATCGTCTCCAGGGAATCGACTGTCTCGGTCACCGTCTCGACACCGGCGGCCATCCGCTCGCTCGTCGCTTCCATCGTCTCGACAGTCTCACCGGCTTGGTCCTGGATCCGCTCGATCCGTGCCTCGATGTCACCGGCCGCGTCCTTGGTCTCCTCGGCGAGGTTCTTGACCTCGTCGGCGACCACGGCGAAGCCTTCGCCGCCGTTGGAATGGGCGGCTTCGATCGAGGCGTTGATCGCGAGCATGTTCGTCTGCTCGACGATCTCGGTGATGACATCGACGATCTCGCCGATCTCGTCTAGGTCCGAATCGAGGTCGTTGATCGCCTGGCGCGTCCGTTCGGTCTCTTCTTCGATGGCGTGCATCTCCTCGATCGCATCCTCGGCGGCCCGCCGACCGGTTTCCCCGACTTCGGCGGCCTGCTGGGACGTCTGGGCCACTTCCTGGGCGGAACTGGCGACCTCCTCGGCGGACGCCGAGAGCGTCTCCATCTCTGCGGCGATGTCCTGGAGCCGTTCGCTTTGTTCGCTTGCGCCGTCGAAGATCTCGTCGATCGACTGGCTGACCTGTCGGCTGGCTTCGCCGACACGGTCGGCGTTCCGACGAACGCTATCACTCGATCGAGAGACGTCCTCGGCAAAAGCTTCGACGTCCGCGACGGTCGTTTCGAGGGCTTCGAGCGCGATATTGAGTTCTTCACCGACCGTTCGCATCGCGTCGTTGTCGCTATCCGGATCGACACGCTGGGTCAGATCGCCGTCGGCGACGCGGTCGAGCACGTCACTGTAGGCCTCCGCCTTCGCTTCGAGATGCGACGAGAGGGCCTCCATTTCCGCTCGCTCGGCCTCGGCTTCCTGCCTGGCTGTTTCGGCCTCGTCCTGTGCCGTTTCGGCCTCGTCGATCTTCCGTCTGAGGGAATCGCGCATCTCCGCGAAGGACCGATAGAGCGTCCCGATCTCGTCCGCACGCTGGGTCGTCAGGTCGACGTCGAGGTCGCCCCCGCCCATCTCACTCGCGCGGTTGGCAAGTCGGCGCAAGGAGAGGGCCGTGTTCGAACCGATAGTGACGCCAATCAGTCCCAGGTTGATGATCGCGAGCAACACCAGGCCCAGTAGATCGGAATTGATCTGCGCCGAGAGGGCATAGGCTGCCTCGGCGGGCTGCTGGGTCAGTACTGTCCAGCCGCGAGTCCCCATCGTCGTCATCCCCATGACAGTCTCACCCTGGCGGAGGAACGAGCCGTTTGTCGCATTGGCTGTCTCGATCGCCGGCCCGTCGTAGGACTCGAGGATCTTGCTCGTGTTTGGATGGGCCACGTACTGCCGGTTCTCGTCGACCACGATGGTCGATGTCTCCCCACTCGTCGAGAGGGCTGCCGCCCGGGATTCGAGATCAATCATGTAGACGAGCGCGCGGTCCTCCGCGCCCTCGATCGGCGAGATGGCTGCCACGATCGGATGATCGACGATCGGCACCGAGAACGGCTGGGAGATGTAGACCTCGTCCGGGCTGGTGAACGTCGGCGGATCCGTCGCAAATGCCGCACCTTGTTCAGCCGGATCGACACCCTCCATGGTGTCGCTCGAACTCACCAGGAACTCCATATCGGCCGTGTCGAGATAGTGGACGGCGACCACGTTTGCAGGAACGTCGCCGTTCGCGATCATGGCTTCGAGTTCGCGATCGATTTGATCGACGGTTCCCGATCCGAATATGGGTAGCTTCGTGGTCGTCCGGACGTCACCTTCGACGGCTGACAGCCACGTTTCGAGCTGGTCGGCCTGTGCATTCGACTGTGTCGTCAGGTCGTCCTCGACATCGGTGCGGAGTTCACCCGACGTCTGGGCGCTGATGACGCCACCGAACGCGATCATGATGACGACCGCGAACGCGAGGGCCACCCCGAGCCGTGCGGTGTACCGCTCGCGCACGAACGACGGGAGGACTCCGGTACGTTTCTCTGGCATTACCAGACGCGATGGGTCGAATTACCGTAAATGGTCACTCCCGATTTTCAGCCATGATAACCCAACAACGGGCAAACCGCGTTCGACCGGCGTCATGGCACCACAACTATCATATTCCTACCCACTGACGTTCAACTGACCACAGAACGTGGTACCACATGGCGAACGCCAACGACACCCGCGATCCGTTCGAGACGGTCCAGTCAGTCATCGACGAGCCTGCAGCCGGGGCGGATCAACTCCCATATCTGATCGGCTTGCTCGACGAAGACGATCCGGCCGTGCGGCTCGCCAGCGCGTTCGCACTGTGTCTGATCGCGCTCGCCGAGCCTGACACGGTGACGTACATCGCCGGTCGACTGTCCGACCGCCTCGACGGGGATATCGCGGAAGTCGAGTTCGCCTTTGAATACCTCGCAACGAGGTTTCCCCGACGGTTCGACGATGGACTCATGGAGGCACCGACAGGTCACCGTGACCGGCCGGCCGAGCGCACGGAGGCGGGCGGGAACGCACCCGCTGACGATGTCGGGCGGGTCCGCCCACCGAACAGTGGCTTCGACCCGCGAAACGTCGACTCGAATCGAAGCGTCATCGATCCCGCGGATCCACAGCGCCACGACGACCCCGCTCGCGAGCAGCTGGGTGGTGGATCGAACCTCACCGGGCACGACGAGTCGGACTCGGCAGGTGCCACTGAGGGCGAGAGGATGACCACGACCGAACGCCAGCGATGGAATCAACTGTTCGAGCGACTTTCGGAGATCGTCGAGTACAGCCGCTTCGAGGAACTGATGATGTTATCGGGCCAGCACCGCGGCCGGTATGCCGACGTGGCCCGCGTCCTGACTGTCGACGAGGGCGTCGAGCGCGCACTTGCGCTGCGGTTGTTCCACCGCCCACCGTCGGACGAACTCGGGTCCTTCGAGGAAGAGCTCTGTGCGGCACTCGACCGGTGGCAAGGGATCGACGCGCATCCCAACATCGCAACGGTCCACGACTGGAACGCCACGCCCCAGCCCTGGGCCGCGACCGACCTCTACGAGACGACCCTCGCCGATCGCGTTACCCCGGTCGATCCTTCCGTGGCCATCTCGATCGGGATCGACATCGCCGATGCGCTCGCACACGCTCATCGACACGGCGTGATCCACGGCGGGCTCGATCCGCGCACGATCGGGCTTCCCGGGATCACTGACGAGCAGGCGACGGGGTCAGGGGCGGCACTCATCAACGTCGGCTTGCTCGAGGTCTACCGGTTTCACGTCACGCCGGCCTCGTGTCTCGACCCGCGATATGCGGCTCCCGAGTACTACGACCGCCAGTTCGGCCGGATCGATCACACGACCGACGTCTACCACCTCGGGGCCGTCCTCTATCGGTTGCTTACGGGTCGGCCCCCGTTTCTCGGCGAGTTCGAAACCATCCGCGAGGACGTCATGAGCGCGGCCCCGCCCATCCCCTCACTCGTGGTCGACGTACCCGACGACATCGACAGCGTGATCACCAAGGCGATGGCCAAGCGGACGCTCCGGAGATACGAAACGATAAATGACTTGCGACAGGATCTGGTGCGTGTGCATGACGAACTGACCGGCCGTGAGGGTGACGGAAGTGAGCGGCCGTGAACGATCGGACAGATGGCTATCCACCATGATTTACCGAACCAGCGGTGACCGTCCATGATCGGTGGCTGGGAGGTATCGCTACAGGAGATTGCCGGGAATCCGAACCTGACGTTCATCTACTTCGTCGGGTTCGTGTTGATCGGCGTCCTCGGGGTCCGGTTCGGGGTCTATGCCCTCTGGAACCGACGCGCGAGTCAGCTCCCGTCTCAGGCGTCGATCTGGACCTATCTCGCCGGCGTCGGTGTGGCCGCGGCGCTCTACGGTATCATCGGAGTCCTCCAGATCGTCACCCCGGCGATGCCGGCCATCCGGCGCACCGTTTTGCTTGGGTTCGTCTTGCTGCTGGCGCTGACGATGCGGCTCATCGCCCGCCAGGCGACGCCGACGGACGACCGCACTGACGAGACAGATACGCTACGCGAGCCAACTGTCCTGGCGTTATCTCTCGTCGTCGTTGCGGTATTTCTCGGTGAACTGGCCGGCGTCGAGGAGCGAACCGTCGTTGCCCTGGCAGGCGTCGGCGCAGTCGCATTCACCGCGTACGGGTACTGGCACGGCCGGACCCAGCTATCACGATCGATGGTCCAGGGGACGATGCTGGATACGCTGTTGCGCCATCTGCTCCCGGTGTTGGCCTTCGGTGCGTTCGTTCCCGTGATCGAACTCGTCGTCTTCGTCGGGATCGATCGAGCGATCGTTCTCCACGTCCAGATCGTCTTCGTGATCATGGCAGCCACAGCGCTGATGACGGCAAACATCAAGCTCCGACAGAATCTTGCCCGACTCTAGTCGCCGGTACAGGCGGTCGGTTCTTCGGCGACGATCCCGTCAACGTCCATCTTCTGGAGCGACGCTGCACGGTCGATGTCGTTGATCGGCCAGGCGTAGACTGCCAGATCCGAGCGATGCGCCCGCTCGATCAGTGCAAAATCGATGAGTCGCCAGTGGGGGGCGATTCCCGCACAGCCGAGACCCGCCGCCCGCTCGATCGCGGCTTCGGAGGCATCGTCGACGATCAAGACGACCGGAACGTCCGTCGTTTCTGTCGCCCGCGCGACCACGTCCGTGTCGAACGACGAGAGCCAGACGTCGACGTCTGCCCCCTCGACAGCGTTCTGGACGGCTTCGATCAGACCCGATTCCTTGAGCTCGAGATCCAGGCCCACGTCTGGCGGCACGGCTTCGAGCACGGCGGACAGCTCCGGAACCCCTTCCCCGGACCCGTCGACGTCCATGTCGGCGAGTTCGGCGGCCGTGTACTCCGCAACCGCGCCAGTCTCGTCGGTGAGGCGGTCGACAGTCTCGTCGTGGAAGACGACCAGTTCTCCCGAGGCGCATCGTCGGACGTCGACCTCGATCATGTCCGCCTGCGCAGCCGCCTGCCGGACCGCTGTCAGGGTGTTTTCGGGATATAACCCAGCGAAGCCACGGTGAGCGATACAGCGCATACCTGCCCTTCCGTCCCCACCTTGCAAGGGCTTTTCGGGCGGTGCTGAACTCGATCCCCGGTAGTCGCTTCCCGGTCGTGACGGTGGGCCAGCGACGGGAAACACGATAAATACCTATAATTATGGCGCTTGAACCATACCATGAACCTATGAGTGGGGACGGGCCATCGTCGAACACAGACGCAGAGACACCCGGCGGCGAGAGCAGGTTGGTCGCGACGTACCGGCGATACGTCGAAGCCGACACGAGTCGCCCGGAGATCTACAGCGGTTTCGGGCTGTTCTTCGCCGGCGTTACGTTCGGTTTTGCCGCACTTGTCGTGTTTCTGTACAGTGGAACCGCGCCCGCCGGGACCGACCGCTACTGGTTGCTGCGTGAGATTGCGCTCGTCTCCGGATCGCTCATGGTTCCTGCGGTCACGCTGGCGGTCGTTATCCTGTTGCCAGTTGGCCGTCGCACGCATGCAGTCAGCGCGATCGGGACGACCATCTGTCTGGTGTCGATCCTGTGGTTCACGCGGGTGTATCCATGGCAATGGAGTGAAGCCAACGACACCAGCGTAATCAGTCTCTATGCCGTTGGTGTCGCGTTGCTGGTGGGGGCGACCGGGGCGGCGCTGGTCGCGCAGTACATCGACCGCGCCACCGAGCAGCCGACCGAGGGTCCCCAGTCCGGCGAGGCTGATTCCGCGACAGACGACGTCAGCGACGATCAGGTCCGTGCGGACATCGACGACGCGATGGCTGACTCCTCGTTGACGTGGGGGGGCGTCGAGGCCGAACCGACCACGAAACGGCTCGAATTCGACATGCCTGATGCCGCGGAGGTGGGCAACGTTGGGGACAACGTCGATGCTGTCACGGAGACCAGATCCGCCAGTGGCTCCGTTGATGACGCGGTCGACGGGTTGCGAAAACTCCAGGGTGGCGAGGACGCGACGGCACGGACTGAGAGTCCGGACGATCAGGTCTCGGCGCTTGCCGCAATGCGCGAGCAACAACAGGCAGACGACGATGTCGAGACTGGGGTCGACCGCCCGGGCCTGCTCGCTCGCTTGCGAGAGCGGGTGGTTGGCCTCGACGGCGAGGGACGACTCGCGGCACTCCGGCGGCGACTGTTCGACTGACAACGAGCGAGCCACGTTCTCGCTCTGTTCGAAACCGGCGCGATCGTCGATGCAGCCATCAACAGGCCTCCTGTGAGGATACAATTCCAGTTTGACAAATTGGGTTTAACTGTCGGTTCGTGAACGACAAGCCGACAACAAATTATTTCTAACCCCTGGTGCTATGTCCCTTCATGGCAAAGGGACTTGACGTGGGGACGATGAACCTTCTGTCCGCCCGACAGGAAGGTGACGAGACCGTCTTCGTACAACAGCGCAACTCGTTCGTCGAGATCGACTATAGCGACATGGCCGATCAGATGCTGTCTCGGAGCGACGTATTGCACATCCGCAAGGACGATCAGGTGTACATCGTCGGGGACGACGCGCTCAACTTCGCGAACATCTTCAACGAGGAGACGCGCCGGCCGATGCAGGCTGGGATCCTCTCGAGCGACGAGAAGTCGGCGATCCCGATGATCAAACTCATCACCGAACAGGTGGTCGGTGATCCCCAGTATCCGAGCGAGCGACTGTTCTTCTCGGTGCCGGCCGATCCGATCGACGACGACACGTCGACGCTGTATCACCAGAAGACCGTCGAGTCGCTGCTCAGTGACATGGGCTACGATCCCGAACCGATCAACGAGGGGATGGCGGTCATCTACTCGGAACTGGCCGACAAGGAGTTCACCGGGCTGGGCATCAGCTTCGGGGCCGGCATGACCAACGTCTGCCTGTCGTACTATGCAGTACCGGTCATGAAGTTCTCGATCGCTCGGGGTGGCGACTGGATCGACGAAAAGGCCGCCCAGGCGACCGGGACGCCCGTCGACAAGGTCACCTCGGTCAAGGAGGAGGACTTCGCGCTCGACTTCGAGACCGACGTCGGCGGGATCGAGGGCGCGTTGAGCATCTACTACGACAACTTACTCGATTACGTCATCGAGAACATCATCAACGAGGTCGACGAGGAGGACATCGAGGAAGGCCTGGACGTTCCGGTCGTCGTCACCGGCGGGACCTCGACGCCGGATGGCTTCGAGGAACTGTTCGCCGAACGGCTTTCGGAGGCAGACCTGCCGTTTTCGATCCAGGGGGTCGACCGGGCCGAGAACCCACTCTACAGCGTCGCTCAGGGCGCGCTGGTGGCAGCCCGCTCGGAGGAGGAGCGCGACGGCACGGCGACGGCCGCAGCCGCGTCTGCCGAGGATGCGGACGAGACCGAGGCCGAGGCGGAAGCTGAGAACGACGACTGAGTTCTCTTCACGGGTCGTCTTCCGCTCCTGCGTCGAGCGACGCTGCAACGGTCACCGTCGCTTCGAAGTCGTCGATATCGATCCCGGGCTCCATCTCGGCGTCTGGATCGTCGATCGGAATCCGAACGCCCGCTTCCCGGCCGATCAGACAGGTGCGCTCCGCCGATAGGTTTTCGCTCTCGAACCGTTCCATCGCCCGGTCCCAACTCTCGGGCTCGCCGCCCTCGTATCGGTGAGATGCCGGAACCCCACTGAACCCACAGGATTCACACACCACCGCCGTGGCTTTTTCACCCCCGAGCGCGAACGTGGTCAGGTTTCCCCCACAACGCGGACACTCCATAGTGGAGATTAGAACCGTATGCTAATGAATGTGATGCGGGCGGGGACGGAATTATGGCCCAGGCCGTCGTTGCCCTCGACAATGCCCGAGCTATCCATTACCGAACGCCAGCAGGATCGACTCGACGCGGTGCGCCGCGAGGTCGAAGCCGCGTACGTCGAGACGTACGGTGAGACCCGACCACAGGACGCGATCGAGTACCTACTCGATACCTATACGCCACCCGAGGAACGGGCGGTCGTCGCCGCCTACGAGGAAGTCGCCACCGCGACGTACCCGACGCTCCAGCAGGTCGCGAGCGAGGTCGATGCGGTTCCAGGTAGCGGCATCGAGGCCGCGGAGATGCGCGGGCGCTTGCTGGCGGCGCTGGGTCCGGAGACGCTCGCCGATCGACTCCGGGCGGCGGACACAGAGACCGAGGAAGACGAGGTGTCGGCGGCCGACGATTCTGCGTCGGCTGGGGAGTTCGATGCCGACAGTCCTCCCGAGACTCCCGGCGGAGCGCCAATCGACGAGGACTCGCCAGCCACAACCGTGGAGTCCTCACAAAGGGAGGCCGGGACAGACACGGACGGGGCCGACGAGACGGACAAAACGGACGGGGCCGACGAGACGGACAAAACGGACGGGGCCGACGAGACGACCGCCGGATCGGTTGATAGCGACGGGTCGAATGACGGCGACGAATCGGCATCGGAATCCCGGGCTGAATCGACCCCGACGTCACCGCTCGCATCGGTTAACAAACTCCTGGACGACCACAGTGAAAAGTGGCGCAAGGGGGAAGGCGATGCCCCCTACGAGGTCGATCTACCCGACGGGACGACGAAATCGGCCCGGACAAAGGACGACGTGCGCCAGTTACTGTTTCGGCACTACTAGACGCTTTCCGCCGTCCGGCTAGGCGATGTCTTCGACCAGGTCGGCGACATCGCTCGGCGTCTCGCCGACCGCGACACCCGCGGCCTCCAGGGCGTCGATCTTGCTCTGTGCTGTCCCCGTGCCACCGCCGGAGACGATCGCGCCGGCGTGGCCCATGCGCTTGCCCGGCGGGGCGGTCCGGCCGGCGATGAATCCGACGACAGGCGTGTCCATTTCCTCGGCGATGTACTCGGCCGCCGCTTCCTCGTCCTCGCCGCCGATCTCGCCGCACATTACGACGGCCTCCGTTTCCGGATCTGCTTCGAACAGTTCAAGCGCGTCGATGAAGCCCGTCCCGACGATCGGGTCGCCGCCGATGCCGACGGCCGTCGTCTGGCCGATCCCGCGTTCGGTCAGGCTATCGACGATCTGGTAGGTCAGGGTGCCGGATCGCGAGACAAGTCCGACCGAGCCCTCGCTGAAGATGTTGCCCGGCAGGATGCCGAGTTTCGACTCGCCGGGAGTGATCACGCCGGGGCAGTTCGGCCCGACCAGGTGCGTGTCAGTGTCTTCGAGTTCGGCGTACACCTCGCTGACGTCCTGGGTCGGGATGCCTTCTGTGATCGCCACCACAACATCGAGTGGTGCATCGAGCGCCTCGAAGAGGGCGTCCGCAGCGAAGGCGGGCGGGACGAACACGACCGAGGCGTCGGCGTCCTCCTCGCGTGCTGCCCGTTCGACGGTGTCGTAGACGGGGACGCCGTGGACTTCCTGGCCGCCTTTACCCGGGACCGCGCCGGCGACGACGTTCGTCCCGTACTCGATCATCTGCTCGGCGTGGAACTCGCCCTCGCCGCCGGTGATCCCCTGGACGATGACGCGAGTGTCTTCGTCAACCAGGATGCTCATTGTGCCACCTCCTCGGCGTCGGCGACAGCACGCTGGACAGCTTCCTCGAGCGTTTCCTCGACGGTCACGAGATCGGTGTTGAGTATCTCCATGCCTTGAACGCTGTTGGTGCCGGCGAGTCGAACGGTGACCGGGTTGGGAATCGTGTCGAACTCTTCGAGGGCCTCGTTGATGCCGCGGGCGACCTCGTCGCCGCGGGTGATCCCGCCGAAGATGTTGAACACGACGCTGTCGACGTTGTCGTCGGCGAAGACGACCTCCAGGGCGTTGCGGACGCGGCCAGCTTTGGCCCCGCCGCCGATGTCGAGGAAGTTCGCTGGCGATCCGCCGTAATGATCGACGAGATCGAGCGTCGTCATCACCAGGCCCGCGCCGTTGCCGATGATGCCGACGTTGCCCGAAAGCCGGACGTAATCGAAGCCGTACTCGCTGGCCATCGCTTCGAGGTCGTCATCGGCCGTCTCACCCTCGAGTTGGGCGATCTCGGACTGTCGGAAGAGCGCGTCGTCGTCGACGTTGAACACGGCGTCGGCGGCGATGACTTCGTCGTCGTCCGTGATCATCACGGGGTTGATCTCGGCGTCGCTGCCGTCCTTCTCGTCCCAAAGGTCGTACAGCGTCGAGAGTATCGAGGCGACATCACCGGCCACCTCGCGGTCGACGCCCGCGTCGTAGACAGCCTTGCGAGCCTGGTAGGGGTGGAGGCCGTAGGCCGGATCGACGTGTTCGCGCGCGATGGCGTCGGGGTTCTCGGCGGCGACCTCCTCGATGTTGACGCCGCCCTTCGTCGAGACCATCGCGACCGGCTTGCCGGCCCCGCGGTCCATCGTCACGCCGACGTAGAGTTCGTTCACGAAGTCGACCGCTTGCTCGACCAAGACGCGATCGACGGTGTAGCCCTTCAGATCCATCCCGAGGATGTCCGTGGCCGCTTCTCGGGCCTCGTCGGCGTCCTCGGCAAGTTTGATCCCGCCGGCCTTGCCCCGCCCGCCGACGTGTACCTGTGCTTTGATCGCCACCGGGAAGCCGATCTCTCCTGCCGCGTCGACCGCTTGCTCGACGGTCGTCGCGAGGGTTGCATCGGGGACCGGAATCCCGGCCTCGGCGAATACGCGCTTTGCCTGGTACTCGTGGAGTCGCATGTATTACGACCGGCGAGCGGCGGACGCTTAAATCCCGCTTTCTGGTACCATTTCACATACTACCGGCAGTACCTTCCGCTTCTCTCGCCTGGGGTGACGCGTCCACGCTGGGGCGCACGTCCTTCCAGATCGCGTTCGAACCAGTACGGTGCCCTCACGCCGTCAGTACCTGCGGACAGTTGGTCTCGCTGGCCTCGGGACGATAGCGGGCGACGTATGGCCGGTAGCCGGTAGCTTTTGGCCACGAGCACCGAATCACGAGTATGGGCCATCACACGTTCGACATCGACCGTGCGGATTCGCTGGAGGACGACTCTCGGTACGCGTATCTCTCGGTCGACGAACTCCTGGGGCTGTTCGACTTCGAGGAGACGGACTGCGTGGCTGACCTCGGTAGCGGGACCGGGTTTTATACACGTTCGGTCGCAACACACGTTGATTCGGTGCTGGCGATCGACATCCAGCCGGCGATGCACGCCGTCTTCGAGGAGTTCGGTCGTCCGGCAAACGTCCACCGGCTCACTGCCAGTGTCGACAGACTGCCGGTCGGGACGGACGCACTTCCGGCGGCGTACTCGACGATGACCTACCACGAATTTGTCAGCGACCGCGCGCTCGCTGAACTCGCTCGGGTGATCGAGCCGGGTGGCCGCGTTGCGGTCGCCGACTGGTCGGCCGAGGGTGTGGGTGAGCGCGGCCCGCCGCTTGCTGAGCGGTACGACGCGGCGACAGTCGCCGAGCACCTCGCCGAACACGGGTTCGCGATCGATCGAGCGAGGGAACGCCGGGAGACGCTTGTCGTTTCGGCACGCTACGAGCCGTCCTCAGCGTGATCGGTGGGTGGGGATCGTCGGCGTGTCCCGACAATCGTAAGGAGGCGGGGTGTCCTAACCTATACAATGAGCGACACGGTCGATCCACCGGAACCGTCCGGGGCCGGTGGCGAGGGCTCGGTCCATCTTCTCGGGACGGCACACGTCTCGGCGGAGAGCGCCGAGCGCGTCGAGCGGACGATCGAGGACGAGCAACCCGATGTCGTCGCCGTCGAACTCGACGAGGGACGCTATCGACAGCTCAAAGGCGAATCACCAGACGATATCGAGGCGAGCGACCTTCTCGAAGGGAACACTGTCTTTCAATTTCTGGCGTACTGGATGCTGTCGTACGTCCAGGCCCGGCTCGGCGACCGCTTCGACGTGACGCCCGGCGCGGACATGATGGCCGGCGTCGAGACGGCCGAAGCGGCGGGCATCGATGTCGCGCTGGTCGACCGGGACATCCAGACGACGGTCCAGCGGTTCTGGAAGCGACTGACTGGCCTGGAGAAACTCAAGCTCTTCGGCGGGATGCTCGCCGGCATCGGTGGCCCGTGGGCCGCAGCCTGGACGGTCGGCCTCATGGTCGGGCTGTTCGTCGGCATCCTCGGCTCCGCGCTTGGCGTTTCAGTCCTCGGGGCCGTCGGTCTCTCGGTCCCGTTTGCCAGTGCGATCGACGTGCTCCTCCTGGCTGGCGGTGTCGGGACGGTGATCGCCCTCCCGCTGTTGGCCGCATTCTCGGGATTCGAAGACGAAGACGTCGAGGAGTTCGACATCGAACAGTTGACCGACACTGACGTCGTCTCCGCGATGATGGAGGAGTTCCGGCGGTTTTCGCCGGGCGGTGCCGAGGCACTGATCGACGAACGGGACGCCTATATCGCCCACCAGCTCGTGGGGCTCCGGGAGGCGGGGGCCGATGTCGTCGCCGTGGTCGGGGCCGGCCACCGTGCGGGGATTCAGGGCTATCTGGACAACCCCGAAACGCTACCGCCGATGGATTCACTGACAGGGACGATTTCCGGCCGGCGGTTTTCACTCTACAAGATCCTTGGGTATCTGTTCACGCTCGGGTTCGGGGCGTTCTTCGTTTTGCTGTTGCTTGGCGGCGCTAATCAGGGTTGGTTGCTCAGGCTGTTCGCAGCGTGGTTTCTCGTCAACGGCATCATCGCGGCTGCGCTGGCAAAGGTAGCCGGCGCACACTGGAGCAGTGCGGGCGTCGGCGGTGCGGTCGCCTGGCTGACGAGCGTCAACCCGCTGCTCGCCCCGGGGTGGTTTGCCGGCTACGTCGAGTTGCGATATCTCGACGTCAACGTCTCGGACATCAGCCGGCTCAACGAGTTGCTCGACGATCAGGAGCTACCGATCCCCGAACTGGTCGCCCGGATGCGGGAAGTGCCGCTATTCAGGCTCATCCTGATCGTCGCACTCACGAACATCGGGAGCTTCATCGCGAGCATGCTGTTTGCGAGCACGATCCTGCCACTCATGTCCAACGAGGTCGGCGGTGTCGCCGAGGTCGCCGAACTCCTGATAATGGGTGCGCAGAACGGGGCCGAAATACTCTGGAGTTTCCTGCCGTGAGTGGGATGCGTTCGATCCGGTTCTCCCGGCGGGAGCTGTTGGACCTCTTTGCGGCGTGGCTCATCCTGAGCGTCGCCTTCACCCTCTTTTTGAACCCGGGGTTGCTCGATCGGTGGTCCTACGCGCCCGATCCGACTGCCGTGATCGCGGCCTTCGGCGAGTCCCTCGTGACGAGTCTCCTGACGGTCGGCGTCGGGTTCATGCTTCACGAACTCGCCCACAAGGTCGTCGCGATTCGATACGGCCAGGTCGCCGCGTTCCAGGCCGACTACGGCATGTTGTTTCTCGCGCTCGTCTCAGCGATGGCCGGCTTTCTCTTCGCTGCGCCGGGTGCGGTCGTCCATCGGGGCCGGATCACGCCCCGGGAGTCCGGACTCATCGCGCTGGCGGGCCCAGTGACGAATCTGGCACTCGCGCTCGTGTTTGCGCCGCTTGCGCTCCTGGCCGGCCCGACGATCAGCTCGGTGGCCTCCTTCGGCGTCACGATCAATCTGCTGTTGGCCGGCTTCAACATGATTCCGTATGGACCTCTCGATGGGCGTACCGTTCTCGAGTGGAACCGCGGTGTCTACCTCGCTGTCGCGGTCCCGTCGATCGTGCTCGCGATCGCCGGCTTGTTCGGTTTCGGATTCTGAACGATACGCTCTTTTCCCCCCGGCGAGACCCACGTTCATGCGCGAGTTTCGCCCGATATCGGCGGCTGAACGCACGGCGTTCGACCGCATTCGGCAGTACGCGTTTCATGCCGAAGACGGCCCCCACGTCACGGATGCCGGTGAGGACGGCGACGATCATCCGCCGATCGGGACCCGATACGGCTATTTCGACGAGGAGAAACTGGCGAGCATCTGCATTCACTACACCTTCGAGATGCGGGTGCGGGGTGAATGGACCACTGTCGGGGGTCACGGTGCCGTCGCAACGCCACCGGAACGACGCCGGGAGGGTAACGTTCGGCGAATGCTTCGGGAATCACTTCGGACGTTCGAGGTCGTCCCGCTGGTGACGCTGTGGCCGTTCTCGACCGCGTTCTACCAACAGTTCGGCTGGGCGACGGCGAACGAAATCACGCGCTATTCGGTCCCGCCCGAAACGCTCGCTGGCGTTTCAGAGGAACCTGGCGAGTTCCGGCCCGTCGAACCGGATGACTGGCGGGATCTTCGGAAGAGCCACCTGGCAGCTGGACGGGGGGAGACGCTGTCGATGCGTCGTTCGGAGCAGTGGTGGCGACGCCGGATCTTCCACGAGTGGGGTGAAGACAGACGCCACGCCTACGCGTACTATCGTGACGATACCCCGGCCGGATACGTCGTCTACACGGTGGAACGTGACGACACCGATGAACTCGACGTGAAGTACCACGGCGCACGCGATCACGCGGCCTACCGCGCAGTACTCGGATTCCTCGGCGACCACGATTCCCAGGTCGATTCCGTCTCGTTCGCTCGACCGGGCGATTCGGTTCTTTTCGACACCCTCGGGGACCCCCAGGCCGCCGATGTCGAACTGCTTCCGGGGCCGATGGTTCGCCCCACAGACGTTCCGGCGGCGCTCGAAGCGATCCCGTATCCCGACGGTCTTGACGAGCGCGTCACACTCTCCGTGGACGATCCGCTGTTACCGGAAAACGACGGCACCTACGAACTCCTCGTCGAGGACGGGGATGGGTCCTGTCGATCGGTGACAGCGGACGCTCCTGACGTAACCGTCGGCGTCGGCCCGCTGTCACGTCTCGTTATCGGAGCCCGATCGGCCGACACGCTGGCGACCGTCGGCGATCTCACGGCCGATCCGGCGACACGTGAGACACTTGCCGAGTTGTTCCCGAGCGAGCGGGTCTTTCTGCGAGAATTCTTTTGATAGCGAGGCCCGAACGAAGTGAGGGCCTCGAAAAGGCGAACGGCGACCGAGGGGAGCCGTGAGCAGCGAGGGCGGGATAAGTGAAGCGAACGGGACTTCAAATATAGCGAGCGAGGCCCGAACGAAGTGAGGGCCTCGGAAAGGCGAACAGTGAGAGAATCGACACGCGGAGCGGTGGGCTTTTGGCCTCACCGGACGGCCACTCGGGTATGGCCGAACACGAGGCGGACGACGGCGATGGAGCGTCGTCGTCGGATGCGACTGACGAACCTGACGAGGAACTCACGTACGCGGCCTCCGGGGTCGATATCGACGAGAGCGAAGCGGCGACCGAGGCACTGCTCGACGCGGCGGGCGAGTTCGCCGGTGACTTCGCCGGACTCGTCGATATCGGCGATCGATACCTCGCGCTGGCGACTGACGGCGTCGGCACCAAACTACTCGTCGCCGAGGCACTCGACGATTACTCGACGGTCGGCATCGACTGCATCGCGATGAACGTCAACGACCTGGTCGCGGCGGGCATCGAACCCGTGGCGTTCGTCGACTATCTCGCGATCGAAGCGCCCGATAGCACGACGACGGGCCAGCTCGGTGAGGGACTTCAAATCGGCGCTGAACTCGCAGATATCGCGCTGATCGGCGGCGAAACGGCGGTCATGCCGGACGTCATCGACGGCCTCGACATCGCCGGCACCGCTGCCGGGCTGGCTCCCAAAGACGGGCTCTTCGCTGGGGAGGCCGAACCGGGAGACGCGATCGTCGGGTGGCCGTCGAGTGGGATCCACTCCAACGGTCTGACGCTCGCGCGGGAGGCGGTCACGCGCGATCACGACTACGACGATCCGTTCCCGCCCGAGCCGTCCACGACCATCGGCGAGGAACTCCTCGCGCCGACGCGGATCTACACTGACCTGCTCGATCCACTTCGCGAGCACGGGACACACGCTGCCGCCCACGTCACGGGCGGTGGCTGGCGCAACCTCACTCGGATGGGTCCCTACCGGTACGAGATCGAGGAACCCTTCGACGCCCAGCCGATCTTCGAGTTCGTCCAGACGGTCGGAGACGTCAGTGACGCGGAGATGCACCGGACCTTCAACATGGGGACGGGCTTCGTCGCAACCTTCGATCCGGCCGACGCGATGAACGTTGTCGAGGAGACTGCTGACGGGCGGATCATCGGACGCGTGGTCGATAGCGACGAAGGCGTCTCGATCCGCGGACTGGACCTCCAGTAGGGGGGCTCAGCGCCGGCGAACGATCGCGTTCAGTTCTCGATGTCGACGACGAACACCGGAATGTCGGCGTTTTCGATGACTCGCTGCGTGACGCTTCCCAGATTGGCGAGTCGGTCACGCCCCGTCCGACCGTGGGTTCCCATGACGATCAGGTCGGCATCGATCTCCTCGGCGTAGGTGAGGATCCCACGATGTGGAATCCCCTCCTGCAGTGCCGTTTCGACGGCGACCCCTGCCTGTTGAACCTGCTCTCTCAGGCGAGCCAGTGCCTGCTCGCCGTCGGATTGCAGTGACTCCATGACTTCGTCCTGGGCGTCGTCGTCGGCAGCGAGGTACATCCGGCGATCGAGGACGTACAGGCCGTGGATCGTGGCGTCGTTGTCTTCGGCGATGGCGGTGGCGTGTTGCAGGGTCTTGGACGTCCCGCTGCTGCCGTCCGTCGGCGTGAGGATGGTCTCGTACATTCCGTCCGAAAATTGAACCGCCAGGCAAATAGTTGTATGTGCCAAGGTGGCACACGGTGCCGGGAAACCCCCTGTTTCTGCGTTACCGTCCGGTGAAGTTCGGGTGGTTGCTGACGTGACGGGGCAGATACCGACTCTTCTGGGGGAGCCCTTCGACGTCTTCGAGGACAGCCTCGCGGAGTTCCTCGGGGGTCAGGTCGTTCTCCTCGTCGTCGGCGCGCACGTTGACGCCAATCGTTTCCCCGTCGATCTCGCGGTCCCCGACGACGACGTAGTAGGGCACCCAGTCGGTCTCGGCCTTCGCGATACGCTTGCCGACCGACTCGTCGCGTTCGTCGATATCTGCCCGGACGTCCGCGGCTTCGAGTTCGTCGACGAGTCCTTCGCAGTAGTCCAAATGCGAATCAGGATTGACCGGAATGAACCGGACCTGCGTCGGCGAGAGCCACGTCGGCAACTGTGGGGTGTCCATCGTGGCGGTGTCCTCCAGGAGAGCGGCCAGGACACGCTCGATACCCCCGGAGGGCGAGTAATGGAGGATCGGCGGATGGTGGCTGTCGGTACCGTCGGTGTACTCGATGTCGAAGCGCTCGGCACTCTCGACATCGATCTGAACCGTGGGGTTCTCGATCGGGCGGCCCAGCCCGTCGATCGCGGCGAAGTCGATCTTGGCCGACCAGTAGTGGTGGCGTTCTGGAATGATCTCGATGAGCGAGGGCTTGCCGAGTTCCGCGACCACGTCCTCGACCCACGCCTCGTTGTCCTCGTAGAACTCGCGGGTCATCCGGATCGCCGGCTCGTAGTTCAGATCGAGGTCCTCGGAGGTCTGGAGCGCGAGTTCGGCCTGCTTGCGGAGTTCCTCGCGGGCTTGCTCCATACTCTCCGTGGCCGTGTGCATGTCCGGCATCGTGAACGCGCGCAGGCGCTTGAGGCCGGTCACCTCCCCCTTCTGCTCGCGGCGGAAGGAGTACGTCGACATCTCATAGACCCGCAGCGGGAGGTCGTTGACCGAGATGTGCATGTCTCGCATGATCGAGAACTGCCCGAAACAGGCCGCAAAGCGCAGCATCATCCGGCGGTCGCCCGATTCAAAGCGGTACTGACGCTCGCCGAACTTCCCGGCGTGTTCGTCGATCGACCGCGCGCCGAGGTCGTACATGATCGGCGTCTCGACGGGCATGCCGCCGTAGTCGACGACGAGGTCGTTGACGTACTCCATGAGGGCGTCCCGGACGAGTTTCCCGCGGGGGTACCATCGGAGGTTTCCCACGTCGGAGAGTTCGTCGTAGCCGACCAGTCCCTTCTCCTGCATGAGGTCGACGTGCGGGGGCTCCTCGCCTTCGTTGCTGGTGATCCCCTCGACCTCGTCCTCGATGAAGGCGACGAGATCCTCGCCAACCGACTCCTTGGCCGCTACCGCGTCCTGCATGTCACCGTCGGGTGTCATGACCGTCCATTCGCTGGGTTCGCGGTCGGGCTCTCCTTCGGATTCGGCTTCGTCCTCGTCCTCGTCTCGGTGAGCCGCAACGTGGCGGGACAGTTCCGAGAGCGGATGGCCCTTACACGAGACCTCGAAGGCCTTGTACCAGCCGAAGGGTGCCCGGAGGATCTCGTAGCCAGCCGCCTCCATCTTCGCTTCGAGTCGTTGCATGACTTCCTTGGCGGCGTCGGGGCCAGCGAGGTCCTCGCTGAGGTGTGCGTACGGATAGAGCACAACGTCGTTCGTGTTGAGCTGCCCGGCGACGTCTTCGAGCTCCGTCAGCGCGTTCTCGACGACGCCGTCGAGGTCCGCCTCGTCGTCGCTTTCGACAGTGATGAACACCGTCACGCAGTCCTCCATGCGCCCCTCCATCGGGACGCCTTCCGTCTCGGCGAGCCCTTCGGGACCCGCTTTGTCAGTCGTTTCGAACTCCAGGTGGTCCGAGTGGACGAACAGCAGTTTCATAGCAAAAGCGTTCCCGCCGCCGGTAAAAAGGGTGCCGAATGCGGTCACACGACTGGGTGCGGATGTGCATCCCAGCGCATCCGATCGAATACGCTCGTCGACGACAGCAATCAACGACACTTGACAACAAGTACCAAAATATAAGTAACGGGGCCGAGAACTCATTTTCCGGAGTGGTCCGAATGCAAAAGAACGTCGGTGGCATGGACCGTATCGTCCGGCTCGTGGTCGGGATCGTGTTGCTCGCTGTCGCACTTGCAGGGTTCGCCGAACAGTTCACCTACGAGATCGGACCGATCACCACGATGATCGGGTCAGCAGTTCTGGCCGTCGTTGGCCTGATTCTCGTGGTAACCGGTGGACTCCAGCAATGTGTCCTCAACGACCTGCTGGGGATCGACACCTATCAGCCCTGATCGACCGGGAACCACCCCCCTGAACGATTTCTGTCGGCGGACAACGGCCTTGGCGAATCAGTTCTCCTCGTCTTTGAGTGTCTCCAACTCTTCTTCGACGGCCGCATCCTCGACGTCGCCGAGGTCGACGTCGGCTGTGTCAGCTTCCGTGTCTGCCTCGGCATCCTCGTCGCCGGACTCGTCTCCGACCTCGGATTTCAGCGTCTCTAGCTCGGCGTCCACTGCTCCCGAGGTCCGGACTTCTTCGAGTTCGCGGTCGAGTTGATCCTGGTCGCTGATGGCGTCATCGATCGCTCCGCTATCCCGAAGCTCGTCCATCGCGGCCGAGCGGGCTTCCATCTCTTCGGTTTGTTCCTGGGCTCGCTCGATCGCCCTCCCGACGTCCTCGAACTGGTCGCCGGCACCTGTCATCGCCTCTGAGACGCGCGAGGAGGCTTCGGCTGCCTGATACCGTGCTTTCATCGTCTCCTTTTTGGTACGGAACTGCTCGACCTGGCTCTGGAGTTCGTTCTTCTGCTCGATCAATCGATCTTGCTGCCCCTGGAGGTCGGCGATCTGGGTCTCCAAGTCCTCGATCTGGTTCATCTTCTGCTTTTTCTTCTCGAGGGCGCGACGGGCGAGGTCGTCCCGTCCCTGCTCGACCGCCTCACGGGCCTGATCGTTGTGTTTCTCGACGTTCTCCTCGAGGCGGCGCTTCTGGATTTCCAGGCGCTTTTTCTGTGTCGTCAGGTCGGCGATCCCCTGTTTGACGTCCTGTAGCTCGTCTCTGAGTTGCTCGTAGGAGTAATCCAGCGACTCGGAGGGGTTCTCCGCCCGGTTCAGCAGCGAGTTGACCTTCGAGCGGATGACGTATGAGGCGCGTGAAAGGATTCCCATGCTTCTTGGTTGGTGGCTCCTGCCTTAATTTCTTTTATGGGGGTGGTGACCCACGAACACGGGCGAAAATTAAATTTGGTGTCCGCCGGCATTCCAAACGATGGGCCTCGCTGAACCGTTCGGCACGCAGGAACCAACTCATCAACTCGTCGTCCGCGAGCGTGATGCCATCGACGATGCTGACCCTGCAGGCTGTCTCGCCGTCGAGAATTGCGTCATCAACGTGGCCATGCGGCATGGCACCGCCATCCACCTCTGTATCGACGACACGCTGAACGCGGATCGGCTCGCACATCTTCGAGAGACGCTCTCTGGGGTCGAAGACGACCGCGTTCTCGAAAACGCCACTCCCGAATACCGTGCCGAACTCCCTGCCGACGCAGATATCGTCAACACCGCACTTTCACTCCCGGAATCGGACACGGATGCCTGGCTGGATCGGCTGTTCGGACTCGCGGAACTCGCCGTCGTGACCGACGATTCGTGGCTCTATCGATCCGTCCCACACGAGACGCATATCCGGGAGATCAACGCCGAGGCGGTCGAGGCGTATCTCAGGACACTTCATCGGGAACTCAGTGACATCCCGGGAACAGCGATCGTCCCCCATGGCCCACTCGCGTCCTGGCATACGGACGGCTACCGCTACGAACTGACCTGGGACGCGCTTCGGGAACGCCGAGACGAGGATCAGTGGCGCACGATCAGCCTCGAACGACTACGCCGGGTCAAGCCCGAACCCGAGCGATCGGAGATCGTCTTCCAGTGGGAACCCCCCACAGGCGGTTCCCGCGTGGTCCGTGGACTTCGGCGCACATTCGGTCGCGAAGTGGACATCTCACCGATGCGAGTCACGATCGCGACAGCGGAGGTTGCAACCGTTCTGGACGCGCTTGAGGATCTCAACGTCCGCCTCGGTTACGAGTACGAGATCATCGAGTGACACAAACGAGCGATTTCGAATCGGTCCCGAAACGGTTTAGGTTCGCGCCCGCCCACCGTCGGTATGCCGAACGAGCCCGAAACCGACTACGACCCGGAACTGGGTCGGAAGTTCATTTTCGTCACCGGTGGCGTGATGTCCGGACTGGGGAAGGGTATCACCGCCGCGAGTACCGGTCGCTTACTCGCCAACGCCGGCTTCGACGTGACCGCGGTCAAGATCGACCCGTATCTCAACGTCGACGCCGGGACGATGAACCCCTACCAGCACGGCGAAGTGTACGTTCTCAAAGACGGCGGCGAGGTCGACCTCGATCTCGGGAACTACGAACGCTTCCTCGACATCGACATGACCTCGGACCACAACGTCACCACGGGGAAGGTCTACCGCGAGGTCATCGAGAAGGAGCGCGCCGGCGACTACCTCGGCCGGACGGTCCAGATCATCCCGCACATCACCGACGACATCAAGCGGCGCATTCGCGAGGTCGCCGAGGGAAGCGACGTCTGTATCATCGAGGTCGGCGGCACCGTCGGCGACATCGAGGGGATGCCCTACCTCGAAGCGCTCCGGCAGTTCGCCCACGAGGAAGACGAGGACGACATTCTCTTTACCCACGTCACGCTCGTCCCGTACTCGAAGAACGGCGAACAGAAGACCAAGCCGACCCAGCACAGCGTCAAGGAACTCCGGTCGATCGGACTGCAGCCGGACATTCTGGTGGGTCGGTGTGACGACAAACTCGAAGCCGACGTCAAAGAGAAGATCGCGCTGTTCTGTGACGTTCCCACGGACGCGGTCTTCTCGAACCCCGACGTCGCGGACATTTACAAGGTCCCGCTGGTCGTCGAGGACGAGGGCCTCGATCAGTACGTCATGGACGCGCTTGATCTGACGGACGAGGCGCTCTCTGCGGACGAGCGCGAAAACGAGTGGCGTGAACTCGTTACCCAGGACACCACAGGCTCGATCAACGTTGCACTGGTCGGCAAGTACGGATTGGAAGACGCCTACCTTTCGATCCACGAGGCACTGAAACACGCCGGCCTCGAGACGAACGTCGAGGTCGAGACGACCTGGGTCCACTCCGAGGACCTCGCAGACGGCCACGACGGTCAACTCGACGGCGTCGACGCCGTCGTCGTCCCCGGCGGATTCGGTTCCCGGGGAACCGAGGGAAAGATCGAAGCGACACGCTACGCCCGAGAGAACGACGTTCCCTTCCTCGGCCTCTGTCTCGGCTTCCAGATGGCCGTCGTCGAATACGCCCGGAACGTGCTGGATCTCGAAGGGGCACACTCCGCAGAGATGGAACCGGATACACCCCATCCCGTCATCGACATCCTGCCCGAACAGGAGGGCGTCGAGGACATGGGCGGGACGATGCGACTCGGGGCTCAGGACACAGACATCGAGCCCGGAACGCTGGCCCATGACCTCTACGACGACACGACGTGTCGGGAACGGCACCGCCACCGCTACGAGGTCAACCCCGAGTACATCGACGACATCGAGGCCGCCGGGATGACGTTCTCGGGCGTCTCGAACCGTCGGATGGAGATTCTGGAACTCGATCCGGACAGCCATCCGTACTTCGTGGGCACGCAGTTCCATCCCGAGTTCCGATCGCGACCCACGCGCGCCTCGCCACCGTTCGTCGGCCTCGTCGAGGCCGTGTTGAACAGTTCTGAATCGGACGAACCGCAGGAGGTCGAGCACTGATGGTCGACGTCGAGACGTTCATCCCGGAGGCGAAAGCCGAGATCGACGCACAGATCGGGGACAGCAAGGCCGTGATCGCCCTCTCCGGTGGCGTCGACTCCTCGACGGCTGCTGCGCTTGCCTACGACGCGATCGGCGACCAGCTGACGCCAGTGTACGTCGACACTGGCCTGATGCGCAAGGGCGAGACTGAGCAGATCCGCGAGACGTTCGAATACATGGACAGTCTCCGGATCGTCGACGCCACGGACCGCTTTCTCGACGAACTCGAAGGCGTGACCGATCCCGAGGAGAAACGCCACGCCATCGGCGAACAGTTCATCCGGGAGTTCGAGACGGTCGCCCGCGAGGTCGACGCTGACTATCTCGTCCAGGGGACGATCTATCCCGACCGCATCGAGAGCGAGGGGACGATCAAATCCCATCACAACGTCGGCGGGCTGCCCGACGTCGTCGACTTCGACGGGATCGTCGAACCCATGCGAGACCTGTACAAAGACGAGGTCCGGGAGGTCGCCCGCGAACTCGATCTGGAGGAGATCATCTCAGAACGGATGCCGTTCCCCGGCCCCGGCCTCGCCGTGCGGATCATCGGCGAGGTAACCGCGGAGAAACTCGACGTGGCCCGGGAGGCCAACCACGTCGTCGAGGAGGAACTCGAGGAATACGAGCCCTGGCAGGCCCTGGCCGCTGTCATCGGCAAGGCCACCGGCGTGAAGGGCGATAACCGCGTCCACGGCTGGGTCGTCGCCGTCCGATCGGTCGAATCCCGTGACGGCATGACCGCCCGCGCCCAGGAGATCGACTGGGAGACCCTCCAGCGCATCCAGAGTCGCATCACCGGCGAGAACGACACCGTCTCGCGGGTCGTCTACGACGTAACTCACAAACCGCCCGCGACCATCGAGTACGAGTGATGCAGGTCATTGTCGCCGGCGCCGACGAGAGCGAGATCGCCGATCCCATCGACGCCGAGGGTCACGACGTCACCGCGATCGACGTGGCTGACGGCACCTCACTTGCAGACGCCGGCATCGAGAACGCCGACGTCTACCTCCTGACGGAGATGGCCCAGGCGACTTCGATCGCCGTCGCCAAGGATCACAACCCGGACGTCCGCGTGGTCGTCTACGCCGAGGGGTCGCTGCCGGAGTTCGCCACCCGGCAGGCCGATCTGGTGATCGATCCCGCGCTGCTGGATCCCGAAGCGGTCGCCGAGGAACTGGCCTGACAACCGGTGGAGACACCGACTGCGTTACAGTCTGGCTGCGAGATCGGCAAGGTGAGCCGCCCCGCGTTCGACGAAGGGCGTCCCGTGGCCCATCGCCAGGATGTCGACGTCGAGTTCCAACTCCGCCAGCCGGCGGATGCTCGATTCGACGGCGACAGTGTCGTGGCTCAACACCCACGGCGACGCTTCGAGTCGGCCCTCGCGCTCCCGGACCAGGTCGCCGACGAACGCCACGGATCGCTCCTCGCTGACGAACGCCAGATGCCCGGGTGTATGACCCGGCGTCTCGTAGACGGTGAGGCCACCGACCCGATCGCCATCGGTGACCGTTTCGATCGACTGCTCGGGCGAGGATAGGACGAGCGCGGTCGCTCGCTGGAATGCGGTCTTGCGGTTGGTCCAGTCTGGCCGGCGATCACCACTGAGGACGTCGGCGTCCGGTTGCCCGGCGTATACTGTCCCATCCTTTCGACAAGCACCCAACCCACCGACGTGATCGATATCGTAGTGTGTGAGGGCGATCTGGGTCACCTTCCGGGGATCGGTATCCACCGCTGTCAACTCCCTGACCAGTGCCCGCCGGGTCCACGGTCCGCCAGCGTCGATAAGCGTTGCCCCCGTCTTGTCTTCGAGGAGATACGCGTTGACGCCCCGGAGGTCGAACCACCAGATTCCATCCGCGAGTTCCGTGGCCATAGCCGACAATACGTGCCGAACTGGCAAAAAGACCGCTGTGAGTTGCTCAGTCGCCTTTCCCGGTGCCTCCTGAACGTTCCCGAAGCCACCTCTTTGATCTTGGTTTGGCCGCCCGTGGCGGGCATTGCTCCATTCATAACCTTTTTTCATGATGGTATCGTGGAGTCAACACAGATGCGCCACTCAGAAACGAGACAGCTATTCGAGCAGACCTTCGAGTATCCGGCCGATCACGACACAGTCGTCGAACAATTGGGCGATGTCGAACTGACGTCACCGGTCGGTGACGTTGTCACGATCCGGAGTGTCCTCGAGCGGACGAACGAAACCGCGTATCACTCGGCTGACGGCCTCTACACCACGCTTCTGGGCGGCCTGGAGGACGGCTTCATCGGCCGGAAGTATTACGACGACCGCGGCGGGACGGGCATGGATTCGGACATGTTCAGCGCCGAGACGGAATCGTTCTGAGGCACCGTCGTTCGTGGGTGCCGTCGTTTTGTAGCGATCCGGCACTGAAATCGATATTGTCACAACCGAGTGTCCTGATCTGCACATCGAACGTGACTGTCGGAACGCGCCAGGGGTCATCGTGTCGGGATCCCTCGAGCGTCCGGGATGTCATCCCCGATCCCGAGGTTTTTGTCCACCCCACCCCGATGGCGCGCCATGGGTAATTCGCCGGAACAGACGCCGCCCGAGACCGATTCATCCTTCGGGAGCTGGCTGGTGCTCGGGGCACTGGCGATTGCACTGGTCGTGATCCCGTGGTCGCTGATCGTCCTGCCGTCGGCCCGGGGACTCATCGGCCTGGTCGGGTTCAGTCTGCGGGACGCCTATCTGGTTGTGCCGCTAGTGCCGGCGGTCGGACTGGGGTTGCTCGGCGTCTGGACGGCACTCCGCTCACGGCGATCACAATGAACCCACAGCATCAATCCTTTTGCTCTTGCCGGCCGTCGATCTAGCGTAATGGCGGCTATCTATTTGGCAGTTGTCCTCTTCGCCGGTATCATCGGTACTGGTGTCGCGATGTACGCACTGTTGCATCGCGAAACGCCAGGTGCCGGACCGCTCGCTCTCCTGTTGCTCGGCGCAGCGATGTGGTCGTTTACCGAAGGGCTCAGTATTGCCGCCGGCAGCGCGGCGAGTACGCTATTCTGGGCCAAGCTACGGCTGTCCATCACGACGATCATCCCGATCTCCTGGCTGTTATTGACAGTCGAATACACCGGGCGCGACCGGTATTTGAGTGTGCGTCAACTGGGTGCGCTCCTGATCGAACCGATCGCGTTCGTTTTGCTCGTCTGGACGAACCCCCATCAGGTGGTGTTGCGCTCTGTTGATATCGTCTTTGCCGGCGGTGGGACAGGGGTGTTCGCGACACGGGGCCTCGCATACTGGGCACACGTGAGCTATTCGCACCTCCTGATTGCATTGGGGGCATTTCTGCTCGTCAGATTGTCGCTCCGTACGGATTCACTCTTTCGGGCCCAGAGTACGGCTCTCCTCGCATCGATCACCGTCCCGGTGGTCGCTCAGGCCGCGTTTCTCTTTCGGTTCGTGCCCCGCGGCATCGACCCAACGGGGGTTGCCTTCGTCGCGACCGGCGCGATTCTCACCGTGGCGATCTTACGCCGACAGTTACTCGCTGTCGCCGCCGGGACACGGGAACACGGCCGCGACGAAATCCTGTCCGAACTCGAGGATCTCGTGTTCATGGTTGACGAAGCAGGGTTTGTCGCCGATTGTAATCAGGCAGCCCTCGAGACGCTGGACACGACGGCTGACGATGTGATCGGTCGGCCCCTCGAGACTGTCGCGCCGACGCTCGCCGACACACTCCCCGACGGAGCGATCGAGTATCATCGCGTCGTGCCCCTCGAACTTGACGGGACTGTTCGAAAGTACGACGTTCAGCAGTCGCTCATCGAACGCCCGTTCGGCGATGTGGAGACGCGAATCCTCAGTCTCCGGGACGTCACTGATCAGACCCGTCGAGAACAGCAACTCGACGTACTCAACCGGTTGTTACGTCACAATCTGCGCAACGAGATGAACGTGATACGGGGTCACGCCGAGTTACTTGCCGAAGTGGTCGATGGACCGGCGGTCCAGCGCCACGTCGAGACGATCATGGGCACCGTCGACACAGTCACCGACCGTAGCGACAAGGTCGGGACGCTGACCCGGGCCTTCGACGCTGAGGGTGCACAATCGGTCGACCTCGAACTCACACTTCGCGACGCGATCGGGACGGTCCAGGGAGCGCACCCGTCGGCACACATTCAGTTCGACCCCGCAGCTGCGAGTGGGATCCGGGTCAACAGTGGGGCCTCGATCGGTCTCGCGTTCGAGGAACTCCTGCACAACGCCATCGAGCACAACGATGCCGATCCAACGGTCCGGGTCAATGTCGAGGCTGACGCTCATGACTCTGGGGTGACGGTTCGGATCGCTGACGACGGCCCTGGGATCGGCGAGCAAGAGCGTACCGTCATCGAACGTGGCAGTGAGACGCCCCTCGAACACAGCAGCGGGATCGGCCTCTGGCTCGTCGCCTGGATCGTCCGGACCGTTGGAGGGACGATCACCTTCGAAATCACTGACGAAGGGACGACTGTCGTCGTTCGGCTCCCCCGCGGTGACGATAATTCCGAGTAGTCGACGACCCTCCGTTTCAGGATCTGCCGTCAGGCCTCGGCCTCGTAGCCGGCGTCTTCGACAGCCGCGATGAGTACGCCGGGGTCGTCCGCCCCCTCGACGGTGGCCTGTTCGGCCTCGCGATCGACTGTCGCGTTCGTCACCCCGTCGACGGCTTGTAGTGCCTCTCGAACGGTCTGTTCGCAATGCTCACAGCTCATGCCAGTGACAGTGATCGTCAATGCCATGTCCGTGGATAGGGGACTCCGCTTTTTCCGGATTTCGGCTCAGACTCCAAAGTGAGACGCCTCCGGCACGTTCGAACGAAAAGCGGTTGGTCGCCGATTCACTCCAGATCGCGGCGCATCGCAATCTCGAACCAGGGGCAAAGACGGAGTTGCCGATACCACCGCGGGTTCTCGTAGAGTCGGTCGTAGGGCACCCACATCAGGCCAGCCACTTCGGCCGGATCAGGGTCGAGGGACGTGTCGGTCAGCGTGGCCTGTAGCACGGAACAGACCTCGTACTCGACGCCCTCGTCCATGTAGTAGCGCTTGTATTCGAACCGGTCGGTCACGTCCAGGTTGTCATACTGGTCGGGTGTGACACCGAGTTCCTCTTCGAGACGCTGGCGAGTCGCTTCGACCTGCGTCTGCCCTTCGACGGGATGGGAGGCGACAGTCCCGTCCCAGTACGTGTCCCAGAGCCGTTTCTCGGGCGAGCGCTGGGCGAGCAGAATGTTGTCATCCTGATCGAACAACAGCGCGGTAAACGCCCGGTGACGAATCCCTTCACCGGTATGGGCGTCCAACCGATTGACGAGATCTTCAGGGTTGTCCTCTGCGTCGACCGCGATGACGTCTTCGCCTGCATTCTCGTGAGTGACCGTCGAATCTGCCTCCGTACTCATATAGCTATCACGTAGGAAGGCTGGTTCAAACAGTCTTCGCTTCCGACACCCGACAACCGCGCACTATCCAACGCGCTCCTCGAGGATCAGCCACACTCGGCGGATCCTCGACACAACCCGACAACCGCTCACTATCCAACGCGCTCCTCGAGGATCAGCCACACTCGGCGGATCCTCGGTACTACCGACAACCGCTCACTATCCAACGCGCTCCTCGAGGATCAGTCACACTCGGCGGATCCTCGATACTACCGACAACCGCGCACTATCCAACGCGCTCCTCGAGGATCAGCCTCGTCTTCGTCCCCATAACTTCGTCGCGTTCACGTGCCCGCGTGATGAGCTCGTTGACCTCGCTGGTGTCGGTGCAATCAACGATCAACACGACGTCCTCTTCCCCGCTGACTTCCCAGACGAAGTCGACCTCGGCCCACTCGACGAAGGTGTCCGCGAGGGCGTTGTGGTCGACATTCACGTCGACGGCGATCTCGATCATCGCCTTGACGTTGCCCGTCTGGGTCGCGACGGTGAACCGCTCGATGGTTCCGTCCTCGACGAGCTGCTCGACCCGATTCCGGACCGTCCCCTCGGAGGTGCCGACGTCGTCTGCGATCTCCGTATAGGGGGTGCGAGCGTCCCGCCGGAGGATACTCAGAATTTCCCTGTCCAGATCGTCCATCGAGATTGGTAGCTACTGCGGGTCATCACTTGAGGATTACGAATTTCGTAACGATTCTTCGAAAGCAACGCTTATCTGCCGACCTTTCATACGGATCTCGTAATGACGGATGCCTATGTGGCCCTGGAGGGTGAGCGCGTCGTCGAAGCCCGCGCTCGCTCGCCGGGAACGGCCCGTGGCGAACTGGTCTTTACGACTGCCTACACCGGCTACGAGGAGAGCCTGACGGACCCCTCCTACGAGGAACAGATCCTCACCTTCTCGTACCCACTGATCGGGAACTACGGGGTCCGCGAGGAGCGATTCGAGTCCGATCGCGTCCACCCGCGTGCGGTCGTCGCCCGCGAGTTGACCGACGACATCGCCGAGTGGCTCCAGACTGAGGGGCGGCCCGCCGTCGATCACATCGACACGCGCGAACTCGTGACCGAGATCCGCGACGAGGGCGCGATGAAGTGCGGGATCGCGGCCGGTGAGGATGCCACCGAGGAAGATGCCCTGGCCGAACTCCGGCAGTGCAAACACATGAGCGACCACGCGGACATCGGGAACCAGGTCAGCGTGAGTGAACCCGTCGTCTACAACGAAGGCGGCGACGGCCCCGACGTCGCGCTGATCGACTGTGGCGCGAAGGGCTCGATTCAGGAGTCACTGGTTGAACGCGATGCGGTCGTCCACGTCCTGCCGTACGACACGACGACCGAAGCGGTCCAGGATCTGGACCCCGATCTCCTCTTTATTTCGAACGGGCCGGGCGATCCCGAGAACTTCGAGGCCGCGGCCGAACTCGTCGACGAATACGTCGGGGATCTCCCGCTGGCTGGTATCTGTCTCGGCCAGCAGGTCGTCGCGAACGCCCTCGGTGGCGACACCGAGAAGATGGAGTTCGGCCACCGCGGCGTCAATCAACCGGTCCGCGATCTCCGGACCGACCAGGTCGTGATGACGACCCAGAACCACGGCTACACGGTGGCCGATCCCGGCGAGACGCTCGAGGTGACCCAGATCAACGTCAACGACGACACGCCGGAAGGCTTAGAAAACGACGACCTGAACATCATCACCCGCCAGTATCACCCCGAGGCGAATCCGGGCCCCAACGACTCGCTTGCGTTTTTCGACGACGTGCTCGCACTGGTCGAGTAGTAGGCCCCACTCAGGAATCCTCGAGTGGCTGTCCACGATACGTGAGAGAACGGTCGTCGGCTGATCGTTTGGATTGATCCGCCAGCTGCTCGCGCGTGACCGGACGCCCTCGATACGTGAGCCGACTCGCGTCGTCGCCATCGAGCGGCTCCGGGTCCTCCGGCTGTCGCGCTTCGATGAATTCGGTCGATGCCTCCAGCAGCGATTCTTTCGTATTTCGGTGAATCCAGCAGTGATACTGCTGGCGAGGGGTTCGCAGTCCGATCCGGTGACCACGGAAGCCAGTGCTGTAAACGGCCTTTGCAACTGACTCGTGGGGAACTTCGATCACATCGTCGGACGATTCCCCACCGACCAGACAGAGCGTCCGCCGCCCGGTGACCAGGATGACTGTCCGTCGTTCCCCCGCTGGGGCTGTCGTATTTCGTTTCGATCCGAGCCCGATACCTCGCTTCTTGTTCGTCAGGACGTACGCTGGTGCCTCCGTGTCTTCGAGGTAGGTCACCGGTGGTGCTGCAAGCGGTGTGGCCGTCGTAAAGCGTCCTTCCCGACCGGCTAGTACTTCCGCCGTCACCGAGTCGTCCGGTGCCATTTCGGCGAGGGTCTCGGCTCTGTCGACGATCCGTTGGTCGATCATCGTCGCCTCCACCCATCCCCTCGGGACCCGCTCGATGGTTGCATGGCAGAGTGATCCTCCCTGACCGATTTCAGCGTTACGGCTGTGTCGGTATTAGCCGCTGTGAAGATTAATTATGCTGGATCTAAGCGATAATAAATAAAATTGCTAAAATAATCTCGGCCAAAATGGCAAAGATTGGAATAAAACGGCACCCTCGACTCTCGGTCACAACCCGGCGGTCGCTGTCTGCATCGCGTCACTGTTGTAGGCCGCTCCGGCGTTGCCGTCAGTATCCAGGACGATGACGCCGGCAGTTCCCTCCGCGGATCCTTCGAACGAAGCTATCGCTGCTTCAGCTGCGGTCTGGGGTTGTTGTCCATCTTCCAGTCGGTCGACGGCTGCCCGTGCGAGTGCGTCGCGGGCGATGTCTTCGCCGGCTCCGGTCGCGCTTGCGCCACCAGCCGGCGAGGCGTAGAAGCCGGCCCCGACCTGTGGGACGTCACCGACGCGCCCCGCGAGTGCACCCCAGCGCCCGCCGGTCGAGGTCCCCGCCGCGATCCGTTCGCCGTCGGTCGCCACCGCGCCAACGGTGTCGTGGCCGTCGAAGTGCTCGGCGAGCCACGCGAGCTGGTCGGCGACCGACTCGCCCGGTTGGGAGGTCGCTCCCCACCGATCCCGGGTGCGGTCCGTCCAGAGATCGGCGTCGGTCTCGATCCCGTGAGCCCCAGCGAACTCGACGGCTCGCTCCCCGGCCAGGAGCACGTGTGGTGTGTTTTCGAGAACGGCACACGCGGCGTCGATTGCGTGTTCGACGCCGGTCATCGCACAGGCGGCACCGACCTCTCCGTCGTCGGTCATCACGCCGGCGTCGGTCCGAATTGTCCCGTCGCTCTGTACGGCACTCCCGACGCCGGCGTTGAACGCGGGGTCGGATTCGAGGACGTTGATGGTCGCGACGACAGCGTCGAGCGGGGTCGCCGCATCGAGTCCGCGTGCGACGGCATTGTCGAGAACGGCCTGGCGTGAGGACGGGTCGTCCGGCGGTGAACCTGCTCCGCCGTGAGCGATCACTTGCACGGCTGTCACTCCGACTCGGGGGGTGCAAGTTCGACTTTCGTGAGGTCGCGGTCGAGCATGCAGTACTCGTGTGGGGGATCGCCGATCACGCTGTCGATCCGGTAGGTCGTCTCGAAGTCGGCCCCGGCCGGCTCACAGAGACCGTGGCTCGGACACTCCTCGTGGGGACAGGTCCCCTCGAGTTCGACTTTGCTGCCGGCGTAGGCACTCTGACTCGTCACGTTGGCCTGGATCGGTGCGGGCTCGACCTCGATGGCGGTGACGCCCTCGTCGTGGACGGCACAGTCCAAGGTACTCGCCCCGTCACGGATGGACGTCACGTGATATCGCCGACCGACGTCGAGATTGAGACACTGGTCACGGTAGGGACACCCGTCGCAGGCGGGAGACTCACCTTGATAGACGAACTCCGTACCGGGTTCGGCGAGTCGCGTTCCGAGAAGCGTTATCTGGGTCATTACAGCGGCCTACGCCGCCACGCCGATTAAGTCCCTCGACCGGTAAGTTCATCGAGACGATCGAGATACGCCGCCCGCGGCACCTGATACCAGGAGCGATAGTCGAGCTCGCCCGCATCGAACGCCCTCGCGAGTTCGAGTGCTCCGGAGAGCGCTTCGTCCCGATCATCGAAGGCGTCATTCTCACCCTCGACCTCGGGTTCGAGATAGAGCGTCACGTGCCATGGATCGTCCACGTCGGGATCCGGACGACCAGGGCGACGGTCGCGAGTCCCTTTTGTCACGTACAGCGTCGGCAGACACGGGGCAGGAAACGTTTCGGTGTCGAAGATGTCGGGTCGATAGACGAGGACGAGTCTGGTTGCTTCTTCGCTCCAGACCTCCCACCCGGTCGGTAGCTCTGCAATGGTCACAGATTCCGTTCGGTCCCTCGATGCAAGAACGTCTCGTTTGGAGTCGTCTCCCCGAGTGTACCGCGGCATGGTCCAAGACACTGTCCCCGGTCTCTGTCCCCCCGCCACCGACCCGCCGGTGATATCGTCGTCGGTTGTGGCCCCGTTCAGGTTTCCATCGAAGCCGATGCAACTTTCCGGCCCATCTCAACGCAGTATCGGTGTGCTCGGTCTGTTCTGGGGTTCTCGTGTAAGCCACCTCTCCCGAGCCAGGACAACGTTTAAGTAATTGAAAAACTTCTAGCATAAAACGTCGGTGGTTTCCTGCTATCGCCGCTCTGCCGGGATGCGTCTCTCTCGGGCCGGCCTTGGTATGAATTCGCATGACAATATATGCGCCCGCATCAATACCCGGCCCCGGACAGGTCGTTGACGTGTCCCGGAAACAGGCGAGGTGGGATGAACCGATCGTGATAGCATGAATGGCACCAGAAACACCCTCGAAACGCTCAACGAACACTATCGGGATTCGATCCCGGCCGACCTGCGGGAAACCCGTTCGTTCCAGTGGTATCTGGACGAACTCCAGGCATCACCCAAGATCGCCCGCAACGCACACCAGCGGGTCGCGGACATGTTCGACCATTACGGGACGGAGTACGACGAGGACGAGGGCGTCGTCGAGTATGCACTCGCCGCGACAGACCCGCTCGACGAGGGCGAAAACACCTTCTACGGCCGGGTGATCCACGAAGCGATCCACGAGTTCGTCAACAAGGTCAAGAGTGGCTCGCGGGGACTCGGCCCCGAGAAACGGATCAAACTCCTGTTGGGTCCTGTTGGGTCCGGCAAATCCGACTTCGACCGACAGGTTCGGCGGTACTTCGAGGATTATACCATACGGGACGCCGGCCGGATGTACACCTTCCGGTGGACGAACCTCCGGGACGTCATCCCCGACCAGGATCCTGACGACGATACCGTGCGATCGCCGATGAATCAGGACCCACTGGTCCTGTTGCCCCAGGAACAGCGCGACCGGGTTCTCGAGGATCTCAACGAAGCCCTGGAGGCACCGTATACGATCCGTAACGAGCAGTCTCCCGATCCCGCCAGTGAGTTCTACATGGATCGACTGCTCGCCCACTACGACGATGACCTCCAGGCTGTTCTTGAAAACCACGTCGAGATCATCCGGCTGGTCGCCGACGAGAACATGCGCCAGGCGATAGAGACGTTCGAGCCCAAGGACAAGAAAAACCAGGACGAGACCGAACTCACGGGCGACGTCAACTACAGCAAGATCGCCGTCTATGGCGAGAGCGATCCGCGCGCGTTCGACTACTCCGGGGCGTTCTGTAACGCCAACCGCGGCATCTTCTCCGGGGAGGAGCTCCTCAAGCTTCAACGGGAGTTCCTCTATGACTTCCTCCATGCGACCCAGGAGCAGACGATCAAACCCCGCAACAACCCGCGGATCGACATCGATCAGGTGATCGTCGGCCGGACGAACATGCCCGAGTACCGCGAGAAGAAGGGCGACGAGAAGATGGAGGCGTTCAACGACCGGACCAAGCGCATCGACTTCCCGTACGTGTTGGCCTACGAAGACGAGGCGATGATCTACCGGAAGATGCTCCGGAACGCCGACCTGCCGGACATCCACGTCGAACCCCACACCCTGGAGATGGCGGGGCTGTTCGGCGTGCTCACCCGTATTGAGGAACCCGACGAGTCGTCCGTCTCGATCCTCCAGAAGGCCAAAGCCTACAACGGCGAGAGCGAGGAGGCCGAGGATGTCGACCTCAAGAAACTCCGGGAGGAGGCCGCCGAGTCGGCGGACATCGGCGAGGGCATGGACGGCGTCTCGCCACGGTTCATCGGCGACGAGATCGCCGAGGCGATCATGGACTCGATGCACCGCGATCGGGACTTCCTCTCGCCGTTGACGGCGTTCAACCACTTCGAGGCCAACCTCGAACATCACGGGTCGATCCCCGCCGAGCGCTTCGAGACCTACTACCGCTACCTCGAACTCACCCGCGAGGAGTACCGCGACCGGGCGATCGACGACGTGCGCCACGCTCTCGCCTACGATGTCGAGGAGATCCAGCGCCAGGGCGAGAAGTACATGGACCACGTCATGGCCTACATCGACGACGACACCGTCGAGGACGAACTCACCGGCCGGGAGGCCGAACCCGACGAGCAGTTCCTCCGCAGCGTCGAGGAGCATCTCGACATCCCCGAGGACCGCAAGGACGACTTCCGCCAGGAAGTGTCCAACTGGGTCTCCCGACGTGCTCGCGAGGGCGACACCTTCAGCCCGCAGGACAACGAACGGCTTCGTCGGGCCCTCGAACGAAAGCTCTGGGAAGACAAGAAACACAACATCAACTTCTCCGCGCTGGTCGCCAGTTCGGAGATGGACGACGACGACCGAAACGCCTGGATCGAGGCCCTGCTCGAACAGGGCTACTCCCGGGACGGCGCCGTCGAGGTCCTGGAGTTCGCGGGCGCGGAGGTCGCCAAGACCGAACTCGAAGAATGAGTCCCGAACGCACCGATCGAGGGGGAACCGACCGGGCTGGCCGGGACGCCGACAGCTACGTCGCCGCCGCCGACCGCCAACTGGCTGAGACCTACGAGCCCCCGATGAGTCTCGAGTCCTACGTCGAGACGATCCTCGAAGAGCCCCACTTGGCCGCGGGCGCGAGCACGTATCTCCTCGATGCGATCGAGGCCGCCGGGACCCGGACCGTCGTCGAGGAGGGCGAGGAGCGCGAGCGCTACCGCTTCTTCGACGACCCCTACAACGACGGCGAGCACGCCATCCTCGGGAACACGGACGTCCTCAACGGATTAGTCGAGGACCTGCGGACCATCGCCGCCCGCCGCGGGAAGGCCGAGAAGATAATCTGGCTGGCCGGCCCGACCGCGACCGGCAAGTCCGAACTCAAACGCTGTCTGATCAACGGGCTACGGGCGTACTCCCGGACCGACGCGGGCAGACGCTACACCGTCGAATGGAACGCCTCGGGTGCCGACAGTTCGGGCGGCGGGCTGACCTACGGCGACGTGCCCGAGAGTGACGAGGAGGACTGGCTGGAGAGCCCGGTCCAGACCCATCCCCTCGCCACGTTCCCGCGGGAGATCCGCACCGACCTCCTCGCGGATCTCAACGACCGACTCGGCGACCATCCCGACGTGACCGTCGAAACCGACCTCGACCCGTTCTCCCGGGAAGCCTACGAGTACCTCGAAGAGCAGTACCGGCGGGACGGCGTCGACGGGCTATTCTCGGCCGTGACCGACCCGCGCCATCTCCGCGTGAAGAACTACGTCGTCGACGTCGGTCAGGGGATCGGCGTCCTCCACGCCGAGGACGAGGGCACGCCCAAGGAACGGCTGGTCGGCTCCTGGATGGGCGGCATGCTCCGGGAGCTGAACTCCCGGGGGCGGAAGAACCCCCAGGCCTTTTCCTACGACGGCGTCCTCAGCCAGGGCAACGGCGTGCTCACGGTCGTCGAGGACGCCGCTCAGCACGCCGACCTCCTGCGGAAACTGCTGAACGTGCCGGACGAGCGCTCGGTGAAACTCGACCGCGGCATCGAGATGGACGTCGACACCCAGCTGTTGATTATCTCGAATCCCGACCTCGAGGCTCAACTCGACCAGCACGCCGAACGCGGCGGGTCGGATCCGCTGAAGGCCTTGAAGCGCCGCCTGGACAAACACCGCTTCGCCTACCTGACGACGCTCTCCCTGGAGGCCGAACTCCTCCACCGCGAGTTGACCGGCGAGACGGCCGTCTGGCGGGCCGACTCCTACGCCGACCTCGCCGAGCGCATCCGCGAGCCGGTGGCGATCGAGGTCCGGGAGGCCGAAGGGACGACCGACGTCGAACTCCCACCCCACGCGATCGAGGCCGCAGCGCTGTACGACGTCGTCTCGCGACTCTCGACGGCGGATCTCCCGGACGCACTCGATCTGGTCGACAAGGCCCTGCTGTTCGATCAGGGCTACCTGGAGGAAGGTGACGAGCGCATCGACGCCGCGGAGTTTGCCTTCGAAGATCACGCTGGCGACGGCGAGCGCGGCATCCCCGTCACCTACTCTCGGGACGTCATCGCCGACCTGCTGTACGCCGACCGCGACCGTCACCACCCCGATCTGGACGTCGGATCGGTGATCATGCCCCGGGACGTGCTGGAAGCGATGGCCGACGGACTCGCCGGCGCGCCCGTCTTCGGCGAGAGCGAGGTGGAAACCTTCGAAGAGCGAGTGAATCAGGTCCGGACCCACGTCAGTTCTCGCCAGGAGGAAGACGTGCTGGCGGCGATGCTCAAGGAGAAGCGTGTCGAGCGCGAGACGGTCGCCGAGTACGTCGAAGCCGTCTACGCGTGGGCGACCGACGGCCGCGTCGAGAACGACCGCGGCGAGGAGGTACCGCCCGACCCCCTGACGATGCGGGTCTTCGAGGTCGAACACCTCGGGCGCTTCGACGAGAGCCACTACGACGGCGACGAACCCGGCGAGGCCGTCCGCGCATTCAGGAACGACAAGATCGTGACGGCGATCAACCGCCACGCCTGGGAGTCCCGCGACGAGGGCTTCGCCGTCGAGGAGTTCGACCCCGAGTCGATCCCGGTCATCGAGTCGATCCTCGGCAGTCACGACTGGGAGGCCGTCCGGCGCACCTTCGAGGACTTCGACCCACACCAGTGGGCAGATCCGCCAGCGGGCACCGAGACCGAGCGCGTCAAGGAGCGGACGCTCGACGTGCTGGTCGACGATCACGGCTACAGCCCCGCCTCGGCGGAGTTGACCAGCCGGTACGTCTTGGAGGAGGTGGCCCACCGATGGGACTGAGAGAGGACCTCGAGCGCTACCGCGAGGTGGGCGAGCAGCGCCGCCAGGACCTCGCGGAGTTCATCCAGTACGGCGACCTCGGGGAGAGTCGCGCCGACGCGGTGCGGATCCCCATCAAGATCGTCGACCTGCCCGAGTTCGTCTACGACAGGCGCGACCGCGGCGGCGTCGGACAGGGTCAAGGCGGACAGCCCGACGTCGGCGATCCCGTCGGCCAGCCCGAACCCGGTGACGGCGACGAGGAGGGGGATCCAGGTGCGGAAGGTGGCGAACACGACTACTACGAGATGGATCCCGAGGAGTTCGCCCAGGAACTCGACGAGGAACTCGGTCTCGACCTCGAACCGAAGGGCAAGCAGGTCATCGAGGAAGTCGACGGCGAGTTTACCGATGTCGCCCGGACTGGTCCCTCCAGTACGCTCGATTTCGAGACGCTGTTCAAGCGCGGGATCACTCGCAAGCTGGCGATGGACTTCGACGAGTCGTACGTCCGCGAGGCGCTGAAAGTCGAGGGGTGGGGCCCCGAAGAAGTATTCGAGTGGGCCCGGGCAGACGGGATCCCCGTCTCGCTGGGCTGGATCGAGGGCGAATACGACGACCTGCCGGCGGGCGAGCGCGGCGAGTGGGACTCGATCGAGGCGATGGAGGCGGCCGTCGAGCGCGAAGGGGCGGTCGAGCGGGTCCGCCGGGAGGGAATCGACGACGTGCCCTTCCGCCGGCAGGACGAGCGCTATCGCTACCCGGAGACGATCGAGCGTACGGAGCGAAATGTCGTCGTCGTCAACATCCGTGACGTCTCGGGGAGCATGCGTGAACGCAAGCGCGAACTCGTCGAGCGAACGTTCACGCCGCTTGACTGGTATCTCCAGGGGAAGTACGACAATGCCGAGTTCGTCTACATTGCCCACGATGCCGAGGCCTGGGAAGTCAACCGTTCGGAGTTCTTCGGTATCCGCTCGGGTGGCGGCACCAAGATCTCAAGTGCCTACGAGCGAACCAGGGAGATCCTCGACGCCGAGTATCCCTTCAGTGAGTGGAACCGCTACGTGCTGGCCGCCGGCGACAGCGAGAACTCCAGCAACGATACCGAGGATCGCGTGATCCCGCTGATGGAGGAGATCGATGCCAACCGCCACGCGTACGTCGAAACCCAGCCGGGCGGTGAGTCGATCAACGCGACACACGCTGAGGAGGTTAAGCGCCACTTCACCGCGAATGAGGACGTGGCCGTGGCGTTCGTCAACGAGCCGGGTGACGTCACCGACGCCATCTACGAGATTCTCAGCACGGAGGAATCATGAGTACGATCGAGAACCGAACGGACGCCAAAGAGATCGCACGCCGGCTCCGGGAGCCGGTCGAGAAAGCGGGCGAACTGGCCAGGGCCCTGGGTCTGGATCCCTACCCCGTCAACTACTGGATCGTCGACCACGACGAGATGAACCAGCTCATCGCCTACGGCGGCTTCCAGCAGCGCTACCCCCACTGGCGGTGGGGGATGGCCTACGACCGCCAGCAAAAGCAGGGCCAGTTCCTCGGCGGGAAGGCCTTCGAGATCGTCAACAACGACAACCCGGCCCACGCGTTCCTCCAGGAATCAAACAGCATGGCCGACCAGAAGGCCGTCATCACCCACGTCGAAGCCCACGCCGACTTCTTCGCGAACAACGAGTGGTTCGGGCTGTTCACCCACGGGGTTGACCAGCGGGCCGACCCCGACCGTCGCGGACCGGACGCCACGGCGATGCTCGCCCGCCACGCCGACCGCATCCGGGAGTTCATGCAGGACCCCGAGATTGACCGGGGGGCCGTCGAACGCTGGATGGACCACGTGCTGTGTCTCGAGGACACGATCGACCAGCACGCCGCCTACGCGCCCGTCGAACCGACAGAGGAGGACGGAGAGATCGACGGCCCCGATCCCGAGGCGGCCATCGAGGAACTCGACCTCTCGGCGGAGGTCACGGGCCAGGTGTTCGACGAGGCGTTCTTCGACGAGCGGGCGGACGAGGACGCGGGCTTCCCGCCCGAACCCGTCGAGGATCTCATCGGCTTCCTGGCTGTCCACGGCAAACAGTACGACGAGGAGACCGACAGGGCCCTCGAGATGACCGACTGGCAGCGGGAGATCCTCGAACTACTGCGCCGGGAGGCCTATTATTTTGCTCCCCAGAAAATGACAAAAGTAATGAACGAGGGGTGGGCGGCCTACTGGGAGTCGATGATGATGGGCGGGGAGGCTTTCGCCGGCACTGACGAGTTCCTGACCTACGCCGATCACCAGGCCCGCGTGCTGGGGTCCGGGGGGCTGAACCCCTACAAGCTGGGCAAGGAGCTCTGGGAGTACGTCGAGAACCGGACCAACCGCCGGGAAGTCCTCGAACGCCTGCTCCGGGTCGAGGGGATCACCTGGCGCAATCTCGAGAACGAGGTCGACTTCGCGGCCGTCCGTGAGCAACTCCACGCACCCGTCTGGGTGCAGAACGTCCCCGGGTGGCTGGAATCGATCGATCCCGACGATCCCCGTGTCGATGATGACGCGCTCTCCCGTGCTCGCGACGGTGACATCGATGTCGACCGCTACCCTTGGAAAGTCCTGACGTACGAAGGACTGGCCCAACGCCACTACTCGCTGGTGAAGCCCCAGCAACGGGGCTTTCTCGAACGGGCGAGCAAGTCGGACCTGGAGTCGATCGCCCGGTATCTCTTCGACGACCAGCGCTACGACACCGTCGAGGCGGCCTTAGGAGACGTCGATTACACCCGCGGCTGGGATCGCATGCGGGAGATCCGTGAGAGTCACAACGACGTGACGTTCATCGACGCGTTCCTGACTGGCGAGTTCGTGTCGGCCAATGACTACTTCGCGTACGAGCACAGTCAGAAGACGGGCGACTTCAGGGTTTCAAGCGTCGACGCCGAGGACGTCAAACGCAAGCTCATGCTCGAGTTCACCAACTTCGGGAAGCCGACGATCGTCGTCGAGGACGCAAACGAGGACAACAGCGGTGAACTCCTGCTCGCTCATCGGTACAACGGTGTCATGCTCGATATCGAGGAGGCAACCGACGTATTGAAGCGGGTTTTCGAGCTATGGGGTCGGCCAGTCAATCTGCTCACGATCGCGAAGGAATTCGACGATCGCGAGGTTGACCGGGCCCGACATGGCGATCGGGAGCCGGATCCCGTCGAGGTCGGCAAGCGACTCCGGTACGACGGCACGCAGGTGACGAAGGAAACTGTCGAATGGGAGACTGTCGAACACCTTGCGGCCGACGACGTGGACTATGACACCAAGCCCGAGGAGTGGCTCTGATGGGGCAAGCGTTTTTGTCGGCAATCGCCCACAGTGAGGTATGGCGACAACGCTGTCTATCAGTACTGACGAACGGCTCTCGGTCGTCGACGTGACCGACCAGGTCGCAACCGCGGTGCCGGCGAATGCGGACGGAACGGCAACCGTGTTCGTCCCCCATACGACGGCGGCAGTGACAATCAACGAAGGCGAACCGCGGCTCATCGGTGACATCGAAACGGCACTCGACGGACTGGTCGAGGACGATGGCTGGGCACACGATCAGATCGACAACAACGCGGACTCTCACATCCGCGCGTCGCTGATCGGGCCAAGTGTGACGGTCCCCGTCACCGACGGCAACCTGGAACTCGGGACCTGGCAGTCGATCCTCTTCGTCGAGTGTGACGGACCGCGAACCCGGTCGCTCACTGTCACGACCAGTTGATCGAGGGGGTGGGCCCGGGGTGTTTCGGCAGTCGCGTGCTTTTTCGCCGTGGGAGCCAACGGACGACCATGAACACTGAAGGCGCCTGGTTTCACGATGTTTCTGCCGGGGACGATTCGACCGCCCAGGCCCGAATCAGGGACGGTGAGGCCGACGACCCCGCCGACTGGCCGCGACTCGCCGTCGAGACGGGCTATGCCGACGATGTCGACGCGTATTACGACGAATTACATTCGATCACGACAGCGGCGGCCGAGACAGCAGTCAAGGAGCGCGAGCGGGCCGACGATCAGCAACTCAAACACGCGGTTCGGGCGATGGACGACTGTGAACGAACCGCCAACGAACTCGCCGAGCGCGTCGCCGAGTGGGCCGGAACCAGACTCGCGGATGCCGGTTCCGGGGTCGGGTACGCTCGTGAGTTAGTAACCGGCGAGACCAGCGACCGGGCAGATGCCGACCTCGTCTCGCTGGCCCAGCGCGTCGTTGCCCTCGACGACGAGGCCGCTGAACTCCGTCGAACGATCGAAACGACTGCGCCGGATGTTGCGCCCAACCTCTCGGCGCTCGCGGGACCAGTGCTCGCCGCCAGGCTCATCTCGCTCGCCGGCGGCCTCGAACCGCTGGCAAAAAAGCCGAGCGGGACTGTCCAGGTGCTCGGCGCGGAGGACGCGCTGTTTGCCCATCTCCAGGGCTCGGCCCCCTCGCCGAAACACGGCATCATCTACACCCACGAGTACGTCAGTGGAACGGTACCAGCCCAGCGTGGGTCGGCCGCCCGTGCACTGGCTGGCAAACTCACCATCGCCGCACGGATCGATCATTACAGCGGCGACCGACGACCCGAGCTCGACGCTGAACTCGACGATCGGATCGAGACGATCCGCTCGGGAGGTGAAGGGGCATGAGCCTACCTGACGGTGTCACTCGTCGGGCCTTCGACGGAACGCAATCGCTGGCAACAACGGGTGAACCGGTCTACGGCGAGTCGACCAGCGAGGGGTGGCGCCAGTGGGTGCCGGATCGATCAAAACTCGGGGCGATGTTCGAGCTCGGTGTCGACACTGGGCTGGCGGGTGGCGAGACTGTGCTCTATCTCGGTGCGGCAAGCGGGACGACTGTCAGCCACGTCGCTGACTTCGCCGGGCCGACCTATGCGGTCGAGTTTGCCCCCCGCCCGATGCGGGATCTGCTTGAGGTGGCTGCCGACCGCGATCGACTCTTTCCCCTCCTGAAGGATGCACGTGCTCCCGAGACGTACGCTCACGTCGTCGAGCCGGTCGATGCGATCATCCAGGACGTGGCGACGCGGGGGCAGGCGGACGTGGCGCTGTCGAACCGGCGGTTCCTGAGGGACGACGGGCGGCTCGTGATGGCGATCAAAGCTCGCAGCGAGGACGTCACTCGGGAGCCGGATGCCGTCTTCGCGGACGTGATCGACCGGCTAAAGACCGGCTACGAGATTCTCGACCGCCAGTCTCTGGAGCCGTATCACGACGATCACCTGGCCGTGATCGCTCGTCCCCGCTGAGTTGCTGCCGTACCGATTCGATACGCCGTTACCGTCGGGGAACAGAACCCTTTAGCCGGCCCCAATCTAACGCTCGAAGCGATGGAGACGGCTTCGGAGAGTCCGTTTACGGAGCTGGGAACGCTGGGTATCGAAGAGGAGTTCTTCGTCGTCGACGAGTACGGTCGACCGGTCTCCGGCACTGACACGCTCGTCTATAACTCCGAACCGCCGGCGATCTTGGAGAACCGCCTCGACCACGAACTGTTCAAGTTCGTGATCGAGTCCCAGACGCCGGTCATCGAGGATCCGGGGGACGCGGCAGCGACGCTTTCTGCCGTTCGCGGGGCACTTCTCGAACACGCTCGCGACCACGGGTTCGAAATCGCCGCGGCAGGATTACACCCCGGCGCGAGGTGGCGGGAACTCGAACACGCCGAAAAGCCGCGATATCGGTCACAACTCGACCGGATCCAGTATCCCCAGCATCGGAACACGACTGCTGGCCTCCACGTTCACGTCGGCGTCGACGATGCCGAGAAAGCGGTCTGGATCGCCAACAAGATCCGGTGGCACCTGCCGATCATCCTCGCGCTTGCGGCTAACTCCCCGTACTGGAACGGGTTCGACACGGGGCTTTCCTCCGCTCGGGCCAAGCTGTTCGAGGGGTTGCCAAATACGGGCATGCCCACGACATTTGACTCCTTCGAGTCCTTTCACCGCTTCGAACAGCGTATGATCGAGACTGACTCGATCAGTGACCGTGGCGAACTCTGGTTCGACGTCCGGCCACACACTGAGTACGGCACGGTCGAAGTCCGGACGGCTGACGCACAGGCCGACATCGACCGCGTGTTGGCGCTGGTCGAGTACGTGCACGAACTCGTCCTTGATCTCGCTGCCCGGTACGAAGATGGCGAAACCATTACCGCCGTTCGACGGGAACTACTCGATGAGAACAAGTGGCGGGCGATCCGGCATGGACGGGAAGCGTCGTTTATCACTCGCGACGGGGCGGAGACCATCGACCTCATGACGGCAATTGAACGTGATCGCTCCCGACTAGACCTGGACCGTGTCGCGTCCTTGGTGGCCGCCGAGAGCGGGGCTACCCGTCAGCGGCGACTCGCCGAAGACAGCGTCGACCGACTGTACTCGTCGTTGCTGGTCGAGGATCCACGTCGGTCCTCACCGCGGTGAGGGGAGGGCTTTTGACGGTCGGACTCTTTCGTCCCTCTAGACCCAACAGTATGACCGACGACAACCCGAACGACGGTGGTGAGAGTGATGACGTCCGGTCGCGATTGGAGGAAGGGGCCGGGCGCGCGGTCGAAGAGTTCGACGAGCGTGTGATCGACGTTCTCTCGTGGGTGCTCGACACCGAAACGCGAGCCAGGATTTACGTCTATCTCCGGGCCAATACCGAACAGACGAGCGAAGAGGTCGCAGACGGGACTGGTCTGTACCCGAGTACCGTCCGGGAGACGCTCGCTGAGCTTCACACGGATGGAATCGTCGTTCGCGAGAAACGTGAGCACGAGGGAACCGGGAACAACCCCTACGAGTACAGTGCGATCGCCCCGAGTGAACTTGTCGGGGACGCAATCGGAGAGATTCAAGACGAGTTGAACACCATCGTGAATCTCGACGCGTATTTGAGTGGGGACGACGAGGAGACGAGCGAACCAGTTTCGATCACGGTCTCGGACGCGACCGAGGAAACCGACGACAGTGCTGACTCCGAATGAACGTCCCACAGTAGCGGGACTCTTGGCGTTCACTTTCGGCGGCCGATGAGTGGTATTTATAGACGTATTGACCGTTTTTACTGACCAAACGGTGGCCGATCGGGCTTCTTGCATCGTAGAAGATAAATCGCCCGCTGCCGTGGCTTCCAGTATGAAGGTCGCGCTGGGGGGTACGTTTGATCCGATCCACGACGGCCATCGGGCACTGTTCGACCGTGCCTTTGAACTCGGGGATGTGACTGTTGGACTGACGAGCGACGAGCTTGCGCCGACGACCCGACAGGAGGGACGGCCCGTCCGCTCGTACGACGACCGACTGGCCGACCTCGAAGCGGAGCTTTCCGCGTACGCTCGCGAGTACGATCGTGCGTATACGATCCGGAAACTCGAGGAGCCGACCGGCATCGCGACCGAAGAGCAATTCGACGTGTTGGTGGTGTCCCCCGAGACCGAGACCGGGGGCAAGCGAATCAACGAGATCCGCGAGGAACACGACCGCCAGCCGCTTTCGATCGAAGTCGTCGATCACGTCATGGCCGAGGACGGCGATCCGATCTCGAGTACGCGGATCGTCCGTGGTGAGATCGATGAATACGGCAATCTGACTCCGGATCGTGACGGCCGCGAGCCGACGGCGTAGTCACCAGTCGGGCGCGTCGAAGCCGGTTTCTTCGAGAAGTGTTTTCCAGCGTTGCTGGATCGTCAGCCGCGAGACGTCGGTGGCCTCGGCGACGGCCGACTGCGAGTGTCGTTCGCCGGCGACCAGCGCGCCGACGTACACGCTGGCGGCGAGGACGGCCCGTTTAGAGCGATCCTTCTCGGGGACATTCGAGAGAAAGACGTCCGTCGCGCGCGAGCGGGCAGTCTCACTCAGATCGAGGCGGTCACCGATGGTTTCGATGGCCTCGACCCATTCCTCGTTGTCCACTTGATCACGGGCGCGGTACACGCGTTGGGATTTTCGGTGGAGCGATATAAAATCACCGTGCAGGGAAAGGGAAGCTTCATTTGATTCGGGCCGAAGGTGAGGATGCGCGCGGGTAGCCAAGCCAGGAAACGGCGTAGCGCTTAGGACGCTATCCCGTAGGGGTCCGCCGGTTCAAATCCGGTCCCGCGCATTCTTCTGACCGCGAACGGACGTGAGCGGTCTGTGAATCGCCCGGACCGATTGAACCCTGGAAGTCACAGCCCGCGCAGCCGAGCGAAGCGAGGCGAGCAGGAATGTCTTCATCCGGTTCAAATCCGGTCCCGCGCATTGCTGTCGCTCGCAAAATCGCAAGCGACTGCAGTCGCCATTAGGATTTGAACCCTACGAGGAACGCACAGCGAACGAAGTGAGCGAGCATTTCTCGGTCCGGTTCAAATCCGGTCCCGCGCATAGCGAGGCCCGAACGAAGTGAGGGCCTCGGAACGGCGAGGGGCAACGCGGGACGAATCTTCTCCACCTGCGGGTGTGAACCAGTCACAGCAAGGCCCTAGTCTTCGACGAGGCAGTACGCGTGTCCGGGTTCGACGAGTTCGGTCTCTTTCGTGTCGTCGTAGTAGTTATTGAAGACAGCGCGTTCCGCGAAGTAGATCCGGCCGTCGAGCGGGACCGCTGCGCTCGTGACGTGGCCGCGATTGCTGCGGTACCAACGCGGTTCGCCGGTCTCCTTGTCGAGTGCATACAGATAACTGCCAGTCGACCCGACCAGAACCGTTTGTTCGGTGACGGTTACCGAGCCGGTGACTCGACCGCCGACATCTCTCGACCACAGTTCCTCGCCCGTCTCGGCGTCAAGCGCGTAGACGAAGTGATCCGAACTCCCGACGTAGACCACGCCTTCGTTGGGGTCGGCCGCCGGATTCGACATCACGATATTGCCTGCTTCGAACGACCACAGCTCGTCGCCGGTCTCGACGTCGAGACAGTAGAGGTGGTTGTCCCAGGAGCCGACGTAGACGCGGCCGTCGAAGGTCGGGGCCGTTCCTTTGACCTCCGCGCCGAGGTTAAACTCACCGTCGGCCTTTGGCTCGCCGTTCGGGCCGCCTTCGGGGCCGGTTTGGAACTTCCAGTCGAACTCCAGACAGGGGAACTTCCAGCAGTAGACGGCCCCGTCGTTAGAGCCGGAGATGAGTCGGCCGTATTCGAGGTCGATCGTCGGCGAGGGGTGGGCCTGTCCCCACATGCGATCGTCGACGTGGATGATTTCGCCGGTCTCGGCGTCGATGGCCCACAGTGCCCCGGACGATGGATTTTCGTACTCGGCGACGACGTAGAGGATGCCCTTGTAATAGGCTGGACTGGAGCCGATCGCGAGCGTATCCCCGAGATCCTCGGAGGAGACGTTCCATACCACGTCGCCCGAGTCCATATCGAGCGCGTAGATATCGCCGTCGTAGCATCCGATGTAGGCGACGCCGTCGACGATCGCTGCCGAGCCGTGAAAACCCAGGCTGGTCCCAGCCGTCCAGGTCGTCCAGTTGTTCCGGCCGGACGGACGGTACGACTCGATGCGCGCTTCGTCGCCCGCGAACAGGATTTGTTCGCCATCCGGTGTCGGGACCGGGCTGGACTTCGCCGCCGTGTGACCGATATAGTTGATGGGGAACGTCCAGTTGACCGATACCGACTCGGGGACGGTCTCCTCGGGATAGTAGCCGAGCCGACGGAGCCCACCACGCCACATTCGGACGTCATCGTTCGGGTGCGTCCGGTAGTCCGCTGGTGACTCCTCGATGTCGATCGGACAGGATTGTAGCTCCGCTGTATCGTCGTTGCCGTCCAGCAGGCTACAGCCGGCTAGCCCTGCCGCAACGGTCGCTCCGCCGGCACGCAACAGACTCCGTCTCGACGGGGCTCCCCTCACCCCTCGTCTCTCGGTCTGCCGTTCTCCGGGTTCCATCGATATCCGTTGACGCGGCGGGCACCCGCATAAGGATCACGGAATGCCGTTCTTTCCATGCACGTTTCTCGACCTTTTTGTCTGCGGATTCGCCGTCGGTCGTTGTGGTGCCGGCCCACCCGTTCAGGCTCCAAGATCCCAACAGCCAAGAGTTGGTGTAGATTACCACCGACCGTGCAAGTCGTGGGGTACCGGTCACGTGTTGAAGAACCAGCCAGGCTGCTGGTGAGTCATGATGGTGGTGCAGTTCGAGAAGTGAACCTCGATCCTGGCGAGACTCTGACGTACACGCTCGAAAACCGCCACTGTGCCGGAACGATCGACGATGGGACACACGTCCGCTGTGACGCCACAGCGGCCCCCTACTGCCCCCAACATACTGATCGCTGGCCGTGTGCACGATGTCAGGGCGACTGTAATCTCCCCCTGGAAAGCTGTCGAGAGGAGCACGCGGTCTATCTGGCGGCGTTCGCACCCGAGACGTTCAAGGTCGGTGTCACCCGGTCCTGGCGACTCGAACGACGCCTTCGAGAGCAGGGTGCCGATCGCGGGGCCCATATTCGAACCGTCGAAAACGGTCGGATCGCCCGACAGATCGAAGCTGACATCGCAACCACTGTCGGCGATAGCGTCAGGGTCGATCGCAAAGTGGCCGGTCTCCATCGATCCGTCCTGCTGGACGAGTGGGAGGAGCTGCTCGGGGCGTTCGAGGTGCTCGAGCGGTTCGATTTCGCGTACGGCCTGGAGCTGAACGATCGGCCGGTCGCCGAGACGCTTCTGTCGGGATCGGTTCGGGGAACCAAGGGCCGCATCCTCGTCATCGAGCGGAACGGAACGGCGTACGCGGTCGATATGCGTGATCTCGTGGGGTGTGAGATTACCCAAAGCGAGACGGCCCGTGATCTGCAGGTCAGCCTCGGTTCGTTTGATTGATTCGATTCACGTCCGCGCTCGCTGGCGACGGCATGACCATACAGCTTCGTCGCCGGCTCAGTTATTGCTCGCCCCCCCAGTCACGTGGGGAAGCGGCCACCGGTCGGGGTTTCGAATCGGCTTTCCCATCTCCAGGGTTCGTCGGCGGACGGCAACGTTTTTCCGACGGCATGGCAAACTCAAAATCATGACGGACGAACCTGAGGACACTGACGAATCGGACGCTGAACCGGGCGATGAGGAGAAGTCCTTCCGTGAGCGTGTCGAGGAGATCCGCCAGGAGCGCGCCGAGGAAGGTGGCGAAGACATGGACATGGAAGACCGACGCGAACGGATGGAAGAGTCCATGGGCGGCGGCCCCGGCGGGATGGGCGGTGGCAACCCGTTCGCCCAGATGATGAGCGGCATGATGGGTGGTGGTCCGGGTGGCCCCGGTGGTCCAGGTGGTCGCGGACCTGGGCAAATGGGACCGGAAGGCGAGGGCGAAGAAGACAGCAACGAGGAGATCACCCGCGAGGTTCGCAAGCTCCGTGACGAAGTTCACGACGTGCGACGTGAACTCGAACGGATTGCCGACGCGCTCGAAGACTGATCGGGGTCGGTATCGACCGCAGGCGTATATTTCGTCCACGAACGCCGTCCAATTTCCTGGACTGATCGTAACGACTATTGGTCCGGTCCCGGACGTCATACATGTAGATGGTGGGATCGCGTTCGCGACGATCTGTCTGGATCGTGGCGTTTGCCGTGTTGCTGATCGGCAGTAGCGTCGCGGTCGGCGTCTGGGTGAGTGCTGACTCTGAAGGGCCCGACTTTGCCGTGTCCGTCACTGACCGATACGACTCCCTCGATGGGTTCACCGCGGATAAAGAAACGGTCGTCAATCGTGATAACCGCACCTCTCGCTTCCTGGACCGGGTCTACCGACGGCCAGGGACTGGTCAGTATCGGTTTGAAGACGTGACAGACGGGCCGACTGGACGGGAGATTCAGGTTTCCAACGGGACTACGCTGTGGATCTATACTCATGGTTCTGCCGAGGCAAAACGCATAGACGGTGTGAACACTTCCAGGGCGCTTCCGTCACGGCTCGATCGCTTGTTCGCTATCATCGAACGGGGGGCCGCCGAGGGTGGGGGGGAAGCGCACGATATTGATCCGTTGCCGTTCGTGCCGGAGAGCAGTGACCAAACGGCAGGCATCGCCGGTTCGATGACTGTCAGCTATGACGGGACTGATACTGTCGACGGGAGATCAGCATCTGTGCTGCATCTGGAGTCAAACACCAGTACTGCTGGCGTCGTTGCCGACTTCCAGCAGACACTGTGGATCGATACGGAGTGGTACGTTCCGATCAAGCGGACCACCGAATACGTCCGGGACGGCGATCCCGTATCGATCACCACCACATACCGGAACGTGACGTTCAATCCGGGGCTGTCCGCGGAGACGTTCCGGTTCGATCCGCCGCCGAACGTCACCGTCGTCGACACTGACAGTGCGCGCCAGCAGGAGTATGTCGACATTGCCAGCCTTCGCGCCGTGGCGTCGTTCTCCGTTCCGAACCCGACCGTTCCTGAGACGCTACGTCTGGTAGACGCGACGCGGACAGTCACCGACCGCGTCCGGAGCATCGGACTCAAGTACGCCAACGAGACGTCGGTCCTCACGGTCTCGAAAAGCAACCTGACCCGATACGTGCCGAGCACGGACGGAGAGGCGGTGACTGTCGGGGACTGGAACGCGACGCTTCGCAATCTTGGTACCGAGTTGCGCATCTCCTGGACGACGCCGAACGCGCGGTACTCAGTTGCCGGGAGCGGCATTTCGAAGTCGGCGCTCCTTGAGTTCGCTCGCTCCGTAGCCCGGGCGGACTCCTGAGCCGTCTCCTCGTTCACATTCCCGCTTCGCTTCTGCACATCTGACGCTCGCAAGCCCCGTGGCTGTTTGCGTCAGAGAGAACGGTTCCGGTCGGGACTTGAACCCGATTGGGAGACGGTCCCCTCGTTTCGCTCGGGAGTTGCGACTTCTCGGGTTCAAATCCAAAACAGAGGCATACGGCGAGCGAAGCGAGCCGTTTCACCGGACGCGAACAAAGTGAGCGTCCGGCTTTTGAATACTAAAGTTTTCGAGGAGTGAGTTGCGGGCCGACGGCCCGCAACTGATACCGGTGGCGGCGAAGCCGCCACCCAGTTCGCGCCACGCACGAACCCGACGAGAAAAGTTTAGCGGGCCGGAAGGGATTTGAACCCCTTCCCTTGTCCCGATTGCCGACCGCAGGCAAGGGGATTCTCCAACAGGTTGTCGATTCGCGAAGACAGCCAATATGACCCAAGAACTCGAACTGCTCGAACCAGAGCGAGGAGTTGAACTGTACCTTCGGCAACGACAAGATGACGCCGCAGATAGTAATATCCGGGCTCACAGAGGGCGCTTGAAACATTTCGTTCGATGGTGTGAACAAGAAAAGACATCGAGAATTTGAACGACTTGACGGGCCGCAGATTGTACGAGTTTCGGCTTTGGCGAAAAGAGGATCATGACTTGAATACAACCAGTGTTCGGACTCAGTTGAGTACACTTCGCGCCTTCGTCAAGTTCCTCAAAACTATTGACGCAGTGTCCGACAATCTGCACGAAGACATCTCTCCCGGCGCTTAAGGAAGGCGAGGGTGTGCGGGATGTGATGTTTGAAGCAGACCGAGCAAAGGATATTCTGTCATATCTTTCCCAATTTGAGTACGCCTCTCGTTGCCATGTCATCTTCGACATTTTCTCTTTGACTCCAGTCTCCGATACACGATCAGGCCATCAGAAAATACTAAAATATATATGGAATACTTACAAATATACCCTTGAGATTGCTTGCCTCTATTATAGCCTTTGCGCTGCTTTTTCTGTTCTTAATAGCAACGTTATGGCTTTACGTGGTTAAACCCATTTTTCTCCTTTTGAATTATATTGTAGTATTATTCATATCGAATTTAAAAATTATACTTGGAGTGACAGTAATTGTTATATTTCTATTGATCGTTCTTGGGTATGTACTGGAGAAGCTTGGATACGACACCTAATTTAATGATGAAATAGATAATAATTATATAATATTACAAGTGAGGCAGCATCAGGTATTACCCAATCGAACCGAAGTACTTCTTATTTCAACCTCTCAGAAAATACCATTCTTATGAACAGGAAAGCGATGGCTCTTTTTGTCTGCCGCTCTTGCGAAGTAGATTGTTGATAGCGACAGCTGCGGCTGACAGTCGAAGAGGGCAAGGGCACCGCGCTAGCGGTGCCCGGTATGTTCCCGATAAACCGATTCGTGTCGGAATCGGCTGCAGCGGACCTGCTGCAACAGGTTCGCTGGCGTGATGGTGTCGAGTGCCCCCGCTACCGTCCTGACCTGACGGTCAGAAACGGCAGCTATCGGGTGTATCAACGGTATCTGTGCAAGAATTGTGGTCGGACGTTCAACGACAAGACCGGCACAATTTTCGCCCACTCGAAGCTCTCGCTGAAAGAGTGGTACTTCACGATCTACGTATTCTTACGGTTTAACACGAGCATTCGGCAGATCGAGGTGGAGCTCGATCTGTCGTACAAATCGGTGAGACGGCGCGTCGAGCGCTATGGCGAAGCGCTCGACGCGCCTTCGATCACGCTGTCCGGGCCGGTCGAAATCTACGAAGTGTACGTGTCTGCTGGTCTCAAAGGCCGCGAGCGCGACCAAAAGTCGCGCTCGCGTGGCCTATCCACGCGTGGATGAGGATCGTACGACGGCGACAAACCGTCGGTGTTCACGCTGGTCGATCGTGGTTCGGACGAGCGCTATGTCGTGCCAGCGAAATCCGCCGAGGAATCGACCGTGCGACTCCTGCTCGGCAACCGCACACAGGAGTCGCTGACCGTCTATACGGACGGATTTCGGGCGTACGAACCGCTCGAAGAAGACGGCGCATTCACCCGCAAATACGTCGTCCACGGCGACGGCGAATACGCTGATGGAGATGTCCACGTCAACACCTGCGAGAGCCACGCGTCAACGACGCGTGGCTCTCGCCCCACCGAGGAGTGTCAAAAGACAAGCTAACACCATATCTGAGAGCCTTTCAGCTCCGCCGCGAACTCTACAGAAAACCTGGTGACGAAGCACTCAAACATGCTCTTGACGCCGCTCTCTGAAAATCAACAACGTGCTTCACAAGAGCGTTTGTCTGCTATAATTGCTGAAGTTACGGTCGTGTTTAGTTTAGCGAATTCCACCATGTTGCGAAACTCTGTAGCCAGTTTTCGTCTGTTTCCGGCTCGACGTGGCTGAAACAGTTCGAGAACGAAGACGTTCGTCGTTTTACCTCACGAAAGATACGTTCGATAGCATTCCGATTTCCGTGACGATCGATCCGAAATCGGAGCCCAGATCGTCGGAGAGCAGCTTTCAGATGCAGAGCGGCATCGACGAGAAACGTCGCTGACTCGACGTCGTGTTTTTGTCGGAGTTCTCGCAGAAATATCTCAGTCAGTGCGGTCGTGGTGGTCGAAAACAGCCGCAAATGCAGTATTTCGTTGGTTTCTCGATTCGCGGCGGCGTACAGCCAGTATTGCTGATCGTTGATTCGAATCACTGTTTCGTCGACCGCGACCTGATTCGGAGACGCCCCGCTCACCGGCTGTAGATCGGCTTTCTGAACCCAGTCGTGAACGGCCTTTCGTGACCGCTGGACACCGAACTCCTCGATTATTGAAACGGTATTCGAAAGTGATAGACCAGACAGGTGCAGTCGAATACCGAGTTCGATCAGCTCAACCGGTGTCCGTTCGCGCTCCACAAAATCCAAATCAATCCAGTCGCTATTACCATTGAGGCGGGTGATTTCGGCCATAGAACATCCGAAAATCTTCCTGCCTCACTTTTCAGCCTTAACTAAACACCGCCGAAGTTACTTCACCGGAGTCTATATTCGGCCAATGTTCTGCATGCAGGACAACTTCTTAATCAGAGTACAACTTTTCCCTCTAACTATCTATGTCTGTGACGATTGTGGTGCAAAACTCAAAAAGGATTGGAAGCGTTTAGGCATAGAAGCTTACTATACATTGGTAGGCGGTGTTCAGATAAGCACCGATCAAAGATCCCCTTCCTGCCGGCTGACCAGCTGAATCCTGGTGGAATGAAAGGGCGAGGGCTTTCAGAGCAGTCTTATTCAATTTATGTCCTTATCTGAACACTACCACATTGGTAGAAGGAGACACAAAATCAGTTGGAGAATCTAAAACTATCTCCGAATTGAGAAATATTGGTGAATTTGAAACACCTCCTTAAGATTTCTGGGAATTCGTCTCGGATCGGTTGTGAACGAACCTGATTCTGAGAGTGGTGTCAAGGCTTCTGACTGGCAGAACTGGCGTGAACCACTTGCCCAGAACTGGATGAATCTCGACTGGTCCGAGCCGTACCGACTTGCACAACGCCTCAACGCGGACTCACCTGGGACGGGAGTCTATCGAATCTGGTACAAGGAGCGGGAATCGCATCGGAGGATCCAACACAATCCCTTCACGCCTCTACAACCACGAGCGGAGAGACCTCACAGCCTCGCATAAGCGCCAAGAGATAGAGACTGACCTCATTGGGGCGTATTACCTTGAAGTTGGGAAGGCACCTCTCGCGCAGTTTGGGCATACCGAGACTGTTCTTCCGTGACCGTAGATACCTGAATACCGGTGGGAGTAGTAGTGTTACGACAGTTCTCCAGATGTCCGCTTACCACTACATAGTACTGAATGCTCTCCTTAGACTCAAATCATCAGAAATACTGATAGTTAGTACACCCCCCGGTAATCAGGTGAACCGTCTCGTCGAAGGATTGCTGTTTACTGAGTTACCTCTCATGGGTAGACGCGTCTACTCGGACGATTGGTGATGAATGCCTCACGCAGATGGCGCACTCCGGAGTTCAATACTAGCTTGAGAAGGTCTGAATCTTCACAAATCGGTACTTTCATCCTCTCCAATTGAGTACAAATATACGCGAATCGACAGATTGCGTGACTCCGAGGTTTGTGACCGACTCAACTAAGATGAGTCCGGTTGGTTTGAACAACGAACGCGGTGCCATCCGGCGATTAGTTCGACACCAAATGAGTCGGAAAGGGAGCGGGCCGGAAGGGATTTGAACCACGCCCAGACGTGCTCGCTTCGCTGCGCGCGACTGGTCTACTTCAAATCCCTTCATAGCGCATTTGCTGCTCGCGGATTGCTCGCAGCAAAATGCTACGGGCCGGAAGGGATTTGAACCCCTGACCGTCTGATTAAGAGTCAGACGCTCTGCCGGACTGAGCTACCGGCCCACGCAATCGTGATTTTCGTCGGGCGATTCAAATACGTTTCCTTTCGTCTCGCCCGACCGCACTCCGGCGGCTATCCGGGTAGTTTTCGGAACCGAGAACAACCGCGATGATATAAGGGTCTGGGATCCTTCGGTTTCGTCACTATGAGTAGCGGGATTACGATGGCGACCATGTCTTCGTATGCGATCCTTGGGTGTGGGAGCGTCGGCCACGCGGTGGCCGAGGAACTCGAACGGGAAGGGAAAGACGTCCTGATTCTCGACCAGGACGAGAGCCGGGTTGAAGCACTCCGAGATCAGGATCTCAACGCCGAGACGGCCGACATCCGCGACGAATCGATCGTCGCCGATCTCGCGGCACGAGACGTCGTGTTGATCCTCTCTTCGGACGTTGAGGCCAACGAAACCGCGGTCGAGAACCTTCGCGCTCACAGCGACGACCAGTTCATCGTCGCTCGGGCGTCCGACCCAGTTTCCGCGGACGACCTCTCGGAACTCGGTGCGAACGTGGTCATCAATCCGTCGGCTGTGATCGCCGATTCGGCACTGCGAGCCTTGGAAACCGGCGAACTGGAGCACAAGGCTCGCCAGCTCGCGGCCGTCATCGAGGCCACCGACAAGCGCATGGCGATCTTGATCCATCGTGGTCCTGACCCGGACTCGATCGCCAGTGCGGTTGCGCTTCGGGCGATCGCCGAACACCACGACGTCGAGGCGGACGTGATTTACGAGGGTGAAATCGGCCACCACGAAAATCGAGCGTTCGTCAATCTGCTCGGCCTCGAACTGGTGTCGAGTGAATCGGTCGATCTCGCCGACTACGATACGTCTGCCCTGGTCGATTACGCGAAAAGCGGCGAACTGTCTTCAAACGTCGACGGGCCGGTCGATATCGTCATCGATCACTACGAGGTCGAAGCCGAGATGGAGGCTGAATTCACCGACGTCCGGCCGAACGTCTCGGCCACGTCGACGATTCTCACGAAATACGTTCAGGAGTTCGATCTCAGTCTCGATCAGGAGGTCGCCACGGCGCTCTTATATGGCATCCGCGCCGAAACCCTCGACTTCAAGCGTGACACCACGCCGGCAGATCTGACCGCCGCCGCCTACCTGTATCCCTTTGCGGACCACGACACCCTCGAACAGGTCGAGTCCCCGAGTATGAGTCCGGAAACGCTCGACGTCCTCGCCGAAGCGATCCGGAATCGCCAGGTCCGGGGGAGTCACCTGGTTTCGAATGCGGGATTCATTCGCGACCGCGACGCTCTCACGCAGGCCGCCCAACAACTCCTCAATCTCGAAGGGATCACGACGACGGCTGTCTTCGCCATCGCCGACGACACCATCTACCTGGCCGCTCGTTCGAAGGACATCCGGATGAACATCGGCAACGTCCTCGCTGAGGCCTTCAGCGACATCGGCGAAACCGCCGGGCATTCGACGGACGCCTCCGTCGAGATTCCGCTGGGCATCTTCACCGGGATCGAGACCAGCGACGACAACCGGGACACGTTGCTCGAACTCACCGAAGAAGCGGTCCGAACGAAACTCTTCGAGGCGATGGGCGTCGAAGGAAGCGACAGTTCGAACGGGAGTTGAGGCTCGGACGGACGTTGCGTGCAGAAACTGCGGTCAGGCGACGATGTCTTCCTCGGATTCGTCTGCGTTGGCCCCGTGGACGCGTTCGACGATGTCGTTGATGATCACGATGTCGCCGACAGCCTGCACCCAGCGATACGGGACGATCGCGCCGCGGGCGCTGGCCGTCTCGGCGTCGAACAGTTCGGTGTTCAACTGGTGGAGGGCGAGACCGGTAACCGCTTCGGCGTCGAGATCGAGGCGTAGATCTTCGATTTCGCCGACGTAGACCCCGTTGCTCGAATACACCTCTCGCCCCACCAGTGACGTGATCTCCTGCGGTGTCGCGTCTCGGTCGATGGACATACACGGATCGTAGGGAGGGGGTCCCTTAACTTTTGGCAGAGCGTCAGACACCCGGCGTCTCCGTGACGTCGGGGAACGCTTTTGCGCCGGCAACCCGGATTCCCGATATGGTTTCGGAGTTGTTCGATCCGGATCGATGGGCCCCGATCGAGTCGTTTGACTTTGCGGACATCACGTATCACCGGGCACGCGACGTCGGCGCGGTGCGAATCGCGTTCGATCGTCCCGACGTTCGCAACGCCTTCCGGCCGGAGACGGTCGACGAACTCGCGACGGCACTCGATCACGCCAAGCGCCAGACCGACGTCGGCACTGTCCTGCTGACCGGCAACGGCCCTTCTTCGAAGGACGGCGGTTGGGCGTTCTCGGCGGGTGGCGACCAGTCGATCCGCGGCGACGCCGGTTACGAGTACGCGGACGATGGCAGTGGCGATGCTGGGGGATCCCAGGAAGGCCCCCGCCTCCACATCCTCGAAGTCCAGCGTCAGATCCGTCACATGCCAAAGCCAGTCGTCGCGGTCGTCCCCGGGTGGGCAGTCGGCGGCGGCCACTCGCTGCACGTGATCTGTGACATGACGCTGGCCAGCGAGGAACACGCGAAGTTCCTCCAGACTGATCCCGATGTGGGGAGTTTCGACGGCGGGTTCGGCTCTGCCTATCTTGCCCGCCAGGTCGGCCAGAAGAAGGCCCGCGAGATCTTCTTCCTCGGAAAGAGCTACGACGCCGAGGAAGCCGCCGACATGGGCATGGTCAACGACGTCGTCCCCCACGAGGAACTGGAGGAGACCGCCCTGGAGTGGGCCAAGCGCATCGAGGGCAAGTCCCCGACCGCGATGCGGATGCTGAAGTACGCCTTTAACCTCCCCGAGGACGGCATGGTCGGCCAGCAGGTGTTCTCGGGGGAAGCGACACGCCTCGCGTACATGACCGACGAAGCGCAGGAAGGCCGGGACGCATTCAACGAGGGACGAGAGCCGGATTTCGACGAGTACCCCTGGCACTACTAGACGACCTTTTTACTGCAGGGGGTCGCCTTGGCGACCCCCTTTGCAAAAAGGTCGATCAAAAACTCCTGCTGGCTCGCTGCTCACGGCTCCCGTCGGTCGCCGTTCGCAATTCCGAGGCTCTCACTCCGTTCGAGCCTCGCTTCACTCGCCAGCAGTGAAACGGCTCGCCTCGGCGAGCCGTATGCTCAACCCATCTCTCTGCGTGTGTCGAGTGACTGTCTCCGGTACCTTAACACGGACGCGGCCCCGAAACCGACCTAATGAGTAGGCCAGCGGCAGACGTCTCCAAGCGAAAAGCGTGGGTGATGGCCGCCCGACCGCACACGCTCCCGGCCGGGACCGCGCCGGTCATCGTTGGTGTTGGCGTCGCCGTCCACGACGGCGTCTTCGCTCTTTTCCCGACGCTCGCGGCGCTGGTCGGCGCACTCCTGATCCAGATCGGCACCAACTTCGCCAACGACTACTTCGACGCCGTGAAGGGGGCCGATACGGACGAACGCGAGGGCTTCACCCGCGTCACTGCAAGCGGGTTGATCGAACCCGACGAGGTCAAGCGCGCAATGATCGTCACGTACGGGCTGGCGATCGGCGTCGGGCTGTATCTCGTAGCGATCGGCGGCGTGCCGATCCTCTTCGTGGGGCTCTCCGGGATCGCCGCCGGCATCCTCTACACTGGCGGGCCGTATCCGTACGGCTACTACGGGCTGGGTGATCTGTTCGTGTTCGTCTACTTCGGCGTCTTTGCCGTGGTCGGGACATACTACGTCCAGGCAGCGTCGACGATGGCCGACCTGTTCCCGCTGTGGGTGCCGAGCGGGACGGTCAGCCTTGCGGTCGTCGTCGCGAGCTTGCCGGCCGCGACCCTCTCGACTGCCATTTTGAACGTGAACAACATCCGCGACATCGAGACGGATCGCAAGGCCGGCAAGCGGACGCTCGCTGTCATCCTGGGCGACCGACTGAGTCGCCTCGAATACGTTTTCATGATCGGGACGGCGTACGTTGTCCCAGTCGTCTTCGCGCTCGATTCCGACTTCGGATTGCCGGCGTTGCTCCCGCTATTGACGCTTCCACTTGCGGTATCGGTGACGTTGACTGTGCTGACTGAATCGGGGGGCGACGTCCTCGATCCGGCACTCGAACGGACCGGCCAGGTCATGGTCGCCCACGCAGCGCTGTTCGCCCTCGGGCTCGCCCTGCCGCAGGTGATCTGATGGAGGTCGACTCCGTTTCGTTGCCCCTCGCCACGCCGCTCTCGACGGCGGCGGGGACGATCGATCGCCGTGACGGCTTTCTCGTCGATCTCGAAAACCCGCCAGGGATCGGGGAGGCGATGCCACTCCCTGGCTGGACAGAGTCACTTGAGGACTGTCGGGAGGTGCTTGAAACGACGAAGTCGGTGGTCCGCAAGCGCGGGCTCGACGCTGCGCTTGACGAACTCGACCCATCGGAGACGCCGGCGGCACGACACGGACTCGATCTCGCGATCGCCGATCGTCGTGCTCGCGAGGCTTGCCAGCCGCTTGCGGCGTCTCTGGGCCGGTCCCCGAGCCGATCCGTTCCGGTCAACGCAACTGTCGGAGACGCGGCCCCCGAACAAACGGCCGAACGGGCAACAGCGGCCATCGATTCAGGGTTCGAGACGGTCAAGCTCAAGGTCGGTGCTCGCTCGATCGCCGAAGACGTTTCCCGCGTCCGGGCGGTCCGTGATGCGATCGGGCCGCGGCCGGCGATCCGGGTCGATGCAAACGCCGTCTGGACGCTCCCGGAAGCCCGCCGGGCGATCGAGGAACTCGCGACGCTCGACGTTTCCTACGTCGAACAACCGTTGGCCACTGATGACCTCGAAGGTCACGCGGCACTCCGGAATCGTGGCGTCGAAATCGCGCTTGACGAGTCACTTCTCGACCATACGTTGGATGATATTTTGACGGCAGAAGCAGCGGACGTTCTCATCCTGAAACCGATGGCAGTGGGTGGGGTTCGACGCGCCCGAACTCTGGCGGTCACGGCGCGGGAACACGGGGTCGATCCGGTTGTGACCACGACGATCGATGGCGTGGTGGCTCGGACGGCTGCGGTCCATCTGGCGGCGAGTCTTGGGGTCGACCGGGCCTGTGGCCTCGCGACGGCCGACCGACTCGCTGACGACATCGCACCCGATCCTGCGCCGGTGTGCTCGGGGCGAGTTCGAGTGCCGGAGGGCCCGGGTATCGGCGTGCAGCTTGATTCGGACCAGTAACCCACAGACAACCTTCGGAGATTCTGAGAATCGTAGCGCCGTTCAAGTGTAACGGGGCCGGAACCATGGACAATGAGAACGCTCGACGCCTGGCCGCAGGTCGACCCACTGACTGCGCGGGCAAGTTCGACCCCGGATCGGACGGCAGTCATCGAGTCAGAGACGGGGGAACGCTGGACGTACGAGGAACTGTTCGACGAGGCAGACTGGCTGGCCGGTCGGATCGCCGCCGCCTGTGAGGGCCGGCCCGACCGGCTGGGGATCGCCATGGAGACGGGCATCGACTTCGTCCGCGCGACCCACGCGGCCTGGCGACTCGGCACGGCGATCGTGCCGTTGGACACCCGTGAACCCACTGAACAACTCGATTTTCTCGCCGAGAAGGCTGCCGTCGACGCCATCGTCGCAACGGATCGAACGGCTGAGGCGATCGCCGACATCGAGGGGTGTCCTGTGTTCAGTGTGGATGAGACCGACGTGTCCGGGGTCGCTGCACTTCCAGCACATGACGGTGGCACGACGCCGCGGGCACGATACCCGTCGGACACCCATCTGATCATGTTCACTTCGGGGACGACCGGCGAGCCGACGGGCGTGAAACTCACGCTGACGAATCTCTTTGCGAGTGCGATCGCCTCCGCGTTCCGGTTGGGTCTCACCCGCCGGGACCGCTGGCTCGTTTCGGTGCCGATGGTTCACATGGGCGGGTTGGCTCCGCTGGTACGTTCGACGCTGTACGGGACGAGCGTCGTCCTCCAGCGCGAATTCGAGCCGGCCGAGACGGCAGCAGTGATTCGGGACTTCGACGTGACTGGGATCTCGTTCGTACCGACGATGCTCTCCCGGCTGCTCGAGGAGAGGTGGTCTCCACCCGATCTGCTCAGGTTCGTGTTGCTGGGTGGGGCAGCTGCGCCCCGGGACCTCATCGAACGGAGCGAGGCGGCCGGAGTGCCGGCATATCCTACCTACGGGATGACCGAGACGGCCTCGCAAGTTGCCACCGCGACGCCGACCCAGGCGTTCGAGAACCCGGGGACAGTCGGCCAGCCGCTCATGTTCACGAAAGTCGCGATCATCGACGACGGCGACTCGTGTGCGCCGGGGGAGACTGGCGAGATCGTCATCGACGGCCCGACCGTCACACCCGGCTATCTCGACGACGAGGCAACCCGCCGTGTGTTCGACGAACGCGGGCTTCACACGGGCGATCTGGGATATCGGGACGAGCACGGACGACTGTACGTCGTCGGTCGCATCGACGACCGAATCGTCACCGGCGGCGAAAACGTCGAACCAGGGGAAGTCCAGTCTGTCATCGAGTCTCACCCGGCTGTCGCCGAGTCAGCCGTCGTCGGCATCCCTGATCAGGAGTGGGGCGAACGCGTGGGCGCGTTCGTCGTCCCCCAGGACGACACTGAACCGGATCCCGATGAGATCGAATCCCTCTGCCAGGAGGAGCTCGCGTCGTTCAAGGTTCCAAAGTCGATTGCCGTCGGCGAGGCGATCCCCCGGACGGTTTCGGGGACGGTCGATCGCGAGGCTGTCATCGAGCGGATTCGCCACGGCTGATCGGGATCAGACCCCCCTTCTCAATCGGACTGTCCCAGTTTGGCCATCGCGTCCCACGCCGGATCGCTCTCCGGGGGTTCGACGCGTTCGCCATCGAGGATGACATCGGCAGATGTGTCACTGCACTCCTCGACCGATCCGATGACAGCTGCCGGTGTTCCATGCGCTTCGAGAGCCTCCACGACGCTCTCAGCAGTCGCGGGCGGCGCTGTGATGAGGAGGCTTCCCGCGCTGGTCACAGTCCACGGGTCGACGCCGATCGCGTCACAGACTGCGGCCACACCGGGCTGGACTGGGGCAGGATCCCGCCGGACGTCGAACGTGACGCCTGCTCCGGTTGCCATCTCGGCAAGTCCGCCGATCACTCCTCCCTCTGTCGTGTCGTGTATCGCCGTCAGCTCGCCGGCAGCCGCTGCTGTCGTTGCGTCGGCGACCCCAAGAATGTCCCCGACGCACTCCTGAGCGGTCGCGACCGTCTCCGCTGGCAGTTCGAGCGCCTCCGGAAACAGCGTCGCGAACAGGCCGGCCGTCTCCGCGCCGGGGCCGGTCGCGAGAACGACTGCGTCACCGGGATTTGCGCCGTCCGGTCGGACGATGTCGGCCGGATCACCGACGCCGAGCGCCGTGGCCCCACCGACCCACGAGTACTCGATACCTTCGTATCGGGCCGTGTGTCCCGAGACGATGCTGACGCCCAGATTCTCCGCATGGTCGGCCATCCCTCGCCAGGTTTGGCCGAGTTCCTCGTCGGTCATTTCCGGGGGAAGGGAGAGTGAAACAGTCGCGTGGGTCGGGGCAATCCCGGAGACGGCGACGTCCGTCAGGACGATGTCCAGTGCCACTCGCCCGGCCCGTTCGAACCCGAGTTCGGGGAGAATCGAGATCGGATCGGTCGCTACCACGACTGCGCTTTCCTCGACCGAAAGGACGCCGAAATCGACGCCGTGCTGTGGGCCGATCGTCACGTCCTCGCGGTCTGCCCCGAGATGTGGGGCGATGACGGAATCGAACGTCTCGGTGTCGATCTTGCCGCGGTCGGGCATACGTGCGGTCGGCGGTCACCGAACAAGTGTCTCCTGCTTTGCCACAGTGGCGAGGACCGTTACGATTTCGCGTCACTGACCACGGCCAGATCTGTGGCGTCGATCCCGAGGGAGACGGTGTCGCTGGTCGGTGCCGTTCTGGTCTTCGCCAGCACGGCGTGTCCGTTCCACTCGCAGTGTACCCGGTAGGCGTCCCCGAGGAACTCGACGTGTTCGACGCTTGCTGACAGCGTGACGTCGCCATCGCCGAGTGTGACGTCCTCCGGACGGACACAGACTGTCACCCCTTGTTGATTGGGAAGCGATTCCTCCAGCGGAATCGTCGTCCCTTCGACTGTCACCCGTGGCGGATCACGCCCTTCGATTGTCGCGTCGAAGACGTTGTTTTCGCCCATGAATTCGGCGACGAACCGGGTCGCCGGGTTGTGGTAGACCGCCTGTGGCGTCCCGACCTGTTCGACGTGTCCGCGATTGACAACGGCGATCCGGTCGCTGATTGCCAGGGCCTCCTCCTGATCGTGGGTGACGTATACCGTCGTAATGTCGAGTTCCCGCTGGATCTCCCGAATGCTGACCCGAAGTCGCTCGCGCAACCGTGCGTCCAGTGCCGACAGTGGCTCGTCGAGCAAGAGGACGTCCGGACCGGGGGCGAGCGCACGCGCGAGTGCGATCCGCTGTTTTTGGCCCCCCGACAGCGACTCTGGCGTTCGATCGCCCATCCCATCCATGTCAACCAGCTCCAGCATCGCCGTCACTCGATCGTCGGGGTCGGCCCCACCCGGGGGCGACCGGTATCGGAGACCGTAGGCGACGTTCTCACGGACCGTCATATGCGGAAAGAGTGCGTAGTTCTGGAAGACGATGCCACAGTCGCGATCTTCCGGCGACTGGTCTGTGACGTCGGCCCCGCCGATCCGGACTGTGCCCGTGGACGTCATCTCGAAGCCCGCGAGCGTCCGGAGTGTCGTCGTCTTGCCACACCCCGAGGGGCCGACGAGCGTGAAGAACTCGCCGTCGGCGATCGAGAGATCCACGTCCGAGAGGGCGGTCACGTCGCCGAACCTGACGGCGACTCCATCGAGTTCGACACCGGGTTCAGCAGGCCCCTCTTCAGCCATCGTATCGCCCCCCGACGCGGTCGATGACGACGAAGCTGATCGCTGTCACTGTGAGGAGAACCGTTCCCATCGCCGTCGCGGGGCCGAGACTCGGTCCCAGCGACCGGTTGCCGATGTACCGTTCGAGCGCGACGGGCATGGTGTAGCTGCCGCCGCCTTCCGACAGCAGGACGGTCGAGTCGAACTCGCCGATGCTGATCGCAAAGGCGAACGCTGCACCGGCCAGCAGTGCCGGGACGATCAACGGCAACGTGACGGACAGTAGCGCCCGAACTCGTGACGCACCGAGGGATCGAGCAGCCTCGCCAAGCCGGTCGTCGAGACTCGCGAGTGCTGGGGTGACGGTACGCGAGACGAAGGGGTAGGCTGCCACGGCGTGCGCTGCGACGACGGCAACCGGCCCCGTGACGGTGAGTCGATGACCGAGCACAGCGACGCCGAAGACGAGCGACTGTAACAATCCGAGACCGACCACGATCCCGCTGACGGCGATCGGTGCGCTCAACAGCGCTTCGGCCGCTCGACCACCGCGCCCCTCGCGCGTGGCCACGATCGACACGACAACACCCATCGGTACGGCGAGCAGTAGCGTCCCGACACCAAAAAGCAGCGAGTTCTGGATCGCCGGCAACGGCTTGACCGTCCCGATAGCGGCCGAGGCCTGCTGGGCGAGCAGGAACTCGTAGTACGCGAGGGTAAACTCCCCGCTCGGCCCTGTGATGCTTTCCAGTATGAGACTCACTACGGGGCCGAGAAAGACGATCGCGGCGAGGAGACCGTATCCAAACACGAAAAGACGGCGTGGATCGGCCAGCGCCCTCGCCCCAGCCAACAGCGGTCTGCGAGACTGGGACGTTCCATCACCCCGAGCAACGATCTGCGCAGCTTCATACCGGAGATAGAGATACATCAGCCCCAGTGAGATCACCGTCTCGACGACTGCCAGCGCCGCGGCCTCCCCGAGTGCGAGCGATTGGACTTTTGCGTACAACCAGACCTCGACCGTCTGGAGTTCGAGGCCGCCCAGCGCCAGCACGATGGGGAAGGACATGAACGAGAAGATGAATGCCAGCAGGCCGGCTGTCAGGACTGACGGGAGCAACTGCGGCGCGACGACGTCCCGAAACGCCCGGGACGGTGACGCTCCCATCGCCCGGGCTGACTCGATCTGCTGGGCGTCGATGCCCTCCCAGGTCGCCGTCACCAGACGCGTGACCAGCGGCGCATTGTAGAAGGCATGGGCGACAATGACAATCGGCAGTGTAAACAGGAATCTGATCCGTTCAAACCCGAGAGTGGCGAGGAAATCGTTCAGCAGGCCTGTGTGGCCAAACATCGCTTGGAACCCGACCGCGACGAGGATCGATGGGAGGACGAACGGGACGATCGTCAGTGACCTGAGCGTCTCCCGGCCGGGGAACTCATAGCGGGCAAGGACGTACGCGCCGGGTAGCCCGAGCGCGATACTGGCAAGCGCCGAGAGGCCGGCCTGGTAGGCTGTGAACCCGAACAGGCCGAATTCGACGATCGATAGCGGGACGCCCTCCCGGGCCCAGGCGAGCACACCTTCGGGTATGCCGAGCGGATCGGCGAACGCATGATGGGCAATGCCGGTGTAGAACGGATCGGCGAGAATGGCCTGGATCGGGCCGAAGACGGTCCCGCCTGGATCGATCGCGGCCAGCAGTACTCGTCCTACCGGGTAATAAAACACGACCGTGATGATGGCTATCGTCACTCCCAGGCCGGCCGGCAGCGCGAGACGGTCGGCCGACAGCCGTCGCATCGTCAGTTGGCGATCTCGCGCGCCCAGTCCTCGATCCAGCCCTCGACGTTGCCGGACAGTTCGTCGTAGCTGAACGTGACGGGCTCTGGCGGCTCGTAGGCGTACTGTGAGAACTCCTCGCCGGGGTCGACGCCCTCGACAGCGGGGAACTGAACGTTCCGGACGGCGATCTCGGACTGTGCCTCCGGGGAGAGCACGAAGTCCATGAACTCCCGGCCGAGTTCCGGGGCATCTGCGTCATCGAACAGCGCCATCGCTTCAGGGTTGGCGTACCCCTGGTCGTTCAGGAAACCGACCTGGTGTTTCTGGATGTCGACACCTTCGCCGTGATAATACACCTGATCGGTCGAATAGGAAACCACCATCGGCGCTTCGTCGTTCATGTAGGCCTGATAGGCAGGTTCCCAGTCCGAGAGGATCGTCACGTCGTTATCGACGAGATCCTGCCAGTACTCCAGATAGCCGTCAGTTCCCTTCTGGGCGATGGTCCAAAGGAGAAACGCCCGTCCGGGATCGGACTGCTGGGCGTTCTGTACGATAAGATCCCCCTGATAATGGTCGCTCGTTAGCGCGTCGAAGGTCGCCGGGTTCTCGACCTCGTTGCCGTTGTAGACCAGCGAGATATATCCCGTATCGTAGGTGATCGCCCGGCCGTCCGGATCGATTTCGAGACCCGATTTGACGTTGCCAGCCCGGGCAAGATCATCCTGGACCGTCTGAAACAGCGATCCATCGAGTTTCTGGTCGGCTCTGACGAGTTCGGACGTATTGAGTCCAACGTAGAGATCGGCGTCGATCCCGGCACCCTCCTGTTGGCGCAGAATATACTGATTGAGGCCGTTCTCCGGTGTCGTGAACTCGACGGTTTTGTCCGGATACTCTGCCTCGAAGGCGGACTTGAGCCAGTTTCCGGCGGTATCCTCACCGGTGAACGAGGAGTACGTCGCCACCGTCAGTGTGTCCGTCGAAGACGAACTAGTCGTCGTTGTCTCAGTGGTCGTCGTATCGGTGGGCGTTGTTCCGTCAGCCGTCACCGTATCGGTCGTTTCAGACGACGGTTCCGTTGTCTGTTCCGTGTCGGTTCCGTCCTCGCCAGCACAGCCGGACAATGCCGTTGTCCCCAGAACACTGACCCCGGCCGTTCGAAGAAACGTGCGTCGTTTCACCACTTGGTGGTTTGACTCAGTGGTATTAAACCTCTCGCGTTCGCCACAGAGAGGTGTCAGCGGAGCGGTATCGGCCCACTTTGTGTATGCAACGAATAGGGTGTCAACTCCGAGTAATGCAGGCGACAATCGACGGCTTTCATCAGTAATCAAAGCGAGTGATTGGGGATCCCGGTTGGAGGGGAGCGCCAAGATATCGAAGGTCAGGTTTAAGCGCCAACCTGCCCCAGGTACTGACATGAGCACTGATTCGTCGGAGTCCGACCTTTCCGAGGATGAACGACGGGGCCTCGAACTCATCCGCGAGACTGGCGGTATCCACCAGAGCGACTTCTGGAAGGAACTCGACGTGAGTTCACGCAAGGGATCCCGGATCGTCGATTCGCTGGCCGCACAGGATCTCATCGAACGGACTGAAACCGTCTACAATGGGCACAACACGTACCATCTGACGCCGACAGCCAAGGACCTGGACTTCTCGCTTTTGATGGCTGGGGACATGCTCTCGCCGTTCGTCGGCGACGACGAGGTCGACGCGCAGAGTGGACAGTTCACCCAGTGGCTCATGAATCTCGCCTACGAAGAGTGAGCTGACTGGCGCGCAACGGCGACGCTCTTTTGCGTTTTCCGGCGTCGTGTCATCCGCTCCGAACTCGTTGTACAATGAAACCAGTCACCTGTTTCTGATCCTGAAAACGCTCGATCGATTTACATGATATTCAGCCGACCCCTCATGTGGGTCGGTGCGCGTCCACATCGTATCGACCCCAGCGACCACTCGCTGGTTGCTGTACGCGAGGCATTCATCGCGGCTCCCCCCACCGCGATGTTCCGGGCGGCCCCCCTTCGTCCGATGCCATCAATTGTCAGCTTGCCGGGTTTCCCCCACCCGGCTTTGCTCACCCGTGTCGATGTCATCGCGCCGTCTCCTCGCAGATGTTTTGGCAAGTCAAGCCGACTGGTTCTTGCCCCCGCGTCCGGCCTGCTGATGACTCCATCCTGGGACCAACTTCTCCTTCCAATATTGTACATTAGATTTACATACCTACATCACGAAGGGCCACGTGGGTCGGCGACGCAACCCGGTTGCCGACCTTGACGATTGCCCCCTCGATCGTCTCTCGCCGACCGGATTTCACCGCCCCTGGTGAATCTGGATGTCTCTGCCATCGGCTGTCATCGATCGCCGCCCGCCGGGTCACCGAACCCGGCTTTTCGTTCGTCTCCCTCCGCAATTGTGATCTCAGTTGAGCCCAGAAGCGTCGTGGTAACTTGCCTCTCGGAAGGGTTATCCCGCACTCGGTCCTACAGTTGGTTGTAATGGCAAACGGTAAGGTTGATTTCTTCAACGACACAGGCGGCTACGGTTTCATTTCGACTGATGACGGCGACCTCGACGAAGACGAAGATGTCTTCTTCCACATGGAGGATGTCGGCGGTGAGGATCTGACAGAAGGGACTGAGGTTGAGTTCGATATCGAGTCCTCCCCGAAAGGACCGCGCGCGGCGAATCTCGTTCGTCAGTAATTCTGCACTACTCGTCGCTCACCGCGACGAACCAACTACTTCGATTTTTGAGAGCTATCTGTCCGAGCCGCGGCTTCACTCCTGGCGCTCGCGAAGTCGGCTGAGAACCGCATCGAGCGGCGGTTCAGCGTACAAAACCGTCCTCCAGCGTGATTGGGTGCCATCGATGTCGTTGACATGAGACACCTGTTCGTAGGCTTCGATCACTGCCCCGGATGACGTTTTCTCGACGGCATACTCAAAGGCAGCATATACCCGCTTTCGAAGCCCTCGCGAAGCTACCCAGTACCCGACGACGAGAGCCCCACTGAAAAGCACGCCCAGCGGATCGTGGGCCTGGCTACTGGCAATCATAATCCCTGCGATCGGGACCAGAAACACGGAGAAAGCGATCAACCGAAGCACTCGATAGCGCTGTCGAACGAGTCCCGCCTGTTGAGCCAGCACTGCTCGAAGCGACTCGCTGTCCATTTCAAGTGTTGGGGCCGCGATCACCAGTGCTCGATACAGTGGTGATCCCTGAACGTCGAACCCGATCGTTCCATCGCTGTTTTCGACCACCAGATACGAATCGACCGGCAGATCGACACTGGCACACAGGCGAGCGAGTCGTTCGGATTCCGTCCTTGTTGGGGGTCTGACGGTCCGTAACCGTCCGGACATCCATGGTTTGCCAATCCACATCACAAACTGGTAAATCCAGATCCCGATCATGGCCGCGGCAGCGAGCCCCCAATAGTGAAAACTCACCGTAGCGATCATGACGCTCCCCACTATGGGCATTCCTGCTATTGCATAGTGCTGTATCAGATCGCGGAATTCTGCTGCAACGGACTTGTCTTTGTTTCGGAATTGATCGATCGCCGGGAGAAGCGCGATTTTCGTCGATGCGATCGGGAGCAAGCCGAACAAAAACACCAACCCCAGATCGAGACTCGTCCCAAAAGATTCCGGTAGCACTTCCATCGAACCCGGGCCACCGCTCACGTCACCGAAGACCCCCCAGAAGAACATCACCATCGCCGAAAGTCCGCCGCAAAATTCTCCGTACGTAATCCACCGACGGACCCCTTCCATCGCTGTCGTCGAATCCGACGCCCGGCCGACGATCCATTGCCCGATCACATACCAGAGCCCTCCCGCGACGATTCCCAACCCCACCCCTGTGACAGCGAACACCAAGAAATCCATGTATGGGATAGCGTGCTAACCACTCACAAAAACATTTCGATGAGATGATCGAACGGCAGTGGACGCAAGCGCCGGAACCAACAGTGTCTCTCCGTGGAGGTTTTCCGCTTCGTGGCGGAGATGAATTTTCGACGTTTGAATCTTCCTAGCCAGAGGACTCTGTGAGTCGGGTGTCCATCCCGAGAGCCACAACTCGGGAACTTTCGCCATCCGAGTCAACGAGTGTGGAGAGGAGTTGAGCCTATGAAAGCTCTGTGACGCGGGGTTCGAGGACATCTTGAAATGTATCCATCGCATCTACGCCCCATTCAATCAGCTCAGTCTGTTGCTCGGCGGTAAATTCGGTGTTCCTTCCGTCAATCGGTTTTGGCCATTTGATCCGGCACGCCTGCTTTTCCGGTAACCGCTGCCGGACTAGTTCAGTACCCAAGTTCGATTCAATCTCCTCTCGGTCTTGCTTCAGTGTCTCAAAGATCTCCCCGTTCCGTTCCTTCTCCGACGCTGAGATGTACAGCTCGATTGTTCACCCTCGAGCGGTTTGGGATTGTGCTGGTGGCGGTGCGACCAAGCGGCGACGCCAACGAAGAATTTGAGTAGTGTCCGGACCACGCTATGCTATGGTTTCACCTGCGGGCGGGTGGGAAGACACCAAACATGGCTACGAAAACGACGACGTCGCGATAACGGTCAGGGAGATCCGGGGCTCGGACTGGGGGGACGACCGTTCGGTGAACTTCACGCGGTGGCAAGTTCAGGTCCGACGCGGGCCGCCGGGCTACGCACAGATCGAAGATCTCGCCGAATACGACGAGCCACGTCCAGCGTGGGAGCTGGCACACATGCTGACGCATCTGTTCGACGAGTATGGGGACGATCGGGTTATCATGTCCCTCACTGACCCTGAGAAAGGTGACCGGCCTGAAAGGTCCGAATCCGGCCCGACCGAGGCAGATCCCGAAACACATCTCCGGAACTGTCTGGGAGACGACGACCACCTGCTCGACGCTGTTCCCGAGTGACTGCCTGCTATGAGTCTGTCATAGAACGCTTCGCACGCCAAATCTATCTAATTTTGTCAGGACCCACATCCAAGATAGAGTCCCTGTCTGTAGCACGCCGACGCGTTCAACCAACATACAAACTACTTCATCAGCCGATGGGTATCTGGGCAGGAATCTCCACATCGGGCTGTAACTATCAACGAGAGCCCATCTGAGAGTTGGGCAGTGACCACCCGTTCCCGTTCCGTTTCCTGGTTGTTTGACTTCGATGTCGACGCTGGCGAAAATGGTCGTTGGTACCCTTGTTAGATACCCTCGACTCACGTTGCATCACCAAATGCGGCACACAATCAGAGAACACGATTTACGTTTTGAGACTGATTCGATGAGATCATCGTCTAAGTACCGTTAGAACCGGCTCTGGAGGCCGACGGCGAGAAAGACGGCAAGTAGCGAGAGAACGAGCCCACCGGCGGGGCCTAGCGAGCCGTATCCGTCTGCGCTCTCCGTTTCGAGGACACTCCGGTTGAACACGACCCGGGGTTCCGTCTCAGTTTGGTTGACCGTCCAGGCGTAGACGCGAGTTTCCCAATGGATGCCAGTCTTCCCCGCGGGAACGGTCGAGTTCTCAGCGATCCAGGTATCTGCTGGGACCTCGATCCTGACGACCGTGCCGTTCGAAAGATGATCCGAAAGTGCCGGTCCAAGGATGAGTTTCGATTGGTTACTGGAGAACGCGGAATATCCGGACGAATCCGAACTGCCGGGAGAAGATTCGCTTGTCATCCGCGTCCCATTATTCCACTCAAATCTCATGTCGACATATATCTCACCGAGTTTCGGATTGTTAATCGAGGTCGCCACATCAACAGAATGTCGCTGTCTAGAAAGATGTTCACCACGTTCGCGGAAGGCGTGCCTGAGGGCGTCATCGGTTTTGAACCACGTGACGTTGCCGGTCTTGTTGCGGTATTGCCGCCGCTCGGTCATGGTTCGGGCGGAATACCACGAATGGATCTCGACTCGCGAAGCTCCTGGATAGACCTTTACTGTCGTATTCAGGTTGGGCGGCGGGTAGGTCAAATTCGTCTCGTTCGACGTATTTTGGATGGTGGTTTGCGTATCCGCGTCGCCGCTTGACATCCCGGCGACACCGCCAGCGAGCACTGTCGAGCACACCACGACCGCCAGGCCAACGGCTATGAGTAACGACCGCCCCAACGCCAGACGCTCGGAATGAATCGTCTCCGGCGTCGGTCCTGACAGTGTCATGGGTGAGTGATCCTGATTCGGTCTTTCATGGGACTGGTTCGTTATTTCGGTCCTTTTTGCTTCCCGTTGCCTTTGTTCTTCTTCCCGTTACCTGATTGTTTGACTTCGATGTCGACGCTGCCGAAAATGGTCGTTGGCCCAATCTGTCCGGACAGACTCGCTGAGTGAGTACCGGTGCCGAGTGCGTCGATAAGGTTCCGTAGTAGAGAAGCCCTTGGTCTCGTGGGTGACCGGCTGGATCAGGGTCACGCCATCCATCCCCCGTATGCGGGTGCCTGCAGCCCCTGATGATATCTAGTTAAATAGAGTATATGTCGGTTTATCTAGCCTGCAGGCGGCCCGTGTCGCCACATCTGGCCGTCAGGGGTTATATAAGAATTTTGAGTGTTCTCGGGCGTCCTCGTGAACGAAGTGAACGAGGGCTCGGAAGAGCTTCGCTCTTCCGGCGTCGTGCTGAACAACGTGAAGCACGACTTGAGAGAGCGGTTTTCTCTCAGCGGATTCGAACCGCGGTCGTTTCGCTCACTTCGTTCGCTACACTCCCTGCTTCGAATCCGCTGGACGTATTTGCCGCTCGCGACATTGCTCGCGGCAAAATAGTCCCGGGCGGATTCGAACCGCCGTCAGAGGCTCCAAAGGCCTCTATGATTGGCCACTACACCACGGGACTGCGATCGAACCTTGTCGATGAGTCTTTAATAGCGTTATCCTTGCGACCGGTCGCGACAGCCCCGCGTCGATTGCTGCCAGTCTCAATCGGACGCTTCAGCCTCGACATCGAGTCGACCACACACGTCCCCGTCGGCGTCGAAACAGTCCGGACACTCTCCCGGCCGGTCGATGATCGTATCCAGTCGCTCGGCGACCGTCTCGTCGATGACGCTCTCGAGTTGCTTGGCCTCGCCGCGGAAGTCCTTCACGTCGAGCACTTGGACGAGAAAACGCTCGATGATACAGTACGTCTGGAGGGCATCCCGCGCCCGGGCGATCCCGTCGTCCGTGAGCGTCACACCGGTATATTTCTCGTGCTCGAGCAGATCCCGGTCTTCGAGTTTGCCGACCATCTCGTTGGCGCTGGCCGGACTCACGCCGAGGCGCTCGGCGATCCGACCGGTCGGTGCTGGACCGTCTTCCTGTTTTTGGACCAGGTAAATCGCCTTGAGATATTGTTCGGCAGTGTTCATTCTTGGGCCTCCATGAGATCGGTGACCGTTTCGACGCCACGCGCCTCCGCTTCACGCAGTGTCTCCAGGACGGAGACCAGTTCCTCGTGATCGACCCCGAAGTCGGTGTCGCTCGTTTCGAGCGCGTCGAGCAGATCGTCGAAAAACTTGTAGGCGGTTTCGACGTTACAGAGCTGATCGTATAGGATGTCGTCGAAGTCCTGGTCGGCCTGGTATTGGGCTTCGACGAGTGGCTCGATGTCCTCGTAGTCGACGCTATCGGCATCGAGATCCGCAATCAGTGTCTCCAGACGTGCCCGGTGGTGGTTCGCTTGCGTCACGGCGTCTTCCAGGAGCGTTGCAAGCTCCGCATCGATCGCCTCGCTCGATTCGAGATGTTTCCGCGCTCGTGCTTCGACGACCTCCTGGAGAACCACGCCGATCTGCAACAGGCGCGCGAGCTGGTGATCGTCGCCGACCCGCTGGCCCAGACTCATATCCACCACTCAGAGAGCCTGTCACTTAACGCTCTCCCTCCCCGAACCATCAGAAACCAACTGACAATAGTGCTATGATTGCGGGGAGACGCTCTCTCTGGATGTGACGCTTCTGGCGCAGGAAGGGCCGATTGTTGGGCCGTTCGGCGACTCGGGATGGAGCCGGTGCCTATGGCGCAGGTGGACACTGACATTCGGCGACCGCTGTGAAGCGGTTACTCCGGTACGGCGGCCCAGTAACAGCAACGGGTCGCGGTGGCTGTCACGTTCGGTGTGGTCATCGAAACCGGCTCAGGATCCGACGTTTCCGGACACGACGCAACGACAGGCTGGTCGCGGTAGCGTGACCGCTCCACGCTGGATGGCCGACCGACGTCATAGAAGTAGGCCATATTTGAAATTATGAATTCATTTTTTATTGACCGGTTGTGATGTCAGTTTGCAATGTCAGATGGTGAACCACTCACACGTCGTAGCGTCCTGAAATCAACCGGTTCCGCTGTCGGGGCCGTCGGCATAACCGGCACGATTGCGACGGCGACTGTCGCTGCCGACGAGACGTACGAGGGACACCTCAAGATCAAGATCCCGTACACCAACGCGGATATCGACATCCGATATACGATCGAGTACGACACCTGTGACGCGGAGGTTTCGCTGGACATCGAAAACGGCGTCTGGACGGAGTCGAACCACTACGACTGCTCCAGTCGCGATTCACATGCCGAGTTCGACGTGGGATTCGCCGAGGGATCGATCGACATCGAGATCGACTTCGCCTCGGATACGGTCTATCTGGCAGCCGAAGGGTGTGCGAATTACTTCTTCGGCGAAACATGTGGTTCGGCGAGTGAAACGGTGACCTTCTGAGGTCGTGCCACGAGCGCGGTCAGAGCAGTATCACCGCGCTCCGATCCAAGAACGGCAGTCGTCGGCTGTCCTACTCGGCGAGCCGGTCGACGACCAGTTCGTCCAGATCCTCGCGCAACTCGTCGACTGCGACTTCCTCCAGCACTGGAACGAAAAAGCCCTCGACGAGCATGTTCGTCGCGTCCTCCTCGTCGACACCGCGGGAGGTCATGTAGAACAGGTCCTCGGCGTCGACCTGTCCGACAGTCGCGGAGTGACTGGCTTCGGTGTCGTGGTTGTTGATGATGAGCTTCGGGCTGGCGTCGGCCTCGCTGTCGTCGCTCAACATCAGTGTGTTCTCGCGCTGGTAGGAGCTGGTGTCCCACGCGTCCGTGCCGACGTCCTGGACGCCCTCGTAGACCGAGCGCGCTTCGTCGTCCAGCACGCCGCGGGTCACGAGATCGGCCGTCGTGTGTTCGGCCTCGTGCCAGACGCGTGAGGCGATGTCGAGGTGCTGATCTTCGTGCCCGAAGAACGCTCCGACGATCTGAGATTCCGAGCTGTCGCCCAGCAGGCGGGTCTCGACGTTCGTCTTGGTCAGTCGTGAGCCGATGTTGCCCTCGATCCAGTCGACCGTGGCGTACTGATCGGCGTGGCCACGCTTGACCGAATAGTTGTAGGTGGCCTCGCTCAGGTTCTGCAGCGAGCCGTACTGGACGTGGCTGTTCTCGCTGGCGACGACCTCGACGACGCCCGAGTAGTACTGCTCGCCGGGGAGCTCCTCGCCCGTTTCCTGGCGCTCTAAGATCGTCACGGAGGCCGACTCCTCGGTGATGACGAGCGTGTAATTGAACAGCGATCGGGAGTTCATCCGGGTCCGGATCTTGATGTCCTCGGCGGCGACGCCTTCGGGGACGTAGACGACCGTCCCGGCGCTGAACAGCGCAGTCGAGAGGGCCGTCAGATAGTCACGCTGGGGATCGACGACGCTGCCGAAGTGGTCTTCGATGCGGTCGCCGTGCTCTTCGAGGGCCTCGGCCCATGGGAGGACGTCGACGCCCTCGGCCTCGATCCGGTCTTTCTCTTCCTCGAAGGCGAGCGGATCGACGAGACTCTCGTAATCGAGCGCATCGAGGTTCGTCCAGTCCCGACCGGGCGTCCGGATGACCGACGGCATGTCGAGGTCCGCAAGGGCCTCGAAGGCCTCGAGTCGCGTCTCGGTCAGCCACTCGGGTTCGCCCAGCTCGGCGGAGATCTGTTCGACGTCGTCGGCGGTGACAGTGGCGCGTACCTGCGTGCTCATCCCAGACTCCCCTCCATCTCGAGTTCGATGAGACGGTTGAGTTCGACCGCGTACTCGATGGGCAGTTCCTCGGTGATCGGCTCGATGAACCCGGCGACGATCATCTGCTTTGCGTCGTCGTCGTCCAGTCCGCGGCTCTGGAGGTAGAAGACGTCCTCGTCGCCGATCTTGCCGACCGTCGCCTCGTGAGCGACGTCGACCTGTCTCTCCTGGATCTCCATGTACGGCATCGTGTCCGACGTGCTGTCGTTGTCGAACATCAGCGCGTCACACTCGACGTTCGTCGAGGAGTTTTCCGCGCCGTCGGAGATGTGGACGAGGCCGCGGTAGTTGGTGCGGCCGCCGTCCTTGGAGATCGACTTCGACTCGATGGTCGACTTCGTATCGGGCGCGTTGTGATAGACCTTCGCCCCGGTGTCGATGTTCTGCCCCTCGCCGGCGAAGGCGATCGTGATGTGATTGTCAGTCGCACCCGGGCCCTTGAGGATCGTGGCGGGATACAGCATGGTCGCCTTCGATCCCATCGACCCCGAGATCCACTCCATCGTCCCGTCGGCCTCGACGATGGCGCGTTTGGTGTTGAGGTTATAGGTGTTCTTCGACCAGTTCTGGACCGTCGAGTACTGGACGTGGGCACCCTCTTTGACGAATACCTCGACGCCGCCACTGTGGAGGTTGTGACGGGCGTACTGGGGTGCAGAACAGCCCTCGATGTAGTGGACTTCCGAGTCTTCCTCGGCGATGATGAGCGTGTGCTCGAACTGGCCCATGCCCTCAGAGTTCATCCGGAAGTACGCCTGGATGGGCATCTGGACGGTGACGCCCTCGGGAATGTAGACGAAGCTGCCGCCCGACCAGACTGCGCCGTGGAGCGCCGCGAACTTGTTGTCACTCGGCGGGACGGACTTCGTCATGAAGTATTCCCGGACGAGCTCGGGGTGCTCCTGGACGGCCTTGTCCATGTCCATGAACACGACGCCCTTCTCCTCCCACTGCTCCTGCATGTTCTGGTAGACGATCTCGGACTCGTACTGCGCGCCGACACCCGAGAGCGCCTGCTGCTCGGCCTCGGGGATGCCCAGCTTGTCGAAGGTGTCCTGGATCTCGTCGGGGAGATCGTCCCAGGAATCTTCGCCGCCGCGGGTCTCGATGTCCGGACGGATGTACGGGACGATCTCGTCGACGTTCACGTCCGAGAGGTCCGGCTGGCCGGGCCAGTCGGTCGGCATCGGCATCTGCTGGTACTGCTCTAAGGCGCGGAGACGCCGTTCGAGCATCCACTCGGGCTCGTCTTTGTCCTCGCTGATCTTCCGGACCGTTTCCTCTGTGAGACCCACCTCCGCTTCGTAGGCCGACTTCTGTTCTTTCTTGAATTCGAATCGAGCCTCCGTGTCGGTCGATTCGAGGTCGTTGTCTGAACTCATGTGATGGTCACCTCAGGCCGCCTCGTAGACCTGCTCGCGAACCCAGTCGTAGCCCTCGTCCTCGAGTTGTTCGGCGAGCTCCGGGCCGCCGCTCTCGACGACCTTCCCGTCGAGCATGACGTGGACGTGATCCGGCTCGACGTAATCGAGGATGCGCTGGTAGTGGGTGATCTGGAGGACGCCTGTCCCCTGATCGTCCCGCAGGGAGTTGATCCCGTTGGCGACGTCCTGGAGGCGATCGATGTCGAGCCCCGAGTCGATCTCGTCGAGCACTGCGATGTCGGGTTCGAGAATCGCCGCCTGGAGTACCTCGTTCTGCTTTTTCTCGCCACCGGAGAAGCCGGCGTTGAGGTACCGCTCGGCGAAGGACTCGTCCATGTCGAGTTGCTCCATTTTCTCTTTGAGGAGCGCCTGGAACTCCGCGACGCTGACTTCGCCTTCGTCTGCGGGGCCTTCCATCGGCGAGGTGTCGTAGCCCGCGTCGTCTTCGTCTTCGTCTGCGTCCGCTTCGTCCTCGTCCTCGAAGAGCTCTTCGCGCTCCTCGAGTTTGGCGTTCAAGGCCGTCCGGAGGAAGTTCACCATCGTCACGCCCTCGATCTCCGCGGGATACTGGAACCCGAGGAAGATGCCGAGCGCGGCGCGCTCGTTCGGTTCGAGTTCGAGCAGATTCCAGGTCCGCTTGTCGTCCGGGATCTCCTGGTCGAACTCGTCGCCGTCGAGGTGGATGAGGACCTCGCCTTCAGTTACGTCGTAGGCGGGATGGCCGGCGATGATCTTCGCCGTCGTCGACTTCCCGCTGCCGTTGGGTCCCATCAGTGCGTGGATCTCGCCGGACTCGACGGTCAGATCCACTCCTTCGAGGATCTGTTCGCCACCGTCTTCGGCGACTTTCGCGTGAAGATTGTTGATTTCGAGAGTTGCCATGTTCTAGGTCAACCGAAAGTGGGGGAGACGGACCCATAATGCTTTCGTATCACAACATATTTGCTTTGGCTCGCTTGGAAGTATTTTTAACGAAAGACGAAGACAGTGGGCGGTTTCCCGCACATGTGCGGGCAGGAAGCGTATTGAGGGGACCACCAAGCGTGTCGGACTGGATTCGAGTCGGGACGCTTAGAATCCAGACGGGACAGTCGCGATGGCCGCTTACATGTACTGGCCGAGACCGGTCTGTTCCTGCCCGCTCTTGACCTCCTGCCAGGAGATCCCGAGCGCTTCGATGACCCGGGCAATCGGGCCACGGAGCGTCTTCTCCAGCATTTTCTCCCAGTCGACCTCGAACTCCTCCGGGAGCTGTTCGGCGACCTCGAAACAGATCACGTCCGGATCTCGCTTGAACTCGCCGTAGAGGGCGTTCCGCGAGGGATCGAGGTCGCGCTCCGCTTCGATCCGCTCGAAGTAGTCGGGATGGACCTTCTTCAGATACAGTCGCTTGGGCTTGCTTCCGCGCTGGAAGTTGGTCCCCAACAGGAGGTTGGCGTACTTCGCGCCGCGAACTTGGGCCGTGTCGGTGTCGTAGTTGTCAAGCCGTTTGCCGATCCCGCCGGGGATGCCGACGTCCTCGACATCGACGTTGCCGGCCTGGAAGTCCGCGATCACGTCGTGGAGGTACTCCGTGACGGCCTCGACGTCGCCCTCGGTGACGATCAGGTCGAGGACTTCCTTCTGGACGCGCTTGGTGATCGGCGCGATGTCCGAGCGCTGGTACTCAAAGCCCGTGATGTCGATGTCGTCGACGTCCTTGCCCTCCTTCCAGACGATGTGGCCCGCGTAGCGCTTCTTCTTGCCGGCCTGGAAGAACCGTCGGTAGAGCTTCTCGAACTCGATCTGAAACCGGTGTTCCTCGGCGTTCAGCGTCTCGCGGGCGAACTCGTCATACGAGGCGTTGATGGCTTCCTCGATCTCGAAGGACCGATCGATGGCATCCTCGACGGACATATCCGTCCCCATACTTATCATAACGCTGTCAGTATCTCCGTATGTCACGTCGTATCCGAGGTCGTTGACGGCCGATTCGGTGTACTCGATAACCGACCGCCCTGTTGCGGTTACGGCGGCCGCATTGTCCTTGTCGTAGAGGCGAAATCGGTCCCACCCCGAAACGCCATATAAACTATTCATAATAACTTTGACAGCTCCTTGCTGCCGGTCATAGAGCTCGTAAGCCTCGGTTCCGGGCTCGTGATCGTTTCGAAGTGCCTTCTTTTCTTCGCGTTCTGATAATAATTCCTCGACCATTTCCCGGACGATGCCGTCCGGTTCCTTCCGGAAGTGCTGGCCGCTGGGATCCGGCGCACGGAACGTCTCCCCGTCGAAGGTTTCGGGGTCGACCTTCGTCTCCGGGGATGCGTTAATTGTTACCATGCACATCGGATATAGAGATTTCAGGTCGTGGACACTTACCATCTCCTTGATACCGCTGATCGGCTCGAAGACCGCACCGCCCTCGAACTCCTCGCCGGACTCCACGGTTCCCTTCGAGGGGAGGACGAAGTTCCCGAATGCCTTGTGCAGGACGTACATGTCGACGGCATCGCCGGGTGTCGGGGCGTCTTCGAGTTTGCACCCGACGAAGGTGGCCACCTCCTCGAAAAAGGCGATGATGTCCTGTTTGCGGTCGAGCTCGACACACAACTCGACGTCACGAAGGTTGTACTCGAGGAGTCGCTCGGGATCCTCTTCCCACAGCGTCCCGATGTCACCCGTATACGTCTCCTTGCCCGCGCCGAGTTCCTCCTGGCCGACGTCTTCCAGCCGATAGGAGTCGAGTTCGGTGAACTGCGTCCGTTTGTACGCCCGCAGGAGGTCGAAGACGACCCGGCCCTTGATGTCTGGTCCTTGCCAGTCGCTCTCCCAGACCTCGTTGACCCTGGAGAGACGGTTCATATCGAGGTTCCGATCAGTTCCCGGATCGAGTTCCTGTAATCGGTCGATGAAATACGGGGCGTCGAAGTCGCCGAAGTTCCAGCCCGTCAGGATGTCCGGATCGGTCTCATCGATGTACTCGATGAACGCTTCGAGCATCGCCTCCTCTTCCTCGAAGACACGGACGTCGGCTTCGAAGTCGTCTTCCAGGGGTTCGTAGCGATCGAGCGCCTCCGGCGGGTCGATCCCAACCGGCGAGTCGTACAGCCAGACGACGTATTCATCGCGGTAGGAGTCGTGGCTGGTGAGGCAGATGATGGGCTCCTCGCCGTCCTCGGGGAAGCCCGAGCGGTCATCGACCTCGATGTCGAAGGTGCTGACTCTGGCTTCGGCGTCGTAGTCGGTGGCTTCGATCTCGTCGTGGGGGATCCGGATCGTTCCGTCCTCGGTGCGGCGTTCGGGCACGCGGACGCCGCTGGTGATGTCCTTGTCGATGAGTAGGCGATTCGGAAAGAGGATGTCCGCCTCGTAGTGATCGAAGTCGTCACGGATCTGCCCGACGTCCCGCGGTGTCTGGCCGAAGATTCTGACGAGGGGTTCGCCACGGATGGATTCGTACGGTTCGCCGTCGTCGCCGGTCCGTTCCCATCCGGTGACGCTGTCGTAACTGGCGAGCCGTTCCTCGTCGACGTTATCGGCCGGCGCATAGAAGTAGGGCCGAAACTCGTAGACCTGGACGTGGAAGAGCTCACCGTCTGCAGTGCGTCCGAAAACGTGAACGACCGGGTACTCGTCGCTCCCTCCCCCCTCGATCGTGTAGTCGACCTGGGTCACTGCGAGTTCGACAGTGCCATCAGCCTCGGGGTATCGCCATTCGTCGGCGTCGACGACGCTCGCCTCGTGACCGCCGTTGCCCGCGACTGCACGTGCCTCGGCTGCCGGCCGGTCGTCGTCGGCGAACGCGCCAAGTGCGCGTTGTTCCCCGGTGTCCGTCATTGATGGGATGGTTGCCGTCTGCCCCCCTAAAACCCCCCGGTCGGCCGGCGACAGAAGGCTTATGTCATGTCCTGACATACCAATTCCCGGTAGCCATGTCGAATCCCGCAAACGGTAGTCGGAGCGAGCGTGTGACGACCGACCAATCGCCGGCGCTGCCGGCGACAGCGGACACGATCGAGCGATATGAAACCGACGACGGGACTGTCATCTACGACGCGGCGAACCCGATGGCGTGGATCTACAGCGACGACGCCGTCGCGCTCCCCGCACAGCGGTAAGCCGAAGCTGATTTCCCCACGACACTGTGACCTACTACCGTGTCCGCCAGTGATCCGTTCGAAGAAATTCTCGAGGAGGACGCCGGTGAGAACGACGACCTGATTCCGGAAGTCGACATCCCCGAGCCGGATCCTGCCGAGGGGAACATGGGGTCGGACGCTGTCAAACTGTTCGTGCGGCTCGTCGTCGTGTTCAACGTGGCCCTGTTCGGCGTTACCGTCGGACCGATGTTCCTGTACTTCGAAGGGGATATCCGGACTGGCGGCATCCTCCTCGTCGTCGGGTTGCTCGCCGGGGGATACGGACTCGTCCGTTACTGGCTGTTCGCCCGTGATCGTGAGGAGACCGGTGACTGATCCGTCACTGTGGTCGACCACCATTGCTATCTGTCCAGCGTCGATAGATCGTTCATGCGGACAGTCAAAGACGGATCAGGGACGCCCTATTTGCTCGTCAAACGCTCTGGCGAGGAGTGGCTGGTCCGTGATCCGGACACCGGACGGGAGACGTACCGGCCGGCGGCGGAGTTTTCACTCGTCGAGGACCGTTCACCGCTTGCGGTGACGGCTACCGCCGTCCCGAAGTCGGTACGAGCGGTACTGACAGCCGTCCGCACCGAACAGTCACTGGGCCTGCTCGTTGCACTCGACCGTCAGGGACCACTGTCCGTCCGCTCGCTGCTCGATCGATACGAGTACTGTGAAAGCGATCTCCACGGCCAGCTGGCCGAGTTTCGTACGGCCGGACTCATCGAGGAGCGACAGGTCGCCGGCGAGCGCGGGTACGCGACGACTGCGCTCGCCGACGAGGCGATCGCGATCCTGGCTGAAGAGGCCTAATCGGCCGGTAGCTCCGGGGTGTCGCGACGCTCGACCCGCGACCGGTTGGTCGTCGCGTCCTTGGCGACGTACACCAGGTCGTCGGCGGCGTCGACGAGTTCGTCGTCGTGGCTGACGACCACGATCTGTTCGACGCCGATCTCACTCCGCATGTACTCGATCAACTCGAGCAACTGGGAGACGTGGCCCGAATCGAGGAACACCGTCGGCTCGTCGAGGATCAGCGGCGGGGTGGGCGCCGTCCCTTCGATCCCCTCGGCGAGCAGCCGATAGATCGCCGCCCGGAGGCTGAGGTTGAACAGCGCACGTTCGCCGCCGGAAAGCTGGTCCGGGTCGAGGGGTTCGCCGTCCTTCTGGTAGATCGTGAGGTGGTAGTCCGTCTCGAGTTCGATCCGGTCGTAGGAGTCGTTCCGGTAGACCAGATCGAACGTCTCGTTGAGCATCCACTCCAACGTCTCGACGTTGCGCTGGCGAAGCTCCGCCCGGAGCTGACCGTACATCTCCTGGAGCTGTTCGGCCTCCACGTAGAGTGACTCCAGGTGGTCGACGGTCGCTGCGAGGGTCTCACGACGCTCGCGCAGCGATTCGAGTTCCTCGATTTCGTTCTCGATGGCACCGATCCGGGCCTGCAGTTCGTCCCGTTGCTTCTCGCGAGCCGCAATCTCCTCGACCACTTCCTCGAGATACGTCTCGGCGCGTTCCTTGTCGTCCCGAGCCTCGGCCAGACGGGCCTCGTCGATGGCTTCGGCGAGTTCCGAACGCCGCTCCCGAAGCGTCCCGAGGCGATCCCGGCGCTCGTCGTTCATCGCTTCGAGCTGTTCACGACGCTCCTGACGGTTCTCGATCCCGTCTTCGAGGTCTGAAAGCCGGTCGAAGTCCTCGATGACGGCTTCGAGACGGTCGATCCGATCGGCGAGTTCGCCACGCCGCTCGTTGCACTCGGCGATGGCCTCCCGGCACGCCTCGGCTTCGTCCTGAGCTTCTTCGGCGGACTCGCGGGCCGCCTCGGCGTTCGCCTCCAGTTCGTCAGCTTCCGCCCGCAGCGTGTCGATGCGCTCTTCGGTCTTATCGATCGAGTTCTCCCGCTCCTCGATCAGTTCGGCGAGCGTCTCGCGTTTGTCACGGAGTCGATCGCGCTCGTCCTCACGATTGACCAACGTCTCGGCACGGTCGAGGCGGTCTTGGATTTCCGCGCGTCGCTTTCGCAGTTCCTCGTGTTCCGCCCGCAGCTCGGTCAGTCGTTCGCGATCGTCGTCGAGTGACTCGACTCGCGGGGCCTCCTCGACGTCCTGGCCACATTCGGGGCACTTTCCGGCGACGAGCAGGGCCTCGGCCTCCTCGATGTCCGCTTCGAGCGAATCGATCGTCGCCTCGAGTGACGTCAGATCGCTTTTGACGGCCTCGAGTTCGCCGCCGACTTCCTCGTGGAACGACTCCGCATCGCCGATATCCACCGGCGCGTCAGCGAACGTTTCCTCGATGTCTTCGATCGCCGCGTCCAGTTCGGCGAGTCGTTCCCGGCGATCGTCGAGGGCGGCGCGGGTCTCTTCGAGGTCCGATTCGAGTTCGCCAGCCCGCTCGCGTTTCTCGGCGGCGCGTTCCTCGGCGTCGCTCGCGTCCTCGCGAAGCCCTTCGGCGTCCTCGCGATAGCGCTGGAGGTCGAGACGGTATTGTTCGATCTCGTCGCGCAACTCGTCGTCGCGCTCCTCGAGGTCCTCGATGAGCGCTTCGACGGCGTCCCAATCGGCGTCGGTCGACAGCTCGGTCTCCCCGAGTTCGGATTCGATCCGATCGCGGACCTCCTCGCGCCGCTCGCGCCGCTCGGTGATCTCGTCGGCGAGTTCCTCGCGCTCGCGTTCGGTCGCCTCGATCGTCTCGGTCAGCTCCTTGACCTCGCTTTCGACCTCCGCAAGTTCCTCGCGACGCTGCTCGTACTCTTCCAAGATCGACTTCGCGTCTTCGAGCGTTTCACGGGCTGTCTCGCGCTGTTCCTCGTAGCGCTCGAGGTCATCCCTGACCGTGGCAAGCTCGCTTTCGGCCGCGTTGAGTTGGTCGTGAAGCGCTTTTTCCTCCTTGGATTCGATCTGTTCTTCGAGCTGCGAGAGGGACTCGCGTTTCCCTTCGAGCACCCTGCCGACCCCCACGCGGGCGTCGCTGGCCCGCTGGCGATAGTCCTCTAGGCGGCCGAGCTGGAGGAGGTCGTCGATCATGTCCTGGCGCGCTCCCGGAGAGGCGTTGATGAGCTTGTTGACCTCGCCCTGCCGGACGTATGCACAGTTGATGAACGCCTCGTGGTCCATCCGAAGCAGCGTTGCGACGCGCTCGCGGACGTCTCTGGCCCCCTCGACGATGCCGTCGGCTTCATCCAGCACACATTCGACGGTCGTCGCCCGGTCGTCCCGGACGCGGACGCGGCGCTTGACGTGATAGGATTCGCCACCGTGCGCGAACCAGAGTTCGACCGTCGCCTCCTCGGCACCGATGGTAACGAGTTCGTCCAGGGTGCGATCGAGCGCGCGAGCGCCATAGAGGGCGAAAAAGCAGGCTTCGAGCAGCGAGGACTTCCCGCTGCCGTTGACACCGTGGATGACGGTTACGCCACGCTCCAGACGCAGGTCCGCGTCGGCGTAGCACTTGAAGTTCTCCACGCGGACGCGCTCGAATCTCACAGGTACTCACCCATGGTTGCCTGGCCGTCGCCGTCGGTCTGTCCGCCGCCGTCGTCGGACTGGCCCTCGTCGCTGTCGGCCTGGCCGTCACCGTCGTCGGTCCGGGCCTCGTCGCTGTCGGTCTGTTCGCCGCCGTTGTCGGACAGGCGCTCGTCGCTGTCGGCTTGTCCGTCCTCACTGGCCGGTTCCGATTCGGTTTCGGCGCTGTCGTCGCTTTCGACCGGGGCCGGCTCGAAGTGCTCGGCGTCGGCCTCGTCGACGAGTTCTCTGACCCGAGATTCGACCGCGTCGTCGACGTTCGAGCCGGCGACCTTGCTGGCCCGGACGACCTCGTCGAGTTCCGCCGCGGCGGGGCTGAGGCCGAGCTGGTCGATCCGCTCGCGAACGGCGTCGTCGGGATCTGCGAAGCTCACCTCGTAGGCGGCCTCCTCGTCGATCTCGCGGCGGTCGTTGACGCGGGCGATGAGTGCACCGCGATCGCGGGCGAACTCCTCGATCGTCGCCGGCGGGACGCGCTCGCCCTCACCCTCGATGGTGACGATCACGACAGCGTCCTCGAGGTCGTGCTGGCCGACCCGGTTGCGGACGCGCTCGGTCCCCTCACCTTCGGCGAGTTCCAGGTCGACGAAGACGAACTCGCGGGTTTCGATGGAGCGCCGGCGGATGTCGACGCCGTCGTCGAACGTCACGAGGTTGTACCCCCGGGCTTCGCGCTCGGAAGCGCTTGCCCGCTCGGTCGAGCCACAGTACGTGAGCCAGGTACCGTCGACTTCGCGTCTGGCCGGCGTGTGATCGTCGCCGAGCAACATCGCGTCGAAGTCGACCGTGGACGCGGCGAGGATCTCCTCGGCGTCCCAGTCGCCGTGAGAGAACGGCTGAAAGAGGCCGTGAGAGACCAGTGCGGCGTGGGCGGCGTCGTGTGGGGCGAAGTCGTATTCCAGGTCGTCACGGGAGGCACGGGCGACGAAGTCCAGCCCATAAAAAGCAGTGTCGCCGATCACGGTCGGCTCCTCGTCGAGTCGGATCGCCAAGTCAAGCGATTCGAAGAGGTCGAGCCATTGGGCATCGCGCTTGCCCTCGTGGTTACCGACGATCGCCAGAAACGGGATGTCCGCTGCGGCGAGGTCCCGGAGTGTCCCCAGTGCCCCCATGATGTCCTGCAATCTGGGGCGTCGGTCGTGAAAGAGGTCGCCGGCGTGAACGACGGCGTCGACGTCCGCCTCGATCGCGTCGTCGATTACCTGCTGGAAGGCGAACAGAAAGTCCCGCTGGCGCTCCGGCGAGTGGTACTGCCGGTAGCCCAGATGCGTGTCGCCCGTATGGAGCACCTGCGTCATTGGACCTACGTACTCCGCGGGGTCCTAAAGGGATTGCGCGAGCGAGGTGAAAGTGAACGGACGTCGCCAACGGCCGGCTCTCACTCGATGACGAGTGAGTAGACGCGCTTGCGGGCGTCAGCGAAGGAGAAGCGCGACTCGACGACGCCGACGTCCTCGAGACGACTGAGTGCGTACCGGACCGTTCTGGCCGGCAACAACGTCTCCTCGGCGAGTTGACTCTGAGTCTGACTCCCCTGGTACTCCAGTGATTTCGCGACGAGTTTGGCGCTCGGCGGGAGATCCGTGACCGCGTCCCAGCCGGGATCCTGTGCTGTCTCGACCTGTGACGGCTCCGTGATGCTCATCGTAACAGCCGATTCTGGATACAGGGTAATAATATTTGTCATTCCTAAATATGCGTGCCGTGCATTCATCGATCGGTCAATCGCCTTCTTCGGCGATCACGGTCACAGAATGTCCGATCCAACTCGATTCGTCAGTGGGCGGGATTCACCCGCTTCAGCCCATAAATATGCGACCTCCACCACCCACGTTTGTGTCGACCCGAAGTCTCTTACCGACCGATCCGCTAGAAGGATCCAATGACAGACACGGTGGACGACGTCGACCAGCCGTACGACGACGACGTCTCCAAGCAGGAGAAAATCGAGGCATTAGAGGAACAGCTCGACGTGCTTGAGTCCCAGAACGAGGAGATGCGTGACGAGCTGCTCGACGCCAACGCCGAGAACAACAAGTACAAGCAGAAACTCGAGCGGCTGACTCACGAGAACAAGAAACTCAAGCAGTCGCCGCTGTTCGTGGCCACAGTCCAGGAACTCACCGAGGACGGCGTCGTGATCAAACAGCACGGCAACAATCAGGAGGCCCTGACCGAGGTCACCGAGGAGATGCGCGAGGAGCTCGAACCCGACGACCGGGTCGCCGTCAACAACTCCCTGTCGATCGTCAAGACGCTGGAAGACGAGACTGACGTCCGCGCCCGCGTGATGCAGGTCGACCAGAGCCCGGACGTCACCTACCAGGACATCGGCGGACTCGACGATCAGGTTTCGGAAGTCCGGGAAACCGTCGAGATGCCCCTGAAGAGTCCCGAGATGTTCGACGAGGTCGGGATCGACCCGCCGAGCGGGGTTCTGCTGCACGGCCCGCCGGGCACCGGCAAGACGATGCTGGCGAAGGCCGTCGCCAACCAGACCGACGCCACGTTCATCAAGATGGCCGGCTCCGAACTCGTCCACAAGTTCATCGGCGAGGGCGC
>ENA-ORDC01000036-ORDC01000036.1-marine-metagenome-genome-assembly--contig:-NODE-36-length-172781-cov-55.337155_pt1 | contig 172781 bp, 169 predicted proteins | sample MGYA00237783_ERZ508515 | MGnify/ENA primary metagenome ERZ508515 (study PRJEB26186, sample SAMN06268792) | marine metagenome | isolation source: Eden Landing Ponds, San Francisco, CA, USA | place... | reverse complement strand
GTCTCGCCCTCGCGGGCCAGCGTGAGCACGTCGTCGATCAGCGACTCCATGCGGTCGAGCGACCGGGTGAGCTTGTCGACCAGTTCCGCCTCGTCCTCGACGCTGTCGTCGTCGAGCAGGTGCAGTGCCGACTGGGCGACGTTGAGCGGGTTGCGCATGTCGTGGCTGACGACGCTGGCGAACTCTTCGAGGCGCTCGTTCTGGCGCTTCAGTTCGCGCTCGCGCTCGACGCGCTCCGTGATGTCCCGGGAGACCAGTTGGAACGACCCGTGCTCGCCGTGGAGGTCGACGGGGACGTAGATGTTGTGGAAGGACCGGCCGTCGATGGCGTCCTCGGCGTGCGTGGCCTCGTTGCGGTCGATGACCGACTTGCCGATAGCGGTGCGTTCCTCGCCCACTGCCCCGAACACGTCGGCGAGCGTCCGGCCCACGAGGTCGGCCTGCTCGATGCCGGTGAACTCCGCCATCGTCGGGTTGGCCGCCAGCACCGTGCCGTCGGCGGCGACCTGCGCGATCACGTCCGGTGAGTTGTCGACGAGCAGTTCGTACTTGGCCTGTGTCCGGCGCTTGGAAACGACGTTTCGGATCCGGTTTGCCAGCCGACCGTACTGCTTGTCCTCGACGACTTCGAGTTTGAGCAGGTAGTCGGTAACGCCGGCGGCGATGGCCTCGCTTGCGACCTCCTCGTCGCCGCGACCGGTCAGGAGGATGAAGGGCAGATCGGCGTCGTGTTCTCGGACGGCGTCGAGGAACTCCAGCCCGTCCATCTCGGGCATCTCGTAGTCACTGACGATGCAGTCGATGTCGTTGTCCGTGAAGTAGTCGAGTGCCGTTACCGGGTCGCTTGCGGCCTCCGTGTCGAATCCGTGGTCCTCGGCCAGTGTCTCGGCCGTCATCTCCGCGAAGAAGTCGCTGTCGTCGACGACGAGCACGCTGAGTTGCTCGGGATTCGGGGGTGGTGTCGTCACGTGTAGTCGTGTACGATGTGATTGCACGAAGGGGCACTTATACCTATTCGATCCGACAGGGTGGGAGACACCGTCGGCGAGCGCCGGCGAAGGGCGTTACTCCCGCAGCGTGGCTTCCCATCTGGGACCGGCCCGCCTGGTCAGGATCGCACCGGCGAGTGCGCCGAGGACCGCGACCGCGATAGCCACGCCGCGGGCGGCGATCGGATCGGTGCTGACGACCAGTGCAGCGACCACCAGCGGCGTCGACAGCAGCGCCAGCGCAGCGCCAAAGACCGCGAACCGCGGCGTGTCGAACAGGAGGTCGTTGGGCGACAGTCCGGTCAGATACGCCGTCACGCCGAAGACGTACAGCGCGACCGGGGGCTGGACCAGCGCGCCCAGCGCGGCGACCGACAGCGGGTACCAGATCGTCGCGACGGCGAGGTAGACGAGCGCGGCCCCCACCGACAACAGCAGATACGCTCGGAGCGTGCCGGCGAACACGTCGGCGTAACCGACTGGGTAGCGGAGATACTCCCGTGGGTCGTCGAACTGCGTGACCCAGCTATAGGTGGTGAAACTGCCCAGTCCCAGCAGCGTTCCGAAGGCGATGCCGTAGCCCGGTTCGATCCCGGTCGCCGCCGCGACCTGCTGGAGCACCAGCGCGGTCACGACGAAGAGGACGCCCATCGAGAAGACGACCTTCCAGACCGAGCCGGCCGAGCGAGCGACGGCCAGCAGCGGGCGGCGGGTCAGCCCGTCGCCAGAGAGCCGTTCGATCAGCCCGTCGACAGCCCGGTGGTGACCGTCCTCACCGTCGTCCTCGGTCGGTTCGAACAGCGCGATGCCCACGACAGCCAGCACCAGCGGCGGGCCGACGGCGGCGAGGGCAGCGATCGGAGAGGGGTCGGTAAAGAGACGATACGGCGTCAGTGCGACCGGATCGACGCCGCCGGCGACGACCGCCACCGTTCCCGCCGTGACGGCAGCCACGAGTGCGAACCCGCTGCGCGAGGCCAGCCCGGTGAGTGCGAGGCTGGCAGTGACACCGAGCGTGAACGCGAGCGTCACCGTCAGCCACGCCAGCGCGACCGTCGACGGCGGCGTTCCGCGGGCGATAGCAACGCCACCGTAGCCCGCGAGCATCGGCGTGACGAACAGCCCGGAGTAGTAGATGATCTCCTTGACGAGGAACACGCTCAGGAGCCGTTCCATCGACAGCGGCAGCGTCCGAGCCGAGAAGATCAGCAGCGTCACGTCACCCAGCACGTCCCGCATGGCGTCGCTCCCGACCAGCCCGACGGTCCCGACCTGGAGGCCAAAGAGCGCCACCAGCGCGTGCAAGCCGGCGATGACCGACGCGGGCGGGGTGCCGGTGATCGCCAGCGCGTAGGTCCCGACCCCGGTCAGCAGCGCGACGACGAGGGGAAAGCCGCCGAAGCGGCGACCGCCGAACAGCTCGCTGTGGAGTCGCCACTCCTCGCGGACCATCCACGACAGCAGGGTCCGGTGTGAGGCCCCTGTCATTGGACGACCGCCTCGCGCTCGGCGTCGACCTCTCGGATGAAGAAGTCCAGTAGCTCGTCGTCCTCGAACTCGCGGGGATCGCAGGTCGCGACCAGCTGGCCGTCGGTGACGATGCCGACCTTGGTACACAGCTCCTCGGCCACGTCGACGAAGTGCGTCGAGAGAAAGAGAGTGTTGCCCTCGGCGCAGTAGTCGGCGAGGTGTCGCTTGACCTGCTCCTGCATGATCGGGTCGAGGTTGACCAGCGGCTCGTCGATGAACACCAGATCGGGCTCGTGGACGAACGCCGCCGCGAGCATCACGCGCTGGCGCTGGCCCTCCGAGAGGTTCGTCGACAGCGAGTCCAGCGTCTCCGCGAAGGCGAGCCGGTCGGCCCAGTGCTCGATCTGCTCGTCGGCCGCCTCGACGCTCCGCACCTCACAGACGAACTGGAGGTACTCGCGGGGCGTCAGAAAGCTCGGTGGGTCCTCGCGCTCGGGTAAAATTCCGATCTCGCGCCGGACCGGCATCGGATCGGCCACGGGGTCGTGGCCCAGTACCGTCGCCGACCCCGAAGTGGGCGTGCGCTGGCCGGTCAGAATCTCGATCGTCGTGGTCTTGCCCGAGCCGTTCGGTCCCAGTAAGGCGAACAACTCCCCCTTCTCGACCGTCAGCGACAGCCCCGAGAGCGCGTCCAGATCCCCGTACTCCTTGGTCAACTCCATCGTCTCGATCGCTGGCATCTATGCCTCTATCACTGGCTCGGGATTTAGGTGTTGGGCCGTCCGAGCGACCGCTCGCCGTCCAGATGCAAGCGGGCCGTCGCTATCGTCCAGCCGCCGAAGATGAGCGCGCCGACGATCTCGGGGATCGCCAGCCCGCCGCCGGCGAGTCCGACGACCTGCACCCAGCCGACCCACATCGCGAGATGCGCGACGCCGAGCCCGATCGTCACCAAGCCGCGAATCCGCTCCCCGTCGAGAACGTTGCCTGCGCCGTAGCACCAGAAGGCGACGGTAAACAGCAGGTAGAAGCCCGCTGCCATCGGGAAGTGCAGCGCCCGATCCTGCGGGAAGACGCCGACGCCGGCCATCGAAAGCACTGCGATCCCGTAGACGACCGCACCGAGCCGTTCGAGCGGGTGTCGGCTCCCGAGCCAGAGCGCCGCTGCGAAGGCCACGCCGGCGATGCCACCCGTAATCAGGCCCCCGTTGAACACGAGGATCGTCAGCGATGTCGCCACGTCGGTCTCGGCTCCGAGGTTCGACAGCGCGTTGACGGTCCACGAAAATGACGGCGACAGCAGCGTCGCCAGCAGGATCGTCCCCAGCGTCCAGACCGGGACCGCGACCCCGGCCCGGGCAGCCGTTCGCTCGTAGTCAACCATGGGCGAAAAACTGACCACGGGCGTATAATTGTTGGTCCTACAGCGGTTCCAGCCCGCCGATCCCCATCTCGACGCCCGGGCTGAAGTGGACGAGTGGCTCCCCGTCGACGGCGTCGATGCCGGCCGCGTCGAGCAGCGTGTTCTCGGTGACCACGGCGTCGGCGGGCTGGATCGGCCACGGCCGATGGCCGACGGAGCCGACGAGTCGCGTTCCCAGCGGTCCCTCCGTGACGTAGCGGTCGCGCTCGACGAGGAAGGAGGCCAGCGTGTCCGGGGACGCCGTCGTGGGCTCGCCGGTCGGCTCGAACGTCAGGGTAAGTCGTGTCTCTGGGTCCGAACGCCGCCGCGCGACCACTTCGGTCCGGTCGCCTTCCTGCCGGCGGCGAATCCGGGCGTCGTGGTACGGGAGCCGAAAGAGCGTGCTCGCGGTATCGGCCGCCAGTCGGTCGGTCACGTCCAGCGAGCAGAAGTAGACCGCCCGGTCGCCCGTGGGCGTCCGCACGTAGGTCCGCAGGTTCACTCCTTCGAGCCCCTCGCGGACCGGGAGGCCGAGCACGTCGAACCGATCCATCGACAGCGCCAGCGCGGACATCCACGCCGACCCGTCGGCGGTGTCGGGTTCGAGCCAGTCCGGGACGACCGCCTCGACCGACGCCGGGGCGACCGGCCAGTGGACGAAACACACGTCGGACAGCGTCACCGTCAGGGGCCGCAGCGGATCGGGCATAGCCGTCGCTGGGGTCGCCACGGGCTTGATAGTGTTTATTGTAGATTATTTCCGGATCGCGCCGACGGTGAGGTCGGCGCGTACCGGTAAATCGCTACAATAATCACTATGAGTGATGCGGCGGACGGCCCGACGAGACGAGTGCCCTCAGCGCCGGTGGAGTCGCCCCGCGGTCACGTCACAGCCGGGGCTGAAGTGGACGACCCGCTCGGTATCTGGCTTCTCGAAGCCGTTGGCCGTGAACAGGTCGTTGCGCTCGAACTCGACGGTCGCGGGCTGGAGGTCCCACGGCGCGTGGTCGATATCGGCGTAGTAGATCCGGTCCTGCTCGTCGGCGACGTAGAAGCGATACCGCTCGGTGAGAAAGGCGGCCAGCGAGTCCGACCGGACCGGCTCGGGCAACCCCGTCGGCTCGTAGGTCGCTTGAAAGCTCGCCGGCGGCGCGTCGGCGTGGGTGCGCTCGCTCCGAAACCGGGTCCGCGAGCCGTCTCGGTGGACCGTCATCCGCGCCCGGTAGTAGGGGAGTTGGAAGAACCGGCGAGCGATTTCGACCCCAAGCCTGTCGTCGGCATCGAGGTTGTAGAAGTACACCCCAGGCTGCCCGTCACAGGTGACGTAGGTCCGAAGATTTAGCTCGTTGAAGCTGACTCCGATGGGCGACCCGCGCGGCCGGATGTCGGCCATCTCGAAGGGGACGACGCCCAGCCACGCCGACCCGTCGTAGGTGTCGACCACCAGTCCGTCGGGCAGCGACTCGGCCACCCGCTCGACCGGTACGGGCCAGTGAGCAAACAGGACGTTCCGCCACGCCATCGACAGTAGCCGGCGCATATCTGATCTTGGGTCCCGACCCAATAAGGCGTGTCGCCCGGGGAGTTTTGAGCGAGTGACTCGAACGGCCATCCATGAACTTCGAAGTCGTGCAGGGCGATATCGCGGCACAGTCCGCGGACGTGCTCGTCAACGCCGCCGGCACCAGCCTCCAGATGGGGTCGGGCGTCGCCGGCGCGCTCAAGCGCGGGGCCGGACCGGGCATCAACGACGCCGCCGTCGAGAAGGGCCCGGTCGATCTGGGCGCGGTCGCGGTGACCGACGCCTTCGAACTGGACGCCGAGTACGTGATCCACGCCGCAGCGATGCCCCACTACGGCGACGGGGAAGCGACCGAGGCGAGCATCCGCGACGCGACCCGCAACACGCTCGAACGGGCCGACGAACTCGGGGCCGAGTCGCTGGTGCTCCCGGTCCTCGGGACCGGCGTCGCCGGCTTCTCGGTCGCCGAGGGCGCGCGGATCATCTGCGAGGTGATCGACGCCCACGACCCGGCGTCGCTGGCCGACGTGCGCGTTATCGCCTACAGCGACGACGCCTTCGAGACAGTCCAGCAGGTCGCCGACGAGGTACGGGGCGAGCGATGAGTGAGGGCGAAGACGGTGGGGACGATGCACCGTCGCCGCCCGAACGGTGCCCGATCTGCGAGACGCCCTACGAGTCGGTGTCGACCCACGAGGAGGGCGTCGCCGTCAATCTGATCGAGAACGAGCGGTTCCGTCGGGTGTGTTTCGAACCACTCTCGGAGGGAGAGCAGCTGCTGTTGCGCTTCTATCATCACACCCACGAGCAAGCGGGCACGGAACCGCCCGGCGAGCGCGGGACGCCGGGCGGACGGGTGCCGTGATATCGACGGCTGTCGAGCTGACAGGGACAACTGGCATTTAAGTGACGAGTGTTCCAAGGTACGAATACAGTGAACAGCGACGCGCTACTCTCACGACGGGGCGCGCTCCGAAGCCTCGCTGGTCTGTCGGTTCTCGGGGTGGTCGGTTCGTCCACATCGACTGCGGGGTCGGCCCAGACGGCTACTGCCGGATGGCCGATGGCACAGCACGACGCCGGCGGAACGGGAGCGACATCGACTGCAGGACCGACCCGGAACCCCACAAAGAAGTGGTCGGTGGAAGACATCGGATCGGGCATCACGCCTGTCGTCTCCGGGACGACGACGTACGCAAACGATTACGCGTTACGCACGACGAATCGGGACGGAATCTGGACGGCAGAGATGGACACTCCGCCGACCGTCACCGGGACGACGCTGTACACGACGCGCGGGGAGAACGTCGTCGCCCTCAAACGGAGCGACGCCACCGTGCAGTGGTCGTGGTCACCCAACGATCCCTCGCCAGACCTTGCGCTGCGGCGGCCGGTGCTGTACGACGGCAGCCTCTACGTCCCCTACAAGACAGAGTCCGATCAGGGAGATCTCTACGCGCTCGACGCGGTCGATGGCTCCACCGAGTGGAAGTATGATCATTTCCTCGGCGACCCCATGGCACCGCCGGCCGTCTCCGAGGATCGTGTCTTCGTCTCGGTGGACAAAGGGGCCGACGAGCGGATGCTGCGAGCCTTTGACCGATCGGACGGCACCCACCTGTGGGACCAGTCCGAAGGGGCCACGAGCCGGCAACCGAGCTATCGTGACGGCATCGTCTACACCGAATACGCGGAAGCGATCGACACGACGACCGGTGCCGTCCGCTGGTCGTTCGATTTCGAGGAGGGAGAATATGGCAACTCCGTAGCCGTCTCGGAGGGCACTGTCGTCGCGGTCGGGACCTACGGCGACGACGCAGAGGCCGATCCGAACGTGTACGGTCTCGGGCGCGACGGCTCGCAGCGATGGTCGTTCGAGATCAGCGAGGTCGATACGGGCCCAGCTATCGCCGACGGCGTCGCCTACGTCGGCCCGACCGACGAGGGTGTCGTCTACGCCATCGACACCGAGTCGGGCGAGGAACTGTGGTCGTACGACCTCGGCACAGCGGGAACGGGGACCTCGCTCGCGGTCGCGAACGGCGTCCTCTACGTGCCGACAGCCGACGGCACGCTCTACGCAATCACGGAGGGGGAAAACGAGCCGCCCGATCCGTCCATCGAGTACTACCCGCCCGATCCAGTCGTCGGGGAGCCGGTGTCGTTCGACGGCACCGGGTCGACCGACGACACCGGTATCACCGACTTCGCCTGGAGCGTGAGCGGCCCGGCCAGCTATCAGGCGTCCGGACCGCGGGCGTCGACGACACTCAACGAACCCGGCGAGTACGAGCTGACACTGACAGTGACCGATGATAACGGCACGTCGGCGTCGGCGGACGAACCGTTCAGCGTTCGGCCAGAGCCGACGGAAACGGAGACTGAAACCGAGACCGAAGTCGACGAGGGGACCACGGCTGGAAGCGATCAGACGACGGCCGGAAGTGGGGAGACCGCGACCGACACCGAGAACGACGAGATACGGACAGATTCCAGCGAGACCACAGCGACGACTCCCACCACCGGTACCGAGACTGTCGGAGAGGTCTCTGCGTCGTTCACCTTCCGACCGACCGGTCCGCCCGTCGGCGAAACTGTGGAGTTCGACGCCAGCGGCTCCGAGACGCCGGCCGCGGAGATCGTCGCCTACGAGTGGGACTTCGACAACGGCGAGACGGCGGCCGGCCAGCAGGTCAGTCAGACGTTCGAGGAGGTCGGTCACTTCTTCGTCGAACTGACCGTGACAGACAGCAACGGCACCACTGCTACCACTGAGCAGGAGGTCAGAACCGTCCGTGGCGGTGCCAGCGCGAGCGGCCCCGGTTTCGGACTCACGAGCGCGCTGGCCAGCCTCGGCGGCGTCGGCTACCTGCTGAAGCGGCGGTTCGACGACGAGTGAGGGGCCACTCGCAATCCGAGGGCCGCGGCTCGCTTCGCTCCGCGTTCGCTGTAACGTGGCCCTCTCGTCGCGCCGCTCCTTGAGCGCCACGCCGCTCACGGGTCACTCCGTTCCCCGTTCGCGCATTCCGAGGACCGTCGTTCGCTACCGCTCACGACGCCCCTCGCTACTCGTGCCCGGACACCCGCACAGGCTCGTAGGGCGCTTCGAGCCACTCCTGATCGGACTCCGACAGTGAGATGTCGAGCGCTTCGACGGCCTGCTCCAAGTGCTCGATACTCGTCGTCCCCACGATCGGCGCGTCGACGGCGTCCTGATGCAGGAGCCACGAGAGGGCAATCTGTGCCATCGTGGCGTCCTTCTCGTCGGCCAGTTCCTGCACGCGCTCGTTGACCTCGCGACCGCCGCCCTCGAAGTAGGGGTGTTCGCGGGCGTAGTCGTCCGTCTCGCCCCGGGTCGTCGCTTCGAATTCCTCGTGTGGGCGGGTGAGATACCCCCGAGCGAGGGGGCTCCACGGGATTACGCCCACGTCCTCCTGCTGGCAGTAGGGGAGCATCTCGCGTTCCTCCTCGCGATAGAGGAGGTTGTAGTGGTTCTGCATCGTCTCGAAACGAGCGAGGTCTTCGCGCTCGCTGGTGTGCTGGGCGCTGGCGAACTGGTAGGTGTGCATCGACGACGTGCCAGCGTGGCGAATCCGGCCCCGTCGAACGGCGTCGTCGAGGGTTCGCAACGTCGTCTCGATCGGTGTGTCGTAGTCCCAGCGGTGGGTCTGGTAGAGGTCGATCGTCTCCATCCCCAGTCGGTCGAGACTGTTCGATAGCTCCTGTTCCAGTGCCTTTCGCGAGGCACCGCCGGAGTTGGGGTTGCCCTCGTCCATCTGGAAAAAGCCCTTCGTGGCGACGACCTGCTCGTCGCGGTCGTACTCCGCCAGCTTGTTCCCGAGGACCCGCTCGGACTCGCCCAGCGAGTACATATTGGCGCTGTCGAAGAAGTTGATCCCGAGGTCGATGGCTCGCTCGATGATCTCGTGGGACTCGTCCTCGTCGAGCACCCACTCGCGCCACTCGGAGGTGCCGAAGCTCATACAGCCAAGACAGAGACGACTGACTTCCATCCCGGTCGAACCGAGGGTGGTGTACTCCATATCTGGTGGCGAGGGCGGCGGCGGGAAAAAGGTACGTTCGGAATCCATGGGATTGTCAGAGAATATGTCCATCTGGAGATATTTTGGATGGGTTCCTCATCGAATAGTTGTTCCGTGATATCAGATTTGCCACCACTTGAACCCCAGCAGATCAGATATGGAACAGAGTTTGGCCCGCACCACAGGTGCACTTTGTCGAGGTCTGGACCACTCGTCCGGATGTAATCGTCCTGTAGCCTGTGATTCTGAATAGAGAGCAAGAACCGTACTCATCGACCCATTTCTGACCGGACACCGACGTTAGTTTGGTTGCAATTCACCGACACTCTCCATTTGAATGCTGTGAACATCTTGAACTCACTGTCGCCCCAAGCTTGATCTGTCGTGCGTTCGTCGTGATATGCGTTAACGGCACTCACTGTGTGTTAACAGGATGGACATCAGACAATGGTTTTCAAGAAGATCACACTGATCGGGACCAGTTCCGAGAGCTTCGACCACGCCGTCGACGACGCCGTCGGCCGCGCAGAGGAGACGCTGGACAACCTCAAGTGGGCCGAAGTCGAGGAGATGGGCGTCGAGATCGGGAGCGTAGAGGGTCGGGAGTATCAGGCCGAGGTGGAAGTCGCGTTCGAGTTAGAGGAGTAGCGCCGGCACTGCCGTTCTTGACCGCGCGTCCAGAAGACTACCAGCGAACAGCCAGCGCAGTTACGTTCGGAACGACTCGCCACAGCCACACTCGCTCTCGACGTTGGGGTTGCGGACGTGGAACCCCTCGCCCTGCAGTCCCCCCTCGAAGTCCAGCACCGATCCCTCGATGTAGTTGAGACTGGACTGGTCGATGAACACGCGCAGGTCGTGGTGTTCGAACACTTTGTCGTCCGATTCCGGTTCGTACTCGAAGCGCATCCCGTAGGAGAGGCCCGCACAGCCGCCCTGCTGGACGAACAGTCTGAGGCCGGCCATGTCGGTATCCATGTCTTCGCTCTCCAGCAGGTCGACGGCTTCCGCGGCCGCTTCCTCGGTCACGTCGATCCCCGTTCCGCTGGGGTCGGGTTCGGCAGTGCTGCTCATACCAGTACCTCGCACCCGAGCGTGTTAATCCTGACGCCGGTCCGCCCCGGCACAGACCTCACGTGGCACCGCCGACAGCGCCTTGCTGTACACGTGTTCCTCGAACTCGACCGGCCCCAGCGTCGTCGTCTCCGTCCTGACGTACTCGAAGCCGCGGCGTTCGTAGAACGCGATAGCCCGCTCGTTGCCGTCGAGGACGGTTAGTTCGAGTCGGTCGCGGTCGCGGTCGAACCGCTCACTCGCCTCGTCCAGCAGCGCCGCACCGATACCGTTGCCCCACAGCGACGGCTCGACGTACAGGCGCGAGAGGAAGTAGGTGTCCGGCGTGTCGTGTGGGTCGACGTTGACGAACCCGCGAACGCGCCCGCCCCGGCGGGCGACGAGAAACACGCTCTCGGGGTCGGTGATCTGACCGCGCAACCGCTCGGGCGCGTACCACTCGGCGAGCATCGCCTCGATCAGTGGCTCCTGGAGCAAGTCGCTGTAGGCAGCGTGAAAGCTCCAGTCGGCGACCCGCTGGATCGCGGGCACGTTCTGGACGGTCGCGTCGTCGATAGCTGTCGTGATCGCCATGCGTTGGTCAGTCGTCGAGTCGTTTGCGGACGCTCTCGGCGTGTGCCTCCAGCCCTTCGGCCTCGGCCAGTGTCGTGATCGTGTCGCCGATGTCTGCCAGCGACTCCGCTGAGAGGCGCTGGACCGTCGTCGACCGGAGGAACGAGTCGACCGAGAGCCCGCCTGTGACGCGGGCGTGGCCGCCGGTCGGCAGGACGTGGTTGGGGCCACTGGCGTAGTCGCCGGCCGCGACGGCGCTGTACGGCCCGAGGAACGCCGACCCGGCCGACGGGATGCGGTCGAGGATCGACTCGTCGTCCTCGGCGACGATCGAGAGGTGTTCGGCGGCGTACTCCTCGGCGAACAGCACGGCCTCGCTCATCGACCGCGCGAGGAAGACGCCCGAGGCGTCGTTGCCCAGCGCGCCCCGGATGACGCCCTCGCGCTTGCGCTCGCTCGCCTGCTCGTCGACGGCGGCGGCGACGGCCTCGGCAGTGGCCTCGTCGTCGGTGACGGCGACGACCGACGCGTTCTCGTCGTGCTCTGCCTGTGCGACGAGGTCGGCCGCCACGAGGTCGGGGTCGGCGGTGTCGTCGGCCACGACCATGATCTCGGAGGGGCCGGCGAGGAAGTCGATGGCCACGTCACCGCGGACGATGGCCTTGGCGGCGGTCACCCACCGATTACCGGGCCCGACGACCTTGTCGACGGCGTCGACGGACTCGGTGCCGTAGGCCAGCGCTGCGATGGCCTGTGCGCCGCCGATCTGATACACCGCGTCCGCGCCGGCGATGTGGATGGCCGCCAGCGTCACGGGGTTGATCTCGTCGGCCGGCGGTGTCGCGACTGCGACGTGCTCGACGCCCGCGACCTTCGCGGGGACGACGCCCATCAGCGCGCTCGATGGGTAGGCCGCAGTTCCACCGGGGACGTACGCGCCGGCGCTCTCGATCGGGCGGTAGCGCCGGCCGAGTTCGCGCCCCTCGAAGTCCTCACGCCAGTCCTCGGGCATCTGTGCCTCGTGGAAAGCCCGGACGTTCTCGGCGGCGTCCTCGATGGCCGCGCGCGTCTCCTCGTCGATTGCCTCGGCCGCGCGCTCGGCGGCGTCGGTGATGTCGACGTTGCCGACGGTGACGCCGTCGAACTCCTCGGCGAACTCCCGGACGGCCACGTCGCCCTCCTCGCGGACTCGGCCCACGATCTCGGCTACGTCGTCTCGAACGGCCTCGACACCGGCGTCACGCTGGAAGATCGCCCGGCGCTCGTCCGGCCCGAGGTCCCCGACGCGTCGTACGTTCATACCCGCCAATTGGGCTACTCCAAAAAACGGTTTGCCATCCGCTACGGGGCCCGTGGCCCTCGGCCCGTTCCGACGAGTATACGAACGGCCACGACAGCCTCAGGGATACACCCGGATCGAGACGTGGAGCGTCGACACTGCGAGCGCGGCGGCCAGCACGACCGTCGCGAGTACGAGGCTCACGGGGCTCATCGCGCCCCACGAGAGGATCAGCCATGCGGTCGCCACAGCGCTCAGGACGAGCAGGACGTGGACGGCGGCCCACACGCCGACCGACCGGGCGACACCGACGAGTGTGTCGACGGACCCCGTCGACCCGGGATTCGTCCGCTGTCCCGGCTGATAGTAGGCCGTCGCAGTGCCGGTCCCGGCCACGGACGACCCCTGTCTGGACTGCGGAGCCTGTCGGTTCGTCGCCTCCGAATCCGGGTCTGTGTAGCGCTGTGTCGCCGCTGTCGCAGTTCGGCCGCCGGTCGATGCACGGGTCGTTCCGTCCGCTGGCTCTCCGCTCTTCGCTGCTTGGGCCGGTTTGGTGGCGTCGCTATCGGCCTCGGGCACCGCCCAGCCGGGGCAGTCCTCGGTCCGGCGGAGATAGGCCGCGTGTCCCAGCCTGTCGTAGCGCTCGCGCTCGGCCTCGTCGGTGAGGACCTCCCGGGCCGTCTGTAGCCGTTTGAACGCCGCCGTCGCGTCCGGGCTATCGTTGACATCCGGGTGTTTCGCCTTCGCTCGCTCGCGAAACGCGCGGACGATCGTCTGGTCGTCGGCGTCCGGGGGGACCCCCAGTACACCGTAGAACGTCGCTTCCATTCACACCCAACAGGTCGAAATTCATCTTTCGGGGGTAATAAAATCTCCGCCGATGTCGGCGCTCGATACGCCTACGTGTCGCCGCCGTCGAGGTCGATATCCTGCCGACGGGCGGCGGTCCGCAGTATCTCGGCCGCACGGTCGCGGCCCACGTCGTCCAGCAGGCACTCGACGAAGCCGTCGAGCAGATCCGGTCGAATCCGCAGGTCGACGAACTCGACGCGTCCGCCCGCGACGACCACATCGACGTCCCACTCGCCAGCGTCGGGTTCGGTCATCCGAACGTCCGTCCAGTCTTCGGTCGTCTCTGTCGGTTCGGTGAACACGTCTTCGGACATACGAATCGAACACGGGTCGGATACGCATAACTTGCTCGCCGGTCCCATGGTACCGTGCTTTGGATCGGTCACCAGAACGATGGAACACGGGCGACCCCAAAGGTCGCTGTCGCTCGGGTTCCTCGCCGCCTTCGCCGTCAACCTCGCGCTCGTGCGGTTCGGCGTCGAGGAAGGCATGGAGAACCCGGCGACGGTGGGCCAGCAGTCGGCCGCAGGCTGACTTTCGTTCGCTAACGTGAACCACCTTCGTGTTTCGGATTCCAAGGCGCAATCAGCATAAGCGAGTGTACCGTAGCTCCGTCCGTATGTCGACGACGCTCACCGTCGAAGGAATGTCCTGCGAGCACTGCGAGGAAACCGTCACGGACGCGCTACAGTCGGTCGATGGCGTCACCGCGGCGTCGGTCGACCGTGACGCTGGGACCGCGGAGGTCGAGGGCGACGCCGACGAAGCGACACTCGCCGACGCCGTCGAGGACGCCGGCTACTCGGCCAGCGCGTAGCGTCCACGGACTGACGTGGATACTGCTGATCGCCGTTGCTCGCTGGCATGGAAATGTCGCCCGAAACACTAACGATCGGCGTCATCCGGGGCGGTGTGCCCTGTCGACCGGGAAACCCTCGTGTCGGGCGGGTCGCGTTACACGCGACCATGTGCTGAAGCGGCGATAGCCGCTGAAGCGGTCGGCGCGACGCGCCGACAAGTGCCGAGGCGGTGATAACCGCCGAGGCGAATCGCAAGATGTCACGTGCCCGGGTTCGCCGCGCTGTCATCGTCCCGAAAGACGGGCCTCGGGCGGGGACAAAAGGCACGCAGGTCCGACTACACCAGCAGGAGGGTAAGGCGTTGCGATCCGACAGGGGCACGACGCCGTTCAGACGGTGTACTCGTTGGCCGATAGCTGGACGTAGCCGCCGTCGCGGTAGCGGTACTTGATCCACTTGTAGCGCGCGACGACCGAGAGCCCGAGCGTGCCGCTGGCGAGGGCCTGTCGCCACTGCGAGCCGTCGACGGTCTGCATCTTGCTCACCGTCGCGAACACGTCGTCCCACTTGGCCGGCCCGTATCCCTCGACCAACTCAGCGAAGGCGACGTTGCGCAACACCTCGGATTCGATGGCCGATTGCCAGGCGTCGTTGTATCGATCGAGGTTCCCGTTCGCGGCGAGTCGGCCGGCGATCGTTCCGGTGCGCACGGCGACGTGGTCCCCGCCCTCGTGGAAGGCCGAGGTGGCACCCATCGCGCCGCCGGTGACTGCGATACTCGCCCCGGCGGGGGATTCGATCGGTCGCGTCGACGAGATCGGGTAGGTTTCGGTGCCGCCGGTCTTGCCCCGGTCCTCGACCAGCGGGAAGTCCTCGAGGTCGTAGTCGGGGAACTCCCGTTCGAGCAGGCGCTCGATGTACGTTTGCCCCTGGGGGATCTGGTCGTCGTCTTCGCGCAAGAGTGCCCACTCGCTGGTGTCGTAGTCCTCGATGTCCAGCCCGATGGGCATGGTCAGGCCGACCCGGGCGACGTTGTTGTCGTTCGGGAAGATCCACGGGTAGGCGGTGTGGCCCGGCATCACCCCCCACCAGAACTGAATCTTGTCTTCGGGGAATAGCTCTTCGGGCATCCGACGATGTTCCTGATAGGCGATGTGGTTCGCCGTCGTCGAGGGCAGCCTGTCGGAGAGCGACTGGCCCTCGGGCAGGAACTGGTCGAGGACGCGACCAGTGATCGTCCGCTGGGGGCCGTCGGCGAGCACGAGCGCGTCGGCGACGACCGAGTCGCCGCCGGCGAGTTCGAGCGTGTGCTCGACCCCACCTGAGAGGTCCGTCTCGACCCCCGTGACGCTGGTCCCGATGCGGTACTCCGCGCCGGCGTCTTCGGCCCGGTCGCGGAGCCAGTCGTCGAACCGCGCGCGCTGGAACGTGAACCCGAACCCCGGATACGCCGACTCGATGCCCGTCTCCTCGATCAGCACCGACTCGTTAGGCCCGAGAAACTCCGCCCCGTCGAGGTCCGCGAGTTTCACGTCCTCGGGGAACTCGTCCGGTTCGAAGCCGGCCACTTCCGTCCAGTAGTCCAGAAACCCGGCAGCGTCCGTCGAGTCCGGCCCGAGGCGGTCCCGGTCGTCCCTGGGGACCCCCTTCTCGAACACGACGGCCTCGGCACCTTGCTGGGCCGCGGCCCGTGCTGCGGACGTGCCAGCCGGGCCACCACCGACGATAGCGACGTCTACGCGTTCCATACGCCTCCCCTGTTCGGAGGGGGCTTAAATTCCGTGTTCGCCGACGACTACGTCGTCCGCTGGCCTTCGGAGCGCTCGATATCGCTCCCGACGGCGGCCAGAATCGCCTGTCGCCAGTCGCCGTCGAACTGTTCGAGCATCTCGTCGAGCGCGACGCGCTTGGCTTCGAGATCCGCGATCAGGTCGTGGTACTCCTCGCTGTCGTTGAGTTCGTCCGGTCGCTTGCGCAGTTCCAGCGTCGCCTTGCGAGCGGTCAGCGAGAAGTACTCGCGGAGCATCCGCTGGCAGACACCCCGCGAGACCATCGTCTCGACCACGTCGAGGACGGCCTCCCGCGAGACGGGTTTCGTGAGATACTCGTCGACGGGCAACTCGAGGATGTCGAAGTCGGGTTCGACCCCCGAGAGCATGACGACGAAACAGTCCGCATTCGAGTCGTGGACGTGGCGGGCCACCGCCTCGCCGTCCATCCGTGGCATCTCCCTGTCGAGTAGCATCACGTCTGCCGCCCCCACCTGTTCGACCGCTGCCGTCCCATCGGCAGCCGTCAGCACCTCGTACTCGTCGTCGAGCCAGATCGAGTGGAGATCCCGGCACGCGGGATCGTCGTCGACGACGAGCACGGTGTCCCAGTCACCACACATTGTACAGCCACTGTTTCACCGCACCCCCTTTAATTGTGGCATCGTTTCCGACCGTTCAAACCGTTCATTCGGCGACAAAGGGCGTCTCGATCGAATTTTCTCTGTCAACCGGGAGAAGGGAACGCAGCGGCGACGAGGCTCGCTGACAGCAGCGCTTTAGTCGACTGGCCGGAAAGCCGAGGTATGCACGACCCTGACAGCGGAGGGACGAACCGTGACTGAGATCGCCATCCTGCGACAGAAGGCCCACGGGATCTCTGTCGACGAGTACGCCGCCGCCGTCCGCGACCGCCTCCCCGACGCGTCGGTGACGGTCGCGACCACGCCGGCGGAGGAACGAGCGGCCGTCGAGACGGCGACAGTGGTCTCTGCCGGCCCGTTCGACCACGAACTGCTCGATCACGCACGCGAGATCGAACTGTTCGCCAGCGTCTACGCCGGCTACGACCACCTCCCGCTCGACGACTTCGCCGAGCGCGACATCGCCCTGACGACTGCCTCGGGCGTCCATGGGCCGAACATCGCGGAGCACGTGATCGGCGCGTTCCTCGCCTTCGCACGACGCTTCTTCGAAGCCCGCCGTCGCCAGAACGAGCGCCAGTGGCGCGCGCTCCAGTCGGGCGAACTGAACGGCTCGACGGTCGCCGTCGTTGGCCTCGGTGCCATCGGGCGGACCATCGTCGACCGGCTCTCCGGGTTCGACGTCGACACGGTCGGCGTCCGCTACACCCCCGAGAAGGGCGGCCCGACCGACGAGGTGTACGGTTTCGACGACATCCACGAGGCCGTCGCCGACGCCGAGTACGTCGCCGTCGCGTGCCCGCTGACCGACGCCACCGAAGGGCTGTTCGACGAACAGGTGTTCCGCACGATGCGTCCCGACGCCGTGCTCGTCAACGTCGCCCGCGGCCCGGTCGTCGACACCGAAGCGCTCACCTCGGCGATCCGGGGCAACCACATCGGGGCCGCACAGCTAGACGTGACCGACCCCGAACCGCTCCCGGAGGACCACCCGCTGTGGGGCTTCGACAACGTCTTCATCACACCCCACGCCTCCGGCCACACCCCGGAGTACTACGAACGGACGGCCGAAATTCTCGCGGAAAACGTCGGCCGCGCCGAGGAGGCCGGCCAATGGGACGGTCTCGTGAATCAGGTCGATCTGGACTAAGTGATCTCGACGACACACTGATAACAGATGGTTCACACACCGCGTCGGACGACGACCACAAGAGCCAACGGTGTAGTCCGTTACTCCGTGGCCATCGTCTCCCGGTAGCCGGCGATCCCTTCGACGATGAGATACCATAGTACTGCGACCCCAATCGCGACGAAGAGCACCGTTCTGACTGGGGCCGGCCCGACCGCGCGGTCACCGACGACGACCGCTGCGGGGATCAACACGAACAGTGCGGCCAGCAGTGTGAGAACCCGTTTCCGAGCCGTCAGCGAGTAGTCACCACCGCCACCTCGCATGACGAAATAGACGTGCGCACCGCCGAGAATCGCGGCGTTGTACAGTGCGATGACGAGCGCCTCGACCCACCACACGGATTCGTTCAGGAGTGAGAACCCGGCGCCGAGAATCCCGAGTCCGATGAGCCCGGCGGTGATCTGTACTTTCGTTTCGCGGGAAACCATTCGTATGGCGGTCGGCGCACCTGTAAAAAAGAGTACCGGCGACTACAGGTAGCCGCGTTCGAGCAACAGTTCGCCGTTCAGCACGCTCGCACCCGCGGCACCGCGCATCGTGTTGTGCGCGAGGCAGTTGAACTGGACGCCGTCGGTCGTCTCGCGGAAGCCGCCGACGCCGACGCCCATGCCGTTTTCGAGGTTCCGGTCGAGGCGTGGCTGCGGTCGGTCCGGTTCGTCGAAGACTTTGATCAACTGTTCGGGCGAGGACGGCAGGTCGATCCCGGTCACGTCGGCCATCGCGTCCTCGGCGTCGGCGACGGTCACGTCCTCGTCGGTGTCGGCCCAGACGTTTTCGAGGTGGCCGTCGATCGTCGCGATCCGGTTACACGAGGCCGCCACGTCCATCTCGTGGAGGCTGATCTCGGCACCGTCGAAGGAACCGAGCAGTTTGCGCGATTCGGTCTCCATCTTCTGTTCCTCGCCGCCGATGTGGGGGATGGCGTTGTCGATGATCTCCATGGAGGTGACGCCGTCGTACCCCGCGCCGGAGACGGCCTGCAGCGTCGAGACGCGCACGTCCGTCAGATCGAACGCCTGGTCCAGTGCCGCCAGCGGCGGCACCATCGTGATCGTCGAGCAGTTCGGGTTCTTCAGGAGCGCCCCGTCCCAGCCACGTTCGTCGCGCTGGACTTCGAGCACGTCGAGGTGGTCGGCGTTGACCTCCGGGATGATCAGGGGCACGTCCTCGTCCATTCGGCCGTTCGAGGAGTTCGAGGAGACGACGTAGCCCGCCTCACAGAAGTCCGGTTCGACCTCGGCACCGACGCTGGAGGGGAGCGACGAGAAGATCAGGTCCACGTCGTCGGGCACGTCGCCGGGTGTCGTGGCACCGACCTCGATGTCGGCCACGTCGTCGGGAATCGGCGCGTCGATGCGCCACTTGGCCGCCTCGCGGTACGTCTTGCCCGCGCTGGACTCGCTTGCAGTCAGTGCTGCGATTTCGAAGTCGGAGTGAGGGTGGAGGAGCTGGATGAGTCGCTGGCCGACCGCACCAGTGGCCCCTAAGACGCCTACGCGTACAGTCATCGGTTGACAAACTGCGACGGCCAGTCAAAACAGTTTGGATAGCGATGCGGTGACGGGTGACGCTTCAGTCGTCGGCCGTCGTCGCCCCGGTCGCTCCAGCGCTGGAGGGCGCGACCGTCGACTCGTTGGCGGCCACCCAGCGCAACAGCAGGAACGAGAACACGTACTTCGCGAAGATGTCCAGCGCGGAGTAGCCCCAGGAGGTGATCCCGACCGACTGGACCAGTGCGAGCCCCTCGACACCGACGGCCCAGATGATCGGGTAGCCCAGCCACAGCACGACCGTCAGCAGCCGCAGCGTGTCGAATATCTCGTCGGTGCCGGCCGCCGTCGCGGCCGCCGGCCACTCGGTCACGAGGGCGTACAGGACGACGAGGAAGAAGGCACAGCTGACGAGATAAAAGGCCCACCGGAACAGCACCGAGGACGTGACCAGCGCGGCGGCGAGGCCGGTCACGCACATCGCGATGTCGGCGGCGATGACGGTAAAGAGGCTCCCGTAGTCCACGTCGGCTAGCAGGCCGAGCGCGAGCAGGATCATCGGGGTCGACAGCGCCCACGTGAGATAGCGGCCCCACTGGCTCATCACTTCCTCGCCGCCCAGCGGGTGGCCGGCCGGCATCTCGATGAACCCGACCGTCAGCCCGGACAGCAGGCCCAGATAGCTGGAGATCGACACGAGCGGGATCAACAGTGTCGCCGCCCAGATGAACTTCGCGCGGCTCCCGGTGATGTTCCGACCCATGTAGACGAACAGCAGTATCGCCAGCCCAGCGAGCGCGACGTTGGCCCACAGCGACGAACTCAGCAACACGTCGTCCCGGATCGCCGTCAGGGCGTCGGACTGTGTCGTCTGGAGCAGTACGCCGACCGAGGCAACCGTGTGCGCTATTGCCATACACCCCCTTCGCGTGACGGTGGTAAAAACACACGAGCAAACAGTGAAGGTGTTGCTGGCCACGAAACCGAGCTATTCCGCAGGTGTGAGCTCCCCGAGATCCTCCAACGCCCAGGTGACGATGCGGGCCTCGACCACGTCGCGCTCCTCGACGTGGTCGTCCTCGCCGTAGGTGTCGATGGTCTCGGCGGCGTCGGCCAGCATTCGCTCCTCGCGCGGCCGCTGGTCGGGTTCCTCGCGCACGTCGTTGAGCAGCGCCTCGAAGTCCTCCCGCAGGTCGAAGGAGGCGCGGGCGACGTTGCACCGCGAGAGCGGGCTCATCCCCGTGTTCATGACGAGGTCGCGCACCGTCTCCCAGTCGCTCTGGCAGAAGTAGATCGTGACGGTGCTCTCGATGTCGCGCCACGCGATGGGGTCGCCGTGTTTCATCAACTGGACGGCGCGGGGCGGCAGGTCGATCCGGGTGGCGGTGTCCTCGCTCCCACACAGGCAACAGGGCTCGACGGTCGTCCCGGTGTACATGTCCGCCTGTTGGCCCACACGGGTTTGAGTCCGTCGCCGACCGGCCGGAGATGGAACGTTTTAATCACCGGCGTGGGATAGCGGAGGTATGGACACCGCCGACCGCCTCGACCTGGCGACACGCCACACGCTCGAGGTCATCGAGGAGGAGGAACTGGAAGCGCTGTTCGAGGATGGAACGCCCTCGGCGTACATCGGCTACGCGCCCACCGGCGAGATGCACATCGGCCACTACACGACGATGCGGAAGCTCGCCGACTTCATCGAGGCCGGCATCGACGTGACCGTGCTGATCGCGGACCTGCACGCCCACCTCGACGACGAGAAGAGCCCGTTCGACCTGCTCGACGCCCGCTCGGAGTACTACCGGGAGGCCATCGAGGGGATGATCGAGGCCGCCGGCGCGGACCCCGAGGCGATCACGTTCGTCCGCGGGACGGATTTCCAGCTCGACGAGGAGTACACGCTCGACATGTACCGGATGGCCGCCGAGACGACGCTCGCTCGCGCCCAGCGTGCCGGCAGCGAGGTCGTCCGCGAGTCCGACAGCCCGAACCTCGGCGGGCTGATCTACTCGCTGATGCAGGCCCTGGACGTGAAGGCGCTGGACGCCGACATCGCCTACGGCGGCGACGACCAGCGTGGCATCTACATGCTGGCCCGCGAGGTCCTGCCCGACCACGGCCACGACGCGCCGGTCTGCGTGTTCGCGCCGCTGCTCTCGGGACTGACCGGCAGCGAAATGAGCGCCTCCGATCCGAGTTCGAAGGTCAACCTCAACGACAGCCACGACGCGGTCGTCGAGAAGATCGAGGACGCCTACTGTCCGATGGGCGAACGCGAGAACAACGGCGTGCTGGAGTACCTCGAATACCTCGTCTTCCCGGTGCTGGCCGAGCGCGGCGAGTCCTTCGTCGTCGAGCGCCCCGAGGAGTACGGCGGCGATCTGGTGTACGACGACTTCGACGCGCTGGAGGCGGACTTCCTCAGCGAGGACCTCCACCCCGCCGACCTCAAGCCCCCGGCTGGCGAGTACATCAGCGAGGTCATCGCCCCGATCCGTAAGCGACTGGACGCCCGGCCCGAACTGCTCGCCGAGGCCTACCCCGAGAAGTACGACGCGTAGCCAGTCTATGGCGTGACATATCGCCACAGCGCCGGGCCGTCGCTCCCACTGATCGACGCGTCCGTTCGTCGCCCCTCGACGTACTCGTTCGTCCGGTCGTTCGCACTCTGAATCGACCCCGTCAGCCACGGCTCGACGGTCATCGGGCCGACGTACGCACCCTGTCCGTCGCGGCGCTGTAGGTCGTCGACGGCCCTGTTCGACGGGGCTTCCACGGGGCCGTTCCGGTGGCCCCACCAGTTCAGCGTCGCCGACAGGGACACGTCGGTCGCGTTCTGGATCCCGAGTGCCGTCGTGATGTCGTTCTCCGTGATCGCCAGTCCGTCGGGCGCTCCCCGGACCATGACGCCCGTCCCGACGTAGGCCGACGCCGTCACGTCGGCGACGACGTTGTGCTTGACCGTCACCGCGTCCGTTCGACCGGCCGAGTAGATGCCCCAGGCGTACGGGTTCGGTGCATCGCGCTGATTGCTGGCTGCAAGTCCGTACACGTCGTTGTGGCGCACGGCCACTTCGGCGGCGTCGGCGGCCAGCGCGATGCCTCGGCAGGCGTACTCGCTCGTCAATCGGCGGACGACGTTGTCCCGGACGACGCTGTCGGCCAGGCCCGCCGACGGTTCGCTCGCCTCGCTATCGTCTGACGGTCCTTCGGCCTCGCCGTCGCCTTCGCCGCCGCTTTTGGGCGCGCCATCGGTGTCCGGTGCGGCGTTGAGCACGATCCCGTCCGACACGGGATACGCGGTTTCGTTCTCGATACCGCTGTCGACGCGCTCGACGACGTTGCCGGCGACCCGGAGCGAAGACTGTGGCCCGCCGACGCCGATACCAGTCGCGCCGGGTGCCCCGAACGGCCCGATGTCGGTGACGTGGTTCTGGGCGATCGTGACGCCGGTCAGATCGCCGTCGACGCTGATTCCCAGCCGACCGTCCGGGTGTGTCACGCGGAAGCCTCGGACGCTGACACCGTCGGCCCTGACGCACACCGCCGGACCGGCGGCGGCCCACCCGCCGCTGATCTCCGCGCTGCCCAGACCCATCGAGCGCACAGCGACTCCCGGCACGTCTACGACGACAGTCCCCTCGTAGGTCCCTGGATACACACAGATCAGGTCCCCCACACTCGCGTCGCCGATCGCTTCGTTGATGCTGTCGTACTCGCCGCCGGGGCCGGTGGAGACGGTCGCGTCCCCGGGCCGCTGTCGTGCCGTCGTCGATCCCGCGCCCAGATCCAGCCCCGTGACGCCGGCGAGTCCCGACACGACGAATCGCCGGCGTGAGAGCGACGACTCGCGGTCGGCTGGCGGTGCATCGACGGCACTGTCGGGCCAAGGCACCGAATCACTGTCGTCCATGTGGTCCAGGAAATGCCTACTGAACTGAAAAGAATGGTCTGCTTACCCGCCTCGCCGACGGTCGAAAGCTCGGCCTATCGTCCACTGCTGGTCGAATCGGCCGAAAGCAAACGGTAGACGGTGTTCCGGCCTGGCTGCCTGGGTCCGATGGTCGTGGTGGCCCCTCGTCGAGACGCGCCTGGAAATCGTACCGTACCTGGTAGCAGGGATCGAAGCCGCTTTTCGACGCCGGCACCGAGGGCGACGCATGGCCGATGAGCCCTCACGTGCCGACGTGCGCGCGACCTACGAACGCATCGGACACCACTTCTCGCAGACCCGTGAGTACGCGTGGCCGGAAGTCGAAGCGTTCGTCGACGACCACGCCACCGGCAAGCGGGGGCTCGACGTAGGGTGTGGCAACGGCCGCCACACCGAACTGCTTGCCGAGGCCCTCGACCACGCCGTCGGACTGGACGCCAGCCGCGAGCTGCTCGATGCGGCCCGTGCGCGCCTCGACGGCACGCCCGGCGTCGAACTCCTGCAGGGTGATGCCGCGTCGCTTCCCCTCGCCGACGCCGTCGTCGACACCGCGGTCTACGTCGCGACGCTGCACCACCTCCCCACGCGGACGACCCGCCGCGAGAGTCTGGACGAACTCGCTCGCGTTCTCGCGCCCGACGGCCGCGCGCTCGTGAGCGCGTGGTCGACCGCCCACGACCGCTTCGAGGCCAGCGCCGACGCCGACACCGGCTTCGACACCACCGTCGACTGGACCCTCCCCGGCAACCGAACGGTCCCGCGCTTCTACCACATCTACGCGCCCGCCGAGTTCGAGCGCGACATCGACGCCAGCGGCCTCGCGCTCGACTCGCTGGAGATCTCCAGTGGCAACTGCTACGCCGTCGTGCGTCCCGAAGGGAAACGCCCTTAATACACCCAGCGTTAGTGCCGACTGAGCGACGCCGGGGCGCACCGTGGAGACGTGCCGGCGTCGCCGTTCGCCACACGGCGAGCGAACTCGTGCGAGGCCCGACGCCTCGTCGCGAGAGTATCGATCGGCGGTGTTGAGACGGACAAGGTCCGTCGATGCACGCCGCGACTGCAAGGAGCGGCGGTGGTCTAGTGGTAGGACCTGAGCCTTCCAAGCTCATGGCCCGGGTTCAAATCCCGGTCGCCGCATAGCGAGGTTCGAGCGACTGCGAGAACCTCGAAGACGCGAACGGCGAGTGTTACGAGCCGTGAGCGCAGTTCTGCGAGGAACGGACGTGACGAGCGAAATCGGAAAGCATGATTTGAACCCTGGGAGTCGCAGCGGCCGAGCGAAGCGAGGCCGACCGTCTCCATCCGGTTCAAATCCTGGTCGCCGCATAGCGAGGTTCGAGCGACTACGAGAACCTCGAAAATGCGAATGGCGAGTGTTACGAGCCGTGAGCGCATTTCTGCGAGGAACGGACGTGACGAGCAAATCCAAGGGTTGGTGGATTCTCTGTCTGTGATCGTCTGGTTCGAATCGACCGGTCAGAGCGTTTGCTAGTAATTCGGGTAATTCGTCTTGGTTGCTCCTGAAACGAAGCCGACTCAGTGATGCAGAGAGCAGCCGAGAGCTGAATGCCCTCGGCCCGCTCGGCGGTTTCTGTGCAGGATATTCTCGCTGCGCTCGAATAGTGCCCGCGCAGAAACCGCGAGACGTGCCTCGCCCGTTCATCCGCCAGGACCGCACCACCACAGCACCGAAGCCACAGACCTCCCCAACCGATTCCTTCGTTCGTTCCACTCACTCAGTCATCCCTCGCACAATTTCGTCGCGGCACGGAGGCCGCGACAGCGCGCGCCACTGCAGTCTGCTCTGTGTCTCAGTTGTACTGACCACTCTGATGCATCCGGGCGACCGAGCGGTCCGAAGGACCCGGCAGGTCGCCCGGTTCGCCGTCAGAGCAAGCTCTGACGGGCAGTGCGTTCGCGGTGCTCACGCACAACACCGGACGCGACCAACGGGAGCGTCCGGCTTTTTTCGCCCACGTTTTTCGACAAGCGGTGCGCCTCCGGCGCACCCGCAGTCGAAAAAGGTGGTGGCTTAGCGTTCGATCAGGACCCACTGGTCCGAGACGATGGTCGCGTCGGGGTTCTCCGGGACCGAGAGGCGCAGGCCCGCGTCGGTTTCGATCCCAACCACGTCGGTCGTGTTGCTGTCGGCGAGTTCTCGGCCCGGATAGGTGAGTGGGTAGGCTCGGTCGGGGAAGGGTTCGAGGTCGAGCGTCGCCGTCGCATCTGGTGGCTCGGGATCGGCCGATGGCTCGTCGTCGTAGATGGCCGCTCGGAGGCGACGGCGACCGCGCGCTAGCGTCGACCGGATCCGAGTCAGCAACCCATCGGTGCCGTTGTCGGACTGCTCGGCGCGTGCTGGCGTCTCCGTCGCGCTCGAAGACACGCTGCTCATGCGAATCTGTTGGATATGCGATTATAAATTCATGCACTGGATACGTGTGGTAGGACCGGAATGGGCGTCGATTAAGGAGGCTCCAGACGGGAGGAAGCAGCCGATTACGCCGTCGCCTACAGTTCGATCCGTTCGACGAGTTGGTCCTCGTCTTCGCGGACGTTCAGCGCGACGATTCGGACGTGTGATTCGAGCCCGGAGTCGTTGAGCTTCGCCTTCAGGAGGTTATCGACCTGATAGACGCCGGCGGCGTTGGACATCTCGATTTCCACGAGGACCGGCTTGTCGTCGCCTGGCTGGAGAAGGACGCGCTTAATCGCCTGACTCGACACCGTGTTGATCCCGCGGCCGCCGTGGTGGTACGGAATGCGCGAGCGGCCACTCTCCATGTCCAGCGCGTCGGCGACGCGGACGACGCCGGCCTCCAGGGTCAGCGGGTCCTCCTCGGTGTGGTGACAGAGGATCGCGTGGAGGATCTCGCCTTTCATTCGGACGGCGTTCTCGATGTCGTAGAAGTCGAGCAGGAAGTCGTCGAGCAGGTCCGCCGCGAGTGGGATCGAGTAGTAGGGGTGGTCGTCGCGGTGGACGACGTGGCCGATGTCGTGCAGCGTCGCCGCCAGCGCGACGATCACGGCCTCGTCGGCCTCGTCGAGGCCCTGTTCGGCAGCGCCGTTGAACGTCACGCCGCCGCGCTTGAGCAGGTCGTACAGACACAGCGCGCGATTGCGGACGATGGCGATGTGTTTCGCGCCGTGGTCGTTGTACCGCTTTCGCGTGACGGGATTGACGTTCTGTGCCTGGAGGTACGCCTGAATCTCGGCGTCGGACTCGACCGCTTCGAGGATCTCGTTGACGCGCTCGTCGGGGAACGCGTGGTCCTCCTCGGGATCGTAGTGTCTGCCGTTACCGCCGACTGACTCGCCTTCGCTCATACAGACTCCGTTCACGACCGAGCGAGAAAAAGACTCGGCCCTGCAGTTACGCCGACTGCACTGCGTCGATGACTTCGTCGTAGTCCGGTTCGACGCCCGGGTCGTCGCTGACCCACGCGTACTGGACGACGCCGTCGCCGTCGATCACGAACACCGAGCGCTTGGCGACGCCGTCGACGCCCAGCTCCGAGAAGTCCATTGAGATGCCCCATTCGTCGATGATCTCGCGGTTCGTATCGCTGAGCAGGTCGAACTCGAGTCCGAGCTGTTCCTTGAACTCGTTCTGGGAGAAGGGCGTGTCGATGCTCACGCCGTACACCGTCGCGCCGGCGTCGCTGAACTCCCCGAGCCGGTCCTGGAACGTGTTCATCTCGTGGGTGCAGACGCCGGTGAACGCGCCGGGGAAGAACGCCAGCACGATCGGTGCCTCGTCGAGGCGCTCGTCGAGCGTGAACGAGTCGATATCGCCGTCGGCGAGCGGTGCAGTAAACGTCGGGGCTTCGTCACCAGTAGCAACCATCAGCCCACCGTTACGGACCCGAGATGAAGTCCCTTGCGTTCCAGACACTGTCGATCCGACGGCGGGTCGTCGTGATGAGCAAAAAGCCTATAAGAAACCTCACGTTACGTCCTGCTACAATGGTAGCAAGCCTACTTCAGATCGGCATGCCGGGGGTTCAGGAGATGGCGATCATCCTCCTGATCGCGGTCCTGCTGTTCGGTGCGAACAAGATTCCGAAACTCGCCCGCTCGACGGGGCAGGCGATGGGCGAGTTCCAGAAAGGACGCGAACAGGTCGAGCAGGAACTCGAAGAAATCAAGGATCCCTCCGCGAGCGGCGAGGGCGCAAGCAGCGAGACCGACTCCGAATTCGTCGAGACGACCGCCGACGAGACGGCCGCCGAGTCCACGTCCTCGTCCGGGTCGTCCTCGAAATAAGGACCTCGCGACCGGTCCACCCGCGGCCTCGATCTCTCCGTTTTTCATCCCTCTCAGTGGCGACGCCGGAATAGAAAGGACTTTTCGACAGCCTCGAACACGTTCGGACACCGGGCGTGTGGCCTAGTGGACGAGGGCGAGGGGTTCCTAACCCCTAGACCGCGGGTTCGAATCCCGCCACGCCCGTGCAGGGAGGAGCGAAGCGACAACCGAACCGGCATGGCGAGATTGTTGAACCCTGCGAGTCACAGCCCGCGCAGGGCGAAGCCCGAGCAGGAATGTCTCGCTCCGGTTCGAATCCCGCCACGCCCGTTCTCCAGCGAGCGACTGCGAGCCGTGAGAACGGTACGAAGGGATTCGCAATTCTCCGAGACTCGCTTCGCTCGTCTCGGTGCGGTTCGAATCCCGAGAGACCCGTCTGCCGGTCCTTCGATGTTCGCGAAACCGACGGTTTCGCACACTCCCGCTACACGCGTGAAAAAACGGTTGCTCGCTGAGCACCGGCAGGACCTACACGACGACGATAGCGCCTTTCATCCCCAGCGAGGCGTGGGGGGTGCAGTTGTAGGTGTAGGTCCCAGCTTCTTCGAACGTGTACTCGTACTGGACGCCTTCGGCGTCGACGGCGCTGCCGGAGTCCAGCGGGCCGTCGCCGTCCGAGACGACGTTGTGCGTGCTGCCTTCGCCGGTCCACTCGAACTCGACGGTCGTGCCGGTCGAGACACGGACTGCGGCGGGGGCAAAGGCGAAGTTGCCGCTGTTGCCCTCGGCTCCGACGGAGACGGTCACGGTGTCCTGTCCGGTCATGACCGAGACAGTGCCGTCGAAGTTCGAGACGCCGTCGAGGTAGCTCGCGACTTCCTCGCTGGCCTCGGTGTCGGCCGTCGTCGTTGTGTCGTCGGACCCGCCGTCGCCACCGTCACTGCCGTCGCCGCTCCCGCCGTCGCCACCGTCGCCGCTCTCGCCGTCGCTACTGCAGCCAGCGAGCAGGCCGGCAGCGGCGATTGCACCCGTACTCCGAAGCAGCGTTCGTCGGTCCAGTGAGTCGTTCATTCCGATCTAACGTAGGAGGAGACGACGAATAAGGGGGGCGAACGAGGGGAATACCACCGGATGGGGGTCGTTGACACCCCTACCCGTTCGTCCGCTCAAGGGCCGGTGAGACACCGACCTGTCCAGTGGGCCCTAGCAGTGTTGGGACGGTATTGATCCGTCGGCGGTGTGACCATCCCGACGATGGCAGGACGTGGTGTGCGATGACCGTCCTCGTACTGGGTGACCAACTCGTCCGTCGCTGCGGACCGCTCGCTCGTCGCCCGGACGAGCGCGTGCTCGTGATCGAAGCGACTGCGTTCGCGCGACGGCTCCCGTATCACCCGCACAAGCTGACGCTCGTGTTCAGCGCGATGCGACACTTCCGCGACGCGCTCCGGGACGACGGGCGAACCGTCGACTACTACCAGTGTGAGACGTTCGCCGAGGGCTTCGAGCGCCACTTCGAGCGCCACCCCGGCGACGAACTGGTCGTGATGGCTCCGTCGAGCCACGGGACAACGGAGCGACTGCGAACGCTCGTCGCGGACGCGGGCGGGTCACTCACGGTCGTCGACGACGAGCGGTTCCTCTGTTCGCCCGAGACGTTCGACGCGTGGACTGACGGGCCACTGTACCGGCACGAGACGTTCTACCGGGAGATGCGTCGCGAGACGGGCTATCTGATGGACGGCGGCGACCCCGAAGGCGGCGAGTGGAACTACGACGACCAGAACCGGGAGACCCCACCCGAGGACTGGTCGCCGCCGGACCCGCCGGCGTTCGAACCCGACGAGACGACACGGGCGGTCCAGTCGTGGGTGGAGACGGAGTTTTCGGGCAGTTACGACGACCCGCCCTACGGCGGCGACTGGGCCGATCCGGGCCCGTTCCGGTGGCCGGTCACGCGCCGAGGGGCCGTCCGCGCGCTTGACGACTTCGTCGAGCACCGCCTCGCCGACTTCGGGCCGTATCAGGACGCGATGGTCGGGGGCGAGTGGGCGATGCACCACAGCCTGCTCTCTGCGGCGATCAACCTCGGTCTGCTGGGCCCCGCCGAGGTCGTCGAGCGGGCTATCGAGGCCTACGAGGACGGTGACGCGCCGCTCAACAGCGTCGAGGGGTTCGTCCGACAGGTGATCGGCTGGCGGGAGTTCGTCCGGCACGTCTATCGGCGCGAGATGCCCGGGCTCGCGTCAGCGAACCAACTGGGGGCTGACGAGGCCCTGCCCGACTTCTTCTGGACTGGGGAGACGGATATGGCCTGTCTCTCGGAGACGGTCGAGGGTGTCCGAAAGCGAGGGTACGCCCACCACATCGAACGGCTGATGCTCCAGTCGAACTTCGCACTCTTGCTGGGTGTCGAGCCGGCGCAGGTCAACCGCTGGTTCCACGCGGCCTACGTCGACGCCTTCCACTGGGTGACGACGCCCAACGTCGTCGAGATGGGGCTGTACGGCTCGGGCGCGTTCGCGACCAAGCCCTACGCTGCGTCGGCGAACTACGTCGACAAGATGAGCGACCACTGCAGCGGCTGTCCCTACTACAAGACCAAGACGACCGGCGAGGGGGCCTGTCCGTTCAACGCGCTGTACTGGGACTTTCTGGACCGCAACGAGGACGAACTCCGGTCGAACCACCGGATGGGACTGGTGTACAGCCACCTCGACGACAAGGACGACGAGGAGCGCGTGGCGATCCGCGAGCGGGCCGACGAACTCCGGGCGCGGGCGGCCCGGAGCGATCTCTAGCGGTCCTCACCGCCCTGTCGGCGGCGCATCTCCTGTCTCGTGAACTGCGGCGAGGCACCGAATCCGGGGCCGCGCTTGCGACGGAACGACCAGACGACGAGCGAGCCGAAGACGGCTGTGACGCCGCCAGTCACCAGCATCGCTTCGACGGCACCGATCGAGTAGAGGTATGCGAGTGCCGGGAACCCGGCACTGAACAGGAGGCCATAACAGAGCCGGCGAGCCATTCGCTCGAACGCGCCCCGATCGTCCGCGATCACGGCCGACAGCGCGAGGTCCCCCCGGTCGACGCGGTCCAGCGCGTCGTCGAGTCGTGGTGGTATCGCGACGCTGGCTCGCGCGGTGTCCCGGACCTGTTCAGTCACACGGTCGCGGATCTCCTCCCCGCCGCTTTCCATCCCCTGCTCCATGACGTACTCCGTGATCACTTCGAGGAAGTCGTACTCCGGCGCGAGGGTGCGGGTCACGCCGTCAAGCACCGTCGTCACGCGGACGACGTGGGCCAAGTCCTGGGGAATCCGCATCGGGAACTCGTACATCGCGCCCTCGAACTCCTGGATGATCCCCTCCACGTCGAACTCCTCCAGATCGGCCCCCCGAAACTGCTCGAAGGCCAGTTCGAACAGCCTGCGGACCATCTCCCGGTCGGCCGTGGGGTCCAGCGCCTCCATCGCGACGAACGCGTCGATGACCTGGTCGATGTTGTCGGTGGCGATGCCGACGTAGAAGTCGACGAGGTGAGATCGGGTTTCGGGGCCGAGCTGTCCCGTCATCCCGAAGTCGTAGAAGACGATGCTCCCGTCTGGCTGGACGGCGAGGTTGCCCGGGTGCGGATCGGCGTGGAAGACGCCGTCCTCGACGATCATCTTGATGTAGATTTCGGTGAGACGCGTGACGACGCGTTCCTCGTCGACACCGAGGTCGCGAATCCCATCCAGATCGTCGATCTTCGTCCCCTCGACGTAGGTCATCGTCAGTACGCGGTCCGTCGAGTGCTCGGGGAGCGCTCGCGGGACGACCACGTCCTCGACGCCGGCGAAGTTCCGCCGGACTTCTTCGAGCCGAGCGGCCTCGTGGCCGTAGTCCATCTCCTCGCGGATCGTGACGGTGAACTCCTCGGCCAGATTGCCCAGCGTGAACGCCTGCCCGGGCGGTGCCGACCACCTGAGCAGCGGAATCAGGGTCGAGACGACGCGCAGGTCCGACTCGACGCGGCGACGGACGTTCGGCCGGAGCACCTTCACCGCGACGCGCTGGCCGTCGACCTCGGCCTCGTACACCTGGCCGAGGCTCGCGCCGCTGATCGGCTCCCTGTCGAAGCCATCGAAAACCTCGTCGACGGGTCCCAGTTCCGCCTCGATCACCGGTTCGATCTCGGACCACGGAGCCGCCGGCACCCGATCCTGCAGTTCCGACAGCACGTCGATGTACTCGGCGGGCAGGGCATCGGGACGCGTCGAGAGCATCTGCCCGAGTTTGATGAAGGCGGGGCCGAGGTCGACGAACGTCTCCTTGAGAACACGGGCGCGGCGGGATCGTTCGGCGCTGCTCACGTCGCGTTCGGCACCGAACAGGAGGAAGCGCCGCCGGTCCCGGAGCCACGTGAGCACGATGGGGACGAACTGCCAGACGATGACGACGGCGCGCCAGAGCGCACGCAGTCGGACGCGAACGCCGGTCACTCGTCGGTCGGCCCGGGCGTCACCGGCGACGCGGTCGCTCGTCGTCCCGTCGCGCCCCCTCTCGCTTTCCCCCTCGATTGCGGTCACTGTCTACGAGCCTCTCGGGCCGCTGGCGGTTTGAGTGTGTTGGAGCGCCCGAAGCGACCCTCACCGGGCGACCGGTCACTGGTCTAGTTCGACGACCTCGATCCCCTCGAACGTGAATCTGGCCTCGCGGTCCGGGACTGAACTGGTCGCGAGCAGGCCGACGTGGACCTCGTCGGCGAGTTCGACCTCGCGCTGGTCGACTGGGACCCACTCCCGGCCGTTCGTCGAGACGTAACACGTCAGTCGGTCTCCGATCCGGTCGATCCGATACCACGTGAACGTGTCGCTCTCGTCGACGTTCTGGGAGAGCTGTTCCCCGCCCGTCGCGGCTCGCCAGCCGACCTCCGTCCCGAATCGGAGTGTCTGCTGAATCGAGCCGAAAGCGGCGTCCCGGTCCAGCGAGTCCCGGATCGCCAGTCCTGCGGTGCTGAAGTCGTTGATGTGCTGAATGTCGGTGACGTGGCCGCGGATGCTCACGGGACCGGTGACGGTTCGGTAGACGTAGTAGCAGTCGTCGGTGCCCTCGGAGATACCGCTGCCGTCGGCGGTGACCAGCCACCGGTCCGCGACCTCGTGGTAGTCGGCGTCGCCGCCCGAGGACAGCGAGCCCACGGTGTCCTGCTCGTCGAGCGCGAGTGCCGGCCCGTCGTCGACTTCGGGGACGGCGTCGACCATCAGGCAGTTGTTGATCTCGAACCGTGCACCGCCGGTGGCGCTCTCGGTGACGACGAGGTCCCAGTCGTTGTCGGCGACGGTTTCGGCGACGATGTGGAGTCCTTTGCCGCTGCCCGTCTGACTGTTCGAGTAGCCCGACTCCAGGACGGCGTCGCGTTCCTCGGTTGGGATGCCGGGACCGTCGTCCGCGACGTAGAATCCGCCCTGCTCCGTGGTGCCGACGGTGACGGACACGTCCGGCCCGGCGTGGGTGATGGCGTTCTTGAAGAGGTTTTCGAACACCGGGCGCAGCGTGTTCTCGTCGGCGTGAATCCGCGTGTCCGGGTGGAGGTCGGCCGACAGCGTCGCGCCCTCGGTCTCGACGACGCTCCAGACGCCCTCGACCAGATCGTTCAGTGCGACCGTCTGCTCGAACGACTCGGTCGAGCGTTCCAGTTTCGTCATCGAGCCCAGATCGTCGACCATCTCCTCGATCCGGTCGAGCGCGGACTCGATCTTGTCGAACGACGCTTCGGCGTCCGTGTCGCGGGCCAGTTGCAGGTGGCCGCTCGCGATCTGGAGCGGCGTCTTGAGGTCGTGCTGGAGGTGGCTAGTGAAGGCGTCGACGCGTTCTTCCATCGCGTCGAGTCGATTCTCGGTCCGTTTGTACTCGGTGATGTTCTGGGTGACGCCGAGCAGGCCCCCGACCGAGCCGTCGGCCCGGTACCACGGGAACTTCGAGGTCAGCGCCCAGTTCTTCTGGCCCTCGGGGCCGTAGGATTCGAGGCGCTCCTCGATGCGCTCCTCGTCCTCGACGACGGCCATGTCGTCGGCCAGCGCCTCCTGTGCGAAGGTGGGCTTGCCCTGATACATCTCCACGTCGGTCTTGCCGATCACGTCCGAGCGGGAGAGATCGCCCGGCATCTCCGAGATGGCGATGTGGCGCGCTTCGTCGTCCTTGGCGTAGATCGCGACCGGCGTCTCGTCGAGCAGCGTCGAAAAGAGCCGCGCCCGCTCTGCGTCGGCCTGCCGGGAGCAGTGACGCTCGACCAGTGCCTCGATTCGCGACCGGACTTCCGACTCGTCCTCGTCGACGTAGAGACACTCGTCTGCGCCCGCCCGGAGCGCCGCGGCCACGGTCTCCGATTGATCGCGCTCGGCGACGACGGCGACCGGCGTCCGCTCCCCCGCTTCACGCAGTGCCCCACAGAGTTCGACACCGGAGCCGTCCGGCAGCGACGCGGCGGTGACGACACAGCCGACGCCGTCGTGAGAGTCGAGATAGTCCCGAGCGTCAGCCGCCGTCTCGACGGTGATGACCTCGCGGACGGCGTCGCCGGCGAGTGTCGACCGCCCAGCCCCCAGCGCGTCTGTGGGCCCCACCCACAGCACGACACGCGGCTCGTTGAGAATGCGACTCATACTGGATTCGAGCGGACGTTTGCGAGAGGCGCATAAAATGGTTCCCCCGTCCCGATTACGGAGTCGGACGGGGCTTGTATCGTCGAGGGTGTCGCCGCCTCAGATCCCATCTCGAAGCTGATCGTACTGCTCGACGAAGGCGGACTCGCAGGACTCACAGCAGAAGTAGTACTCCGTGTCGTCGATGACGCGGCTGGTCCCTTCCTCGTCGACGGTGTTGCCACACTCGACGCAGGTCGGGGCCAGATCCGCCATGCCGACGCCGGGCGACCACTCCGTGTTAGCGAGGATGCTCACGTCGACATCGCGGACGTACTGGAGCAGGTCCCACTCCTCCAGCAGCGTCGTCACGTCGCCCTCGGGAACGGTCGCGGTAAAGAGGATACGCGCGTCGACGGTTCGCAGGACGTGTTCGACGGCGTCGACCGTTCCGAGACGGGTCGCGACCTCGTCGGCGATGTCGGGGTCGACGGTCAGTTCGACGAGGACGGAGACGCCCTCGCGCAGCATCGCGCGGTCGACTTCGACGGTAAACTTTCGGAGCAGGCCCCGTTCTTGCAGGCGCTCGATGCGGTCGGAGACGGCCGGTCCCGAGAGGCCGACTTCGTCGCCGATGTCGCTGTACGGCCGGCGAGCGTCTTCCAGCAGGAGTCCGAGGATCTGGCGGTCGGTGTCGTCGAGCGTGTCCATGATCAAGCGGTTTCCGCGTTCTCCTGTTGACCAACGGGTCGGACGTGTATGAGTTCTGCGACGCGGTCGGGCAGGGACACCTCCTCGCCGTCGATGGCGACGGTGACCATCCCGATGGGGGCCACGTCGACGACTTCGAGGCGGCTGTCGGGTGTGATTCCTCGCTCTGAGAGGTAGGCGAGTTCGTCCGGGTCGCGGTCACTGACCCGTTCGACGACCAGTTCGTCGCCGGTCTCGTGCTCGCTCAGCGTCTCGCCGAACTCCTCGTCGAGCGGTTCCAGCGCCTCGCTGGGGATCGGATCGCCGTGGGGGTCGAACTGCGGGTCGTCCAGCGCGGCCGCGACGCGGCGCTCGAACTCCTCGCTGATGTGGTGTTCGAGGCGGTCGGCCTCGTCGTGGACCTCCGACCAGTCGTAGCCCAGATGCTCGGTGAGATAGGTCTCCAGCAGTCGGTGGTGGCGGACGACTTCGAGCGCGACGGTCTCGCCTTCCGGCGAGAGCCGGGCCCCCTTGTACTTCTCGCGCTCGACGAAGCCCCGGTCTTCGAGCGTCTCGAGCATACTCGACGCCGTCGGCGGCGTCACGTCGAGCGCTTCGGCCAGCGACGAGGTCGACACCGGGCCGTCCTCGTCGCGCTGAAGCTGATAGAGGGCTTTGAGGTAGTCCTCCATTTTCGCGCTCAGCATTACCGAGGAGTAGTACCATCGGAAGGAAATAAGTATCGTTGCGCTGGACGGAAGCCGAGTCGAACCGTTACGGGTCGGACGATTCCGCACCGTCGTCGCCGTCTCCGTCGGCCTGATCGGCCCACTTCGTCCGGCGACCCGTCAACACCCACAGGATCGCGTAGCCGGCCACACCGACGACGAACAGGGTTGCCGGGATGAGGAAGGGGCCGAAGGTCTCGACGAGCGGAGCGACGACCTGCATACACGCCCTTACGGGACCACCGGGATAAGTGCCAGCATCACGACGAGCGCCGTCCGTCGCCACCGCTCAGAGTCGCGACTGTCGGGCTTGCGGTGGTCGAAGAAGGGGACGGCTCTAGATCAGGCCCTGATCGTCGAGCTGTTCGATCACGTCGTCGACGAACGCGTCGACGCTCTCGTAGGGGAACTCGCCGCCGAGTTTGGTGTTGAGCTCCATTGCCGTCATCGAGAAGTCGCCTGACTCGAACTTCGTCGACGGGCCGTTTGGCAGCGCCGGGACGAGGTCCATCGGGCTGGAGATGGGGTAGTCTGCGTCCTGGAACGCCTCGGTGAACTGCTCTCGAAGGTCGTCTTTGTTCGCCATGCCCCTTCGTTTGGCGACCGATCTAAAAAAGGATTCGACCACACCACACAGTCCCATTGTTTTGAGTTTATTCTAGCCGGGGCAACTGTTACCCGCGACTGGCCCGAACTGTTGACATGGACACTCCGCTGACTCGCCGACGGGTGCTGTCGGCCGGGTTCGGCCTCGCAGCGGCGCTAGCGGGCTGTCAGAGCCCGGCACTGTCGAATCAGGCTGGCACGGACGATGGAACAGCCGACGGCGGATCGAGCGACGATGCCACCGGAACCACGGTCGACGACGGGGGACTGGCCGACCTTCGACTGACCGGCCAGCCGCTCGCGACGGGACTGACCTCCCCGGTCGGCGTCGAGATGACCGGCGCGGACACCGGCTACGTCGTCGACCAGAGCGGACAGCTTCGACGACTGGATGGTGGCGACCTGCTCGACACCCCCGCCCTCGACGTGTCGGATCGGCTGGCGTCGAACTCCGGGCGCGAGATGGGGCTGCTCGGCCTCGCCCTCCACCCGGCGTTCGCCGAGAACGGCCGTGCCTTCGTCCGGTATAGCGGCCCCACTCGCTCTGAGACGCCCGACGGCTTCTCGCACTCGTTCGTCCTCTCGGAGTTCCGGGCCGGCGAGGACAGGCGGACGTTCGATCCCGACTCCGAGCAGGTCCTCCTGACGATCCCGGAGCCCCAGTCGAACCACAACGCCGGCTCGGTCGCCTTCGGCCCCGATGGCCACCTCTACGTCGGCGTCGGCGACGGCGGCGCTGGCGGCGATCAGGGACGCGGCCACGTCGACGACTGGTACGACGCCGTCGACGGTGGGAACGGCCAGGACGTGACCGAAAATCTGCTTGGCAGCGTCCTCCGCATCGATGTAGACGGCGATGGCGGTGGCGGGACGAGTGGCGGTGATCGACCGTACACGATCCCGGACGACAATCCGCTGGTCGGCGGCGAGGGGCTGGACGAGCAGTACGCCTGGGGCTTTCGGAACCCGTGGCGCTTCTCTTTCGGCCCGGACGGACGCTTCTTCGTGGCCGACGTTGGCCAGTCCAGTTGGGAGGAGATCAACGTCGTCCAGCGAGGAGGCAACTACGGCTGGAACGTCAGGGAAGGTCCCGAGTGTTTTCAGGCCGACGACTGTCCGAGCGAGACCCCGGACGGCGAGCCGTTGCGCGATCCCGTCGTCGCCTACCCTCATAGCGGCGGCGACGTGTCCGGTATCTCCGTGATCGGCGGCTACGTCTACGAGGGCGACGCCGTTCCCGCCCTCGACGGGCGCTACGTCTTCGGCGATTTCCGGGCTAACGGGCGGCTGTTCGTCGCCACGGAAGGCGACGGCGGCGACTGGTCGGTCACGACCGTCCTCGTCGATGGCATCGGCTCCCTGCTGAACTCTTTCGGCCGCGACGCCGACGGCGAGCTACTGGCCTGTACGACCGGCAGCGGCGAGTCGGGCGACGGGAGCGTCTATCGGCTGACGACGGCGTGAAAAATCGCGTTGCTTAATCGTCCGCGGCGACCGGTTCGCCGTGGCTGATGTCGGTGCCCAGCAGGTCGAGGAACTGCGCGAGCCACTCGTCGTGGTCGGGCCAGGCCTGCCCGGTAACCAGGTTGCCGTCGGTGGTGACCTCGTCGACCCACGCACAGCCGGCGGCCTCGACTTCGGCGCGAACGGCGGGGTAGGCGGTCATCTCGTAGCCGTCCAGCACCCCGGCAGCGGCGAGAATCTGGGGGCCGTGACACAGCGCAGCGACGGGCTTGTCGACCTCGAAGAAGTGTCGCACGGCGTCCAGCACCTCGTCGTAGGTCCGAAGGTACTCCGGCGCGCGCCCGCCGGGGACGACCAGTGCGTCGTAGTCCGCGGGGTCTACGTCGGCCATGGTCGCGTTGAGTTCGAAGTTGTGGCCGCGTTCTTCGAGGTAGGTCTGATCGCCGCGGAAGTCGTGGATGGCGGTCTTGATGGCCTCGCCGCTTTCCTTGTCCGGGCAGACCGCGTGGACTTCGTGGCCGACCATCTGCAGCGCCTGGAACGGCACCATTATCTCGTAGTCTTCACCGAAATCGCCGACGATCATGAGGATCTGCTTGCTCATTGTTGGAACACCGCGCTCGCACGAGCGCATGAGTCAGTGACGCAGCCACCGGGGATAAAGCAGACGGTGAATTGACAGAACTGCGTCATACGGACGGTTGTTGACGTTTGCTCAGTCGACCGCACGATGTCGTGCGGTCGCTCTGGTGAAGATCGACAACCGTCCGTATCAGTCGACTGACGGTGCCGCGTCGGCCTGTTGCCGATCCGCACTCTCGAAGTACCGATCCAGCGATAGCGGGCCGGCACCCAGCGTCACCAGCGCAGAGGACATCCCGAACAGCGTCACGTGGGCCAGCACGGGGTCGTCCGGCAGACCGAACAGGGTCGTCGTAAACAGCAAGAACGCCGTGAACGCGGTCGCTCTGGTCAGCAGGCCGGCGATCAGCGCCACCCCGACCGCCACCTCCGCGACGCCCGCGCCGAGCACCCAGAGACTCGGATCGACCGGGACGACCGCGGTGAGGTTGTACTTTTCGACGACGGCCAGCGACCGGGCCGGCGACCCGAGTTTCTGGGTCACACCGAGGAAGATGAAGGAGGCCCCGAGTCCGAAGCGGAGCACCGTCGGAACGTATTGCCGGTAGGGCGCTGTCAGGTCGTCGAGGAACGCCTTGAGGTAGTGGACCGGGTCGATCTTGCCGTAGATCGACCCCTCGGTCGAGGCGATCTCGAGCAGGATGTCGTCGGCGCTGGGTCGCCCGCCGCCCAGCAGGAACAGCGCCACGAACCCCGGCAGATATTCGAGGGCGAGCAGAGCGTCGGGACTGACCGTCAGCGCGAACAGGTACAGCGCCGTGCCGACGGTCGTGACGATTCGCGTCCCGAGGCCGAACAGGATACAGAAGCCGACGCCGATCAGGAGCACGCGCAAGAGCGGGTTCGCACCCGTGTCGAACGTCACTGTCGGCGCGAACAGGTAGCCCTGGAACCCGGCCCCGACGAGGGGGAGCCCGAGGCTCAGGCGCAGCATCCACGGGATCAGATCGTCGTACCCCGACAGCGCCGACCGAAGCACCTCGATATCCCGAATCGTCGGCCGATAGCGGAGATAGAGCGCGAGGGCGACGAGGACTGCGACCGAGACGCCGCCGAACAGCGCGGCGTTGACCGGATCGGACAGCGTCTCGCGGACGAACGCGATCGCGTCGCTCGTCTCGGTTGTCGGGTCGGTCACGTAGTCGACGTGTGCGAGCGCGGGCCGAGCCAACATCGCAGTCGCGACCGTCACCGCGAGCAGTCGACCGAGGCGGCGTCGTACCATACGATCGCTTGGGAGCGGTGATGCCTAACTCTGTCCGTCCCGTCCGTCTAACGAGGGCACCTAGCGCCCGGCCCGAGTCGTGTCGATCTGTGCCACCTTCTTGGTCGCCGCGGCCTCCTGTTCGCCGTTCTCGCCCATCGTGACGCCGCTGGTGACGATCGAGCGCAGCCCCTCTTCGACGGTCAAATCGACCTCGTGGACCCGGTCGACGGAGACGTGGATGACGTACCCGCCCATCACGGGGTTCGGTGCCATCGGCATGAACAGCGTCACCATCTCCGGCGAGTCGACGGCCTCGGCGACGTAGTCGGGCGTGTCCGCCGTCAGAAAAGCCAGCGTGTACGACCCCTCGGTCGGGTACTCGACGAGGTACACCTCCTGAAAGCTCTCGGAGTCTGTCGACAGCAGGATGTCGCTCATCTCGTTGACGCTGGTGTACACCGACCCGACCGCCGGGATGCGCGACATCGCCGCGTCGAAGGTTCGCTCGATGCGCTGGCCCGACGTGGACTCCGCGACGAGGCCGATACAGAGGATGAACGCGACCATCGTGACGACCGTCAGCACCTCCAGCACGACCACGTCGTACCCGGTCCCGAGCCCCAGTGCCCCGCTGAGTACCGTCGCCACCGGCGTCAGAAAGTTCCCGACGAAGTTGGCGAAAAACAGCAACACGATGACGGTGACGATCAACGGCACCGTCAGCCCCATTCCCGTCAACATCGCTTCCTTGAGTCGCCGCCGAACATTGCTACCGCTCCCCCGTATCTCCGGGGACTCCGTCCGTACCATATCGTGGCCTTGTTGCTCCGGTGTCAAAAACCCGACCGGTACAATTATAGTTTCGTACGGGTTATGTCTGGTAGTGAGCGTCAACGTCGAATCGCGGGTCGTCGACCGCGGGAGCGACGATCACGTGGATGCCGCCTGGGAGCTAAAAGAGCGGATTCGGAAAGCCGACGGCGTCCTCAGACAGCGCCGGGGTTTCTTCAGCGACGCCTATCGCCGCTCGCGGGTATACCTCTACGTCGACGGCTCCCGAAACCGCCTGATCGGCTTCGCTGCCGTCCGGAGTGACGGTTACATCCTCTTTCTGGCCGTCGACACGGAGTACCGCGGCCACGGCTTCGGCAAGCGACTCATCGCCCGCGTCTCCGAGGAGTACGGCAGCGTCACGTGCCACGCTCGGGCGACCAACCGCGAAGCGATCGCCTTCTACGAGCATCTGGGCTTCGAACGGAAACGCGAGATCGACAACTACTACGAGGACGGCGGCGACGCCTACTACCTCAAACTCGGCGACGACACGATCCGAGAGAAGCTCTCGAACATTCTGCGCGGGTGATCGTCACTCGCCGATTGCGATCGTCGATGCCGGTCACGGGCGCCTGCTCCGCGAGGCGACCATGTCGAGACCCGGACTGTAGTGATACACCGGCTCGGCCTCGGGCCGCGCGAACCCGTGGGCAGAGAGCAACGTGTTCGTTTCGATGTCGGCCTCAGCGGGGTACAGCGTCCACGGCTCGTGTGTCACGTCCGTGTACCGGATCGAGCCGTCCTGTGCTTCGGTGTAGAACCGATAACGTTCGACGAGGAACTCGGCGAAGGGGTCCTCGGGTGCCGAGATCGGTTCTCCCGTCGGCCGGTAGGTGCCCTCGTAGTGGGCCGGCCGCGAGCCAGGATGCAGCCGCCGGCTGCTGAACCGAACCCGTTCGTCGTCGACGGCGAGCGAGATCCGGGCGTAGTAGTAGGGCAGATGGTGAAAGAGTCGCGCACCGACGACGCTCGCGACCCCCTGCGCGTCCAGACTGAAGAAGTAGACGCTCGGAACGCCGTCGCGCGTGACGTAGGTCCGAACGTTGAGTTCGGGAAGCCTGATCCCGAGTCGCTCGGACACGCCCTTGGGCCGGACGTTGACGTTGGTAAACGGCACGACCGAGAGCCACGCCGCCCCGTCGTACACGTCCGGTTCGAGCGCCTCGGGCAGGTGGGCGGCCATCACGTCGGGATCGACCGGCCAGTTCTCGAACAGCAGGTGTCGCCACCCCATCTCCAGCGGGAGGACCATATTGTTTTCGGGGGTGGGCGATCAAGTTAGTTGGGCCAACACGAAGTGAACGGTCTAACTGTTCTCGTCGATCCATCGGCACCACGCTTCGAAGTCTTTCGCACCGCATTGGTCGGCGATGGAGCGTATCGTTCCGATGTGAATTTCGTCGTGTTGTGGCACGTCGACGTTACGGACTTCCCCAGTCTCGGGGTGTTCGTACCGGAGTCGGACGTGACTACCTTCCCGAGACTTCGGGGTGTAGCCGTGGTTACGCAGCACTTTCACTACCTCTCGGCCGGAAAACGTCGTCCGCACCATCGAAGTTATTGCATGAAGTCGGGCAGTTCCTCGTCACCCTCGTCGTCGGGATCGAGGCCCATCGCTTCGAGATCCTCGTCGGTCACTGGTTCCCCACCACCGGATTCGAGTTCCAGCACTTCCGCGAGCTGGGCGAGTGCTTCCGCGCGAGTGTCGCCCCCGCGAGCAAGCCCCGTTTCGAGGTCCTTGGCGGTGATGCTCCCGTCTGCCTCCTGCTCAAACACCACGCCGCCGGTACGGTCGTCTCGCGTTGCACTTGCCATGCGAAATGATACGTGAAACGGCGGTATAAGCGTTCGGTCGTCGTTTCAGATCCTGTTCGACGTAGCGGGAAAATACAGAAGGGGCCGTCGACTTCGTATCTCTCTGCCACTGTCGGAGTCATACCTGCCAACTGTCTGAATTCGACATAGTTACAACCGGCCGGCGGAGTGCCGTAATTGTCACAGTCCGTTCTGTCACGCTGATAGTGATTATTGTAGCGATTTACCGGTACGCGCCGACCTCGGGGTCGGCGCGATCCGGAGATAATCTACAATAAACACTATGAATCAAAACTGGAGATTGCACCGACCGAGTCGACCGGGAGGCGCAACGCATTTGATGGCGGTCCGCAAAGCACTGTCCAGATGGAAGAGCGGACGCAAGCGTACCTGCGGGGCCGATTCGGCGACCACTATCGCCGGGTCGAGTTTACGCCGCCGCCGGACGCCAACGAGCGCGAGTGGGGGTTCATCCCGTGGACCGACGGGCCGGGCGAGACGATGGTCCGGCATCGGTCACTGCTGGACCTTGGAAACCTCGGTGACTTCCTCCAGCGCAAGCGCCCCAAGCACGTCTACTTCTCCGCGGGGCGCTACCGCGACCCCAGCGCCTCCTCGATGAGTGCGAAAGACTGGCGCTCCTCGGACCTCGTCTTCGATCTCGACGCCGACCACCTACCCTCGGTCGAACTGGGCGAGGACAGCTACGCCCAGATGCTCGCGAAGTGCAAGGATGCCTTGCTGCGCCTGCTGGATTTCCTCGAAGACGACTTCGGCTTCGAGGACCTGACGATCGTCTTCTCGGGCGGGCGTGGCTACCACGTCCACGTCCGCGACGCCGGCATTCAGGAACTGGAGCGCGACGCGCGCCGCGAGATCGTCGACTACGTCCGCGGGATCGGCCTGGAGTTCGACCAGCTAATCGACGAGGAGGCCGTCGCCGGCACCGCCGGTCGCTCCTCGCCGGCACAGAAGCGGACGCTCGCCACCGAGGGCGGGTGGAGCGGGCGCGCCCACCGCCACATCATGACCTTCGTCGACGACCTGCTGGAACTGGACGACGAGGCCGCCGTCGAACGGCTCCGGGAGTACGAGGGAATCGGTGAGGGCAAAGCGACGGCGGCGCTCAACGCCGCCAAATCGAACTACGACCGACTCGCTGCCGGGAACATCGACGTGCATCCGGCCTTCTTCCAGATCGCGAAGGTGCTGATGACCAAGGTCGTCGCCGAGGACAACGCTCCCATCGACGAGCCAGTGACGACCGACACGAACCGCCTGATTCGACTGCCGGGGAGCCTCCACGGCGGAAGCGGCCTCTCCGTCGAGCGCATCGAGCGCGACGAGCTCGCGGACTTCGATCCGCTGGTCGACGCCGTCCCCGAGACGTTCCGTGGCCACGACATCACCATCGAAGTGACAGACGGCGGGCCGGTCGAACTCGGTGGCGACAGCTTTACATTGGAACCGGGCATTGGGACCTATCCAGAGCACGTGGGCGTCTTTGCGATGGCCCGCGGTCGCGCAGAGAAAGGACCAGAATGAACTTAGACGAACTCCAGTCAGTGCAGTCCCGCGAGCGACAGACCGATAGCCTCCAGCAGCTACGGGAGTCGTTCTACGGCGACGCGGGGGAGTTCATCCAGCAACTGCGCGACGAGCGCGAGGCCGCCGCCGAGCGCGCCGACGACCCCTTCGACGCGCCCGAAGTGAACCGGCTCAGCGACGACATCAACACGGCCGAACAGACCGTCGAGGCGATCTACGAACGCCGCGTCGGCAAGATCGTCAAGATGGCCTCGCTCGCCGCGGCGGATATGCCCGCCGAGGAGGAAGGGCTGACCCGCGAGGAGCGGGACCTGTTCGAGACCCTCGTCGGGGCCATCGAGAACAATCGCGATCACGTGCTGGACGTGCTCGCGGGCGAGGCCTCGCCGGGGGCCGTCTCCGGTGGATCCGAGACGAGCACCGAGCAGTCCACTGACGAGCCCCGGCCCACCGGCACCGACGAGTCCCAGCCGACAGCCACCGACGAACCGTCGCCGGCACCCTCCGGCCCCGATCCTGCCGCGTCCGAGCCAAGTGCGGGAGCGCCGGCCGACGACGATGCTGTCGACGCCGCGGACGTGATGGGAGCGACTGCCGACGAGGGCGGCGATCTGCCGCCGGAGATTCCCCCGGACGAACCGCCGACGGACGAGTTCGATGCCGACGATCCGCTCGGCGGTGACGCGGAGCCCTCGCCAGCGTCGGACGGCGGGACGGTCCCGTCGCCGCCGACGGAGTCGACCGGCACGGACGAGCCAGCGTCGCCCGAGACGGCGGCAGACGACGACTCGAAGCCGACGGTCGAACGAACGACGGTTCGGATCACGAACGACGTGGGCGAGATTTTCGGGGTCGACCAGCGCGAGTACGATCTGTCGACCGACGACGTGGTGACGCTGCCAGAACAGAACGCGACGCCGCTGGTCGAGCGTGACGCGGCGGAACCGCTCGAATAGGCGGCCACGACGGTTTTGCAGTGTTTGTGTGAACTTTCGACGACCAGTTCCGTGTTCTCAGGAGTTCGCCGGCGGCCGTTCTCCAAGGCGCAGGTCCACGGTCTCAATTGCGCCGTCGCGGATCAGTTCGACCGAGATGGTGTCGCCCGGCGAGGTCTCCAGTGCGAGGAACGACGAGAGCTGTTGGCGCGAGGGCGTCGGCGTGTCGTCCATTCGGACGATGACATCGCCGCCGACGGGCACCTGCACGCCGTTGATGCGCTCCTCCTCGGTCGAGCCTTGGAGGACACCGTCGGAGGGTTCGTCGGGGACGACATCGTCGATGTAGACGCCCTCGGACGTGTCGAGGTCGTTGGCCTCCACGAACAGCGGCGTCAGGTCTGTCAGTCGGACTCCCATGTAGGAGTGGTCGTACTCGCCCGACTGGATGAGCCCGGGGACGACGCGTTGGGTGAGCGCCGCCGAAATCCCGAAGCCGATATTGTCGCCGCCACCGGAGTTGATGACCCCGACGACGTTGCCCTCCAGATCGACGAGCGGACCACCGCTGTTACCCGGATTGACGGCGGCGTCGGTCTGGATCGCGTCGGAGATCGAGAAGCCGTTGGCCGCCGGTAGCGTCCGGTTGACACCGGAGACGATGCCCGCCGAGACGGACCCGGAGAGACCGAAGGGGTTCCCGATGGCGACGACCTCGGTCCCGATGCCCGGCTCGGCGTCGACAAACGAGAGTGGCTGGGCGCCGTCCGGCTTCTCCGTGATTTCGAGGACGGCGAGGTCGCTGTACACGTCGGTCGCGACGGTTTCGCTCTCGATCCAGCCCGATTCACGGTATCTGACGTACACCTCGTCGGCGTCGGCGACGACGTGTTCGTTCGTCACGAGGTAGCGGTCACTGTAGACGAACGCGCTGCCTTGGCCGCCGTTGCCGGCGCTCGTGTAGGTACGGACCGTCGCGACCGAGTCCGCGACTGCGGCGTAGGCGTCGCGGTAGCGACTGCTGATCGACGAGGACTGGGCCGACTCCGCCGGGTCGGACGCTGGGGCAGACTCCTCGCTTCCGGTTCCGCTGTCGGTCGACTGTCCCGACCCGATGCCGAGTTCGTCGCTCGATGGGGCCTGACAGCCGGCGACGCTCGCACCGAGTGCGGTCGCAACCGCCCCGAGAAGCGTTCGGCGTGACACCTGATCGTCCATACGACTGGTATTGTCGGCGGCGGAATAAATCCAGTGCCAACGGACGTTCTCGGAGCGCCGGGCGCAACTTTGAGGTGGACGGTCGTCAAACGTGTGTGCATGTCAGACTCGGGCGAACCGTCGTCGGTGCCTCATCCACCGTTTCTCCTGGCGGGTATTCGCACTGCACTGGAGATGTCGCTGGTCGCTATCACGATCGGTCTCATCGGGTTGCCGGCGGAGAATCCGCTGTACCTCTCGGTGATCGCACTGCTGGCGGTCGTCGCGATGGTGGTCGTGCTGTTCTGGAGTCTGAACCAGCACATCGACCGCTGGATCAAGCACGCGCAGGGCAAGCCGACCTACGAACGGGAGGGATGGTTCTGAACGACGGTGTCCCGGCCTCGCGGCGTCCACGCTTCGGGCGACAGCGGCACCGTGACAGCCGGACACTGACGACAGATCCTCAATGAACGTCCTCCTCGATTCGCCCCGGACCGTCGTCTGCTGGGCCGCCGAGTCGTCGGTACTGGACCGCTGTGTGACGGTGCTCTCCGACGCCGGGTTCGACGACGTCGTCGCGTGTGAAACCGAGTCGGCGGTCCGTCAGCGAGCGACCGAGGACGACGTGGGCTGTCTGGTCGTCCACGACAGCGCCGGGGCCGACGCGGTCGTCGAGGTGTGTCGCACGCTTCAGTCGGCAGAGTCGGAGCGTCCCGTCGTCGTCCTCACCGACGATGTCTCGCTGGCCACCGAGGCGACCGTCGCCGGAGCGAGCGCGACGCTGCACACACCGACCGACGAGCAGTTGCGGACGGTCGTCGCGGACACGGTCGATGCCTACGTCGATCGCCGGACCGACACCGAGGAGGGCCGGATTCTCGACGCGATGCTCGACGGGCTGGAGACGCCGCTGTACGCCAAGGATACCGAGGGCCGCCATCTCAAGCTCGCGGATCTCCAGAACGATCAGGACCCCGCCGACGCAATCGGCAAGACCGATATCGAGCTGTACGGCGACGAGTCGCCGGCGTTCGCCCGTCGCGCCTACGAGGACGACATGACCGTCATCGAGACCGAGTCCCCCGTGTTCAACCGGGACGAGAGCCACGCCGAAGGCGGGAACCGGTACTGGTCGCGGACGACGAAGGTGCCGTGGTACGACGACGACGGACGGCTGAAGGGCCTCGTCGGCGTCTCCCACGACATCACGGAACTGAAACACAAGGAGATCCGTCTCGACGAGGTCCGGGACCGGTTCAGGGAGTTCTCTCGCCACCTCTCGCACGACCTCCAGAACCCCCTGCAGGTCGCGAGTGGCTACCTCGAAATGGCCAAGGCCTCGGGCGACACGGAGCCACTCGAACGCGTCGAGGAGGCGCTGGACCGGATGAGCGAGATGATCGCCGATATGAGTTCGGCCGCGAGTCACCGCGGGGGCGACGACGAAAGCTCGACCACGTTCCCCCTCGCCACGCTCGTCGAGGACGTCTGGGACCATCTCTCGACCGGCGAGGCCGAACTGGTCGTCGAGATCCCCGACGACTACCTCGTGCACGCCCAGAAAACGGAGGTCAGGGGCGTGTTCGAAGGGTTGCTCGAAGACGCGATCGAGCACGACCAGCCGGCCAGTACAGCGGACGGCGAGTCGGTACAGCCACCCGCGACCGACGTGACAGTCACCGTCGGCCTGACCGAGGACGGCGGCTTCTACCTCGCGGACGACGGCCCGGGCGTCCCGGAACTGGAACTGGACGCCCACGCCGACCCCGATGCGATCACGGACGCCGACAGCCCGATCTCGGGGCTGGCGCTGGTCGAGCGCATCGTGATGCGCAACAACTGGTCGGTCACCGTCACCGACGGGGCCGAAACGGGCCCCCGAGTCGAGATTCGGAACTGTCTGGGCGTTCACGACCGATCGCCGCCGACATCGCGGGAGTCGATCCCGCTCTCGGAGACGGTGAGCGTGGGTGACCTCCAGCAGCAGGGGTCCGTCGAGTACGACGAGGCGGCCGACGAGTGGACCGTCGCGGGCGACGGTCGGGACATCTGGCGACAGACGAACGAGTTCAAGTTCGCCTACGCCCGCGTCGACGGGCCGGTCCGCATTCAGGGCCAGATCACGGACCTGGACCACGTGGCCAAGTTCACAAAGGCCGGTCTCATGATCCGCGACAGTCTCAACGAGGACGCGGCGTACGGCTTCGTGGGGACGACGCCGGTGCGTGGCACGGAGTTCCTCTGGCGCGCCCAGTCCGGGACCGACGGAGTCAGCCAGCAACCACCGATCCAGCCGTTCGACGTGGACTGGTATCGCGTCGAGCGGGTGGGTGACCGGATCACCGCCTCGCTGTCGACCGACGGTGACCACTGGGAGCGGATCGACGAGCGTCGCATCGAGCTCGGCGATCCGGTGTACGTCGGCCTCGCCGTCTCCAGTGTCGTCCGTGGCGTCGTCGCCGAAGCGACGTTCCGCAACGTCTCGGTGACGGCGCTCGATCCCTGAGGGCTGTGGGCGACCCTTCATACTGTCGGCTGTACCTGCGCCAAAATATTCGCAACCGCAGGGTCGCGAAACCCCTGACGGACTGACAGCCGACAGTATCACCAGTATATATTTGAGTCCGCACAGAGGATGACTCAACAATGGCCGACCGCGACAACGTCTGCGTGCTCATCCCGACGTACAACGAGGCGGCGACCATCGGCGAGGTCGTCGAGTCGTTCGTCGCCGACGGGTTCGACCACGTACTCGTGATCGACGGCGGCTCCGACGACGGGACCCGGGACCGCGCCACGGCGGCGGGTGCCCGCGTCGTCGAGCAGTCGGGCACCGGCGAGGGGTCTGGAAAGGGGCAGGCCGTTCGGGAGGCACTGGACCGGTACGTCGAGCAGCCCTACGTCCTCATGCTCGACGGCGACGCCACGTATCGGCCCGACGAGGCCGACCGACTGCTCGAACCGCTCCTCGATGGGCGGGCCGAGCACGTGATCGGTAATCGCTTCGCCGACATGGAAGACGGGGCGATGACCCGACTCAACCGGATCGGCAACAGCGTCATCAACACGTCCTTCTCGCTCATTCACGGCCGCTCGCTCACGGACATCCTCTCGGGCTATCGCGCGTTCACGCTCGAATCGGCCCAGCGGTTCAATCTGACGGCCGACGGCTTCGGCATCGAGACGGAGATGGCCGTCGAGTGCGTCAAACACGGCGTCGCGACCAGCGTCGTCCCGATCACCTACCAGGCCCGCCCCGACGACTCGGAGACGAACTTGCACCCACTCCGTGACGGGGCGGTCATCATCCTCACGCTGTACCGGATGGCAAAGACGAACAATCCGCTCTTTTACTTCGGCAGCGTCGGCGTCGCGAGCTGCCTCGTCGGTGTCGGACTGGCGGCCTACGTCGGCTACGAGTGGTTCGTCGCCGGCATCTCCCACGAAGTGATCGCCGTCGTCGCCGCCTCGGGCATCCTCTTTGGCGTCCAGTTGCTGATGTTCGGCGTGCTCTCGGACATGATCGTCGCGCTCAATCGCGAACAGACCCGACAGATGAGCGAGATCGCACGCCAACTGAGCGACGGCACGGCGGCGTCACCAGCCGCCGTCGAGGCGGACGCACCCGCCGATGGAGACGGTGCGGTATCAAGCGGTGACGGGACGAGCGACGAGGAGACGAACGGAGAGGAAACGAGCAGTGAAGCGGACGGCGAACCGGCCAGTTCGGGGCTTGGCGATTAGAAGGGGACGAGCGCTCGAAGCTGTGCGAGCAGGCTGTTCTTGGTGGCTTCCCGGCGGCCCTCGAACACCGGGTGGAGCGTGTTCAGCAGTTCCTGCTCGTTAGCGAACTGCTGTTTCGGTATCTCGTCGAGGGCCTCAGCGACAGTGATCGAGTTCCCCGTCGCGTCGAAGGGGACCGACCGGTGGCCGATCTTCGCTCGGAGGGTGCTCGAATCGGTCGGATAGTCGATGTCGGCGTCGCTCAGTGTCGCGTCGAGCGCGGCGATGCCGAACTCGATCGCGTTCGGTTCGTCGTCGCCGTCGTCCGCGGGTGGCCGGACTCCCATCGTCTCTCGACTCGGGGCCTGGGATGGAAAAAGCTACGCTGTCGTCCGACTGTCGCATCAATTGGGCGTCGCGACGGCGTCGTCGAGCCACTCGTCGGCCCAGTCGCCGATCTCGTCGAACACTGCTTCGAGCGCTTCGCCTTTCTCGGTCAGCGTGTAGTAGGTCGCTACCGGCGAGGCTTCTTCGACGCGACGGTCGACGAAGTCGCGGTCCTGGAGGTCGTCGAGGACCCGTGAGAGCGTGCGGGAACTGGTGCCGGTCTGGCGCTTGAGTTCGTTGAACCGGAGTTCGCTGTCCTGCAGTTCGTACAGCACGGCCAGTCGCCACTTCGAGCCGATCAGGTCGAACGATTCGACGACCTGGCAGGTCGCGTCGGGATCCGGAGTGAACGTCGAGGACATTGTCGGTACACATCGTTGATCGCGAACCGATATATAGGTTCGGATACGAACCAGGTATCAAAGCAATACCTGCTTCGGATCGGAACCGCTGCGCCACTGATAAGCCGTCACCGTCCAGAGGAGTGGACATGATGCAGGTACCGCTGCCCGCGTTCCCGTCGTGGGTCCCCGTCAGGACGCTCACTGTCGTCGCCGCGGTCGTCCTCTCCGCCGCGCTGATCCTGCTGCTCAGCGACCGGACGGATCGACTGCTCGCTCGACTTCGCAGCCGTCTCGTGCTCGGGGTCCCGTGGGGGACGGTCATCACGATCACCGGCGTGTTGCTGGTGTATCTGTACGTCCAGGGCGCGATCGACGGGATTCGCGATCCGCTGGTGATCCCGTTCCGGTCGTGGTCGTACTACTACCCGCTTGGCATGGTGACGGCGGCGTTCTCACACTCCAGTCTCGGCCACATCACGGGCAACCTCGTCGGGACCGCCATGTTTGCGCCCATCGTCGAGTACGCGTGGGGCCACTATCCGCGGCGACGCGGGACCCAGTCGTTCACGTCGCCGCTGACCAACCCCTTCGTTCGAATCCTGCTCGTTCCCGCCGTCGTCGTCGTCGTCGGCCTGTTCACCGCGCTGTTCGCGCTGGGTCCCGTCATCGGCTTCTCCGGCGTCGTGTTCGCCTTCGCCGGGTTCGCACTGGTCCAACGGCCGATGGCCGCGGCGCTCGCGATCCTCGCCGATCGAGTGTTCGGCCTCGTCGTGACGGCGATCCAGAGCCCTCGCGTCGTCGCGATTCCGCGCCCGCGGGTCATCACCCCGTGGTGGGCCAATATCGCGATTCAGGGCCACGCCATCGGGATTCTTTCGGGCATCCTGCTCGGCTTCGGGCTGGCGTACTACCGCGACCGCTGGCCCGACCCGGCGCGCCTGTGGTTCGGCCTGCTCGCGTTCGCGGCCGTGCAGGGGCTCTGGGCGCTGTTCCTGCCACAGGGCGGCGGGCGATACGTCATGTTCCGCTGGCTCGGCGTCGCGGTCGTCTTCGCGCTGGCCACGGTGATCGTCCTCGCGGTCAGCACCGAGTACGACCTCGGTCGGTTCGTCGACCTGTCCTCGCTCGGAGTGGCGTCGCGTGAGACCGGACCGACGGGCCTCACAGGAGTTTTCGGCGTCGTCTCGCTTGTCGGCGTGCTCGCTCTCACGGCCGCACTCAGCGGTGCCGCGGTCCCCTACAACGTCGCACCCGTCGGCCAGGCCGACGCGCCCGGCGAGGGCGCAGATATCCGTGACTACACCGTCACCTACGCCGAGAAAGTCCCCGACGGCTACGTCGACAGCGTCTCGATCCCCTTCTTCGAAAGCACCACCGCGGTCAACACCAGCGGGGTCATCGTCACCAGCGAGCGCCGCCACATCTGGCAGACCGTCCTCCTCAAATCGCAACTGAAGAATCGCGGTTTCGCGACGGTCGAGGTCGGCGGTCTGGGCTGGCGGCGAAACGTCTATCTCAACCGGACCGGCTGGAAACCCATCGGCAACAGCAGCGTCTACAAGGTGTACGTGCGTCCGAGCCGTGGCAATCGGACCCTCGCCTACACCAGTCCCGACCGCCTGGCGGAGCCGACCATCGGCGGACGAAACGTGACGCTCCGGGGGACGGACGAGAGCTTCGGCTTCCGCGTCTCGATGGCGAACCAGACGTTGGGGACTGCGGCGATTCCCGGTCCCGGCCGAGCCACCACTGCTGGTGGGATCACGTTCCTCAGGAACGACTCCAACGTCGTCGCAACCTACAATCAGACGCGGCTACGGATCGCGACCCGAACCGGATCGGGTACCGGCCGATAGCTCATACTGCCGGCTCTAAGCCTGTAGAGCACACTGCGACACTGGGTCGTGAAAATACCGAAACAGCTACAGCCGGCAGTATCACCACTCGATCCGGTACACTTCGGCGGTGACCGCCCGCGACTCGTCCTCGTGGAAGTCGAACTGCTTGGGAATCTCGAACTCGGTCTGGTAGGAGTCGGTCACCGTGCCGCCGTTGTCTTCTGCGAAGGAGCCGACGAACTCCTGGCTCCCCTCGTTGTGGATCGAGTACGACACGCCGGCGATCTCGGCGGTCGTCCCCAGAAACGCCCGATCCGCGTGTTCGTTGCCCGACTGGGCACCGAACGGCGGATTCATTACGACTGTCGTCTCCTCGGGGTCCGTCGCCAGCGGCGCGTGGCCGGCGTCGCCCTGCACCCACGACACCGACGTAGCTGAGGCGACCTTGCGTTCGTTCTCGCGTGCGGTCTCCAGTGGCGCGCGGTCGAGATCCAGTCCGACGGCGCGCTCGGGCCCACGCAGGGCGGCACCCAGCGCCAGCATCCCAGTCCCACAGCCCAGATCGACGATCGTTCGGTCCTCGATATCCCCGCGGAGATCGGCCAGATGGATCAGATGCGCCGCGAGTTCTGGCGGCGTCCGATACTGTTCGAGCGGTGCTCTCGGATCGTCGAACCCCGCCACCACACCGAGTTGCTGGGCCAGCGCCCGCTTGGTCGACATCGTGTGTCCCTACTGCGGATGGGTGCAAAAGCTTAGTGACTGTTCGGATCGCAGACATCGGGCTCGAATAGCTCGACGACGAAGCGCGCACCGCCGGCGTCACTGGCCTCGACCCACACGTCGCCGCCGTAGGACTCGACCATCGAGTCGACGAAGTAGAGCCCGAAGCCCGAGCCACCGGAGTTCGCGCCCTGCTCGCCCCGCTCGAAGATCCGTTCACGATCTTTCTCGTCGATTCCCGGGCCGTCGTCGTCGATCGCGATGCGAACCCGCTGGCCCTCCGTCGTGACCGACACGGAGATCGTGACGGGCCCCTTCGAGTGCTCGATGGCGTTGGTAAGCAGATTGCCGATCACGTCACCGAGCAACTCGTCGGCCATCGCTCGCTGGTCTTCGGAGCAATCGACGGTAATCGTCGAGTCCGCTTCGACCTGTCTGGCCCGCTCTGCCTCCCCCTCGATCACCGTCGCGAGTTCGACCGGGACGAGTTCGGCGCTCTCTCCGTCGGTCAGTGTCGTCAGTGTCGAGCGGACCTTTCGCGTCAGATCGGTCACGTTGTCACTCCAGTCAACGATCGTCTCGGCCCACTCGCCCTGCTCGCCGTCGAGTTCGGTCGCGAGCAGTTCCCCGCGGCTCTGGATCACGTTCATCCCGTTGAGGATGTCGTGGCGGAGGATGCTGTTGAAAAACTCCATCTGCTCGTTCTGGCGCTGTAACTGCCGCTGTTGGCGGCTCCTGACGACGGCGTAGCGCAGCGACCGGACGAGGCGGTCGCCGTCGAGTTCGCCCTTCGGAAGGTAGTCCTGCGCTCCGCGCTCGATGGCTTCCATCGCCGTCTCGCGGTCGTCCATGCCGGTCAGGACGATGATCGGGACCGACTCGACGATCCCTCTGGCCCGATCGAGGGTGGCCAGGCCGGTGCTCTGTCGCAGTCCCAGATCGAGCAACAGCACGTCGAACGTCGCACTCGATAGGGCCTCCTTGGCGGCGACTAGCGACTCGACGTGGGTCAGCGTCACGTCGTCGACGAAGTGGGCGACCGAGGGCGAGCCGAGATGGTGCTCGACGAGTTTCGCGTCGCCCGGATTGTCCTCGACCAGTAGCGCGTCGAGGTTGGATGTCTCGTCCGCCATCGTCACTCTGGCGGACGTTTGACCACGGTCAGCCAGAACTCCTCGACCCGGCTGACGACGTCGATAAAGCCGTCGAAGTCGACTGGTTTGGTCAGGTAGGCGTTCGCGTGCAGGTCGTACGATTCGACGATGTCCTCCTCGGCCTCCGAACTCGTCAGGACGACGACGGGGATACGCCGTAACTCGGGGTCGGACTTGATGTCTCTGAGTACTTCTTTCCCGTCTTTCTGTGGCATGTTCAGATCGAGCAAGAGCAGGTCGGGGCGAGGACTGTCCGCGTACTCGCCCTCCTGGCGGAGGTACTTCACCGCCTCGACGCCGTTCTCGACGACGTGGAGGTTGTTCAGTACCTTTCCACGTTCGAGCGCCTTCTCGGTCAGTTTCACGTCGCCGGGGTTGTCCTCGGCGAGCAGTATCTCGACAGGTCGTCCGTCAGTGTTCTCAGACATAAGGTTCGTCCTCCGTCGTGACCGCTGGCACGGTGAATACGAACGTCGCTCCCTCACCGGGGATCGACTCGACGCGGATATCGCCCCCGTGCCGGTGGACGATCCGCTCACAGATCGGGAGTCCGATTCCCGTTCCCTCGGCGTCGTGTGTGCCGCCTCGTCGGAACACCTCGAAGATGTCTCCCTGTGACGATTCGGGGATCCCCGGGCCGTTGTCGCTCACCCGAAACGTGACCATCTCGTCGCCTCGCTTACCGTCGATTTCGATTCTGGGTCGTTCGTCCTCGGCACCGGCGTACGTGACGGCGTTTTTCACCAGATTCTGGAACACCTGTCCGAGTTGGTTCTGGTCGGCCTCGACCGCCGGGAGGTCACCGACGACCACCTCGGCGTCGGCCTCGTCGATGTGCATCCCGAGCGCGCCGATCGTCTCCTCGACGAGTGCTTCGGTGTCGGTCGGTTCGAACTCCTCGGCCTCCGTCTGAACGCGCGAATACGCCAGCAGCCCGTCGATCATGGCCTGCATCCGCCGCGCGCCGTCGACGGCGAAGTCCATGTACTCCTGGGCCTCCTCGTCGAACTGGTCGCCGTATTCGCTCTCCAGCAGATCGACGTAGCTCGACACCATCCTGAGCGGTTCCTGCAGGTCGTGGGAGGCGACGTAGGCGAACTGCTGGAGGCTCTCGTTGGACCGTTCGAGTTCCTCGCGGTACTCGCGTAGCTGCTGGCTCCGCTCCGCGCGGTCCAGTGCCGCAGTCGCCGTGCTGGCCAGAATCTCCAGCATATGTCGTTCCGTCTCGTCGAATTCGCTCACCCGCTCGCTCCCGACGAACAGCAGTCCGTACTCGCCAAGCGGGAGCAAGAGCATCGACCGCAGCGGCACCTGCGGGTTGGCGGGATCATCGAGTTGCTGATAGTCCTCGACGTAGGTCGTCTCGCCACGTTCGAAAAACGCCATCTCGTCGGTCCCCGCTTCGATCGGCTGGATCTCCTCGTCGAGTCCCGCGGCGAACTCCAGCGTCGCATCCGTCGCGCCCGCGGGTACGAGCCGCTCGTTCTCTTCGTCGTACGTCCACATCGCCACCGCCGTCCGGTCGACGATATCTTCGGCGATCCGCATCGCGACGTTCGCCACTTCCTGGACGGAATCGGCGTAAATGAGGTCCCTGGTAGTATCGCTCAGTCGCTCGACGCGCTCGCGGCGACGCCGTAGGGTCGTGATATCGCGGGCGACACCGACGACGTTGGTCAGGTCGCCGCTTTCGTCGTAGACCGGCTGATACCACGTCTCGAACGTGAGATCACGGATCTTCTGGGTCGCACGCACTTCCTCGCCGTCCAGTGCTCGCTGGGCCGACTCGACGATGTCGTCGTGCTCCTCGTACGCGTCGAACACGGAGACTCCTTCGAGTTCGCCCGGTTCGAGCCCGAGCGTCGCGAGCCCACGTCCCGCCGAGTGAGTGAAGATCCCTTCGGAATCGAGGGTGAACACGACCACCGGGAGGTTGTCGACCAGCGTTCGGAGCTGTTCGTTGCGCTCTTTCCGGCGCTGTTCGCGCTCACGGCGTTCGGTGATGTCCGCGAGGCTGACGACGACGCGCACGATCTCACCGTCGTCGTACAGCGGCGTCGCGCTCACCGAGACGACCACACGACTGCCGTCCCCTCTCTCGATGGTCAGTTCCTGGTTGCGAACGGTTTCGCCGGTCGAGAGGACCTGTGTGACCGGGCTGTCGACGCTCTCCAGCGGATCACCGTCGATCGTCAGGAGACGGAACTGCTCGGGCACGGCTCCCTCGCCGACCAGTTCCGACCGGCCGACCCCGAGGATCGACTCGGCCTGTTCGTTGGTCCGCTGTATCGACTCGTCCGCATCGTGGATAATGATACCAGTCGGGCTCGTGTCGAGCAGTCGATCAAGCAGGTTCCGTTCGGTCCGGTGCTCGCGTTCGGCCGCACGGTACTCTGTCACGTCACGGGCGTAGGCTACCACGCGGTCCGCACCGTCGACGGTGGCCGACCGCAGTTCCACGTCCGTCCACCGCGTCTCGCCGTCGGGGCCCTCCACTCGCCATTCGACGTGTGACTGACCGGTCTCGTGTGCTTCGCGTATCAGATCGTTCGCGTCGGCCGTCGAGAAGTCCGGCGGGCTGAACTCCCCGACGTGCATCCCCTCGATCGCAACGGGCTCGACGCCCAGGAGATCGCCAGCGGCCGGGTTCGCGGTCGTGACTCGTCCAGTTTCGGGGTCGTGGACGAAGATCGGGTCGGGTGCCGCCGCGAACACCTCGCCATGTAGTTGTTTCTCACCGTCGGTCGAGGCCATACTCCCATAGGCAACGTTGGGACATAAGAAAGGCAACCCCCGATTATCAGATGCTGTTTTAGCGGGCTGAAAGGCTGGATTTCTACGATATACTGTCAGAAACAGCCATGGTTAGCCATGGTCGAACTGCGGGGTGTTCACCAGGTGCCGTGGAAGGTGTCGAACGCCAACTCTTCGAGGTCTTCCTCGCCGATGGCGATGCGGTACTCCTGGGGCGTGAGCATCGGCTTCTTGAACTGCGGGCCGTCGTCGGTCGTGATCCGGGGACAGCCGGTGTTGACGTAGGCGTCCATGCCGAAGTTCGTCAGCCGATCGGGGGTGACCTCGTCCATCGTGATGAGGTAGGCGTTGTCGTTGTTCTCGACGATCTCGGTCGCCTGGTCCCAGCGGCCCTGCCCGATCTTGGTACAGAAGATGACGCCCCAGCGCTCGGCGTCCATCGCCTTGTGGACGGAGGCGTAGCGCTGCTTCATGAACTTCTCCGTGTCGGCGACGTGGACGGCGTTGTTGACCGGGTCTGCGATGACGACCTTCTTTTCGGGGTGTTCCATCGCCAGCCCGAGCGGGTGGAACTTGCCGCCGCCGACGTACAGCATCTGGTCGGCGTCGACGTCTGCGCTGGCGTAGTTACAGCCAAGCACTTGCCCCTCGTGGGTCAGTCGGTCGTCGCCCTTGCGGGTGTGGACTTCGTAGCCGCGTTCTTCGAGCCAGCTACGCATCTCGTCGAACTTGTTCATGTGCTGGGCCGTCGTGACGAGGCCCACGTCGGGGTCCTCGTCGGGGTCGGCCAGTTCCTCCTCACGGGCCTGCTCCATGATCGGGAACACGTCGACGTTGGAGAACAGCGGCACGTAGATGATCTTGTCCGACTCCTTCATCGGCGAGTGGCCGAAGTGGACGAACACGTCGGTCCGGCGCATCAGGTACGTGTCGAGGTCGCAGGCACCGTAACACGGCTGGCCCGAGATCATCACGTTCACGTCGTCCGGTAGCTCCGCTCGCAGGTCGTCCGCCACGGCCGGGCCGCGTCGCTTCAATCCTTCCGGGAACTGCAGGCCGACAGTCTCGGCGTCGCGCTCGCCGACCTCCTCGACGATCCGGTCGAGTTCGTAGTCCCACTCGCGGTCGTGCTTGAGCGCGAGGCCCGTCGTCCGCAGGTCACCCTCGCTTTGATCTTGACTCATTGCAACTGCGTAGCCGCTGGGGCCGTAAAACGTCCGCGTTTTGGTACACCCGGCGATCTACGGCGGGGCGTCGCCCGCCTACGACTCGTCGAGAAGGAGCTCCTGCGTGCTGTCGTCGACCGACGCGAGTCGATCGGCGATCTGGTCACCGAAGGCGACGAAACCGAAGGCGATGATCGCCAACATAGCGCCACCGACAAGTGTCAGGTCCATATCCCGAGTAACGACTCTGCGGTCATAAGTCTGCTCCCCGTTCGTCGTTCGGCAACCCTATACGCGACGAGTCCTAACCGCCGCTCGATGAGCATCGAGTCCGAGACCCCCGATCCAGCCGTCGACACCGACGTCGAGGAACTCGCCACGGAGTTCGGCGAGGCCATCACGGAGCTCCCCCTCTACCAGCGATTCGTCGAGGCCAAGGAGGCCGTCGAGAACGACGAGGAAGCTCAGGCCCAGATCGAGGAGTTCGAATCGATCCGCGAGGAATTCATGCTCGCGCGCCAGACCGGCCAGGCCGACCAGGAGTCGCTGCGCGAACTCCAGAACGCACAGGAGGAACTCCACAGCATCCCGGTGATGAGCGACTACCTCGAACTCCAGAGCGAACTGGAACTGCGCCTGCAGGAACTCAACGAGGCGATCTCCGACCAGCTCGTCGTCGACTTCGGCGAGAAGGCTGGTGGGTGTTGCGAGGACTAGCGAGGGGCGTCGTGAGCGCAGCGAACGACGGTCCTCGTTTTTGTGAGCGGGAGCGACCGCGAGGCGCTCCGCGCCTCGAAACGGTGAACGGCGACTGTCGGGAGCCGTGAACCCCGTGAGCGACACGCGAGCCGCGAGAGGCCGACCATCGGGAGGGGTCCCGATTGCGAGCGGGTGTCGTGAGTGACACGCGAGCAGCGAGGGATCGACCGTACCAAAGTAGTTTCAGAACAGGCAAATAGCCACGTTTTCGTGCGGGAGTCGGCGCTGTGCCCGAATGCTGCCGATCATCGACTGTCCACTGCCCGCCGAATCGCGTTGACTTCCTCCAGCACCGCTTCCCACTGCTCGGTCGTTCCCGGAAGGTCGTCGACCGACTCGCCGCGAACGCGGGCCAGTCGCTCGTTCACGAGGTTCTCGACGGGACGTGGATCGTCGATGTCGTCGAAGGCCAATTCGGTGCCGCTGCCGCCGGCAGTGTCGAATGCAAGTGTGCCGTGGTCGAAGGCCCGGCCGGTGATCGTCTGGGTGTAGGTGACGTTCTGGACCGTTTCGTAGTCGACCGTCGTCACCGCCAGCGAGAGGACGCCGTCCTTGCGGTAGAGTCGCTCGTTCGTGAGGACGTACTCGGTGTTGCGGATGGCGAGGAGCTGCCAGCCGACGAGGGCGAGCGCACCCACGGCGACGAGGAGGCCACCAACGGGGACGAGCAGCCCCAGTTCCGACGACGAGAGTACGATAGCTGCCACCAGACCGGCGACGACAAACAGGGCTGCACCCAGCGCGGTCGGGGCGATCGCCATGGTTCGGCGCGTGTCCTGCCACTGGATCGTCTCGTCGTCTCCGAGGTCGAGCCACGTCGGCGTCGGGCCGTCGGCCGCTCCGGTATCGGCTGGGCCGCTCATCGTTCGTCGCGCCGGTCGACCTGCTGGTCGATGCTCGCGTCGCCGTCTTCGACTTCGAGCGCCGTCCTGATCGCGCGGAGTTCGGTGAGGATGTCGTCGAGCACCGCGTCGGTGTCGCGACCCTCCTCGTCGGAGCGGTCCCCGCCACGCGTTTTACGGATCTCTCGCTTGATCATCCCCTGTACAGCTTTGGGATCGGGCACCGCTCGGAAGCGCATCTCCACGTTGTCACCGCCGGCCGTCGAGATGTCGACGTTGCCGTAGCCGACGTAGTTGCCCAGGGGTCCCTGCGAGAAGGCGGTGTTCTGGACCTTCTCGAACTCGATTTTCTGTACGTCTCTGGAGAGGACGCCGCTCTTGTGGTACAGTCCCTCGTTGGTCAGCAGGTAGACCGTGTTCTCACGCGTGAGATAGGAGCCGACGACGATCGGAATGCCGATCAGCACCAGCATCAGCGGCACGCCGAAGATCAGTGCGGGGACGATGCTGTAGAAATGCGGTTCGGCCGCCCAGAGAATCTCCTCGCCGTCGTCGAGCGTGAGCCAGTCGTAGGCCGTTTCGTCGGGAATATCCGTCTGCAACGGCTGTTCTGTGTCTGACATATGCGTCCGTTCACGACCGACTGAAAAAATTCTACCCCTCCGCTCCCGTAGATTGCGTGTCAATAACACACTGGGGCGTTGCGTTTCGACGGCACTACAGGATCTGATAATCCGGCGTATAAGCTTATTACCGAGAATCAAAGTTGATGTTACGTAGACAGGGTGGCCCCCTCCAGGCAAACAATGATCGGACACAGAAAACAGGACGACCGTGGGCAGGTCGGGATCGGGACGCTCATCGTGTTCATCGCGATGGTACTGGTCGCTGCCATCGCAGCGGGGGTTCTGATCAACACGGCCGGCTTCTTACAGAGCAGTGCCGAACAGAGCGGCGAACAGAGCAGCGCACAGGTGACGAACCGCCTCCAGATCGTCGATATCGCCGGAAGCGACATCGTCGACGACGGGGAAGGCTTCGAGGTCACGACGGTCTCGCTGACGGTCAAGCGTGCGCCCGGCGCCGGGAACGTCGACCTGACCACGACGACTGCCCAGTGGATCTCCTCGGGCGGGAGCTACGACGTGATCAGTTACTCCGCCTCACAGGATTCCGGTGGCTCGACCGGTGACGCCGGCTTCGTGACGGCGACGTTCCAGGACGACGACGACTCTATCGCGAACAGCAACGTCCTCAACGATCAAGCCGACCGGGCGATCATCACCTTCCAGACTGATTCGGTGGCCGACGCCGATCAGGATGGACAGCTGAAAGACGAGCAGCTCGTGAGCGGCGACCTCACGGAAGGGTCGACCGCGGAGATCAAGATGAACACGCAGGCCGGCGGCGAGACGACCGCGACGGTCGTCGTCCCCGAGTCCCTCTCTGGGAAGTCCGCAGTCACGCTCTGATCGGGCCCGTCACTGTCGGGCTGGCACCGTTCCGCAAGGATTTACCTTGCCACTCTGTGGACGTGTGGGTATGACTGTCGACTCCGACTGGGACGACTGGCTCGTGCGCGCGGTCGAGGACGCCGATCCCGACGGGCTGGCGATCTGGTATCTGGGCTGTAACGGCTTCGTACTCAAATCGAGCGGCGGCGCGACCGTCTTCATCGACCCGTACCTCGGTATCGGCGACCCGCCGCGGACCGTTCGGATGATCCCGGTACCGTTCGACCCCGACGACGTTCGGGAGGCCGACGCCGTGCTCGCGACCCACGAGCACACCGACCACGTCCACGGCCCGAGTCAGGCACCGATCCTCGCCGGGACGGGCGCGGACTTCTACGCGACCGATTCAGGGCAGGCAGTCGTCCGGGAGGAAGCGTGGCTCGAGGAGTGGGCCGTCACGGACGATCAACTCCACCAGGTCGAGGAGGGCGATGAGTTCGAGATCGGCGACCTCACCGTTCACGTCGAACCCGCGAACGACCCCGACGCCGAGCATCCGGTGTCGTTCGTGATCGACCACGACTCGGGCACGTTCTTCCACGGCGGCGACGCCCGACCGGGCGCATTCGAGGAAGTCGGGGAGCGCTACGACATCGACCTTGGCGTCCTCGCCTTTGGCTCGGTCGGCACGATTCCTGACAAGGAAACCGGCGAGCCGGTGCGGACGAAGTGGTACAACGACGAGAACATGATCATCGAGGCGGCCAACGACCTCCAACTGGACACGCTCGTCCCGACCCACTGGGACATGTGGAAGGGACTGACCGCCGATCCGACCGTCCTCCACAAACACGCCAACAGCTTCGACGCTCCCGACACGCTGGAGATCGTCGAGATCGGCGACCGGGTCGACCTTTGAGATATTCTTTCTCCTGTAATTACATCCGATAAAAGATAGTAAGTATCTTTAATATTGTCGGTGAACGGTGTTCGATACATGAGTGACTCCCAGGCGTACGAAGAAATTACTGTGGTCTCAGATGGGGTGACCGTTATCAAGCGGTTCGAAGCCGACGAGTTCCCCGTGCCTGCGATCGCGTTCAACTTCCAGTCCGACCGGACGGAACCGGTGACCGTGACGCTGACCGACGTGGTACCCGAGGACGTGGCCGTCGAGGATCTGGGCTTCCACCCGGAGTACGGCAGCGAGTACTGGTCGATCGACGACGACCAGATCACCTTCGAGCGCGAGATCGAACCGGGCGCGGAGTACACGACGGTGTACGGCATCCGGGCGACCGGGACCGACAACGTCGAACAGTTCCTGACCGAGCCGGCGATCGAGCAGGTCGATCCGCCGCTCGAAGACGACGAGGGCGAACTCGTCGGCGAGGGCTCCGACGCCGTCAAGGACGTGATCTCGGGTGATGCCGACAGCGTGCCGGGCCTCGACGACGCCGACGACGAGGAGATCGAGACGCTGGACCTGAAAGACCCGAACGACGAGGCGGCCGCCCAGCGAGCGGCGGCGAGCGACCGGAGTTCCGACGAAGGTGACGACAGCGACGGGACAGACGCCGAATCGGAGACGACGGCGGCGGCCAACGGCGACGCAGAGAGTGTCGACGTGGAACTCTCGGGCGAGAACCTCGTCGCGGCGATGGCGAACGAACTCCGGCAGAACGAGGTCACCAAGGAGGACGTCCAGATCCTCCGAAAGGCGTTCGACCTGGCCAGCGAGAACGACGGGAGCGTCACGGCTCGCGTCGACAAACTCCAGAAAGACGTGAGCGACGTGATCGCCTACACGGACGCCTTGGAGGAGTTCCTCGACGAGAACGGCACCGGCGACGAGATGCTCGAACAGTTCCAGTCCGAGGTCGAATCGTTCCGCTCGGAGGTCGAGTCCTTCGAATCCGAACTCGATGAGGTGCAGTCGACGGCCGCACAGAACGACGACCAGATCGACTCCCTCTCGAACGATGTCGAGAGCGTCGAGGAGACGGTCCAGTCGGTCGAATCGACGGTCGGCTCCGTCGAGTCCGAGGTCGGCGACGTGGAGTCGCAGGTGTCCGAGCTAGAGTCTCAGCTCGACGAGGTCCAGAGCGAACTCGAAGCGATCAACGAGCAGATGGGCGACACCGACGTGGAGTCCCAGATCGAGGAGATCGACGAGGAGATCGCGGAACTCAAGGAGTGGCGCGAACAGCTCTCCTCGGTCATCGGCGGCGGCGACTGATCGGCAGCGAGACGGTTGCTGAACAGCCGTCTGGGAGAGAACAGTCACACGGTCGAGAACCGGACCCGTTTTATCGCCGGATCGTCTGGCTTGTCGTAATGACGACGATCAGCGTGGCCGTTCCACGCAAAGGTCGGCCCCTCGAAGCCGTTCTCGAACGACTCGCGACGACCGCAGAGTTCACGAGCGTCGCCGACGACGTGATCTCGACGCTGCGCTACGAGAAAGCGATCACCAAGGGCAAGAGTAGCGCCGACGAGCAGGTCTACGACCGCCTCGCCGAGTACAGCGACCTCTCGGACCCGACGGAACCGGAGTTCACCCTGCTGCGCGACGACCGCGAGGGGATGCCTCGCCGGGTCGTCTTCGACAGCCTGACGGTCCCCGTCGACGGCATCGACGTGCGACTCGTCGGCCGGGAGGAACCGTTCCGGTCGCTACGCAAGCACGAGTTCGCGCTGGGCTTCGACAGCGCCGATCTGGTCCTCGAAGAGGTCGTCCAGCTCCGGGACGACCCGCTGACCGAGATCGCGGCGATCAACGACCGGATCGACCCGCTGGACACCGACGTTCGGGTCGTCACCGGCATGGGCGATACGGTGTATCACACGCTGCTCGCCACGCCCGAGGTCGCCGACTCACTGCCCCACGACCTGACACACGACTTTGTCGCCGCCTACGAGGGCGACCTGTGTATCTCGCCGCGGTACGAGCGCCTCGTGGAGGCGGTGCTGGGAACGGAGGCCATCGAGGGTATCGAGTTCACCTATCCGACCAACGGACAGGAGGAGGAAGCCGCTATCGCCGAGGCCGGCCTCGGTGTCTACCTCACCGTCACTGGGTCGACCGCGCGGGACCACGGCCTCGAACTGGGCGAACAGCTATTCCCCAGCGAGACGGTCCTGCTGGAGAACCAGTCGGAGGCCAGCGACGCCGTCCAGCGGGTTCGGGAACTGTTCACCGCGCCCGAAGACACCGCACTCGCGCTGCAGTAACCGAGAGTCTTCGCTCTGCTCAGGCTCTCGCTGCTCACGGGTCGCTACCACTCCCCGTTCGCCGTTCCGAGGACCGCTCGTCACTTCGTTCCTCGCGCTCCTCGCACCCAGTGGCATCGGTGTCAGCACAGACCTTTATCGACTGACGACCTACCCGGAGTCACGACGATGTATCCAAACACGCGATCGGGCCGCGACGGCCCCGGAGGCGAGCGATGAGCGAACCACACGCCGAACACCCCGTCCACACCGCCGGGGACGACCTCGACGAGGCGAGCGTCGCCGTCGTGATGATCCACGGCCGCGGCGCGCGAGCGGACGGATTCCTCCAGTTGGCCGACCAGATCGGCGTCGACGGCGTCGCCTACCTCGCGCCACAGGCCGACCGGGGCTCGTGGTACCCCAACCGCTTCATCGACCCCATGGAGAGCAACGAGCCACACCTCACTGCGGCGCTTGGCGTCGTCGAGTCGACGATCCAGCGGGCAGTCGACGCCGGCATCGACCACGACCACGTCGTCCTGATCGGGTTCTCGCAGGGGGCCTGTCTGGCCAGTGAGTACGTCGCCCGCAATCCAAGAGCGTACGGCGGCCTCGTCGCGTTCAGTGGCGGGCTCATCGGTCCGCTGGGGATGGAGTTCGACCACGAGGGCGACGCCGAGGGGACGCCCGTGTTCTTCGGTTGTAGCGACTCGGACCCGCACATCCCCGAGGAGCGCGTCACGGAGTCGGCCGACGTGTTCGAGCGACTCGGAGCCAGCGTCGAAACCCGTATCTACCCGAACATGGGGCACACGATCATCGACGACGAAGTGGAATACGTGTCCGATCTGCTGGAAAATCTTGCCAGCGACGTGTGATTCTACAGTTCGGGCCGGCGTGCTGAACATGTGACCAACGCCGCTTATCCGTATCCGGTGCCAAGGTGCCGATAGCCAATGCTGGCAGACGACTTCGGTCGCGAGGTGTCGGGAGTCCGCGTCTCGCTGACCGACCGGTGTAACTTCGATTGCGTCTACTGCCACAACGAGGGACTGGGCGATACGCGCGGGCCGATGGAGGCCCAGGACGACGAGATCGCGACCGACCGCGTCGTCGACTTCCTCGACGTGGCCGCGGAGTTCGGCGTCGACTCAGTGAAGTTCACGGGCGGTGAGCCGTTGCTCCGGCAGGACCTCGCCGAGATCGTTCGCCGGACGCCCGACGAGATGGCCGTCTCGCTGACGACCAACGGGACCTACCTCCCGGGGCGAGCGACCGAACTGGTCGACGCGGGCCTCGAACGGGTCAACATCTCACAGGACGCCATGGACCGCGAGGCGTTCGCAGAGCTAACTCAGAGCGGCGCGTACGACAGGGTCATGGAGGGCGTCGAGGCAGCCGTCGACGCCGGTCTCGCACCGGTGAAGATCAACATGGTCGTCTTCGAGCCGACCGCCGGCTACGTCCCGGAGATGGTCGACCACGTCGTCGCCCACGACGGCCTGCGCCTCCAGTTGATCGAGTACATGCCCGAACTGGCCGGCCACCCCGAGTGGGCCATCGACATCAGGCGCGTCCACGACTGGCTGGCCGAGCAGGCCGACCGGATCGAACACCGGGAGATGCACGACCGACGGCGCTACTTCGTGACCGACGAGGCCGGCGACGAGGGGATGGTCGAAATCGTCGACCCCGTCGGCAACGAGACCTTCTGTGCCAACTGCCACCGGGTCCGGCTGACCCACGACGGCTACCTGAAGGGCTGTCTCAATCGCAACGACGACTTGCGGGCGATCGGCGAGACGAAAGCCGAGATGCGCGAGGCGTTCCGCGCCACCGTCGCCAGCCGGGTCCCCTACTACGGCGAGTACATGGTCGAGACCGAGGACGGCTGGGAGATCAACGAGGAGTACGTAGACGAGGAGGGCGACCGGGTGCCCTACAGCTACAGCGACGACTGACCCGCGGAGTCCGCCGCGCCCTCGACGACGTGGCAACGGTCCTCTGGGATCGCGACCCGAACAGTCGCACCCGTCGCGGGGGGTTCCTGTGTCAACACGTTCAGCCGCTGGCTTCCGAAATCGACGGTGGTGCGGTGGGTCGTCTCCTCGCGGATCGAGCGCGACACCGTCCCTTCGACCGTCGGCCAGTCCACCGTCGAACCGTCGGCTGTCGACCCGCCAGCCGCCGCGCCGTCGACGAGACGCAGGTGTTCCGGCCGGATCGCGACCGCCTCGCCCGCCGGCAGTCTCGCTTCCAGCGACGCCGGCAGTCGCTCCCGCGACAGGCAGTTCGCGCCGGTGAAGCGGGCGACGAAGGGGGATCGGGGTCGCTCGAACACGTCGGTCGCCGACCCGACCTGCCGGACCTGCCCGTCGGCGAGGACGGCGACGCGGTCACCCAGCGCGCGGGCGGTCGTCCGGTCGTGGGTGACGTAGATGGCGGTCTCGTCGGCCAGCGTGTCCGCGAGCACGCCCCGGAGTTCGGCCCGGGTCGGCGCGTCGAGGGCGGCCAGTGGCTCGTCCAACAGGAAAGCGGCGGGGTCGACAACGAGCGAGCGCGCAAGTGCGACCCGCTGTTTCTCGCCCCCAGAGAGGGTGTCGGGCGAGCGGTCGGCCAGATCAGCGATCCCTAAATCGTCGAGGACGGCCGCCGGATCGCACGTCGACTCGTGATAGCGGGTGCCGAAGGCGACGTTCTCCCGCACTGTCCGGTGGGGAAAGAGCGCGTACTCTTGGAAGACGAAGCCCAGTCCGCGGTCCTCGGGCGGCCGGTCGGTCACGTCGTGGTCGCCGACCACGACGCGGCCGTCGCCCTCCCGGACGCCGGCGAGTGCTTCCAGCAGTAGGCTCTTACCGCTGCCGCTGGGACCGAGGACGACGAGCGTCTCGCCGTCGGCGACGGTCAGGTCGGCCCGGACAGTGAAAGGATCGCCGCCGGCCGCGACGCGCAGGGAGAGGTCGCAGTCGATCACACCAGTCGTCCTCCCTCGCGCGTCGCAGTCCGGAGCAGCAGGAAGATGGCGACGCTGACCCCGAGCAGGATGAACGAAACTGCGCCGCTCTCGGCCAGCGACCCGGAGAGGTACGACTGGTAGATGAACACCGGCGCGTGGGCCGAGCGGACGACCTCGCCCGCGGGCGGGTAGAAGAAGCGGACCGTGTAGGCGACGATGGCGACGGCACCGAACTCGGAGACGGCGCGGGCCCACGTCAGGATACCGCCGGTGAGGATGCCCCGGCCGGCCAGCGGGAGCGAGACGCGGGCAAAGGCCCCCAGCGGACCGGCCCCGTGGACGCGGGCGGCGTGGACGACGGCCGGATCGAGCGACTCGAAGGCCTCGCGCGCCCCGTTGACGGCGAAGGGTGCCGAGACGAACGTCAGGGCCAGCACCGCACCGACGACGGTCCCCAGGATCGAAAGCTGTGGGAAGGCCCCGCCCTCCCCGAAGCCAAAGAGGACGACGATGCCGGCGACGGAGTGGGGCACGACCAGCGGGAGGTCGACGAGGCTCTGGACGACCGTCGACCCGGGGAACCCCCGGGCGAGCAGGTACGCCAGCGGGACCCCTGTGACGAGCGCGAACAGCGTCGCCAGCAGCGGGGCGTAGATCGAGAGGTACAGCATCCGGTGGACCGCGGGATCGGTCAGTTTCGCCGCGACGAGGTCGGGATCCTGTCTGGCCGCGAACAGCGCCAGTGGGACCGCGAGCGCGACGAGCAGGACCGACCCGAGCGTCGCCGCCGCGACCCCCGCAGGCCCGCCGTCAGCGGCAAACGCGAGGGCGGCGGCGCTCCCGACGAGAAAGACGGCGTACGCCGTCGGTCGCCCGGCGGCGACGGCGACCGAGAGGGCGATGGCCTGCACCGTCACTACCGCGAGCACCGCGGCCACGCGGTCGCGAGTCGGTGCCATCTCAGAGTTCGAGCGGGCCGATAGCGCCCGCGCTCTCGGTGTGTTCGGACAGTCGGTCGGGGACGGTACTGGCCTGCTCGCTCGGGACGGTCAGGGGCGCGATCGGATCGAAGCCGTGCGCCGAGAGGAGTCGCTGCCCCGCGTCGCTGGCGAGGTGTTCGATCCAGCGAGCACCCGCCGCCGGTGCGTCGGCGACCGACGGCACCGTGATCCCGTAGGCGATGGGCGCGCCGGTGAACGTGCCCGCCGCCGTCTCGACGGTCGCGGTCGCGTAGTGGGCGGCGTACCGCGGGGTCGCCTTCGAGAGGTCGACCGACGGCTGGAGCGCCACCCACGGGAGGTCGGTCGTCTCGCACAGCGAGCGGTAGTAGATGGCGTAGTCTACGTCGCCAGACCGCAGGGCAACGCGGAGGTGTGACTCGGTGTCGGCCGGCGTCACCGAGTTGGCCCGCAGGCGTCGGTAGGTCGACTCGTCGTAGAGCCGTCGCCCTTCGAAGGGGGTCGCGCCGAGTTGCTGGACCATGATCGCGCGATACCCTCCAGGGTCGACCGCCGGGTCCGAGTGGGCGACGGTCACGTCCTCGCGGGCCAACACCTCCCACCAGTTGTCGGTCCCGATCTCGTCGGCACCGGGCGCATCGGGTCGGTACTGGATCGCCATGGCGTTGGTCGCGAAGGCGGCGTACCAGTCGGCGAAGTCGGGGAGCAGGCGGTCCCGCAGGAGCCGGTAGTCCGAGACTGCCAGCACGTCGGCGTGGCGACCCTGCTCGGTGATCTTCTTCGTCGAGCCGACAGAGCCGCGGGCCTCCCTGACGACAGCGGTGTCGCCGTCGGCCTCCAGGTCGTCTTCGGCCGCCCGGAACGGCGGCGAGAGGCTCCCAGCGTGGAACACCGTCGCCGACGCTCCCTCGGTGTCGACACCGGTCGCGCCCAGCCCAGTACACCCGGCAAGTGCAGCGACGCCCCCCGCCCCGACGGCCCGGAGGACCGCGCGTCGGGGCGACCGATGTTTCGACATAGATACATCGGAGTTCCGCCCCGCGGGACATAACCGTTTTGCCGAACCCGCGGGCAGGAGTAGTATGGACTCGGGCGTCGACGCACAGCTACGGGCCGACGGCGTGAGCTTCACAGCCGCCGACGCCGCCCTACTCTCCGCCATCGCCGAGCACGGGTCGGTCAGCGGCGCTGCGGCGGCGCTCGGACGCTCGCGTGCCCGGGCGCTCGACAGGGTCGACACGCTTGAATCGGCCTTCGGACCGCTGGTCGAGCGCCAGCGCGGCGGCGCGAGCGGCGGGGGGAGCGAGCTGACCGAGACGGCCCGGGAGCTCCTGGCCCGCTTCGAGCGACTCCGGGCCGCCCTCGACGGCGCGGCGGGCGTCGCGGAGTCCGTCCTCGCGGGCACCGTCGTCGAACGGGACGGCGAACTCGGTGTCGTCGAGACCGAGGCCGGGCAGGTCCGCGCGCTGCTGGTCGCCGACGACCCGGTCGCGGTCGGCCAGCGCGTGCAGGTGTCGATCCGCTCGGACGCCGTGACGCTGCACGACCCGTCGGCACCGCCCGCCGCCGACGCGACGAGCGCGCGCAATCACTTCGAGGGGGTCGTCGCCGCCGTCGACCGGGGGGACGCTATCGCCACCGTCACCGTCTCGGTCCCGCCGGAGTGTCCGATTACCGCCGTCCTCACTCACGAGAGCCTCGACCGACTGGGACTGGGCGAGGGCGTTCCTGTCGTGCTGACGTTCAAGGCGACCGCGACGCGGGCGACGCCGGTACCGGGCGACGACGGCTCGACGTGACGGCGAAGTCGTGGCTTTTTGCCCTGGGACCGCTACCCACCGGATATGACAGACGATCCCAGGGGCGTCGGGTTCAGGGAGCGGACGCGACTCGCTGCGGCCCGCGAGCGACTGCTCGAATCGGTCGCGCCGGTCGACCGGACCGAGACGGTGCCCGTCGGCGAGGCCGACGAGCGCGCGCTGGCGACGGCCGTCACCGCGCCGCGGCCAGCCCCCCACTACGCCCGGGCGGCGATGGACGGCTTCGCGGTGCGTGCCGAGGACACGTTCGACGCCAGCGACCGCTCGCCGGTCAGGCTACAGCGGGCCGACACCGTCGGGCCGCGACAGGCGAGTCGCGTCCACACCGGCAGTGAACTGCCCGACGGCGCGGACGCGGTCGTGATGACCGAACGGGTCAGCGCCGGCGACGAGGCCGTCGAGGTCTTCGACGCCGTCGCGACCGGCGAGAACGTCGCCCCCGTCGGCGAGGACGTGAGCGAGGGCCAGCACCTGTTCGATCCCGGCCACCAGTTACGCCCCTCCGATCTAGCGCTGTTGAAGGCCGTCGGCGTCGACACCGTCGAAGTCGTCGAGCGCCCGCGCGTGGCCGTGATCCCCACCGGCGAGGAACTGGTCCAGTCCGATCCGGCCCCCGGCGAGGTCGTCGAGACGAACGGCCAGACCGTTGCCCAGTACGTCCGGCGGTGGGGCGGAGAGCCGACCTACCGGGACGTGGTGACCGACGACGAGGCCGCGTTACGGGAGGCCATCGAGCGCGATCTCGACCACGACATCGTGGTGACGACCGGCGGGTCGTCGGTCGGCGAGCGGGATCTCCTGCCCTCGGTCATCGACGATCTGGGCGAAGTGCTCGTCCACGGCGTCGCGCTCAAGCCGGGCCACCCGGTCGCCATCGGCGTCGTCGAGGACACGCCCGTGCTCGCGCTGCCGGGTTACCCGGTCGCGACCATCGTCAACGCCGTCCAGTTGCTCCGGCCCGCGCTGAAGTGCCTCGCCGGTCTGCCGACAGGGGCGGTCCCGACGACCGAGGCGCGACTGGAACGGAAGGTCGCCAGCGAGATCGGCACCAGATCGTTCGTCAGGGTGCGACTCGACGGGGAGGGTGATGGGGACGAGTCCGACGGCGACGCGACCGCCACACCTACGCGAGCCAGCGGCGCTGGCGTCCTCTCCAGCGTCGCATTGGCCGACGGGTGGGTCGTCGTGCCGGAGGAAACGGAGGGGTACGAGGCCGGCCGGACCGTCACGGTCCAGCACTGGGAGTGGTCCCAGTGAGCGACCGCAAGGAGTTCCGCGATCTGGCCTCGCCCGAGCGTGCCCACGAGGTCGTCTCGGGGCTGGACATCGACCCCGGAACGGAGACAGTCCCGCTCGATTCGGCCCGGGGGCGCGTCCTCGCCGAGCGGATCGACGCGACCATCGACGTGCCGGGGTTCGACCGGGCGGCGATGGACGGCTACGCGGTCCGCGCGCGGGACACCTTCGACGCTGGCGAGGCCGACCCCGTGACGCTGTCGCTCGCCGGCGCGGTCCACGCCGGCGAGGCCCCGGACGTGTCGGTCGATCCCGGCACGGCCGTCGAAATCTCGACCGGCGCAGTGATGCCCGACGGAGCCGACGCCGTGGTGATCGTCGAGCGCACGACCGAAACCGACGACGGCGTCGCGATCCGCTCGTCGGTCACGCCCGGAGAGAACGTGATGCTCGCCGGCGCGGACATCGCTGCCGGCACCCGCGCGTTCGGCCCGGGGACGCGGCTCACGCCCAGAGAGATCGGGCTGCTGTCGGCGCTTGGCGTCGACGAGGTCCCGGTTCGGACGAAGCCGACCGTCGGCATCCTCTCGACGGGCGACGAACTCGTTCGACCCGGTGAGGACCTCGACAGCGGGGCCGGACAGATCTACGACGTGAACAGCTACACCACGGCCGCGGCCGTCGCGGAGGCCGGCGGTGACCCCGAACTGTACCCGCACGTCGGCGACGACTACGAGGAGATGGAGCGACTCCTGCGCGAGGCCGCCGCGGAGTGTGACCTCGTGCTCTCCTCGGGATCGACGAGCGCGAGCGCCGTCGACGTGATCTACCGCGTCGTCGAGGAGCAGGGCGAACTCCTCCTGCACGGCACGGCGATCAAGCCCGGCAAGCCGATGCTCGTGGGCGAACTCGGCGACGCCGCCTACGTCGGCCTGCCGGGCTACCCGGTGTCGGCGCTGACGATCTTCCGGGTGTTCGTCGCCCCGAAACTGCGCGACGCGGCGGGGTTGCCCGAACCCGCCACCGCGACCGCCTCCGGCCGGATGGCCGTCCGCGAGCGCTACGAGGAGGGCCGCCGCCGGCTCATGCCCGCGGGGCTTGTCGAGGACGGCGACGGCGACCTGCTCGTCTACCCGGTCGACAAGGGCAGCGGCGCGACGACCAGCCTCGTCGACGCCGACGGCACGGTGACGGTGCCGGCCGACACGGCCTTTCTCGACGCCGGCGAGACCGTGACGGTCGACCTGTTCTCGCCCGACGTTCGGCCGCCGTCGCTGCTCTGTGTCGGCGAGTCCGATCCGCTGTTCTCGACCGTCCTCGACCGCCTCGACCGACCGCGTCACCTCCCGGTCGGCAGCCGCGAGGGACTGCGACGGCTTCGGGAGGGCGTCCCCGACGTGGTCGTCGTCGCAGGCCCGGAGGGGTCGATCGACCCGTCAGACACCGTCGATCTGGGCGAGTGGACCCGGGAGTGGGGGCTGGTCGTCGAAGACGGCGATCCTTCCGGCATCGACCTCGCATCGCTGATCGACGAGGACCTGTCGTTCGTCAATCTCGATTCGGGGACCGGCCTCCGTTCGAGCCTCGATGCCACCCTCGATGCGCTGGCCGCCGACCGCGGGGTCGACCGACACGACCTGACCGACGCGATACGGGGGTACGAACTGACTGCCAGCGGGTACGAACGACCGGCCAGAGCCGTCGCGGCCGGCGACGCCGACGCCGGACTCGGACTGCGAGCGACGGCCGAGACCCTCGATCTTGGGTTCGTCGCGCTTGGGACCCAGTCGGTCCGTCTGCTGGGGAATCCCGACCGCGTCGAGAAAGACGGTGTGACAGCACTTCGGGACGCGCTCGACGCCGTCGATGCCTCGTCGTTCCCGGGCTTCGAGCGGTAAGCCCGGCCAAGGGCCACGGTCGCCGCCGGCCCCCGAAATAAGCGCTCGGTAACTACTGTCACGGACATCGTAGCTCAGCTATGCAGCGCTATTTCACCCGCCGGCAGCTACTCGGCACCGTCGGACTCGGAACCGTCGCGCTCGCAGGCTGTGGTGGCGACGGCAACGGCGACGGCGGCGGTGCGGGCGGTGCCGTCACCGGCGAGGACTACCCGACGATCGACGAATGGCTCACCGAGACCGAGATCGGTGGCGCGACTGACAACTACGATGGCAACTTCGAGGTGCTTCGAGAGCAGGACACGGTGACCGTCGACGTGGGCGCGGACGGCAACGGCGGCAGTTTCGCCTACGGACCGGCCGCCGTCGTCGTCTCGACGGGCACGGAGATCAGGTGGAACTGGACGGGGGAAGGTAACCCGCACAACGTCGAAGCACTGCCCGACGAACAGATCGGCGAGTCCGACTACGAGTTCAGTTCCGGCGAGTCGGTCGGTGGCTCGGGCGTCCAGTACACCCGGACGCTCGAAGATCCTGGAATTGTCCTCTATCATTGCGAGCCACACCTCTCGCTGGGGATGAAAGGCGGCATCGCCGTCGAGTAGATCGAAAAGCTGCGGTCGCCAGAGCGTCGTCCGCCGTCAGTCGTCGTCGGCCGGCCGCTTCGTTTCGATCGGCTGCCCGTCGCGTAGCCAGGCCTGATTCACGCGTTCGAGTTGGTGTTGCGTGAGCGACCCCTCCTCGTAGCGGTCGTAGGCGGTCCGGAGGTCGCTCTCGGAGACGGTGCCGGCCGCAGTGATCCGCTCGAACACGTCGGTCACGACTTCCAGCGACGCGTCGCCTTCGACCGGGAAGCGTTCCGTTCCGGCGAGGACTTCGCCCTCGAACCGGAGCGGTTGGCCGTCCTGTGCGTCGGCGGGGACCGTCGTCTCGTAGCGTAGCGTCGGCGTGCCGTCGTCCCACGCGACGTAGACACTGCCGCCGTTGACGGTCATGTCGACCGGTTCGGGGGAGCTGTCGACGACGGTCACCCCGCTGACCACCTGGTCACGCAGGACGACGCGGCCGTCGATGCCGTCGAGCCGAACGGTGACGGTCACGTCCTCACCGGGCGCTGCGACGGCGCGGTCGATCTCTCTGGTCGCCACCGGCGTGCCGGCCGAAAGCGGTTCCGACCCGTCCGTCGTCCCCTCGTCGGGCGTGTCGTCGTCATCGTCGTCCGTGGCCAGCCCCACGCCGTCGGGATTGACGTAGCGCGTCCAGACGACGAGCAGGCTCGGGAGCACGAGCACGCTCGCGAGGAACGCGTAGACGATGGTCAGCCCGGTGATCGTCCCGAACTGCTGGAGGGGCGGGAGGATGGCGAACACGAGGACGCCGAAGCCACCCACGGTGGTCGCCGCGCTGCCCAGCAGCGCACCGCCGGTACCCGTGACGGCCTGATCCATCGCCGTCCAGACCTCGCCACTCCGTTCGAGTTCCTGATTGTACCGCTCGGAGAGGTGGATGCTGTAGGCGACCCCGAGCCCGACAGTCAGGCTCGTGATCATCCCCGTCAGGACGTTGAACGGGATGTCCAGCAGGTACATCGTCCCCAGAATCCACATCACGCTGAAGGCGACGGGCAGCAGGGTGACGATGCCCAGTGTCGCGCTGCCCTCGGTAATCCGGTAGGTGATCATCAGGAAGATGAAGGTCGCCACGAGCGTGATGATCAGGCTCTGGATGACGGTGTTGAGCAGTTCGTCCTGTATGATTTTGTTCAGGATCGCGCTGCCGGTCGCCGTCGCTTCGAGCCCAGAGCCGTCGAGGCCTTCCGCGACGCTGCTCATCTGGTTCGTAATCGCGTCACTACTGGCACCGCCCTCGATGGCGACGACCATCCGTGTGGCCTCGTAGTTGCCGTTGTTCCGGTAGAGGACGCCCTCTGCCTCCTCTGGTGCGGTCTCGTAGAGCGAATCGTACAGCGCCTCGATGTTCCGATCGGGCACGCCGTCGTCGTTCGTGTCCGCGGCCTCGAACTCCGCGGCGAACGCCTCGTCGCTTGCGGCGACCGACTGCATCACCGTCAGCGGACTCGTGATGTCGGCCTGCCCGTTCGAGAGGGTCTGGGTCACTCCCTTGTTCGTGGCCGACGACTGGGCCTCGGAGAGCCGTTGGAGAGTCTCAGCGCTCGTTATTTCGCCCTCTATCAGGATCTGGGCCTGCGAGTTCTCGCGGACGAAGTTGTCGTTGACGTACTCGAGGTTCTGCTTGGCGGTATACTCGCCCGGCGCGAACGGTTCGGGGAGTTCGTTCATCCAGTCGGGCGGGTCCTCCGCGAGGAAGTCCGACTGGCTGAAGGAGGTGTCGACCTGTGTCGCCCCGTAGGCCCCGCCGGCGCTGATCAACAGCGCCCCGATGATGACGAGGTAGGGTGCCTTCTTCGCGCCGGTAGAGCCGACCGACAGCACCGACGAGAACGCGCCGCCGCCGGTCCCGAAGGCGCGCTTGGTCCGGTCGATGCCACGCGCCTCGAGCAGTTCGTCGATCTCGACTTTCAGTGCCGGGATCAGGACGCCGAAGATCAGCAGGGCGGCGACGATCCCGACCGAACTGACCACACCGAAGTCCTGGATCGGCGGGACCGGGCTCGTCAGGTTCGAGAGGAACCCGATCACCGTCGTCGCCGTGACGTACAACAGCGCGATCCCGACGCCGGTAAGCGCCGTCCGCATCGAGCCACGGGGGGCGAGCGCGTCATCGTCGCCCCCACCGTGTGCGCCGTTGCGCTCCTCGCGGTGGCGCATGAAGATGTGGATCGCGTAGTCGATGCTCAGCCCGATCAACAGCACGGGCACGGCGATGAAGATCTGGTTGAACGAGATGTCGGTCCAGCCCATGAACCCGAAGGTCCACGCCAGCACTGCACCGATCCCGGCGAGTCCGAGCAGGATGTCCAGCAGGTCCCGATAGGCGACCGCCAGTGCCACCAGCACGAACAAGATCGCCAGCGGGCCGACGATCAGGAGGCTGTCGGTCATCGAGCTGTTGATCTCGTCGGCGATGATACCGGCACCGAAGACGAGATACGAACCGCCGTCGGCACCCTCGGCGATCGACTGAATCGCGAGCTGTGCGTCGGTCACCGAGTCCGAGGCCGTTCCCTGCGCGGCCGATGCGCCGTCGCTCTCTTGCGTGATCACGAGCATCGTCGCCGATGCGCTCGTCGAGTCGGGATCGAAGCTCGTCGGCATGAACGCGAACACGCCCGGCCCGTTGCCGCCGTTCCCGCCGTTGGCGAACACCGTCGTGACGAGCGAGTCGATCTGCGAGGCGTTCATCGAGCGGAGCTGTTGGCGCTGTTCGGCAAGCGTCGCGTTACTGGCGTTCCGTAGCTGGGCGCGTTCGGTCTCCAGTTCGTCGGCCAGCGTCTGGAGCTCTCCGGCCTGTTCCTGCAGCGCTGCGGACCGCTGCTCTAAGTCGCGGTAGTCGTCCGCGAGGACGCCCCGCGTGCCGAGCCGGTAGGCGCTCTCGATGGCCGATTCCGACGTGGCGTTACGGAGCTGCTGGGCCGCCCTTCGGAACGTGGCCGCGTCGGTCTCGTTGAGTTCGACCGTCGTGTTCGCGCGAACGTCGGCGAAGGCGGCGTCGATGCTCGCGTTCCGGTTCTGTTGGAGATACTGAAGCTGCTGGCGCAACACCGAACCCGTCGCGGCGAGCGTCTCGTTGCGTGCGGTGATGGCCTGTCGCTCCTCCGCGACGCTCTGATTCAGTGTCTGCAGTTCGGCCGCGACCGTCTGTACATCCTGACCTTCTTCCTGCTGTATCGCGGCGGTACCGAGCACGTTCGCGATACTGGTCATCGACTGGTCGTCGGCCAGCGTTCCGTTGACCGTCTCGTTGTCGCGTAACTGCTGTTGGTAGTCGAGCAACCCGACCAGCGACCCCTTGTCCAGTACGTCGTCGTCGCGGACGATCACCTGCACGGTCGTCGTGTTGTCAGCGCCGGTCGAGAAGTTCGATTCGATGAAGTCCAGTTTCTCTGCCTCCGGCGAGTCAGTCTGGAACTGATCCAGCGAGGACGACTGGTCGACCATCGGCGCACCGCTGCCGACGACGACGGTCAACAGGAGCATCGCAACGATGACGATCCGACTCCTGTCGAGGAGGCCGTCGACGGCTCGCTCGACGGCCTTCATCGTATCGCCCCGCTGCTGGTTCTCGGTCGTATCTCGTGCATAGCTGTCTGCCTGTCCCTTTTGACACAGTGCTGATAAGGGTTGCGAAACTACCGAACGTTCGTTCAGTACCGGCCACAGTTCCGGCCCAACCCCACATATGCAGGGCTATCACGAATGCCGTGGGCCGATCACACGTCCGCCCGTTCGAACCACCACAGACCGAACACGAACAGAACGGCCGTCCCGGCCGCGAGCAGCCCGACGCCCGTCGGATCGTATCGCCCGTCGATGAGCACCGCAGCGGGGTCGAAGTAGTGCACCGGCGAGAGAGCACTGACCCAGCTGTACTCCGTTCCCACGAGGATCGACTCGAACAACCACGCGCCGAAGACGACGCCGAGGCCGACACGACCCGCAGTGCGTCCCCGCCGAACGACGACACCCAGCAGGGACCCCACCGCGCCCCAGAACAGCAAGTAGACCACTGCGACTCCGTGGAGTGCTGCCAGATCCACGATCGAGAGCGGATCGCCGACGAGATGCGAACCCACGAACAGCGCGAGCGGTACCGTGGCATTGACGACGACGACCGGCACCAACAGCGCGAGGTACTTGCCCAGCAGGACACTCCGCCGGGCGACCGGGGCCGAGAGAACCATGTCCATTCGCCCCCGTCTGATGTCCTCGGCGACGCTCCCCGCCGCCGTGTAGGCGACGTAGCTTGCAAGCCCGACCGTCCAGCCGAACGTGTAGAACTCGCTGGCGAGCAGCCCTTCCAGCGACGCCAGACTCTCGAAACCGAACAGCGCCGCCAACGCTGGTGGGAAGGATTCGATCATCGCCGTCAGGTCCATCTCGGTCACGATCTGTGGCCCGATCCAGAGGTAGAGCCCACCGAACAGGGACAGCAGGACTGCGATGAGCACGCTCATCCGAACGCGCCCGGCGGCCTCGAACCGGAGTACGTCGAGCGTCGTTCCGACTCGACTGTCGCTGACGCTTGGCGTCTCCTCAGCGACTCGTTCGGTCATCAGATGTCCCTCCGTTCGAACCACTGCCTGCTCGCCAGCAGCAGAACCGCCGTTCCGGCCAACAGAATCCCAGCGCCCCACAGGTCGTACTCGCTCGCGGTGAGGATCGCCACCGGATCGTAGTACTGCATCGGTGCGACCGACGCCAGCCACTCGGCGTCGGTCCCGATGGTGACCGCTTCGATCAGAAAGGTTCCGACGAGGATACCGACCGCAGCCCCCTCGGCTACGACCCGCCGCGGTGCGGCGACGGAGGCGAACACACCCAGCGCGCCACAGCAGAGCAGATACGGGATCGACAGCGCGTGGACGGCGAGGAGGTCGGTCACTGCGATCGGATCGTCGATCAGTCGCGTGCCGGCGAAGACGACCGCGAACACGACGGCATTGACGACGAGCATCGGCGTCCACAGCGCGAGGAACTTCTCGAGGACGACCTGTCCCCGGGAAACTGGGGCCGACAGCACCATGTCCATCCGTCCCGCCTCGATGTCGTCTGCGATATCGCCGGCCCCCTGATACGCGACGTAGATACCCAACCCCAGCAGCCAGACGAACTCGTACAACTCCAGTGCGATGAACCCCTCGATGGTGCCGATAACCGACAGGCTGAACGCCGCCACCATCTGTGGCGGTAACTGCGCCGTCAACGCTTCGAGGTCGACCTCCGCGAGAATGCCCGGTGCGATGGCGATCATCATCCCGGCAAAGACCGAGATACCGATGGCCAGCGCAACTGCGCCGGGCAACTGCTGACGCGCCTCGAACCGCGCTGTCTCAAACATCGGCCGACTCCCCGCCGCGCTCGCCCGCCCGTTCGTCTTCGTCCGGTTGTTTACCCGCTCCCTCGCCTGCCTGCTCACCTTCCACCTGCTCGACGGCTGCCTGCGGATCGTCGTCGTAGAAACGCATGAACACGTCTTCGAGCGGAGCTTCCTCGATCGAGAGGTCCCTGAGGTCGTACTCCAGCAGGTGTCGGAGCAAGGAGTCGTACGCACCCGTGTAGGTAAACGACATCATCGTCTCGTCGCTCCCGTCACCGCCACTGACACTCACGTCGTGGGCCCCGTCCAGTGAAACGTCCGCCTGCGAGACGGTATCGCCGACACTGGCCCGAACGATCTTGCCAGTCCGATCCAGCAGCGAGTCGATCGCTTCGAGTTCGACGAGGTGGCCGTCCCGGATGATGCCGACGCGGTCACAGACCTTCCTGACCTCGCTGAGGACGTGCGACGAGAAGAAGAACGTCTTTCCCCGGTCGCGCTCGGCCTCCATGAATCCCAGTAGCTCCTCCTGCTTCAGCGGGTCGAGCCCTGAGGTCGGTTCGTCCATGAACACCAGTTCGGGGTCGTGCATGAACGCGACGATGATCGCGAGCATCTGCTTGTTCCCACGCGAATACTGCCCGACCTTCCGATCCAGCGGCGGATCGAACAGCTTCAACAGTTCCTCGCTCCGGCTATCCCCTCGCAGCGATCCGTGATAATCGAGGAGTCGACGCCCGGTGATCGACTCGTCCAGTCCGGGGTCACTGGGGAGGTAGCCGATATCGCGGCGGGCAGACCGGAGCGCCTCGGCGTCGCCGATGTCCGCTCCCAAGACAGACGCCTCGCCAGCGGTCGCCGACTGAAACCCCATCAGCGTCCTGATCGCGGTCGTCTTTCCGGCTCCGTTCGGCCCGAGGAACCCGAACACTTCGCCCTCACGTACCTCGAACGTGAGGTCTTCGACGCCACGAATATCACCGTAGTACTTCGTCAGGCCGTCGAGCCGGATAGCAGTCATGGTGGATCCACTGTCGAACAACAGTTCGGGGGCGCAAAACTGTTGGCCTCGTCTCGGTGGCCTTGCTTCGATCCCTCGTTCTGTACTGCCAGTCAGCGACACCACGGAGCGGCGACGCGCTTAAGTTTACCGAACGTTCAGTCAGGGTATGACAGTTCGATTCGTCCAGTACGGAAACCGGCTCTACGGTGGGAGATACGACCGACAATCGCCACGTACGAGTGTGCCCCGGAGATAATGTCGGGGCCAACGTCCCGGGAAGACTGGAGTGACGCACAGGAAGAGATCATGAGAGCTACGTATCATGCACTTCTCGATCACGGCTACGCAGGCCTGTCTATCTCGCGGATCGCCGACGAACTCGACAAGTCGAAAGCTTCGATATATTACCACTACGACTCGAAAGACGACCTCTTGCTCACCTTTCTCCGGTACGCCATCGATCACTTTCAGGCCTCGGTAGGGACCGAAACCGGCGACGGTCCGTATCAGGACCTGCAACACGTCATCGAAAAACTGCTGCCACTCAGACTCGAACAGGACGAGGCACAGATCCACGCCGTCGTCTTCGGACTGCGCGGACAGGCCGTCTCCGACGAGACGTTCCGTGAACAGTTCACCAAGATCGACGACCGACTGTCCGAGACGATCCGCACGCACATCCACCGTGGAATCGACGACGGCACGTTCCGCGACGTGGATGTCGACCGTGTGACCGAACACGTTCTCGCGACCATCAACGGGGCGATGTACGGTCGTGTCACGACGGACCGGTCGGCCGCCGCCCCGGCCGTCAGAATCTCGCTGCTGTCGTATCTGGACGCCGAACTCCGTCGCGAGTAGTGCTTCTCGTTCTCCGCTATTTGTCGGATTTCGACCGACCACGCCGTCGGCAGATCGGCAGCGTATTGATATAGCGCTATGCAGTTTACCTGGCTCGCAGAAGTCACTGACTCACTGCGGAAAAGTGATAACAAAACAATAGAATTTCAACACAAGTCGTAGATCTGGGCCTCGTACACGGTCCTGACACGGTCGCCCCACTCGTGGGTGTACGTGTCGATCACGTCTTGCGCTACGTCCCCCCGCAGGTACTTGACGATCCCACGATCCCCCGTTCTGTCCCGGAGATGCGTGGTGAAGAAGTGCCTGAAGTAGTGTGGTGTGACGTTCGCCGCTGCACCACCGCCGTCCTGATACCAGCCCCGCTCTCTGGCGTGCTGTTCGACGATGTGGTGGACCATATCCGGCGTCAGCCGTGCCCCCCAGTCACCGCTCGTCGAGGTGAACAGCGGTTCACTCGCGGCACGCGGGTCCGGTCGGATGGCCAGCCACCGCTCTAGCACTGCTTGGAGCTCGTCGTCGACGGGAATCGTGGTATCGCGCTTGCGTTTGTTCGCTGCGGTCCGCTCCTCGCCGTTGACGACGGTGCCACATGCCGGTTCGGCCGAGACGAACAGCGACCCCGGACGCCCGTCGATCTGGACGCGGGTCTCGTCCGCGTGCCCGAGGTCGCTGTTCGCCAGGTGCAGGTCACGCAGATCGAGATTACACAGCTCACCCGCCCGCATACCGGTCTTGAGCAGCGTCACGACCACCGCACGCTCCAGTGGATGGGCGATCTCGGCGACGAACGACCTCATCTCCGCCACTGATATTTCGCGGCGCTGCGGGTCGGTGTCGATCGTCTCGTCCATTTCCTCCATGACCAGCGCCATGGGGTTCGAATCGAACGTGCCGACCTGATTCATGTATGCGTAGAACCGGTGGAGATACGAGGCGTACGTCGCGACCGTCGAGTCGCGCTGCTGGCCCCGCAGGCTGTGGACGTAGGCCATACAATCCCGGTGGGTCGCTTGGTCGAGCGAGACTGGGCGTGCGCCGTCGTCGAGGAACGATTCGAAGTCCCGCAGGACGCGTTCGTAGTACTCGCGGGTCCGCTCGGTCTTGCCGTGATAGGTGATATCGTCGAGAAAGTACCCTACCGGATCCTCGCTGGCCTCGGCGTCCTCTGTTCGAGAACTCATTTCCGAACGTACCCCCCGTCGCGACCGCTGTACCTGATCTGGTCACGGGCCTGTAGTTCCTGCAGCGTCTCGTCCAGTTGCGCTTCGACATCGTCGGTAACTGCTGCGACGAGTTCGTCCCAGTCGTAGGAATCGCCGTCGGCGAGGATCGAGAGGACCCTGTCTTCCAGGCGTCGACCCTTGGGGTCAGCGTCCGAATATTGGTCTGCACCGCCTTTCTCTGTTTTGCCATCCTCAACGGCCACCTCGGACCCTGTAAACCCCTTCCGTCCCGCCTGCACCATCGATCTGACAAACTCACTCAGACTCATGTCGAGTTCGTCGGCGTGTGACTGCCACTCGTCTTTCTGATAGGTCGGAACGTACGTCTGGACGCGCGCCCGCGAGGTGTCAACTTCACCCTCACTTGCCATGTTCATCCGTTTGGGCCCCACCCACATCAAATTAACTCATACACACGGATAAAAGCCTTTATTTGGGCTAATGAGTCCAAATATTCCACAGAGTCGCATATTATATCTGTGCATCTGACTCAAAAATGGGTGATAGGGTTAGCCACACGGATAATATCTGTTGTACTGGTAGCGACGAAATTTTGGAGGTGAGTCTATCTGGTCCACGGGTTTCGGGAGACTACCCGAACAACAACATATCGGGATGAGCATACATTTGGTCGGTAGCGGTCCGGTCCGCGACGGTCAGGACTGCCGCCCAATCGTTCGACGTGGTTCCGAGGAGTGTCCAGCGCAACTCACTTGTCGTGGTGAGGAAGGACCATCCATTCTCGAACATCGTCTACGATGGGGCGACATCGCGGTGGGGACCGGTCGGGACCCAGCGTTCCGTACTGGAGGTCGCGACACACGGCCTCCAGAAGATCGTCGTCGCGATACAGTCGGATTCGACAGCCCTCCAGCAGGCAGGCCTGTCTGGACGTGGTTCAGTGACTGTATGTCGTGGCCCGGTCCACGTCCATCAGTTACATCGACAGCGCTCGTTTCGTAGCGACGACACGAGAACCTCCGACGGCTCGCTTCGCCACGCTGGCATCGTCGTTCTCACTACACCACACAGTGTCGGCGCTTCGATGGGGACACCTGCACTGGTCTCACGACGGAGCACGACTGCGGTGTACCCCAAGGTCGGTCGGCGGCGGACGGGCCAGCCGATGAACCGGAGGTTGAGACAGCACAGTGGCGGCTGTGAGCTTCTCCTGTTCGCGACGGCAGCGAGAGTCGTCGATGCTCCGGGATCGGCAGCCAATCCTGTGGCGCACCTCGCACTCGCACTCTTCGACTCGAATGGGCCCGTCGTTTTCGGACCTCGTGGCCGGTAACACCAGTCACGTGAGGGTGTGCCAGTGGCCGTTGCAAGCGTGTGAGTAACGTCGTGTGCGCTTCGTTTACCACAACAGGACTGGGGCGTGTGAGCGCCACCCCTTCACTGAGGGGGCTGTTGCACTATCTTGACGAGTCACTGGCTCCGTGATTCCGACCCGTCTGCTCGCAGTCGTAGGGATCGCGATCGGTTCGGTGGTTGCAGTTCTCGTCACTCTGGTGCTGTGGACGACAGCGCCGTTCCGTGCTCCCTCGTGGCTGACCGCCCCACTGAAAGATCGACCGGGATTTTCGACCGGACTGTCAGTGATCGCCGAGCGAGCAGTGGAGCACGGGAGAGCCAGTCCCGGGCTGACCGCGCTCACATCGGTCTCGTACTTCTGGAGAGTCGGCGACCATCACCGGGACAGTCGCAAATTGATCGGCACCTCGTGTGGGCGTGCCGATTCCGTGAATTACGGCGAGCGTCGCCGCCCAAGCCCGCCGATGCACGGTCTGGCGTCCTCATCGAGAGCCGAGTGGTATCACGGGTTCCGGTCGTCGGATATTCCAGCGTTCTCAGAAATATAATTCAAAATGTAACTACTAGACGATATTTTTGCGACTGCTCACGGACTCGTAAATCGTATATCGCTATACCAATGCATGATTGCACACGAGAGAGAGCGGGTACGTCCGTCGCCACTAACGAGGGCGGGGAGGAGACGACCTCAGTCCTCACCGATCTCCCTCATCGGCGAGGGCCGCGGGTTCTGGCGATACGTCGAGACGGACGACGGCCTGCGCTTTCTCACCGAATACAGCTACGACACGCGGTGGGGGCGACGGGGCGAGTGATCGAGGGTGAGTGATCGATCGAGTCGCCTTTCGCCCGCTCTTGGGCTTGGTGACCGCACTCAGTTTCGACGTGCTGGCCCACTGTATCGAGGAAGGAACACCCCCGGAGCGAGGGATCAGCTGCTGCTCACCCACGCTGTCACGAGGATCGGGCTGGTGCTGGTCTAGCTCTATCAGGGACTGGTTCCCAAACTGCTCGTCTCCCACCCCGCAGAACGTGGCCCTTCGTCGAACCCAACGACGAGGGCGGGAGCGACCGGGCAGTTCACCGCGTCGAGTTGATCGGTGCCCGAGTGTTCACGCTTCGGTACGACATCCGTCTCGCCGCTGGACAGTAATTGCCGGAGAGTACGTGCGGGAGTGGTATTCTGTTCGAGAGAGCGAAGTGACGAGAGCGTCGGAAAAGCAGTGTTCGTCGCCGAACGGACGGCTCGATCAGTCGTCGTCTTCGTCCGGGGTCCGCGTCGTCTGTGATGGGCCGCCGGAGAAGACGAACTCGTGTTCGGCTTCCGTCTCGAAGCGCTCTAGGATGTCACCCAGCGGCCGCGCGTAGCGTTTCAGCTGTTCTGCCCGCGAGGACACCTCGTTCAGTTCCGCGGCCTGCTCCTCGGCCGCCCCGGCGACGGTCTCGGATTCGGCCATCATCTGTTCGCTGGTGTCGGCAGCGTCCTGTAGTTGCGTCGCGACGGTTCGGAACTGCGTGAGCGAGTCGCTCAGGTCCATACCGGGGTTCTCCTGCTCGAACGTTTCGAGCGTGTCGACGAGTTCGTCCAGGTCCTCCGAGATGCGCTGGAGCTGATCTTTCTGCTCGTAGGCGTCGTCAGAGATTTTCTGGACCGACTCGGCGACCTGTTCGGAGGCGTCGCGGACGGATTCCGCGCTCTGGAGGACGACGTCACCGGAGTCGGCGACCTCCTCCGAGAAGCTCTTGAGCTGTCCGGTGGTCTTCTCTAGCTCCTCGATCATCTGATTGAACTCCGCGGCGATGGTGTCCATCGCCTCGTTTTCCCCGTCCTGTTCCATCCGGGTGGTCATGTCGCCGGCCGCGGTCTGCTCCATGGCGACCGAGAACTCGGTTGCCTTCTCCTGGAGGTAGTTGGTCATCTCCATGGCTTCGGCGCGGGAGACTTCGGCCTCCTTGCGGGCGCGCTCTGCTTCGTCGATCTGATCTTTGAGCGAGTCACGCATGTCCGCGAATCCGTCGTACAGTCGACCGATGTTGTCGATTCGGCTGGATTCGAGGGTCACGTCGAGGTTCCCCTCGCGCATCTCCTCTGTCTTCTGGGTCAGGCCGTCGATCGAGGACGACGTGCTCCAGCCCAGTGCCGCACCGACGCCGCCGATCAGGACGACGAGTCCGACCGTCGCGATCAGGCCGTACTGCTGGATGTTTTGGACGAACCCGAAGACGCTCGACGACGGCGCGTGCGTGAGGACGACCCAGTTGGTTCCCTCGACTGGCGCGTAGCCGACGGTGTACGATTCGTTGATCAACTCGGAGTTGGCGGGCATCGACGTGTTGACGCCGGCCGGTACGCTCGCAGTTCGGAGGTCGTTCCCGGCCGCGACCGAGGACTCGACGGGGTACTGATTGAGGACCATCCCGTTGCCACTATCACCGTAGGCCTGGTCGATGGCCACCGTTCCGTCGGGTTCGACGACTTGCGAGAACTGTGCCGACTCTTGATCGGCACCGCGGAGCGACTGGGCGATGTCGTCGAGCCGGTACTCGACGACGATCAGGCGGTTCTGGGACGCCGCCACTGGGCTCGCGAAGCCGATGACCGGCACCCGTTCACTGTCGTAGGAGGCGTTGGAGACGGTCACCTTGCTCGTGTCGTTGAGGAGGACATCGTCGGTCCACACGAGATTCGCCGCTGTCGCACTCGAGTTCGGACGGAGGTTCGTACTCGCGATCACCGTCGTCCCGGACGGTGCTTTCTGAAGCAGATGCATGTTCTTGGCGTCCGAGGGGAGCCGCGACCGTTCGTTTTCGAGCGCCAGGTCGAGGTCACCCTCGTTCGACGCCCACCGCTCCTGATTCGAGATCAGTCGCGTCGAGAGCCGATTTTGAGAGGCCCACTGCTCGACGAGGTCGCTTTTCTGGAGCGCCGTGTTCTGGTACTGTTCCTCGACGTTGTCCTGTGTCTGGCTCCGGACTTCGTCCGTGGCCGCGATACCGATGACCCCTACCGCTGCCGCGAGGACGAGGAGGACGAGTCCGAACTTCAGCGCGAAGCTTCGACGCACGAAGTCCGGCGTTATCTTCTGGAGCAGACTCTCCGAGGCGTCCGACGAACTCATCGAGCCCCACCACCGATGCGATCCTGTTCTGTCGCAGATGTCGCGCGCGCCGTCCACGCGACATCCCCTGACCACACTTCCCTGTAACGCATAGGTTTGTGTGTATTATTTGAGCACATAAGCCTTTGGAGTATGTCACCCCTTGTGTGCGATCTGGGATCGAAATAAAGGGCGGCGTGGGTTCGTCGGGATTTATAGGAGGGGCGAGTTCAGGTAGTCGCATGAGCGACCTCGTCACGTTCGGAGAGACCATGCTTCGGCTGTCGCCCCCGGGCGACGAGCGCCTCGAAACGGCAGACGAATACGTCGTGCGCGCCGCGGGCGCGGAGAGCAACGTCGCCGTGGCCGCCCAGCGACTCGGCCTCGATGCGACGTGGGTGTCGAAGCTCCCGGACTCGCCGGTCGGTCGGCGCGTCACGGGAGAACTCGGGAGCCACGGCGTCGGGATCGACATCGTCTGGAGCGAGGAGGGCCGACAGGGGACGTACTACCTCGAATCGGGTGACACGCCCCGTGGGAACAACGTCATCTACGACCGCGCCGACGCAGCGGTCACGACGGCCACGGCAGACGAACTCCCGGTCGATCGGATCGAGGCCGCCGACGCGTTCCACACGACCGGCATCACGCCGGCGCTCTCGGAGACGCTGGAGGCGACGACCGCGACGCTGCTGGAGCGAGCCAACGCGGCGGGGACACTGACGACGTTCGACCTCAACTATCGGTCGAAGCTCTGGGAACCGGCGACGGCCAAGGAGACGCTCGAAACGCTGTTCCCGGACGTGGACGTGCTCGTCGTGGCCCAGCGCGACGCGGAGGCAGTCCTCGACCGAACGGGCGACGCCGAGTCCATCGCCCGCGGGCTCTCCGAGGCGTTCGACTTCGAAGTGACGATCCTGACCCGTGGGACCGAGCCGGCGCTGGCCGTCGCCGACGGGAGCGTCTACAAGCAGCCGACCTTCGAGGCGACCAGCGCACACCCGGTCGGGACCGGGGATTCCTTCGTGGGCGGATTCCTCTCCCAGTACGTCGAGGGTGCCGGTGTCGCAGACGCGCTCGAATACGCCGCCGCGACGGCTGCGCTCAAGCGTTCGATCCCCGGTGACATCGCCGTCGTCACGCCGTCGGAAGTCCGGGCGGTCATCGACGGCGGCACGGCTGACATCTCACGGTAATCACCCGCACGCGGTCGCAAAATCGGGCCGGGTCGACAAGCTTCTTATCCCCTCGCTGGGTACGCCCTCGTATGATTGTTCCCGTTTTCGCGACGGATGGAGGCAGTCGGACGGATGCGTAGCGCAAAGATCGTCTGTACGCTCGGTCCGGCGACCGAATCGGTCGACACGATCCGGTCGCTGGCACAGGCCGGCATGTCCGTGGCCCGGCTGAACGCCAGCCACGGGTCGCCCGAACACCGCCGGGAGATGATCGACCGGATCCGCGAGGTCGACGCGACCACCGAACGGCCGGTCGCGTCGATGCTCGACATGCCCGGTCCGGAGGTTCGGACCGCGCCGATCAGGGAGGAGATCACCCTCGAAGAGGGGACGACTGTCGAGTTCGTCAAAGGCGACGACGCGACGCCCGAACGCGTCGGCCTGTCGCTGTCGATCACGGAGGTCCAACCAGGTGACCGCGTGTTGCTCGACGACGGCCGGATCGAGACGACCGTCGAGCGCGTCGAGGGCGACTCCGTGTTCGCGCTCGTCGAGAACGGCGGCGAACTCGGTGCCCGCAAGGGCGTCAACGTCCCTGGCGTCGAACTGGAACTGCCGGCGATCACCGACAACGACCGGCAGGAACTCGACGTGGCCGCCGAGAAGGAACCGGACTTCGTGGCGGCCTCGTTCGTCCGGTCGGGCGACGACATCTACGAGATCGAATCCGAGATGGAAGAACGCGGGATCGAGATCCCGATCATCGCCAAGATCGAGCGCGCGGGCGCGGTCGAGAACCTCGATTCGATCATCGACGCGGCCTACGGCGTGATGGTGGCCCGCGGGGACCTCGGCGTCGAGTGTCCCCTCGAAGACGTGCCGATATACCAGAAGCGCATCATCCGGAAGTGCCAGGAGGCCGGCGTGCCGGTGATCACGGCCACCGAGATGCTCGACTCGATGATCCACGAGCGCCGTCCGACCCGCGCGGAAGCCTCCGACGTGGCCAACGCCGTGCTGGACGGCACCGACGCGGTGATGCTCTCGGGCGAGACGGCCATCGGCGACCACCCGGTCCGGGTCGTCGAGACGATGGACCGGATCGTCCGGGACGTGGAGTCCGCGCCGGAGTACAGCGAGACCCGCGAGCAACACGTCCCCGCGGCCGGTGACACTCGGACGGACGCGCTCGCCCGGTCGGCTCGTTTCCTCGCACGCGACATCGGGGCGTCGGCGGTCGTCGCCGCATCCGAATCCGGCTACACGGCGCTCAAGTCGGCGAAGTACCGCCCACCAATTCCCATCGTCGCCTCGACGCCCAGCGACAAGGTCCGCCGCCAGCTCGCCCTGTCGTGGGGGATCATCCCGGTGTCGACCGAGTACACGACCCAGGGGGCCGACGCCATCATCCAGAACGCAGTCCAGGCGGCACTCGACACGGAAGCGGCCGACGGCGGCGACACGGTCGTCGTCCTCTCGGGCATGATGACCGAACTGGAGGGGCTCAACACGGCGAACATGCTCAAGGTCCACGTCGCCGCCGAGCGCATCGCCAACGGTCGCTCCGTGGTCGACGGAATGGTGTCGGGCCCGGTGTACCACGTCGCTGACGGCGACCTCGCCGAGATTCCCGACGGCGCGATCATCTCGGTGCCCGCCGACTTCGAAGGCGAGTTCGACGGGGACATCTCACAGGTCGGCGGGATCATCGACGCCCACGCCGGAATGACCAGTTACGCGGCGATCATCGCCCGAGAGCTGTCGATCCCGATGATCTCGTCGGCGGACCTGCCGGCTATCGACGACGGGACCGCGGTGACGCTCGACGCCGAGCGCGGCATCGTCTACGAGGACACGGCCGACGATCGGCAGCCCTAACGCGGACGGTCCTGCCTCGCGCCGGCCCGGTCGGTCTCGACCCAGTGGGTCGGTACCGCACTGGCACTGAATATGTGCAGTTAAGTATCGAAGGGTCCACCGACACAATATCATGGCCGCATACGCTGGGGTCGACATCGGCGCGACGAACATCCGTGCCGTCATCGGTGACGAGTCCGCGCACGAACTCGGCTCCGATACGCGGGCGACGCCGCGGGGCCCCAACGGGATCGCCGTCACCGAGGCGATCCTCGACAGCCTCCGGGCTGCCTGTGACGATGCTGATGTATCACCGAGTTCCATCGTCGCCGCTGGGATCGGCTCGATCGGGCCGCTCGACCTCGCAGAGGGGGTCGTCGAGAACCCGGCGAACCTCCCCGATACGATCGACCGCATCCCGTTGACCGGGCCGGTCGGGAACCTGATCGACTCCGACCGAGTGTTCTTACACAACGACACCAACGCCGGCGTGATCGGCGAACGGTTCTTCTCGGATCGCAACCCCGACGACATGGTGTACCTGACGATCTCGTCGGGCATCGGGGCCGGCGTCGCCGTCGACGGCAACGTCATCGGCGGCTGGGACGGCAACGCGGGCGAAGTCGGTCACATGACGCTCGATCCCGCAGGCGTCATGGACTGTGGCTGTGGTTCGGACGGCCACTGGGAGGCCTACTGTTCGGGCAACAACATCCCCCGCTACGCGATGCAGTTGCACAAGGAAGACGGCGTCGAGACCTCGCTGCCGACCGAAAGCGGCGACTTCGACGCGGCGGACGTGTTCGACCACGCGCGCGAGGGCGACGAGTTCGCCGAGTACGTCATCGGCGAGGTGGGCCACCTCAACGCCATCGGCGTCGCCAACATCGTGCAGGCGTACGCACCGCTGGTCGTCTACGTCGGTGGCGCGGTGGCGCTGAACAACCCGGACGCGGTACTGGAGCCGATCCGCGAGGAACTGCCAGACATGGTGCTGGGCAACCTCCCGGACGTGAAGCTGACGACGCTTGGCGACGACATCGTCGTGATGGGTGCGCTGGCCTCTGCGCTCACGGACGGTACCGGAAAACGCTAGCCACCGACTCTCTCGGGTCTCGGTCGACTACTGTTCGAGATCGTACAGTCGGCGGAACGCGGTCGGTGGGAAGCGCAGTTCGACCCGGCTGGGCGGTCGCCCCTTCCCGTTTTGCACGTCGGACTGGACGCGCTCGACGATACCGACCTCCGCCATCTCGTAGAGGAAGCGCTTGACGGTCCCCGGCGAGAGGTCGACCGTCGCTTTCGATGCGATAGCTTCGGTCGTTTCCGTGACAGACTCCCTGTCCGCGGGCTCCAGGTCGACGAGTTCTCTGAGGACCGCTTGCTTGTTCTCGGGGAGTGCGAGGACGCGGCCCAATGATACGGATGGGGCCGGCACCTCCTCGATGGCCGCCCGCACGTCCTCGTCGGTGAGTCGCGTCCGCTCCGCGCGAGTCGCCCGGTCGGCCGCGATAAAGAGCGCCGCGAGCGCGTCGTGGGCGTTGCCCTCGGCCCACTGGGCGATCGTTCGAGCGAGATCGTGTTTCAGCGCCTGCGGTGCCAGCCCCTCCGAGGCGCGCGTCATCAGCACGTCGACGAGCATCTGCCGACGGTAGGGTTCGACCGTGATCGACCGGGCCGTGTACTCCGTCAGCGCGATGTCATCGGGGTCGGGCCGCCCGACGGCGAGCCAACTCACGTTACTGGGGAGCCCGGCGAAAAGCTCGATCAGTTCCTCGGCGTCCGTGCTGTTTGGCTCGCCGACGTGATCGACGGCGATGACGACGCCAGTGCGGGACTCGCCGAGCAGTTCGTGGAGCCGTCGGCGGACTTCCGACGTACTGATGCCGTGTTCCGGGACCGATTCGTCGACGAGCGCGTCGAGGACGTGGTGATAGAAAGCGAATCGACTCGTCGTCGTCCGCATATCGACGTACGCGAACCCCGGCGCGGTCGGAGTCGCCGCCCGCGTGCTCGTGTGGATTACCGACCGCTGTTCGGTCGAGAGGCGTTCGAGCCGGGCAAACAGCGCGGTGACGATGGCGGACTTGCCAGAGCCAAAGGGGCCCGAGACGTAGGCGTTCGGTGGTAGCCGACCGTCGAACACCGGATCGAGGTGGTCGAGCAAGCGCTCGAACACCGGGCCCCGGTCGGAGGGCTCGTCGATGTGAGCGACGGGGGACAGTGACTCGTAGTCCTGCACCAGCCGCGGGCCCTCGTCCCTGCGCTGTCGTCGTTTTATTCTCGCGTCGATATCCATATGGGATCCAGTGGTATGTTGTCGACCGTATTGCCCACATCATTAAAACACTCGTGGTTACCGGGTCGCCCGCTCCCGACGTGCGATCTAGGGCCGCGCTGGCGGTCCTTGCGACGCCACGGGGCGTGGCTCACGCCGGCGACCACGGAGTGGTGTCGGCGACCGTTCGACACGGTGCGACCACGGCAACCGGCACGATACCAATAAACTCGGTGTGTGTCCATTGTCAGCGTGACGAAAGTGAGAGTTGGAGCTACAGCAGACCCAGTGCCGGGACCCACGAGGAGCTATCGAAGACACCGGCGATCGCGAGGATCACGACCGTCAGCGTGGCGACGACGATGGCCGCCGCAGGCGGGTCGAAGTGGGTGTCCGAGTGAGCGTAGAACACTCGCTGGACGACCTCACCGACCAGTGCGCCGTAGACGCCGAACAGGCCACCGATCAGCAGGGCGACGACCGCGGCCGAGCCGGTCGGGTCGGCGTAGACGGCGAGCGCGGCAGTGCTCGCTGGCAGGGTCATGTGGTGGGTGACCGGAATCTTCTCGACACCGAGGTTGAGGAAGGTCAGGCTCGCCGCGGAGATGCCGAATCCGAGGAAGGCGCTCCCGGTCTCCAGGGCAATGAACCCACCGAGCAGACCGGCGACGAGGCCGATCATGGCGACGTTGGCCCACTTGTACTGGTGTGGAAGCCACGGCTCGACGGCGAGTCGCTTCGAGGCGTAGCCGCCGTCGGTCGCGACTTCGTCGCCGCTCCCGTCGGCCGCCATCCGCATCTCGCCCTTCTCGAAGGGCGACATATCGAGGATGTTCCGGCTGCCGGCCCCGATCAGCGGGTAGCCGAAGACGATCCGGTGGGTCGCAGCCGAGACGACCACCATGATCGCGATGGGGTCCCACGGGAGCGCGGCCCCGCCCGAGATAGCGGTTCCGAGCGCGCCGAACATCCCGAAGACGCCGCCGACTGCGAGCACGTCTGGACGGGTCCCGAGCGCGTAGGCGATATCCTTGGCTGGGTGGTAGCCGCCCTCTTCTGGTTCGGGCATCGCGCCCTCTTTCTTCGCGGCGTAGGCGGCCGCTGCCGCGCCGCCGGCGAAAGCGACGTGCGGACCGAACACCGGACCGAAGGCGATCGCACCGGTCACGCCGGTGGTGAGTCCTTCGGCCCCGAGTTCACCCAGTTCCCCAGCGAGGATGTTCTGTCGCAGGACCGCCACGGCCTGTCCGGCGATGACCATGAACCCCGTGAAACAGAACGCCGGGAGTGCGCCGATCGCGGCACCGAAGGCACCGCCAGCGAACGCTGCGATCAGCAGGAACACGAGATCCGTCACGCTCATGTCGATGACGGGCAACTGGAGGAGAACATCCAGCATCCCTTATTCCTCCTGTGCCCAGTCGAGCGAGCGCTCGACAGCGTCGTCCCAGCGACTGTACATCTTGTCGGCCTCGCTGACAGCCATCTCCGGTTCGAACTCCCGGTCGATCTGCCAGTTGTCGCGGAGTTCGTCGATGTTGTCCCAGTAGCCCACGGCGAGGCCGGCCGCGTAGGCCGAGCCAAGCGCCGTCGTCTCGTCGACCTCGGGGCGTGCGATGTCGGTCTGGATGATGTCGGACTGTAGCTGACAGAGGAAGTTGTTCTTGACCGCACCGCCGTCGACCCGCAGACTCGTCGTCTCGACGCCGGAATCGGCCTCCATGGCCTCGGCGATGTCGCGGGTCTGGTAGGCGATCGACTCCAGGGTCGCCCGGACGATGTGTTCCTTCCGGGTACCGCGGGTCATACCGACAAGCGTCCCGCGTGCGCGCCCGTCCCAGTGGGGCGCGCCCAGTCCGGTGAAGGCCGGGACCATGTAGACACCGTCGGTCGATTCGACGGAGCTGGCGAGTTCGGCCGTCTGTGCGGCGTTCTTGATGAGGTCCACGTCTTCGAGCCACTCGATGGCCGCGCCGGTGATGAAGATCGACCCTTCCAGCGCGTACTGGACGGGTTCGCCGGACATCTGGAAGCCGATGGTCGTCAGCAGCCCGTGTTCGGAGGCGACGGCTTCGTTGCCCGTGTTCATCAGGTAGAACGACCCGGTGCCGTAGGTGTTCTTGGCGTCACCTTCGTCGAAGCACGTCTGGCCGAACAGGGCGGCCTGCTGGTCGCCCAGCGCGCCGGCGACGGGTACTTCGGCACCGAGGAACCCGTCGGGGTCGGTGGTCCCGTAGGTCTCCTCGTCCGAGGATGGTCGGACCTCCGGCAGCATCGCCTCCGGCACGTCGAACTCCGCCAGCAGGTCCGGGTCCCACGAGAGGCCTTCGATGTCGTACAGCATCGTCCGCGAGGCGTTGGTCACGTCGGTGATGTGGTTGCCGGTCAGGTTGTAGATCAGCCACGCGTCGATGGTCCCCATCAGAAGTTCCCCGTCGCGGGCACGGTCCCGAAGATCTCGCGTGCGGGAACTCTCTAGCTTGAGTGGTTCCGCGTTGTCGAGAATCCATTCGGTCTTGGTCGCAGAGAAGTAGGCGTCGGCTTCGAGCCCAGTCTTCTCGCGGATCATCTCGATCTTGTCGTCGGCTTCGAGTTCTTCCACGCGATCAGTGGTCCGGCGGTCCTGCCAGACCAGGGCGTTGTGGACCGGACGACCCGTGTCCTTGTCCCAGACGACCGTCGTCTCGCGCTGGTTCGTAATCCCGATGGCTTCGAGTTGCTCGGCATCCAGACCGGCGTCGCCGAGGCCGGCGTTGACGACGGACTTCGTGTTCTCCCAGATCTCGACGGGGTCGTGCTCGACCCAGCCGGGCTCCGGGTAAATCTGTTCGTGCTGTTCGTACGCGTTCGCGACGACCTGCCCGCTGTGGTCGAACACCATGAAGCGAGTGCCGGTCGTCCCCTGGTCGATTGCGCCAACGTATGTGTCTACCATAGTTCGTGCTCTCCAACGGGCACTATTTACCGAGTGCACCGCCTTGCTGGTAAACAACATACGCGATCATTATAAATGTTACTGAGATTCCGCGGTTGCCAGTAAATAGAATGGTCGTTTATACATTCACAGCAGCTGTCGACTCTCTTGACCGATGACGCGACGATAGCTCCCGACGAACGGGGGTTTTCGAGCGTCCTCTCACTGTTTCGACCGGCGACATCCACAGCTGTCGATCCGTTGCCGGCCGTCCATCCGCGGTTCAGACACCAAAATTGATCGGCGGCCGTCACGCACGGCAAGGCCCGTCTCGATGCGAACGATCATTCCCTTGGAGTGCTGAATCGGAGATAGCACGGCGAGTCACATTCGAAGGCACGCACGCGTGCGCCTCACGGCGGCTGACGGCATCAATCCGTTCGAAGCGGCTACTACTGTCGCCTGGTCGTACGGTAATCAGAGATAGACGTATTTCGATAAAGATAAACTGTTCACCTGTCGAGGTCCAGTTGGTAACGTATTTGCGCCCACAACGTGTATCTTGGCGGATGTGGTAGTTCAGTAGAGAGAGACGACCGTCGGGGTTACTGCCGAACCCTACATATACACGGCTGGACAAGCCGCACCATCATTAACAATCTCTCTATTTACGTGTGATCCTACCTTGTCGATGAAGTAAAGTGCGTGGGGGTCAAACCGGTCACAGTATAGATGGCATCGACACCACGAATCGTCGTCATCGGCGGGGGTTCGACCGGCGCGGGCGTCGCGCGTGACCTCGCGATGCGGGGCGCGGACGTGACACTGGTCGAGCAGGGCAACCTCACGCACGGCACGACCGGCCGGATGCACGGGTTGCTCCACAGCGGCGGCCGCTACGCCGTCTCCGACCAGAAGAGCGCCCGGGAGTGTATCGAGGAGAATCGCGTGTTGCGCGACATCGCCAGTCACTGCGTCGAGATGACCGGCGGGATGTTCGTCAAGCGACCCGAGGACACCGAGGAGTACTTCGAGGAGAAGTTACAGGGCTGTCGAGACTGTGGAATCCCGGCAGAGGTCATCTCGGGCGAGCGCGCACGCGAACGGGAACCTCATCTCGCGAAGGACATCGACAAGGCGATCAGCGTACCCGATGGCGCGGTCGATCCGTTCCGGCTCGTCGTCGCCAACGCCGCCAGCGCGCAGGAACACGGCGCGCGCATCGAGACCCACACCAAAGTGACGGATCTGGTCGTCGAGGGCGGCGAAATCGTCGGCGTCGAAGTCGAGCACGGTGCGAAGTCCGGCGACCGAGTCCACGGCGTCCAGTCGGGCAGCGAGGTGATCCGAGCTGACCACGTCGTCAACGCCACCGGCGCGTGGGCGGGCCGGATCGGTGACATGGCCGGCCTCGACGTAGCAGTCCGGCCCTCGAAGGGCGTCATGACCATCATGAACGTCCGGCAGGTCGACACGGTGATCAACCGCTGCCGTCCAAAGGGCGACGCCGACATCATCGTCCCCCACGAGACGACGGCGATCCTCGGCACCACCGACGAGGAGGTCGAGGACCCCGAAGACTACCCCGAGGAGCAGTGGGAAGTCGACCAGATGATCGAGACGCTGTCGGAACTGGTACCGATGCTCGCCGATGCCCGGTCGATCCGCTCGTTCTGGGGCGTGCGCCCGCTGTACGAGCCCCCAGAGGTCGGCAGCGACGACCCCACCGACATCACGCGGGACTACTTCCTGCTGGACCACGGGGAACGCGACGGCCTGCCCGGCATGACATCCATCGTCGGCGGGAAGTTCACTACCTACCGGATGATGGGCGAGGAGATCGCGGACCACGTCGTCGCGAAGTTCGGCATGGACGCCGACTGCCGGACCGCCGACGTGCCCCTCCCCGGCAGCGAGGATTTCTCAGTGCTTCGGGACTACATGGACGAGTTCGGCCTGCGTTCACCGATCGGCCGCCGGAGCGTCGAACGCCTCGGTTCGCGGGCCGACGAAGTGCTGAAGACCGACGAACCAAACCCGGTCCTCTGTGAGTGTGAAGGCGTCACGCGCGCAGAGGTGCGCGACGCCATCGCCCAGTCCGGCGCGGACCTCAACTCGACCCGCATCCGAACGCGTGCGTCGATGGGCAACTGTCAGGGCGGCTTTTGCGTCCACCGACTCGCCAACGAACTCCATCCTGAATACGACGAGGCGACGGTGCGGGACTCGTGGGACGATCTGCTACAGGAACGCTGGAAGGGCCAGCGCCACGCCCTGTGGGGCAACCAGCTTCAGCAGGCGATGATCAACTACGCGCTGCACGCGACCACGCAGAACCGGGACCGGGACCCAGCGACCCACGGCGCGATCGACTTCGCGGCGTTCGACAGCGGACCCGACGGCGAACGTCGAGCAGAGCCACGACGGGAGGCGGCCGATGGCGATTGAATCGGACGTACTGGTCGTCGGCGGCGGTCTCGCAGGTGTGACGAGCGCGCTCGCGGCCGCACGCGAGGGCGCGAAGGTCCGACTCGTCACCTACAAGCAGAGTTCGCTCCGGCAGGCGTCGGGCCTCGTCGACCTGCTGGGCTACGTCGACGGTGAGGCCGTCGTCGATCCCTACGGCGCGATGGCCGACCTCCACGAGGACCACCCCTATCGGCTGGTCGGGGCCGACACCGTTCGCGATGGGATGGCGCTGTTCGACGGCGCGGTCGATGGCTACTACGGCGACCACACCGACACGAACGCCCTCCTGCCGACCCACGGCGGGACGGTCAAACCGACCGCCCGCTATCCGGCAGGTGCGGCGGCTGGCATCGCTACCGACGACCGGGCGACGCTGCTGGTCGGCTTCGAGACGTTGGCCGATTTCGACGCGCCGCTGGCCGCCGACCACCTCGCCGCCGCCGGCGCACCGTTCTCGGCGGACGGCATCACGATAGCGTTCCCGGGCGACCTGCGCGCGGACGCGAAGGTGACCCGGTACGCCAAGCTACTGGATCAGGACAGCGACGTGGCGGTCGACGGCAGGAAAGTAGGGGCGCGGACGGCGCTGGCCGACCGCGTCAAGGACCACCTCGGCGGTCACGAGCGCGTCGGCTTCCCGGCGGTACTGGGTGACGACCACGCCGCGGCCGTGCGGGCGACGCTGGAGGACGAACTCGGCGCGGCCGTCTTCGAGGTGCCGATGGGGCCGCCGTCGCTCCCGGGGCTCCGACTCGAAGATCGACTGTTCGAGGCGCTCGACGCGGCCGGCGCGAACTTCGAGGCGGGCAACCCCGTCGTCGGCTTCGAGGGCGAGGACCACATCGAGCACGTCGTGGTCGACCGCAACGGCGCGACGGTCCCCTACAGCGCCGACCAGTACGTGCTGGCGACCGGCGGCCTGGTGAGCAAGGGTGTCGAGAGCGACCGCTCGGGCGTCACCGAACCGGTCTTCGACTGTCACGTCCCACACCCCGAGGACCGCTACGACTGGTTCGAGGACGGCGTCTTCGACGACCACGCCTTCGCCCGCTTCGGGGTGGACGTGGGACCGGACCTCCGTCCGCGTGACGCGAGTGGCACAGTCGAGTACGACAATCTCCGGGCGGCCGGTGCGACGCTGGGCGGCTACGACTTCCCGGCAGAGAAGTCGGGCAGCGGTGTTTCGATCGCGACCGGCTACGCGGCCGGGGAGCAGGCAGTGGAGGATCTCTCATGAGTGATTCAGCAGACACGCCGACAGACGAGTCGTTCGAACCGACGGAACCGAACAGTGGCGAGGAGTTCGAACCGGTGCAGGTGTTCCCCGAGGACGGGACGATGGACCTGCGACCGGGCGCGGATTCGTGCACGAAGTGCTCGACCTGTGACACCAACTGTCCGGTGGCGGAGGTCGACGACGACTTCCCGGGGCCGAAGTTCCAGGGCCCCGAGCAGTGGCGACTCAAGCAGGCCGACGAGGGCGAGGAGTTCGCCGTCGACGACTCGATCATGGACTGCTCGAACTGCATGCGCTGTGACGACGCGTGCCCCTCTGGCGTCCCGCTGAGCCAGATGCACAACGAGGCCCGCGGCGAGTACGTCGAGGATGAGATGTCGAAACTCTCCATCGAGTACTGGCGAAATCGTATCCTCGCGAACTACCGGACCTCGGCGTGGTTCGCGAGCAAAGTCCCGCGACTGGCCAACGCCGCGATGAACTTCGGGCCGGCCCGCTGGGTCATGGAGAAGACGCTGGGGGTCACCAGCGAACGGGAGTTCCCGGCCTTCGCGACCGAGACGTTCCGCGAGTGGTGGGCACGGCGGGGCGGGGCGGCGGCCTCCCGGGAGAACGCACGCGAGGCACGCGAGCGGATGGGTGAGGAACGCGACGCCGACAAAAAAGTCGCGTACTTCCACGGCTGTTACTCCAACTACAACACCCCGGAGGTCGCCAAGTCGATGGTCGCGACCTACGAGCACTTCGGCTACGAGATCGTCGTCCCCGAGCAGCGCTGTTCGGGCACGCCGATGTTCGCCAACGGGATGCTGGACGACGCCCGCCGCGGTGCCGAAGTGAACGTCTCGTCCTTTTCGGACCTCGTCGAACAGGGGTACGACGCCATCGCCTCCTGTACCTCCTGTTCGATGGCGCTGCGCCAGGAGTACCCCGAACTGTTCGACATCGACGGGATCGACGAGGTCGCCGAGAGCACCTTCGAGGCCGTCGAGTACCTCCGTATCCACGAGGACCTCGAAGGCGAACTCGCCGGAGCGACGGTCGACTTCCCCGACCTGGCCTACCACGCGCCCTGTCACGCCCGCAATCAGGGACTGGAACGACAGGCCGTCGAACTGTTCCGTGATCTGGACGGCGTCGACATCGAGGACGTGGGCGACTCGTGTTCGGGCATCTCGGGGACCTACGGCTGGAAAGCCGAGAAGTACGAGAAGTCAATGGCCATCGGCGAGGAGATGTTCGAGCACATGGAGTCGGTCGAACCCGAGACGGGCCTGACCGAGTGTCCGACCTGCTCGATGCAGATGGAACACGGCAGTGGCTACGAGATCCGCCATCCCCTCGAAGTGATCGACGAGGCGATCGCCGAGTGAACTGGACGGTCGTGATACGTTAGTCCGCGCCGCGGACGAACGTGACCGGGGCCGGCGATTCGAGTAGGACGTGTTGGGCGGTCGACCCGAAGACGGCCTTGCCCGTCGGCGACCGGCGGCGGCCGCCGACGATGATGTGATCGACCCCTTCTTCCTCGCCCATGTCGACGATCCGAGCGCCGTGCTCGCCGATCCGCCCGGTGATCCGGTAGTCGATGCCAGCCTCGTTCAGGGCCTTCTCGACGTCTCTGACGATCGAGAGTCGCTGGGCAACCTCGTCGACATCGGCGTCGGCCGAGTCCGCGAAGTCGAGCCGATTCGTCGCCTCCTCGTACTCCTCGGGTGTGAACACGTGCGCGAGGACGACCGTCGCATCGGTCGGACCGGCGATGTCCGTGACGGTCCGACTGAGTTCGTCGATGCGTGTGTCGTCGTTCGGGCCGAGTGCGAGTAGTACTGTTTCGATTGCCATACCCGATCCGTCTCGTCGGCGACTCAAAAATCATACGGTGGCTTACAACTGCTGTTGTGATCGATTGCGAGCGTCGAACACACGGCTGGTTTGGCCCGAGGTGGCAGCTAAAGATACAAATGACTGTACGTCAATGAACGGACGATGATGACAGGCCCGGAGGCGTACGCGGTCGTTCTGGTCCTCGCGACCGGGCCTGCACTGTGGGTAGCGCGGGCTAGCTGGCGGCGGCGTGATCGGATCGCCGGCCGCTGGCTGACGCTCACGTTAGCCGGGATGACTGGCTGGTCGCTGTGCTGGGCGGGAACGATCCTGTTCGATCCGCTGTCGCTCACGCTGGCGAGTGCGAACCTCGTCCTGTTGAGTACCAACGTCGCGGGCGCGGGCTGGATCATGGTCACGCTGGAGTACACCCAGCGAAAGCGCTACCCCAACCGCGCGCTGCTGGTGTTTCTCGTCGTCCCACTGGTGACCCAGATCGTGGCGTGGACGAACCGCTCTCACGGACTGCTCTGGGGGCCCGAAACCGTCGTCGACGCCCGCGGCGTGTTGCTGGCCGACCAGCAGGTGTGGTTCGTCGTCCACTCCGTCTACGGCTTCGCGCTGACGTTCGTCAGCCTGCTGTTGCTCGTCGGGAGCGTCGTCCGCCTCGATGGCCTCTACCGTCGGCAGGCGACCGTGTTGCTCGTCGGTGCAGCCATCCCGTTCACCACGAGCCTCGTGTTTACCGCCGGGGTGATCCCCGTTCCGTACCTGAATCCCACGCCGATCGCGTTCATCGCCGGCGCGGCGGTCATCGGCTGGGGACTGTATCGCTTTCGGCTGTTCGAGATCGTTCCGATCGCCCGGCAAACGGCCTACGACGTGATGGACGAGGCCGTTCTCACCGTCGACGACCGCGGTGCCGTCGCCGACGTGAACCGGGCCGCCAGAGAACTGTTCGACCTGGACGAGGACGCCGTCGAGCGACAGATCGCGGACCTGCTCGGTGGCTACCCCGCCGTCGTCGAGGCGTACCAGTCCGGCCGGACGAGCGAGACGATCGCGATAGGAAGTGCCAACGACTACCAGTACCTGACCCTCGACCGGAAACCGATCACCAGCGGTGACCACAGCGTCGGAACCGTGCTCGTGTTCAAAGACGTAACGGCGCTGAAACGCCACGAGAACGAACTGGAACTGTTGAAACAGGTCTTCGGACGGGTGTTCAGGCACGACCTGAGTAACGATCTCAACGTCGTCCGCGCGCGCGGCGAACTGCTCGCCCACGAGTCGGCCGCGCCAGAGACCGACCACGCCCGGACTGTCGTCGAGAAGTGCGACGACATCATCGAGACCAGCAGGAAGGCCCAGGCGATCGGCACACTCGTCGAGGCCGACCGGCCAAGACACGAGGTCGAAGTCACCACTGTCGTCGCCGACGCCGTCGTGTGGGCCAGAGACCGGTACCCCGACGCGACAGTGACCGTAGCGACGACGACGGCCCGGGTCCTGGCCGACGAGCAACTCGAACTCGCGGTCCGGGAGATCGTCGAGAACGGGATCGTCCACAACGACAGTGTCTCACCATCGATCACGGTCTCCGTCGACCGGACGGAGACGGCCGTATCGATCGCCGTCGAGGACGACGGTCCCGGAATCAACCCCCAGGAGGCCGAGATCCTGCGAACGAGAGAGATCAATCAGTTACAACACAGCAGCGGTCTGGGTCTGTGGCTCGTCTACTGGGTCGTTCACAACTCGAACGGCGACGTCGAGATCACGAACACCGGAGCGGGCACACTCGTCGAGATCACGCTCGAACCGGCCGAAATCGGCCAGTGAGAGCTATCGAACGACAGCCCCGTAGACCGACGGGATTCTCGGGGTCTGGCGACGGAGTGAGATCGCGAAAAGTCCGCGAAAACGCCGTTATCCAGTGTTTTTCATGCCAGCAGCGATACCTTGCACCGTCAGGCGCAGCGTCCGACGCTCCGTCTCTGTCAGGTGGCTCTGTGCCAGCAACCGGACCTGAAGCAGGTTCAGCGGGTCCACGTAGGGGTTCCGGCGGTCGAGGTTCTGTTCGAGCCAGTCGCGTTTGAGCAGGCTCTCCCGACCGGTGATCTCTTTCATCAGGTTGACCGTGTCCTCGTACTCCTGACGGATGTCGGGGAAGATCCGCTCGCGGAGGTCGTCGTCCGCCAGATCAGCGTACTGCTCGGCGATGTCGAAGTCCGTGCGAGCCAGCGCGAGCGACGCGTTGTCCAGTTTCGTCTGGAAGAACGGCCACTCCTGGTACATCTCCCGGAGCGTTTCGATGTCGCCGCCGTCGTCGAGGTAGGCCTGCAGGCCCGTCGCGATGGAGTACCAGCCCGGGATGATACAGCGGGCCTGGGTCCACGAGAACACCCACGGGATCGCGCGCAGGTCGTCGACGCTGCGGTCCTCGGAGCGCGAGGCCGGTCGCGAGCCCATGTTGAGGTTCTCGATGACCGTGATCGGCGTCGCCTGTTCGAAGAAGTCGACGAAGCCGTCGGTGTTGAGCAGCGATTCGTACTTCAGCCGGGCGGCCTCGGCGGCCGTCTCCATGGCTTCTTCCCACTCCACGGGAATCTCCTCGACGGGTTCTTCGAGGGCGTTGTGGCGAGCGCGGACCTGTGCGTTGAGCATCTGTTCGAGGTTGCGCTCGGCGATGTTCTCGTTGGCGTACTTCTCGGCGATTGCCTCGCCCTGCTCGGTGAACTTGATCTGGCCCGTCACCGTCTCGTTGGGCAGGGCCAGCATCGCGTCGTTCATCGGGCCGCCACCGCGCGAGATCGAGCCCCCGCGACCGTGGAACAGGCGCATGTCCACGTCGAAGTCGTTCGTAATCGCTGCCAGTCGTTTCTGGTTTCGGTACAGCGACCAGTTGGCCGCGAGATAGCCGTTCTCCTTGTTGGAGTCCGAATAGCCAAGCAGGATCTCCTGGACGCCGTTGCGGGCGGCGAGTGCCTGCTCGTAGGCGTCGTTCTCGAACAGCGTGCCCATGATGCGGCGAGCGCCGTCGAGTGCGTACTTCGACTCCAGCAGCGGGACGATGTCGAACCCGCAGTAGCCCGGCAGGTCGACGATGCCGGCCTGATCACCGAGGAAGAGGACCTCCAGCACGTGGCTGGGCTCCTCACACCAGCTAATGGCGTAGGTGTCGATGGCGTCGACGCCGAACTCGCGTTGCCAGTCAGCCAGTTTTCGGAACCGGCGGATGACGCGAGCGCCGTCGTCGGAGAGGCCGTCGGTGTCCTCCATGTCGATGACCTGCCCGTCCTGGAGGATCGCTTCGGTGAGAAAGTCGACGCGTTCGTCCTCGTCCATGTCGGCGTAGTCGACGCCCTCCCTCTCGACGCTCTCGGCGATGGCGTCGGTGTGCATCTTGCGGTGGTCCCGCATGTCCAGTCCCGCCAGCGTGAATCCGAACGTGTCGACCTTCCGCGCGAGCGGGTCGACGTGGGCCTCCGCGATCACGTCGGCGTCGTTGGCCCGCAGGTCGTCGGCGACGATGTGCAGGTCCGCCAACAGTTCCTTGGAATCCGTGTAGCCGCCCGACCGCACGTCACCGACACGCAGGACGCTCTCGCGCATCAGCTTCAGCTTCTGGCGGTAGGGTTCGTCGGGATAGCGCTCCTCGGCCTCCGCAGCGACGCCCGGGAGCTCCTCCTTGTGTTCGTCGAGGCGCTCCTCGAAGGCCGCGGTCGTCTCGAGGTTGCTCGCGTCCTGACTCAGCACACCCGACAGCTCCTTGAGACGGTCGCGGTACAGCGGCAGTACCACGTCGCGCTGGCGTTCCAGCGTCTCCTCGGTGATTTCGGGCGTGACGAAGGGGTTGCCGTCACGGTCGGAGCCGGCCCACGAGCGGAACTCGTAGAGCTTCGGCACCTCGATGTCTTCGTCGTACTCCTCGTCGATGGCCTCTTCGAGTTCGTCGTACACCTCGTCGATGACCTCGAACAGGACGTTCTCGATGTACCACTGGACGTTGAGCGCCTCGTCGGTCACCTCGGGGCGGCGGTCCCGGACCTGTGGAGTCTGCCAGAGGCTCGTGACTTCGGCGGCGAGGTCGTCCTCGATGTCTTCCTGCTCGCTGTCGGTCAGGCGCACCTCGTCGAGGACTTCGAGGTCGTTGGCGACGGATCGAAGCTTGGCCTTGACCGTCTTCCGGCGGGCCTCGGTCGGGTGGGCCGTGAAGGTCGGTTCGATGAGCACGTCGTCGAGCACGCCCTCGACGGTCGCTGCGTCGGCACCGCGTTCCGAGAGCTTCTCGACGGCATCGCCCACGCTGTCTTCGAGCGTGCCGTCCTGACTGCCTTCGCGGATCTCTCGGACACGCTGGCGCTCCTCGGCGAGGTTGATAAGTTCGAAGTACGTCGTGAACGCTCGGGCGACGATGTCCTGCATGTCTGGCGACAACCGGTCGAGGGTCTGTTCGACATCGGCCCGGTCGTCGGCGTCACCGCGACGGTAGTCGATCGACGACGTTCGGATCTCTTCGACGGTTTCGAACGCTTCGGTCGACGTTTGAGCCTCGAGAACTTCCCCGAGGAGTTCGCCCAGTTCGCGAACGTCCTCGTTGATTTCCCTGGCGTGTAAATTCATACCAGTGGGTCCACAGTGGAGTCCTAAAACTCTAGCGGAAGTCAAAATTCGTGTCGGCCGTGCGCAATTATTTTCCCACTATCGTTCCTGAAACACCGTGATCGATAACGGGGTTCACGCGCGAACGTCAATGTTGATGGGCTATCACGAAGAAGTGACGGTATGCCGATCGCCTCGAACGACGGCGTCCGTCTGGCCTACGACCTCGACGGCCCGTCCGACGCCGAGACAGTCGCGTTCGTCGAGGGGTTGAGTTACGGGACCTGGATGTGGCGCTGGCAACGCGAGGCGCTGGGTGAGGACTACCGGACGCTCGTTTGGGACAATCGTGGCACCGGCGACTCCGGCGAGCCCGAGGGTCCCTACACCACCGAGCAGATGGCTGCCGACTTCGAGGCCGTCCTGGACGACGCGGGCGTCGCGTCGGCCCACGTCGTCGGCGCGAGCCTCGGGGGGATGATCGCCCAGCAGTACGCCCTGGAGTACGACCGGGCCGAGTCGCTGACCCTACTGGCGACGACGCCCGGCGGCGAGGACGCCGTCCCGGTCCCCGAGGAGACCCGCCAGCGGATGCTCGACGTGCCGGCGGAGTACGACCGGGCCGAGTCGGTCCGCTACAAGATGCGTCCCGCCGTCACCGACGAGTTCTGGGAGAACCACGGCGACGTGATCGACCAAATCGTCGAGTGGCGACTCGACACCGATCCCTCGGATCGGGCCTACGAGTGGCAGAGCGCCGCCGCCGTCGCCTTCAACGCCAGCGACCGCTTAGACGAGATCGACCTGCCGACGCTGGTCCTGCATGGCACCGCCGACCGCGTCGTCCCCTTCGAGAACGCGGAACTGCTCGAAGCCGGCATTCCAGAGGCGACCCTCGAACCGATCGAAGGTGGCTCGCACCTCTGCTTTATCGAACGCGCCGACACCGTCAACGACCGCCTGCGGCAGTTCCTCGACGATGTCTGAACACGGTCCCCAACGGTGGGTGGGCGACTGGAGCGCCCGCAGAGCCACGCTGTCGCCCGACCGCGTCGGCCTGATCGACACGACGACCGGCAGAGAGTTCACCTACCGCGACCTCGACCGACGGGCCAACCGCTGTGCGCGACTGCTCGACGCGCACGGTGTGACCCGCGACGGGGGCAACGGTGAGACAGGCGCGCGCGTGGCGATGATCTCGCGTAATCGACCCGAGTTCGTCGATCTGTTCTTCGCGACGGGGAAGACCGGCGGCGTCCTCGCGCCGCTGTCCCATCGGCTCGCACCGCCCGAACTGGCCGCGCTGCTCGACGATATCGACCCGGCACTGGTGGTCGTCGAAGCGCCCTTTACCGAGGCGGTCCGGGCGGCGCTCGACGAGATCAATGTCGATCCCGCGGTCGTGGCGCTATCTGGTGAGGATGACGACACGCCGGACGCGTGGACGGACTACGAGGACGCGCTGTCCGACGACGACAGCGCCTTCGACGGGCCGGCACTCGAACCGTCGGACCCGCATCTCTTTCTCCACACCGGCGGATCGACGGGCACGCCCAAGGAGACCGTCATCAGCCACGAAGCCATCGTCTGGAACGCGACGAACACGATCACGGCGTGGGGGCTGCGGGCCGACGACCTGACGCCCGTGACCTTCCCGATGTTCCACACCGGCGGCTGGAACGTGTTGACTGTGCCGCTCTTCCACATGGGCGGTACCGTCGCCATCGCCCGGGAGTTCGACCCCGACGAAGTACTCCGGTTGATCGACGAGCGCTCGACGACGATCCTGGTGGCCGTGCCCGCGGTGCTACGGATGATGACAGAACACGACCGCTGGGCCGACACCGACCTCTCGACGCTTCGGTTCGCCAAGTCCGGGGGCGGCCCCTGCCGAGAGTCGGTGCTCTCGGCGTGGTGGGACCGTGGCGTCGACCTCTCGCAGGGCTACGGCCTCACGGAGAGCGGCCCGAACAACTTCGCGATGCCCGACGACTGGCCCCGCGAGAAGGCGTCGACCGTCGGCGTGCCGAACATGCACGTCGACGTGCGGATCGTCAACGACGACGGGGCGGAACTCCCGCAGGGCGAGATCGGCGAACTCCAACTCCGCTCGCCCCACGCGGCCACCGAGTACTGGCACCGACCCGAGGAAACCGACGCCGCGTTCGGACCGGACGGCTGGCTGGCGACGGGCGACCTCGCGCGGATCGATGGGGACGGCTACGTCAGCATCGAGGGGCGCAAGAAGAACATGTACGTCAGCGGCGGCGAGAACGTCTTCCCCGCCGAGGTCGAGGATGGGATTTCGGGCCACCACAAGGTGTCGGACGTGGTCGTCGTCCCCGTCGACGACGAGACCTGGGGCCAGGTCGGGAAGGCCGTCGTCGTCGGGGACAACTCGCTCACGCTCGACGAACTCACGGACTTTCTCGACGGCCGACTGGCCCGCTTCAAGCGCCCCCGGGCGCTCGCGTTCGTCGACGAACTCCCGCGCAGCGGCCCGGACAAGATCGACCGCGAGACCGTGGCCGAGCGGTTCGGCTGATCGGGTCGCAGAGCGTCATTCGACGCGGGAACTGGCGACAGCGGATCACTCGCCGTCGGTCAGCCCCGGGAACTCGAGGTCGAGTCGACCGTCGAGCGTGTAGTCCGTCGTGGTGAGGCCACTGCCCGAGAGTTCGATCTCCGTATCGATGGCGACGGTCGTCGAGGAGTTCGACCGGGGATCGACGAGGAGGGTGATCGTGCTGATCGTCTCGTCTCGCAGGTCGTCGAGATCGGTGATCTCTATCACTGCTGCGGAGCGCTCGCGGTCCACCGAGAGCGTAATCTCGGGCGGCGGCGAGCTATCGCCCTGCACCGGCGCGGCGAGTGCGACCGTCTCCGATCCGGCGTTGGTCTCCGTGGGCATCCAGACGGTCAGACGGATCGAATCGACAGCCGTCCCGTCGCGGTGCCAGAATTCGGTGTCGAGACGGACGACGCCGTTCGAGACACCGCCGTCGGCACCGAACGTCGCGACCTCCTCGCCGTCGGCCGAGAAACTGAGATGACGACGCTGTGGCGAGTCCTCGCCGGTCGTCGGATCGGAGAGCGTCTCTGCCCCGCCCAGCGCGTTGCATCCTGCTGTCGCGGCGATCCCGGCGGTCCCGACGGCTGCGAGGTACGAGCGGCGATCCATGCTCGAAGCGTGTCACGAGAGCCCTATACCCCTGGTGGAGGCCCAGACTCGGTTTTGAGCGACAAACGGTGGCACGACACGTGGACGACACTCGGACGGCCGACTCCCACACTTAATGTGGTCGCGGCTCACTCGACCGATATGGAACTCGACGCCTACTGCGACGACTTCATGCGCCGCGACTGGCAGGAAGCAACTTCCGGGAACGTCCGCTTCGCGATGGTGGGGCTTGGCTGGTGGACCCGCGACTTCGCCATCCCGGCGACCCAGCAGTCCGACCTCTGTACGACGACGACGGTGGTCAGTTCCTCGACGGAGAAGGCCGAGGACTTCGCGGCCGACTTCGAGTCAGTCGAGGCGGCCCTGACCTACGACGAGTTCGTCGACGGCGCGGGCACCGACCACTACGACGCGGTGTACATCGCCACACCGAACTCGCTGCACCTGCCCTACGTCGAAGCCGCCGCCGAGTACGGGAAAGACGTGCTCTGCGAGAAGCCAATGGAGGCCAGTGTCGAGCGCTCGGAAGCGATGGTCGAGGCCGCCGAGGACATCACGCTGATGGTCGCCTACCGGATGCATACCGACCCCGCAGTGCGGCGGATGCGCGAACTGGTCGCCGACGGCTTCATCGGCGAACCGACCCACGTCCACGGGCACATGTCCCAGCGCTTGCTGGAGATGATCCCCGACCCCGACCAGTGGCGGCTGAATCCCGACCTTGCCGGGCAGGGCGCGTCGATCACCGACCTCGGGGTGTACCCGATCAACACGACGCGGTTCGTCCTCGACCGTGACCCCGTGGCCGTCCAGTCGGCGATGTATTCGGGCACCGAGGGCTTCGAGGACGTGCCCGACGAGCGCGCCGCCGCGACCATCGTCTACGAGGACGACGTGCTGGCCTCCATTTCGGCCAGCCAGAACAGCTACAAGGACGGCTTCCTGCGGATCACCGGCACGGAGGGCCAACTCGTGCTCGAACCGGCGTTCCTCAAGCCGTCGGCCCTGACCGTCTCGCGCAACGGGCTGGACGCGACCCACGACCTGCCCGAGATGGGCGAGGCCCAGCAGATGCAGGCGGAGTTCGACTACTTCAGCGACTGCATCGTCTCGGATCGGGAGCCACTGGCCGACGGCGCACACGGCGTCGTCGACATGGACGTGATCCGTGCTGCCGTCGAGTCGGCCGAGACCGGCGAGCGCGTGGAGTTGTAACTGGACCGAAGGGACACAAGCGTTAATATCGTTTCTTCACGATATGCAGTAAGCGTGTTCGCTCGATGACAGAGACGTTCTACGATGTCCTCGGCGTCGACCCCGGCGCGACGACGAGCGACATCGAGGACGCCTATCGCGAGCGGATCAAGGAGACCCACCCCGACCTCAACGACGACGAGGACGCCGACGAGGCCACCCAGCGGGTGATCGAGGCACGGAACGTCTTATCGGACGAGGAGGAACGCGAGCGGTACGACAGACTCGGGCACGCGGCTTACGTCGGCGACGCGGACGGCGGAACGACGGAAACGGACGCGGACGAATCCGGCGGCTCGGCCTCGCGGGCGGCGCGGGAGGCCGGGTGGACCGACGACGACTCGACCGGCCCGAGCGAGTCCACCGCCGCGGGGACGAACGCGGGCCCCTACGAGCGGCGGAAACGCGAGCGGTCGGCGAGCGAACGAGTCCGCGAGGAGCGGACGCGAGCGGCGGGGAGCCGAGCCACCGACCACTCGACCAGTAGCGCGGGCGTCGACGGGACCGCCACAGGGGCTGGCGGCAGCACCACGGCACGGACCGCCAGCGGCGCGACGGCGGCGGGGTCGAGTGGCCCGACGTCGTCGGCGGCATCCGGTGGGACGCGGAGCCAGCGGCGGCGCGAACAGATCTACGACGCCGGGGCCTGGAGCGCGAGCACTGAGTACAACGTCCGCAAGGACGTAGACTCGGGCGTCCACCCGCTGCGCCTGCTGTTCTCCGGGACCCCGCTGTCGCTGGTCGTGCTCACCTTCTTTCTCTACCCGGTGATGCTGTTCTCGACGGTGTTCCCGGAGTTCCCGCTGGTGGTCAACGTCACCGTGGGGCTGTGTACGCTCTTTCTGATCGGTTATCTACAGTCCCAGCCGTCGGTCGGCGTCCTCGTGTTCGGCACGTGGAGCCTGCTCGTCCCACTCGGCATCGTCCTGTTCGAGGCCGACCCGACCGGCCTCGTCGGCCTGCTGGCGCTGGCCGGGGCGTGGTTCCCCTTCGGGTTCTCGGTGCTGACGCTGTGGATCCTCCGCTTCTAGGTGGCGTCGCAGACCCGTTCGTGGAGTCGGTCGCGGAAGCGGTGGCTCCGCTCGCTGTCGAACTGGCATTCGATCAGTTGCGTCCCCTCGCTGGCCGTCGACGACCGGACCGCCCCAGCCAGTGACTCGGGGCCGTCGACGCGCTCGTAGTCGAGGTCGTACAGCGCGCTCGTCGGTTCGAAGTCGAGGCCGTGGGGCGTGCGGAACTGCTGGGTAAAGGGTGGGTCGAACGATTCGATGGGTAGCTTGTGGAAGATGCCGCCGCCGTCGTTGTTGACCAGGACGATGGTCGCGTCCACGTCACAGCGCCCGACCGCCAGCAGCCCGTTCATGTCGTGGTAGTAGGCCAGATCACCGGTCACGAGTACGAGCGGGTCGTCCGTGCCGCTGCCAGCGCCCAGCGCCGTCGAGGTGATTCCGTCGATGCCGCTGGCGCCCCGATTACCCAGCACCGTCACGTCCGCTGCGCGCGGGCGGCCAAAGCGGTCCAGATCACGGACCGGCATACTGTTCGAGACAAAGAGGGTCGCCGGATCGGGGACCGTCTCGGCGACCGTCGCCGCGACGCTCCCCTCGAAGAACCGCTCGTCGCGGGCCTCGCTGATGAGGTCCCAGTAGCGACGTTCGGCGTCGACGAATCGGTCGGTCCACGCGGTCGCTGGTCGATCGAGGCGGTCCGCGAGGACGCTAGCCAGCGCCGTCGGATCGGCGACGAGCAGGTCGGTCGCGTGGAACTCGGCTTCGCGCCACTCGCCCGCCGGATCGACGACGAACTGGCGAGCGCCCGAGTCACGCAGCCAGTGACGCAGCGTCTTGGAGGTCGGCGACGCGCCGAAGCGAACGATCACGTCGGGTGCGGGCCAGCCGTCGGCGTCGAGATAGGAGTCGTAACCCCCGCAGATCGGTCGGTCGTCGACGTGTTCGCCGAAGCGGTGCCCGGAGAGCGGATCAGCCAGCACCGGGAACCCGGTCGCGTCGGCGAGCGCGGCAAGCGACGCGCGGTCGGGAACAGGAGCGTTCGCTGGACCGGTGACGATCAGCCCGCGGTCGTGGTCGGCGAGCGCCTCGGCGACGCTGTCCGAGGTGGACTCGTCGGGCCTGAGCGTCCCGTGGGCCGTCCGCACCATCGGTCCGTCGCGCCCACTGGCTGCGACCGGATCACGGTCGGCGAGGTCGTCGGGCACCGCCCCTTCGACCGGCGTCGGCTCCAGCGGTTTCGACATGGGCACGTTCAGATGCACCGGCCCGGCCGGGGTGCCCGTCGCAGTCGCGGCCGCTCGACAGACTGTCGTTCGGAGCGACCGGAGGCGTCGCGGTTCGGGTGCCGGCTCCGGGAGCGTGCGATACTGGCGCACCGCGTCGCCGTAGAGCTTCTCCTGGTCGATCGTCTGGTTCGCGCCGCTGTCCTGCAGTTCTCGGGGCCTGTCGGCCGTCAGGAGGACCATCGGCACCCGCGACTGGCTGGCCTCGATCACTGCTGGGTGGAAGTTCGCCGCCGCAGTCCCCGACGTGCAGATCAGCGGCGTCGGCGTCCCGGTCCTTCGTGCCCGCCCGAGCGCGAAGAAGGCCGCCGACCGCTCGTCGAGATGCGAGTAGACCCGTATCTCGGGATGCTCTGCGACCGCGACCGTCAGCGGCGTGGACCTGCTGCCCGGCGCGACACAGACGGTGTCGATTCCGCTGGCGACCAGTTCCTCGACGATGACCCGCCCCCACAGGGCGTTCTCGTTCGGATCGGTCACGACGGGTCCACTCCAGTTCGGTGCTGGATCGGCAACGTCCCGGCCTCGCTCATGTGCCGGGCTATGGCAGGCGGACGCTTGAGGGTGACTATCGTCGCTCCAGAGGGACACGCCCGAGCGGTCCGACCGCCTCGGGCCGCCTCTAGGCCGTCTCGCCCACAGTGCACACGATTGGTTCGCTATTCGGACAAAATAGTTCTCTGTGAGAAAAGATTGGATCGTGTATCCTATCTTTATATTCTCAAGTTCGCCAACTGGCCCCGCCAGATTTATGTGGGGGTCTATCGAAGCGTCGTACGTTCCGATGCCACAGGTAGAGATAACGATCCCGGAACACCTCGAAATGCAGATCGCACAACTCGTCGAAGCCGGCGAGTTCCTCAGCCGCGAGGAAGCGATCGAGGACCTCCTCTCGACGGGCCTGAAAGCCTACAAGACCAGTGGGCCGATGGACGACGAGGACGAACCGGGTCTCGAGGACGACGGGATGATGGGTCACGACGACGAGTACGTCTTCTAGCGCGACCGCTCAGACGACGAACCACAGATCTGGTAGCCGTTCACAAGCAATTCTTATACTATTGGCACCCCCTTCTAGTGCCAAGATGCACAAAGACGAACTCCTCGAACTGCACGAGCAGATGGTGACGATCATGCAGTTCTTCCGCGACGACATGGACAGCGTCGACGCCGAACTGTTCGACGCTTACGGCGAACTCGACGTGCGGCCCTCCGACGTGCACAAGTCCAAGAGCGAGCACAAGCACGCCGTCTTCGTGCTGGGCAACTCGCTGGCGACCGCGATGAGCGAAGACGAGTTCTCCGACGCGGGCCGCGTCGGCAAGCGCATGAAGGAACTGGCCGAAGACGCCGAGAGCAAACTATAAAATCATACGAATATTTTTGTAGCCGTCTGCTCGGTCGACCGCACGGTAGTGTGCGGTCGATCCGATAGGGGTCTACAAAAAATCCGTATCAGTCCTCGCGTTCCAGTTCGGTGAAGATCTCGGGTTCCGTGCGGAACTTGAGGACGTTGTGGATCACGGAGTTGCGGATGTTCTGGACGACCTCTCCGTGGTCCTTGTAGAACTCGTGGATCCATCGCGATTCGGCCTTGCGACTCTGGAACATCATCACGGACTTCCACTGGTACTCCCCGTCCGAGAGGAAGTAAAACATCGTGTGCCGGTCGTCTCGGATCGTCTGCATCGCCTCGCGCCACCCGTCTTCGAAGTGCTCTGGATTGAATTTGAACTCGAACAGGGCGAAGTTGAAGTACTCTTCGTTGGGCACGATGGCCTCGCGGAACACGCCGTGCTGGCGCATCTTTCGGATCGACTCGCTGACGGTCACGTGCGAAACCGAGATATCGTGCTTCTCGTCGAGCAGGTCGGCGAGTTCTCGCGAGGAGAGTTGCGGGTCGTCCGATAGCTCTCGCAGGATCTGCACGTCACGCTCCTTGAAGTCCCAGTCGGGGGACTCGTCCTGTGTCATACCCGTAGTTGTCGTCTAACCGTCTTGTGTGTTCCCATCCATTGGTAATCAGAAATGTATAGTTCGTTAACAGTACTGGCGAAAGAACCAGGGGCCGGTTGTCAACGCCCGCTGCTGGGACGTTACCGCCCTTCGAAGGCAGGTTCTCGCCCCTCGACGAACGCCTGCGCGCCTTCCTCGTGGTCTGCCGTGCCGAACGCGATACCCTGCGCGTTGGCTTCCCGGGAGGTCGCAGCGTCGAAGGAGTTCGACTGGTGATTGAGCAGTCGCTTCGACGCCGAGAGCGCAACAGTGGGTCCGGCAGCGATCGTCTCGGCCATGTTCTCGACGCCGTCGTCGAAGGAATCGGCCTCGAACACCCGCGTGAACAGACCGAGGTCCCGCGCCCGGTCGGCGTCGATCAACTCACCGGTGAAGACCAGTTCCTTGGCCGTGTTCAGCCCGACCAGCCGCGGGAGGATGTGGGAGACACCGGAGTCGATCGAGAGCCCGACCCGTCGGAAACCGAAACTGATCTTCGCTGCCGGACTCGCCAGTTGCAGGTCACAGGCGATAGCCAGCCCCGCGCCGGCACCGAACGCCGGCCCGTCGATCTTCGCGACCGTCGGCAGGCGACACTCGTAGACCCGGCGGATCGAGCGGTTGACTGCCCCCACGACCAGTTCGACCCGTTCGGCCGGGGACACGTCCTGTTCGATGCTCTCGATCATGGCGTGTACGTCGCCACCGGCACAGAAGGCCCCGCCGTTGCTCTGCAGGACGACACAGCGGGCGGAACTGTCCTCGGCGGTGTCGATGGCCGCGACCAGTTCGTTGGCCGCCGGGGCCGAGAGAGCGTTTCTGGCGTCGGGTCGGTTCAACGTGATCCGTGCGATCTCGTCTTCGATGTCGACGAGGACCTCTTGCTCGGACATGTCCCGAACCGACGACGACCACCACCAAAAGCGTTGGTCAGCGGTCGGGTGTCCCGCCCGTCGTGGCCCCGAGTGGCGGTCTCGTGAACGGGAGGGCACAACAGTGTAGGGGGACCATTGAGGTGGTGGGAGCGAGAGACCCGAGTATGAACCTTCACTGGCACCGCCGCGACCTCCGGGCGGCCGACAACGCCGGCCTCGCCGCGGCGACCGACGAGGACACCGCCGTCCCGGTGTTCGTATTCGACGACGAGATTCTCGCACACGCGGCCCCGCCGCGTGTGTCGTTCATGCTCGACGCGCTGGACTCGCTCAGGGAGTGGTACCGCGCCAACGGGAGCGACCTCGTGATCGAGCGCGGCGATCCGACCACAGTTCTCCCGCGACTCGCCCGGCAGTACGACGCCGAGACCGTGACGTGGGGTGAGGCCTACTCCGGGCTTGGCATCGAACGCGATATGGCTGTCCGGCAGGCCCTGGACGACGCGGGTGTCGGTCGGGAAGCCGTCACGGACACCGTCCACCACCGACCGGGTGAGATCACGACCAACGACGGCGACCCGTATTCGGTGTTCACCTACTTCGGCCGTAAGTGGCAGGACCGGGAGAAGGAAGCGCCCTACGACGCCCCCGATCCGGGATCGCTCGCGGACGTGAGCGGCGATCCGCTGCCCACGGTCGAGGACCTGGGCTTCGTGGAGCCGTCGGCGACGATCCCGCCCGCCAGTACCGACGCCGCCCGTGACCTCCTCGAAACGTTCTGCGACGAGTCGATCTATCGGTACGAGGAACACAGGGACTACCCCGACGACGAGTGTACGTCGCGCCTCTCACCCCATCTCAAGTTCGGCACCATCGGTATCCGAGAGGTGTACGAGCGAACGGCCGAGGCGGTCGAGAACGCCGTCGACGACCACGCACGGGAGTCCGTCGAGGAGTTCCAGTCCCAACTGGCGTGGCGGGAGTTCTACACACAGGTCCTGTTCGCGAACCGCTCGGTCGTCACCGAGAACTACAAGTCATACGAGAACCCGATCCGGTGGAACGACGACCCCGAGGCCTTGCGGGCCTGGAAGGACGGCGAGACAGGCTATCCGATCGTCGACGCCGGGATGCGACAGCTACGGGAGGAGGCGTTCATGCACAACCGGGTTCGGATGATCGTCGCATCGTTCCTCACGAAGGACCTGCTGATCGACTGGCGCGAGGGCTACGAGTGGTTCAAGGAGCGCCTCGTCGACCACGACACGGCAAACGACAACGGCGGCTGGCAGTGGGCCGCCTCGACCGGGACGGACGCACAGCCGTACTTTCGGATCTTCAACCCCATGTCACAGGGCGAGCGCTACGACCCCGACGCCGAGTACATCGCCGAATACGTGCCGGAACTGCGCGGCGTCGACCCCGACCTGATCCACGAGTGGCCGGACCTGTCGATCACCCAGCGCCGCAGCGTCGCGCCGGAGTACCCCGACCCCATCGTCGACCACGGGGAGCGTCGCGAGCAGGCGCTGACCATGTTCGAGACGGCCCGCGGCGAGAGCTAGAGCGCGCTACGCAGTCGGGAGGTCGAGACGAACGACCGTCCCTGTCGGCTCGTTGTCCTCGATCCACACCGCACCGCCGTAGGTCGTCACGAGTGTTTCGACGAGGAACAGTCCCAGTCCGCCGCGGTTCGCCCGCCGAGTCGACTCGCCGCGAGTGAAGACGGCCTCTTTTCGGTCGTCCGGGATCCCCTGGCCGGTGTCGGCCACGCGGCACTGCGCCAGCGGCCCCTCGTCGACGGCTGTCACAGTCACTGTCAGTCCCGTGGGGTCGTTGTGTTCGACGGCGTTGGTCAGGAGGTTGTTGATGACGGTGTTCAGCAGGTCGTTGGCCCGCACCGTCAGCCCCTCGGGAACGTCCGTTTCGAAGTTCGTCTCGGGATAGGCCGCGGCGACCCGTTCGGCCTCTTCACGGACTACCGGCCGCAGCGACACCGGGTAGAGATTCTGCCCCTCGCCGTCCTGGATCGTCTGCAGGACCGCCCTGATGTGGTCGATCACCTCGGAGATCTCGTCGGCCCACTCGCGGATCGTCTCCGCCTGTTCGACTGGCCCCTCGGCCTCGAGTTCGTCGACGAGGTACTCCGACCGGCCCCGGATCACGTTCATCCCGTTGAGAACGTCGTGTCGCAGGACACTGTTGAAGAACTCGCGTTGCTCGGCCTGCCGTTCGAGTTGCTCTGCCCGCCGTTCCAGTTCTCGTTTTCGCTCTCGACGTTCCGTGATGTCGCGAACGTAGCCGGCGAGGTACTCGACGCGTGCGTTCGAATCGGTGATCGGGGTCCCGTGGACCCACACCCAGCGGTCGAACGACTCCTCGGGGTTCACTCTGAACTCGATCTCGACGGGTGACCCGTCGGAGAGGCGCTCCATCGCCGATTGGACTCGCGCTCGGTCCTCGGGGTGGACCGCGTCCAGAAACGCCATCGGGTCCTCCTGTAGCCTCGACAGGGGCTGTCCCCAGACGTTTTCGTACGAGGAGTTGATGAAGACGATATCTTCCCAATCGGCCGTGTACATCCAGAACACGTCCTTGGTCCGGTTGAACAGTCGAGAGAAGTCACGGACCGTCTGGGCCAGTGAATCTGCCCGACGCTGGGAGGCGACGAGTGACTCGATCCGCTGGGCGAGTCGGACGTAGCGTTGCGTCCGCGACGTCCTGTACAGGTAGGCGTCGGCCCCCTCGTTCAGCGCCTTGATCGCAGCCGTCTCATCGTGTACGTCGGCGAATAAGACGAACGGTAACTGCTCGTCGGCCGCGCGGACGGACCGGAGGATCTCCAGTCCGTCGACGGAACTGGAATCGTACGCACTGATCACACAGTTGATCGTCCCGTCCTCGACGTGCTCGCGGACCGTCTCGCGGTCGGTGGCACCCGTCGTCGTCACCTCGTCGAGTTCGAGTCGGAGGAACTGATCGACCGCCTGCCGTGCCTGCGTGTCGCCCTCGACGTGCAAGACCGACACGTCCTCGCCGGCTGTCGTGTCCACCGACAACATATATCAACATTCGTGATCGTCCTATTGAAACTTTCGGCAGATGTGTGATGAGAGTGTCTAGAATTGCTGGTATACGATAGAATGTGATCGGTGAGTAAATGTCGTACATCCGAATTACCTGCTCGGTTAACGCAACCACTAACTGATCGGTAGTGGCTCGGGACGAATGATGCCGGTAGACGACCTGGGGATCGACAACTGGGGAGGACCGGCCCGCTCCGACGAACTGTCGATCAGCAGTTACGACCGCGACAGCCCTGTCGTCCGCGTCTCGGTATCGAGACGTGCCGATTCGACGAGTGAGAGATGGCGACCTGATCAGGCGTCATGTGTCGTGGTACCATACGGCTCCTAAACGTTTAACAGTCGCGCGCTCCACCCAGAAAATGGAGGAGATATCCCATGTCCGAACATTCCAATCCCGAACTGCCGCCGCTTCCGTACGACTACGACGCACTGGAGCCTCACATCTCCGAGCAGGTGCTGACGTGGCACCACGACACCCATCATCAGGGGTACGTCAACGGGCTCGAATCCGCCGAGGAGACACTCGCCGAGAACCGCGAGGCGGGCGACTTCGGGTCGTCGGCCGGCGCGCTCGGGAACGTCACCCACAACGGCAGTGGGCACTATCTCCACACGCTGTTCTGGGACAACATGGATCCCAACGGCGGTGGCGAGCCGTCCGGAGACCTGCGTGACCGCATCGAGGAAGACTTCGGTTCCTACGAGGGCTGGAAAGGCGAGTTCGAGGCAGCCGCCTCGGCCGCCGGTGGCTGGGCGCTGCTCGTCTACGACCCGGTCGCCAAACAGCTCCGCAACGTCGCGGTCGACAAGCACGACCAGGGCGCGCTCTGGGGCAGCCACCCCATCATGGCGCTGGACGTCTGGGAGCACTCGTACTACTACGACTACGGTCCCGACCGCGGCAGCTTCATCGACGCCTTCTTCGAGGTCGTCGACTGGGACGAGGTCGCAGACCAGTACGCGACCGCCGCCGGTCACTTCGAATAGGGCTCCAACACTCCGCACTTTCTTTCGACGCCAGTCGACCAGTGGCGACGCTTAGTCGTCCGTCCTGATCTCGATACGCGCACCGCCGGATTCGCTGTCCGTGGCGCTGACCGACCAGCCGTGGACAGTCGCGATCTCCGCGACGATGGAGAGTCCGAAGCCGGTCCCTTCGTCACTCGTCGTGTAACCGGCCTCGAAGACGTTCGACAGATCGGCGTCGCCCCAGCCCGGGCCGTCGTCGGCGACGTAGAAGCCACCGTCGTCGGGGAGCGGTCCCACTGTCACTGTCACGGATTCGCCGCCGTGCTCTACGGCATTGCGAAAACAGTTCTCCAGTAGCTGGCCGAGTCGATCCGGGTCAGCGTCGACGATCTGCCCGTCGACTCGCACGTCGAGTGTCGCCCCACCGGTACTGACGTACTCCCAGGCCTCGCGAGCCTGTACCCCGAGATCGACCGCGTCGACGACGAGCGACTCCTCCTCCTGACGGGCCAGCAGGAGGAGGTCTTCGATGAGCCGATCCATCCGGTCGTGGGCTCGATGGACTCGGTCGAAGTGCTCGTCGGCACCCGTCTCACGAGCCAGCCGAAGTCCCCCGTCCGCAACTTCCAGCGGGTTTCGGAGGTCGTGACTGACGACCCCTGCAAACCGGTCGAGTTGCTCGTTCCGGCGGCGGAGCTCCTCCTCGCGTTCGCGTTGCTCTGTCAGGTCGACGACCATGTACGTTCGACCGACGAGGCGGTCGTCGTGCTCGCGCAGGGGCGACATCTGGATGCGAACGTGACGGTCGCCGACGGTCGTCTCCCGGGTCGTCGGCGCCGTCGCCTCGGCCATCTCCCTGTAGACCGGGAGCACTCCCTCGGCATCCTCGATCAAACGCCGGACCTGCGATCCGACGATCGAATCGGCGTCCTCGTCGAACAACTGCCCGGCCGCGTCGTTGAGTTCGACGATCCGATCCTCGTCGTCGACGACGAAAACGGCGGTGTCGATCGTATCCATCACCAGTTCCGTCGCGACCGGTGAGATATCGAGGAAGTCCTCGCTGACGACGGCCCACGTCAGGACCACCGCGGTCAGCGCGAACGCGATCGGCGTGAGGTGATACGCGTCGACGACCGTCAGCGAGGCGACGTTGGCGACCCAGGGAGCGAGCGTCGCGAGGACCAGCGCCGTGGCCTGTCGCTGGTAGAGATACTTCGAACGAAGCGCGAACACGAGAATCAGGAGGACGCCGACGGCCAGGATACCGTACGAGTACACCGTGTGCAGCCAGAAGATGGGGGTGGCCGCAAACTCGACCCCGCCGGCCTCCCGGGTCGCTTCCCAGACGAGGTCGTGTGCGTCGTTCGTCCAGACCAGCACCATGAACACGGCGGGCTCGATCGAGAGCAACAGCGCCGTCCGCCGGGTCACGTAGGCGTCCCTGCCGGTGTAAGCGAGCGCAAAGAGGAGGAAGCCCACGACCTGCAGGACCACGGCGACGAGGATCACCTTGCTGACGACCAACGAGACGGACGCGGTCTGCCAGAACGTCTCGGCGAGGGCGGCGACACCCCACAGCGTCGCCGACGCGAACACGACGACCAGTGGGACGGCCCCGCGCCTGTCCCTGTTCGACCACACGTAGACGGTCGTCCCCGCCGACACCAGTATCGAGACGGCGAGGAGCGCCTGATACCACGCCTGGGCCGCTGCCATCGTTCGATAGATGATATGAACGAGTAAAGGCGTTGTGTCCGATTCGATCCGAGGGATTTAGGCACGGAGCGGGGAAATTCGAAGTCATGCCACGATCGAAAGACGAGTTCGACGATCTGCGCGCGCTCGAATTCCGCGATCCCAGCGAGGTACTCGACGACGACGAGATGTACACGATCTACGAGATCGGTCGCTTGCTGCAGGGGCTCGACGCCGACGCCGAGCTAGACGTCGAGACCGAGAACGTCCTGATGGACTGGGCGATTCCGTGGCTGCTGAAACACTCGGAAGCGTTCGTCTTCGCCGAGCCGACGGCCGACGACGAACCGGGCTACTACGGTCTGGCCTGACACCTGCGAACTGGGTACTGTCGCTTCCCGTCTCAGAACCGGGCGGCCTGGGCGGCGAGTTCGATGTCGCCGTACGGATCGTCCGTGACGCTGGGTCCGTGCCCGGTGTGCATCTCGGCCAGATCGTCGTCGACGACCGAGAGGACCCGCTCGATACTGTCGATCAGGACGCCCCGGTCGCCTTCTTCGAGGTCCGTCCGGCCGAAACTCCCGTTGGCGAACACGAGGTCACCGGCAAAGAGGACACCTGCGTCGGCCGAGTACAGACAGAGGTGGTCGTCCTTGTGACCGGGCGTATGGAGGGCGACGTACTCGTGGTCGCCGATCTTAATCGTCTCCTCGTCGCCCAGCACGCGGTCGACGCCGTCGAAGTCGCCGTCGAACCCGACGACCGGGGCGTCGAACGCTTCACGGACTGCGTCGAGTGTCCCGACGTGATCGGGGTGAGTGTGGGTCAGGACGACGAGGTCGATCCCGTCGGCGCGCTCTCGGGCCGCCGCGACGACATCGAAGTCGTTCCCCACGTCGATCAGCGTCGTCACGTCACCCTCGACCAGGAAGACGTTGCTCGTAAACGCTCCCTCGGGGGCAGCCGCGGCGAGATTGTGTATCACGTCGGACGTATCAGGGGGCCTCGAATATGTGCGTGCTGATCTCGGGCGCGAGCGGAATCCAGTTCGGAGGCCGCGCCGGTCGGTGCCCAGACCGCTCGGCGGTGGCCGACACTCGTCCTGTCAGTGCCGCGACCTCGACGGACCCCCCTTCTGGTATACCCACAGGGCTATGTATGATGAAAAAGTAAACACGTGTAGAGAATAGATGTCAGCATCGGATCGACCCGTCGTGCTCATCGTCGAGGACGAACCGGATGTCGCGGAGACATACAAGCTGTGGCTCCGGAACGACTACGAGGTTCGGATGGCCCACGACGGCGACGAAGGATTAGAACTCCTTGACGAATCAGTCGACGTGGTGTTGCTGGATCGAATGATGCCCGGCCTGTCGGGCGACGAAGTACTCGAGCGAATTCGAGAGCGGGACTTGGGGTGTCGCGTCTCGATGGTCACAGCCGTCGAACCGGACTTCGATATTCTGGAGATGGGGTTCGACGCGTATCTCTCGAAGCCAATTCGGAGCGAACAGCTCCACGAGACGGTCGAAAACCTCCTCGAACGATCCGAGTACGACGGCCTCTTGCAGGACTACTACTCGCTCGTCGAGAAGCAAGCGACACTGGAGGCGAGCAAGAGCAGCGCGGAACTGGAGGAGAGCGACGAATACGATGCGCTTAAACGAGAGATAAACCAACTACAGGACGAGCTCTCAGAATCACTGGGCGGTATCGGTGACGATGCCGACTTTATCGCAACACTGCGTGGTCTGAGCAATGGTGAAGACGAATAACCTGTCCGAGAATATGTACGATCTGTCAACCGTACTCGATTTCGACTCACTCTCCTCGGTTCGGCCCGGGACGAGTCTGCTCATCGCGGGACCGGCGATGAGTGGCAAAGAGGCACTCGCCATGGACGTACTCAAGGACGGTGCCAGGGACGGGGAGGGAGCTGTCGTTGTAACGACGAACGACCGGGCGTCGGCAGTCGTCGACGAGTTCCAGACCGACGTGCCAGAGATGGAAGACTCTCAACTGGGTGTCGTCGACTGTCGGGGTGACGGCAACGACGACCCACAGAACGGCTCGTATATCCATCACGTGAGTTCGCCGGGCGATCTCACCGGCATCGGGATCGGCATCACGAAGGCGCTGGACGGCCTGCACAAGAGCGGCCGCGATCAGGGCCGTCTCGCACTGGTCTCGCTGTCGACGATGCTTACCTACACGGACAAGAAGACGGTGTTCAAGCTCTGTCACATCCTCTCCTCCCGGCTGGACTCGGCCGGCTACGTCGGCGTCTTCACCATCGACTCGGGCGCACACGACGACCAGACCCTGCAGGTCATCAAACAGGCCTTCGACGGCCTCGTCGAGTTCCGCGAGGGCGACGGCTCTCGCGAGGCCCGCGTCATGGGGCTGTCCAGCCAGCCCACCGACTGGCAGGAACTCTGATCGCCACGACTCTTCTGCGCGTCGCTCGACGGGCTACCGTCGGTAGTGTTCAAATAAGCGATTGTCAGTGTAGTCTTGCAGATACGACCGCGTCGGAGTTCGCTGCTTCTCTGAACACGACTGCTACTACTGGCCCGGAACTTTAATCGGACCCCGACCGAAGCCATCGGTATGGGTACGCGTCACGACCACGTCGGGGCCGATCCGGCCGACGACGACCGGGCCAGATACGACTACGAGGGTGGGACGGTCGACCGGCCGGCGTTCGTCTCGGACCTCGCCGAGCGGGTCGACGGCATCGTTCGGTTCGACGAGTACACGCGACAGTTGTACGCGACCGACGCCAGCGCGTACGAGGTGACACCGATCGGGGTCGTCTTCCCGCGGTCGACGGCCGACGTGGCCGCGACCGTCGCCTACTGCGCCGAGCGCGACACGCCGGTCCTCCCGCGCGGAGGCGGGACCAGCCTCGCGGGGCAAGCGGTCAACGAAGCGGTCGTCCTCGACTTCTCACGATACATGGACGAACTGCAGAGCGTCGATCCCGACGAGCGACGGGCGCGGGCGCAGGTGGGGACGACGCTGGGCGAACTGAACGACCGACTCGCCGAACACGATCTGAAGTTCGCTCCCGACCCGGCGTGGGGCGACAAGAGCGTGCTGGGCGGTGCGATCGGGAACAACTCGACGGGCGCACACTCGCTGAAGTACGGCAAGACCGACGCCTACGTCGAGGAGTGCGAGGTCGTCCTCGCGGACGGCACCGTGACGACCTTCGGCGAGGTGAGCCGCGAGGTAATCAGCGAGCGAGCCGGCGACGACGGGCTTGAAGGGCGGATCTACGCCGCGGTCGACGACCTCCTCGGTGACGGTCGCGAGGCCATCGACGACGCCTTTCCCGATCTCAAACGCAACGTCTCGGGCTACAACCTCGACCGCCTCGTCGCCGAGGCCGACGACGGCACGATCAATCTCGCGCGCCTGCTGGCCGGCAGCGAGGGGACGCTCGCGATCGTGACCGAGGCCACTGTTTCACTGGAACCGGTGCCCGAGACGAAGGCGCTGGGGCTACTCTCCTACCGGGATCTGGTCGACGCGATGGAAGACGTGCCGGCGATCCTGGAGCACGACCCCGCCGCCGTCGAAGTGCTCGACGACGTGTTGCTGGATCTGGCCGCCGATACCGAGGAGTTCGGGACGCTCGTCGAGTCGTTGCTGCCCGAGAACACCGGTGCCGTCCTGCTCGTGGAGTTCTACGCCGACAACGATCCGCAGGGCAAACAGAAGGTAGCCGACCTGCTGGCCGACCGCGTCGGCGAAGTCTCGACGCTGGGTGTGCCACAGAGCGAAGCCGAGTCGCTGACCGACGCGCCCCGACAGGCCTTCGACGGACAGGAGGCCCACGACGACGCCGAACGGAAACGATTCTGGAAACTGCGAAAGAGCGGGCTCCCGATCCTGCTGGGTCGGACCTCCGACGCGAAACACATCAGTTTCATCGAGGACACGGCGGTCCCGCCGGAGAACCTCGCCGACTACGTCGCGGACTTCCGGGAACTGCTCGACGAGCAAGACACGTTCGCCAGTTTCTACGCCCACGCCGGCCCGGGGTGTCTCCACATCAGGCCGCTCGTCAACACGAAGACCGTCGAGGGAATCGAGCAGATGGCGGCTATCGCCGACGGCGCGACTGACCTCGTCATCGAGTACGGCGGCAGCGTCTCCGGCGAGCACGGCGACGGGCGCGCCCGGACTCAGTGGAACCGAAAGCTGTACGGGCAGACCGTGTGGGAGCAGTTCCGCGAGCTGAAGGAAGCGTTCGACCCAGACTGGCTGCTGAATCCGGGGCAGGTCGTCGGCTACGCCGCCGACGAGGAGATACCGGACGGCCGGCCGCCCCGGGCCCGGGCGGTCGAGATGACAGACGACCTGCGGTTCGATCCCGACTACGACTTCGAGATGGAGTTCGAGCCGTCGCTCCAGTGGGACAACGAGAACGGCTTCCAGGGGATGGTCGAACTCTGCCACGGCTGTGGGGGGTGTCGCGGCCCGCAGGAGACGACCGGCGGCGTGATGTGCCCGACCTACCGGGCCGCAGAGGAGGAGTCGACTGCGACCCGTGGCCGGGCCAACGCGCTCCGACAGGCGATGAGCGGCGACCTGCCCGCCGATCCGACCGACGAGGAGTTCGTCGACGAGATCATGGACCTCTGTATCGGCTGCAAGGGGTGTGCCAAGGACTGCCCGAGCGAAGTCGACATGGCCAAACTCAAGGCCGAAGTCGAGCACGCTCACCACGAGAAACACGGGAGCAGTCTGCGCTCGAAACTGTTCGCCCACATCGACACCCTCAGCGCGTGGGGCAGCAGGCTCGCACCGGTGTCGAACTGGCTCGCGCAGGTGCCCGGCAGCGACGTGCTGGCCGAACGGCTCGTCGGCATCGCGAGCGAGCGCTCCGTCCCGACCTTCGAGCGCGAGTCGTTCGAGGACTGGTTCGCGGCGCGCGGCCCGGCGGTATCCCCGACCGAGGCTGACCGCAAAGTCAAGCTCGTTCCCGACACCTACAACAACTACAGCAAGCCGGCCGTGCTGCGGGCCGCCGTCGAGGTGCTGGAGGCGGCGAACGTCCACGTGGACGTGCCCGACGGAGCGACCAGCAGCGGCCGGGCCGCACACTCGAAGGGCTTTCTCGACGTGGCCCGCGAGCGCGCCCGAACGAACGTCGACGCCCTCGACGGTGCGGTCGCGGACGGCTGGGACGTGGTCCTCGTCGAACCCTCCGACGCGGTCATGTTCCAGTCCGATTATCGGGACCTGCTGGGCGGCGACGCCGACCCGGTCGCCGCGAATACGTACGGGCTCTGTGAGTACGTCGACCGGTTTCGACTCGACGAGTCCATCGACTGGGCCACGCCCTCGGAGACGCTCACCTACCACGGCCACTGTCACCAGAAAGCCGTCTCACGAGACCACCACGCCGTCGGCGTCCTGCGGCGGGCGGGCTACGAGGTCGACCCGCTCGACTCGGGGTGCTGCGGAATGGCTGGCAGTTTCGGCTACGAGGCCGAACACTACTCGATGAGCCAGGCCATCGGCCGCGTCCTGTTCGATCAGGTCGCCGAGAGTTCAGGCGACAGTGTCGTCGCTCCCGGTGCCTCCTGTCGGACACAGCTCGGGGATCGCTCCGGTCACGAGACGCCCGCCCATCCCGTCGAACGACTCGCAGCGGCGCTCGCACACTGATTCCCTCAGCCATGACCCCGCCGCATACGCCACTGATTGCCAACCCGACACGGGCAGACACAGTGTTTTTATCCTCTCCTCAGGTGGTATAGGACAGATGGATCGCCAGTTCCTCGTGGGGTGTTTGCTCGTCGTACTCGTCGCGTCGAGCGGTGCTGTCGCCGCCACCACGGGAGCGGCATCCGCCGGACTGGCCCAACCGGAAGGGTTCGACCAGACGACGTTCGAGATCACGGTCACGGAGAACGGCTCCGCCCGGTGGGCGATCAAGCACCACCAGCGACTCTCCAACGAGTCCGAACGGCAAGCGTTCGAGGGTTTCGCACGGAATTTCGAGGAAAACAAGACGCAACTGTATCGCAATTTCGTCTCGGGCGCTGAGGCGCTCGTCGCCACCGGTTCCAACGCCACCAACCGGTCGATGGAGGCGAAGGCGTTCGATCGGACCGCGTACACGAACGTCACGGCGAACTTCGAGGATCGAGGCACGATCGAACTCCAGTTCACGTGGACACACTTCGGCCGCATCGAGGGAGACCGTGTCATCGTCGGTGACGTGTTCGGCGAGAACTTCTACATCGGACAGGATCAGGCACTCGTGTTCGTCCGCGGACAGGGGCTCCAGCTCGAGGAAGCGCTACCCGAACCAACGTCATGGACGAATCCTGACTCGCTGACCGAGAGCCAGAGCGTCACGTGGGAGGGCGAACGGACCTTCAACCCGGAGCGCCCCTACGCCGTCTTCGCACCGCGACAGCCCGCAACGACAACCTCGACTACTGACGCTGAGGGGGGTCCGTCGGGAACTGAGGACAGCAGCGGAACGGACACGTCTGGGGGCACTGCCACCGACAGCCAGCAGGGATCGACCGCTGGACCGGCGACCAGCGCGACGACCGAACCGCTGGGCAGCGGGACCAGCAACCCGATGGTGTGGCTCGTCGGCGTCCTGATCATCGTCCTCGGCGTCTCCAGTGCGATCGCGTACCGGACCGGATCGGTCTCCCTACCGGGCCGAGACGCGGAGACGATGAACGAGGCCACCGAGCAGCCACCGACGGCCGAGACGGGAACGACAACCCAGAACCAGACCTCGATCTCTGACGAGGAACTGCTCTCCGACGACGACCGCGTGGTCAAACTCCTCGAAGACAACGGCGGGCGGATGAAGCAGGTCAACATCGTCGAGGAGACCGACTGGTCGAAATCGAAAGTGAGCATGCTCCTCTCGGACATGGAGGAGGAGGGTTCGATCAGCAAACTCCGGGTCGGTCGCGAGAACATCATCAGCCTCGCCGGCCACGAACCCGATGCCGCTGGCTCCCCGTTCGAAGACGACGAATGAGTCGACAGCCGGTCCGTTCGCTTGGAAAACGAATCTGCCGATAGCGCCCCGATTACACGTCGCTCTGTATGTGTAACCCACACAGGGCAGGGCCGAAACGCAACCATTATACGTATCTCCCCGATACAATCGAGTGCGCTCCGTTGGTGTAGTCCGGCCAATCATCTTGCCCTCTCACGGCAAGGACCAGGGTTCGAATCCCTGACGGAGCACTTCTCTCGAACCAACACCAGAGCGACAGCGGCGGGCTCATTGTCGAGAGACAGGCGTCGATTCGGAACATCGTCAACGGCCCCCACGCCGTGTCGATGCGGCCCGATGTGCTCGTCAGACACGACGACGGGACGCCGGCGGCCGTCGTCGACGCCAAGTGGAAGACCGGCAAAGCGTCGTCCAGCGACGTGTAACAACTCACGTCGTACATCCTCGCGCTGGAGACGTCTGGCGCGCTCGTGTATCCCGGACACGGTGAGCACGGTGGGGAGGAGTCCTCGGTGATGGACCAGTACTCGCTTCGCTCAGTCGAGTTAGCGACGAATGCAGCAGCACCGTCGTATAAGGACTACGTCAACGTGTTAGAGGACAGTGCCCACCGCTACTTGGCGGACAGTCTCTGAGACAGGATGGCGCAGATCGGTTGTGATACGTCGGCAGTCACACCGCTGCGTCCACATCTGTCGTGGCGAGTGCCTGCGCGAGGAGCGCCAGATCGTCGCGGTGTTCGAGCGTATCGAGCCACCGGTCGGGAAGCGCCTCGGCTCCGAAACGTGCCCCCGCCAGTGCGCCAGTGACCGCGCCGAGCGTGTCCGTGTCTCCGCCGCGGTTGACCGAGGCCACGATGGCCTCCTCTGCTGTGTCCGCGGTGAGTGCGTCGTACAGCGATGTCTGGAGCGTGTGGACGACGTACCCGGTGTTCTCTAGTTGATCTTCGCCGACGAGATCCGGGACGAGGCGGATCGTCTCGACGAGTTCGTCCGGTGCTCCACCGTCGACGCGTGCGATCGCGTCGGTCAGCGGGTCATCGTTCCCGTGGAGGAAGCCAGCGATGGTATGGTTGAGGAGGACACAGCCGTACTGGCACCGCGGGTCGTGGTGCGTGATGGCGGAAGACTGCTTACTGACGCGTTCGAGCGTGTCCGGGTCGTCGGCGAACGCGATAGCGTGCGGAGCGCATCGCATGACGCTGCCGTTCCCCGCGTTCGATCCTTCGGCGCGTCGTTGCCAGACTTCTCGGCCCGCGTCTCGCCACGAGGTGCCGGACTTGTACTCGGTGATGGCGTCTGCGGTCATGAGACCAACATCGAACGGCCCGTCGTCGTACCAGGCCGCGAACCGGTCGGAGACATCCTGCCCGTCGAACCCGCCGTGTTCGACGAGACTCCGGGCGATACAGAGCGCGAGGTCGGTGTCGTCGGTCACGGTACCGGCGGGTTTGCCGTGCGTGCCGTGCCCGACCATGTCGGTGAGCGTGCCGTGCTGCTCCGCGATTTGGGCTGGCGAGCGGAACTCGACCGGCCGTCCAAGTGCATCCCCACAGGCCAACCCGAGCAGTGTCCCTTTCGCAGCATCTTCTGAAACCATAGGGTAGCGTACCGGTGGCAGGCACTTGAGACCACTGTGGAACGCGACTCGAAACGAGGATCTCATGACGTGGTCTTTTGTCAGTAGCTACTATACGTCGTACCATGGCATCGAGTGACGAAGTAGCCGAGCGATTCCGTGACCTCCGCGTGTCGCTCGACGCACTGCCGGAGGTGACGGAGCCACCGAAGCCGATGCTTCGAATCCTCGGGTCCACGCGGTCGGAGCAAACGTGGAACACGCTGCTAGCGTACTTTCTCGATCCGTCACAGCCCCACGGGTTCGGAGCGGACCTACTGAAGCAGTTCCTCGACAGGGCGACCGACGTGACGGCGTGTGATATCGAGTACTACCATCGAGACATCGAACGGGTGACGGTCACGACGGAGACGACCTCGCCACAGGACAATCGCCTCGATATCGTGATCCGGGCCCCGGACGCGTGGTTCGTCTGCATCGAGTGCAAGGTCGATGCCTCGGAGGGTCGTCGGCAGACACAGCGCTACGTCGACGACACGCATATCGGATCGGAGCGAAAGGAGACGTATCCAGAGGACGGGCACCACTACCTGTTCCTCTCGAAGCAGTACACGGCAGATTCGGCGGCAAAGGGGTTCGAAGACATCTACTGGCAGAACGTGGTCGAGGCGTTTCAGGACAGGCTCCGGTTTTCGCGCGGGCAGTACCCCGACCGGAGCGTGAGTCAGCTAGACGACTTCCTCTCGACGATCATCTCGGTGACAAACATGGCAGACGACGACTTCGAACAGACCCAACAAGAGATGGTGCGGCTTCTCGGGGAGTACAGGGACGACATCGACGCGTTGCTCGACGCTGCGGAGTCACTCAGACAGCGCACAGTCGAGGAGTGGCCAGAACTGTTCCGCACACACGTCAACGACGATGTCTGGACCGACGAGTGGACCATGCGCGCCGAGCCGCGGGAATACGGTTGTCTGTTCCAGCGTGGCTGGTACCTGGACGACGAGGATCTCGAACCGACGAATGTCGCCGAGGAAACGCACGGCAGTACCGGGTTCCGACTCCATTTCAACCACCTCATTCGAAGGGAAGAGTCGTTCAGTCGCGGGAAACTGACCTACCGGCTCCGGTCACCGACGCGCGTCCCGTTACGGGATGCGTTCCACGAGGCCTACAACAGTGATCGGTGGCAGGCAGAACTCGATCCCTTGCTGGACGATATCGGTATCGAGAACATCGGAAACAAGCAAAACTACATGCGGAAGACCTACGACGTCGATCAGTCTGGACTGCCAGCGAGCTACTTCGACACGCTCGCCACGGCCTTCGAAGAACACCTGGAAGTCGCCGAAGTGATCGACGAGATTCTCGACGAGGCAGTCACGGATCTGGAGGAGGAGTAACAGTAGAACAGACGGTGCCTGATGACTGGCCAGTGTGGATCGAGACTACGGAGTATGAGAATATTTGATATGTAAAGAGACTGTTCTAGGTAGTATTCGATGGCTGTTCTAGACGAGTTGTCCGGGTTCGAATTCGAGGATCTAATCGAGGACGTGTTCCGGAACCTCGGGTACGAGAACGTGCGGCAGGCCGAGAAAACGGCCGACAAAGGGCGGGACGTGCTGATGGAGGAAGTCGTCGACGGGACGCGCCGCGCCATCGTCGTCGAATGCAAGCACACGGACTCCGTCGGCCGGCCGGTCGTGCAGAAACTGCACTCCGCGATTTCGACGTTCGACTTCGACGGTCCCAAACGCGGGATGATTGTGACGACCGGGCGGTGCACGGGGCCAGCCCACGAGTACGTCGAACGGCTACGAGAGAACGGTGATCCGTACCCGATCGAGATTATCGATGGGGAGGCCCTCCGCGAGATAGCCGACGAGGTCGGGCTGGACCTGTACAACGGTCGCATCGAGATTCTGTGCGACGAGACGCTTCGCCCGTACGACCCGACCGGGTCGCCGTCAGCGCCAGTCGAGCAGGCGTTCCGTGATATCGAGAATATCGCCGCGGGAGCGGTACCGGACCCGCAGTCCCACGTCACGTTCCGACCGACAGTCACGGTCACGGCCGACACGGACGCGGTCTTCGAAACGTCTGTCGGCGTCATCCATCGCATCAACGACCGGTCCCGGTTCGTCATCCATGCCGATCGCGGAAATCCAAAGACCGCCTCAGAAGCGGTTGCGAGCCTGGTTGACGAGAATCGTCACGCGACGACTGAACTGGCTGACGGTGAGTTCGAGGACTCGTTCGACGATGTCGAGCGCCGCCGATTCGGGCAGACACAGACGGAGTACAAGGAGTGGGCCGTCGATCGGCTCCGGTCGCTGCACACGACCGACGTGACCTACACCGGGGACAACAACGTCACGTACACGAAGACGTGCGAGCCGAACCTGTCCGATATTTCGGTGCAGTCGATCGACGCCGTCTACCTCCCCGATGTCCGCCACACGGTCCACCTACAGGACTACTCGTATCCGTACCAGTACTTCGCCGCTGGTCCGTCACGTGTCACGACCGAAGACGGCATCCACCGGTGCGTGCACTGCGAGACGAGCGGGTCGACGGAGACGTACACGTATTGCGCGAACTGTGGTGCGATCAGCTGTGCGAAGCATACCGAGACCGAGCGACTCGAACAGGAACCGGTGTGTACCGGCTGCGCTGTCACTGAACGGTTCATGCTGAAGACGAAGTACTTCTACGACGACGACAACCTCGACGCGTTCCGCGACGAGTACGACGAGATGGCGATTCACGAGAAGGCCATGGAGAACACGCTCCTCGCCGGGAGTGTCCTGCTACTGGTCGTGCTCTTCGCTGTCGGTGCTGGTCTGGTAGTGCTGTGATCGCCGAGAGTCAGCAGTCCAGATACTCCACATTGGGCGACGGTTTAATTATCAGGTCACCGTGAGTAGGGGTATGTCAGTACGTTCGGTAGTCCACGCACTCGGTTCGAATCGGAGCCATACTTGATGAGCGGTGACGCAACGCTCGACGGCACACTCGTCTCGGTCCCGTTCGGCCAGCCCGAAACCGAAACGGCGGTTCGGAACGCCTACCGGGAATTGCGAGACGAACACGGATCCGAGAACGTGCTCGTGGTGACCGGTTCGCCGACCAGCATGGAGACGTTCGAAGCGGTGCTGCGTGACGAGGTCCGGGGAGCGGGCCTGCCGCGCGTCTCGTCGCTGGTCGTTCACGCGACGGATGTCGTGAACGCGGTGACCGACGCGGCGATCCTCTCGGACACCCTGCGTCGGGAACTCGTCCATCGCTTCCTCGCCGGCTGGGAGTGGGACAGCGAGTATTTCGAGCGGGCGTCGGCACTCGATTCGTTCGCGGGTGACATCGCGCGGCTCATGGAGACGGCGACGTGGCAGGACGTGGGCCTCGATCAGACTCCCGAACTGATCGAGGTGCAGTCGGTCGTCGACGAGTTCCACGCGTGGCTGGCCGACCACGATCACGTCGAACGCGGCCAGCTCATTTCGACGGCGCTCGACCACCTGGACGACCCTAATCACCGGGACACCGTCGTTGATATCGAGGCCGTGCGGGCCGTCGAGTTCGAGGAGTGACGAGACTTCGATCAGTGCTGGGACCGCTCGTGACCGGATCCTCTCGCTCGGCGACGCGCTCGCCGAGGCGAAAGCCTGCATCGACCGGTACTTCGAACTCGAACTCAGCGAGTGGGCGGTCGTCGACGCGGAACGCGAGTTCGCGATGGAGATCGACGGCGAGGAGATCGTCGGCTACATCGACGCTGTCTATCGGACACCTACTGACGAACTCGTCATTATCGACTACAAAGCCACCCAGCGGGAACGCGATATCGAGGGGAACAGGCAACTGCCGCTGTATCTGCTCGCGTGCCGTGATCTGTACGACGAGCCGATCCACCGAGCCGGCTACGCGTACGTCGGGCCGCTCGGTCCGAACGTCGAGACCAAGACGTTCTCCGAGAGCGACTTGCAGGCCGTCCAGCAGGAAATCGAGGGTATGCTCTCGACCATCAGCGACCAACGCTACGACGAGTTCGTCGCGGACACGCACTGTCAGTGGTGTACCCACAACGAACTGCCCTGTGCGGCATCCCTGTCGACAGAATAGCCCGGTTCGAAGCGAACCGGTCAGAGGGCGACCCGAAACGGCCGAGCGCAACTCATCCGTTCGGTTTCGTATCTGTTCGGAGATTCTCTCGATATTCACCCCACGCCCGGTACATTTCCGTGCGTTCCTCGTCCGACATCGTCTCGTGCTCAGTCTCGTCGTAGAACGGTAGTTCGTCTTTGTCAGGCATCGCCATGACGACCGCGAGCGGATAGAGTTCCTGGTAGTAGTGTTCCAGTACCCACGCTTCCCCGTGGTCGGCAACTGCTTGCTGAATGTACGGTGCAGCCTCGGGATAGTCGTCTTCGAGTGTGTCGGCCATTGGGAGATGCTCCGTTGCTCGATGTTTAATCGCAGTTCGTCACCGGAGCCGCCGTCACGCATCGGTAAATTCGGTGAGTGAGTGATTCGGGGTATCGGTAGTCCACTTGCCGATTTGAACGACTTCGAAGTCCTCGATCGGGGCGTCGAGCGCGTCGTCGAGATGTGACTGCACGGCAGGCGAGAGTGTCTCGACGGGGATCGCCGTGAGTGCGTGTTGCGCGAGGAAGTACCCACTCGCCATGCTCGTCGGCGCGACCACGATCACGTCCGCACCGTCGACAGCTGCAAGGGCGAGTTCGGCGTCCCTGTGCTGGTGGATTGTCGCGTCGAGTTCCCTAACGGGGAATAGCTCACTCGCATCTCCGTGGGAAATGCTTGCCCCTGGCGAACTGAAATGCCCTTTAGACATATTTAGTTAATAAATTATGCTCTATAAGCATTAGTGTTGTGGTGGTGACCAGCAACGTGTGATGCGACGACGCCCACGACAGTTGAGTGAGTAGAGGCCGACTCCTCGATATGCCCCGGGAACTGTACGATTGCACTGCAGCAGAACTCGCTACCCAACCCGTCGAGCATCTCTCGCACGACACGTCTCCCGGTGAGGCCGCCGCGTGGCTCTCCACGAACGGGTACGACGCCGCCCCAATCTACCGAGACGGTCACCCCACCGGATTCGTCCACGTGGACGATATCGACACTGACACCGACGGCGACGGCCTGAGAGATCACCTCACACCGCTCACCATCGAGCACATGATCAGTGGCGACGCATCCTTCCCCGCAGTCTTGTCCGCCCTCATCGAGCGGCCAGTGTACTTCCTCGGCGGACACGACCACGTCAACGGGATCCTCACTCGTGCGGACCTCAACACCGGTCCCGCTCGGATCTACCTGTTCGACCGCATCACGTACCTCGAAGAACGCCTCCGCGAACTCGTCCTCGACAAAGCACCGAACTGGAAAGACACGCCGGTCTCGGTAGACGCACTCGACGACATCGAATCCCGGTACGAGGACGCGAAAGCCGCCAACATCGAATTAGACGAACTGCACTACGCGCAGTTCTCGACCCTCGAAACGATCGTCAGCAGCGTCGAGGACTGCTGGCAAATCTGTGGCCTCACCTCGAAAGGCGGCGCAGGCACGCGACTCCACGAAATCACGGAACTGCGTAACGACGTCGCTCACGCAAACCTCCTCGTCGAAAACACGGACAGCAACGACTTCCTCAGCACTGGCCGCACCACGGAAAACCTGTCCGACACGCTCGAAACCATCGACCAGATACTCACACAGCTCCGGGACGCCGGGTACGACCCGGACCCCGCATAGTCACTCGTTCGATTCCCGATACCAGCCTCGATGCGGCAGAAATCACAGCACCGAACAGTTCGATGGAGGGGTTCACAAGCCCCACCGGATGCCGGACATCGTGAGGACGATAGCGATCATCAGGACGAGTTCGACCAGACTCAGCATGCCGTACTTTTTGTTCAACGAGGCGAGGCGCTCGTGGTCAGTATCGTCGGCGGCGATCTCGTCGAACATCCCGGCCGTGAACTTGTGGAGCGGACCGAATCCGAGCACGAGTAGCGCGACGGCGATGGCAAGCGCTGCCCACAGGGATGGCGTCGGCGCGGCCCACAGGCCCATCATCTCAGCGAGGCCGATGCCGGAGCCGATCGCACCGAGCGACACCGGTTCCATGAGCAGGTTCATCTTCGGAACGAAGCCCTCGGCGAACTCGGTGTTCGCTTCCTCGGAGAGACTCCCCATGACCGGACCGAGTACGACCGCACCAAGCACTGCAGTCCCGAACCAGAACGCTCCGAGGAAAAGGTGGACGGTAAACATGACCCGGTGATCGTTCGACAGATAGCCCAGGACGGGGAGTAACAGGGGAACCACGACCGCACCGACCGCAAACGGCCGGGAAGCGGCGTCAGCCATCAAGCGGTACCGCTCGCGCGTATTCGACGGTCTGTGTGCGTTGCTCAAGGACATCCGATCTGCCTCGACATGGTGAGCAAGTCAGCAGTATCACACAAAAAAGTCGATAAATTGGCACAGTGGTCGGAAGAAACGCTGCTACGAAACACGTTCAGTGCGTCGGGTCGCGGTACCGCCACAGTTACCCACCCCCTTTTTGCAGCCAGTCCCCATCGACTGGCGTATGCGAGCAGCAGTGTTCCACGGGCCGAGAGACGTTCAGGTCGAAGACGTACCGAAACCGGAGATCGAAGCGCCGACCGACGTGGTCGTTCGGGTGACACACACGGCCATCTGTGGGTCTGACCTGTGGTTCTATCGCGGTGACAGCGACCGCGATGCGGGGTCGCGAGTCGGCCACGAGCCCATGGGGATCGTCGAGGCGGTCGGCGAGGACGTTCGCAGCGTCGAGCCCGGTGACCGGGTCTTCGCGCCCTTCGTCATCAGCTGTGGGTCCTGTGAGTTCTGCCGGCGCGGGCTGTACACCTCCTGTGTCGACGGCGACGGTTGGAGCGGCGACAACGGCGGCGCGCAGGGCGAGTTCGTCCGGGCGCGCCACGCGGACGGCACTCTCGTTCGGGTGCCCGACCGATACGCCGACGACGAGGACGCACTGCGATCGGTACTCCCGCTGACGGACGTGATGGGGACCGGCCACCACGCCGCAGTCAGTGCCGGGGTCGACGCGGGCGACACCTGCGTCGTCGTCGGCGACGGGGCGGTCGGTCTGTGTGGCGTCCTCGCAGCACGGCGACTCGGTGCCGCGCGGATCATCGCGGTCGGGCACCACCCCGACCGACTGGAGATTGCCGACGACTTCGGCGCGACCGAGACCGTACTGGGCGGCGGGGAGACCGACGTGGTCGAGCGCGTGACCGAACTGACCGGCGGGGGAGCCGAACACGTCATTGAGTGTGTCGGTGCCGCCAGCGCGATGGAGCAGGCCGTCGACGTGTGTCGACCCGGCGGGACGGTCGGTTACGTCGGCGTCCCCCACGGCGTCGAGGACGCCGGCGTGCCGATCTTCGAGATGTTCGGCGACAACATCACCCTCGCGGGCGGGGTCGCGCCGGTCCGCGAGTACGCCGATGACCTCATGGCCGACGTGCTACAGGGGACCCTCGATCCGTCGCCCATCTTCACGAAGACCGTCGACCTCGAAGCCATCGCCGACGGGTACCGTGCGATGGACGAACGCGAGGCGATCAAGGTCCTCGTCGAGGTCTGATCAGGAGCGTCGTCCCTCCGTCCTGGAGCGACCAACAGTTACGGGGCTGCCCACCGAAGCAGGTGTATGGACGTTCTCATCACCGGCGGTGCGGGCACAGTCGGAACGGCGATCACTGACCATCTCGCGGACAGCGACGAGTACGACATCACCAGCCTCGACGTGGTCGAACACCCGGACCCGAACGTCACGTCGGTCGTCGGTGACGCCGGCGACGCCGAACTCGTCCGCGAGCACGTCGCGGCCGCCGACGCCGTCGTTCATCTCGCACACGTCCCGATGGAGTCGGGCGGACCGGACGACCAGTCCATCGCGTGGTCGACGGCCCACGCCGAGAACCTCCAGTTGCACGCCACGGTGATCGGGGCGGCGGCCGAGACGGGCCTGGACACGCTCGTCTACGCCTCCTCGAACCACGCCGTCGGGCTGTACGAGGTCGACCACGCACCGGAGATCTACTATCCCGACTACGGGCTCACCGTCGATCACACCGTCGCACCGCGGCCGGATTCGATGTACGGCACGGCAAAGGTGTACGCCGAAGGACTCGGCCGGTTGGCAGCCGACGAACACGACGTGTCGGTGTACTCGCTGCGAATCTGTGCCGTGCGCGACCCGGAGTACGACCACCCCTACGGCGACGCCGAGGCCGGGGTCGACCGCGGCGACTTCGAGCGGGGGAGCGAAGCGTACGACCGGCAAGTGGCGCGTCTGAAGGGGATGTGGCAGTCCCGCCGGGACCACGCCCACATGGTCGAGCAGTGCTTGCAGGACGAGTCCGTCGAGTTCGACGTGTTCTACGGGGTCAGCGACAACGACCGCCGGTGGTTCGACATCTCCCACGCGCGGGACGTGCTCGATTACGAGCCACGGGACAACGGCGAGGAGTGGGACGCACCGCCGTCCTGACGCTTTTGTCTCACGGTGCCAAGTGGCCAGTATGACCGACGACCGCGACCCGGAGGCGACCCTCGACGAGTGGAAGGCGGAGATGCAGGCCGAACACGAGGACGCCATCGAGAACCCCGACCCGGACGAGGATCACCGTATCGAGGGCGTCGCACAGATCAGCTATCGGCTCTACTACGAGTACAATGCCGAGAGCGACGAACTGGAACGGGAGCGGCAGGTCAAGGTCGACGAACTCGACGACCCGGAGCTACGGTCCTGTTCCTGTGGCGTTCGCGGGATGACGCGCGAGGAAGCGCTGACGCACGTCCGCGCGGCCGAGCAGTCCTGAACAGCGCCAGTCAGCGATCAGTCCCGAACAGCAGGTGATCGGCGGTCAGTCCTCGGTCGTCCCGCTCTCGCGAACGTGATGCGGGCCGAGCGGGCCGTGGTTCGGACAGGTGCCGACGATCCGAGTGGCGTTGAGACAGCCTGTCGACCGACCAGTCGCGAGCATACCCACGGTGAGTGACTCGCCACAGAGGCGACACGTCGGATCGTCCGTCATTCGGTGCCACCGGTCCCGTCGCCCGTCGAGACGAGCCGATTCAGGCCGTAGACGACTTCCAGCACCTCGGATGCGTCGCCCTCGTCGAACAGGAGCTCGTCCGTCCGAACGACGTGGTCGAGTACGTCGCGGGAGGCGTGTTCGGGGGCCGCGGCGATGCCGGCGTCGGTCCGTTCGAGCCACTCCATCACCCGTAGGTCGCTCTTGCTGTCGCCCATCGCGAGGGCGAACGGATCGTCGATCCCCAGCACGTCGAAGGCCGCTTTGACACCCGTCGGCTTGTCCAGTTCGAGGCTGACGATTTCGACGGCGTCGCCCTCGTAGTAGCCCACGTCGACGCGCTCGAAGACGGCCGCGAGCGCTTCCGGTGTCTCCTCTGCGCTCTCGGAGGGGCCCTCGCCGGCAGCTTCGAGGACGGCCCTGATCTCCGGGTCCTGGGCGTAGAACGCCCGCGCCCATCGTCTCGGTTCGTCCGTCTCGGCGGCAGTGGCCTCGGCGACCGTCTCCCCCAGAAGGTCCAGCAGGTACCGCGTCCCCTCGTCGATGATCTCGATGGCCCGTCGGCTCCCGTTCTCGGCGTTTGGCTTCAGCGTGACGTTGAACTCGTTGCCCTGCAGGTGACAGCCGTGTGCGACCGAGTCGGGCGCAGCAGAGAGGATGCGCGAGCGGACCGCGTCGAAGACCGTCGTGATCTCCTCGTCCAGCGATTCGTAGAGGAGTTGCTTCGTTCGCTCGCCCTGCCGGGGCGTGAACACGCCGTTGCCCGACTCGTAGACGATACTCACGTCGCCCGAATGGACGAGTTCGTTGCCAAGCCCCTGGATCAGGAACCCCTTGACGTTCTCTAAGGTCTGGCCGGTGCAGACGACGATGGGGACACCGTCGTCGTGGAGCCGATCCAGCATGTGCAGCGTCTCTCGTGGGATCTCGTTGTCCGTCGTCCCGGCGCTGCGCAGCGTCTCGTCCACGTCCAGTACGAGGGCGTTGACCGCGCGCTCGTACTTGTTCGCCAGATCGAGCGCGGTGAAGGCCTGATCGCGGTCCAGCGAGGCGGCGATGGTCGCGTACCGCTCGCCCGTCGTCGGGTAGCTCTCGCGGATCGCGCGCTTGCGCCCATCGAGTTCCTCGCTGGCGTCCTGCCAGTGATCGAGCGCGACCTTCGAGTCGACCGGCGGAAACAGGTCGACGAACTCCTGGTAGGCCTGCAACGTCGCCGTATCGAAGTCGTCGTAGAGCCGGTAGAGCTGATCGTACCGTTCCATAGTCGCTACCTCGGCCGTCGCCCTCAAATACTGTCGGTCGAGAGGATGCTGTTCAGATACGAGCGTGAACGTGAGTCCGATGGAGCATCGAAAGGGCGAGTGTCGTTGCGGGAACCCGGACCCCGCAAGCACCGCAACGTAGTGAGGAGCGCAGCGGCGGTCCCGGGACCGCAACTGCACGAGGGCTTTCGGTGGCTGCACATCGGAGAGCGGAGCAGCTTATCTGGACACTACCGTCGAGTGCGAGCGAACCCTTATCGGGGTGTCGGCACATCCAGCGCGTATGGACGCAGCAGTGTTACACGGCCCCGAGTCGCTCCGCATCGAAGACCGTCCTCGTCCCGAGGCCAGCCCCGGTGAGGTACTGGTCCGAATCGAGGCGTGTGGCGTCTGCACGACGGACCGGCACATGTACGAGGGGAACCTCGACGTGCCGCTACCGGTCGTTCCGGGCCACGAGAGCGCCGGCGAGGTCGTCGCCGTCGGTGACGGCGTGGACCGCATCGCGACAGGCCAACGGGTCGCGATCAACCCCAGCGTTCCCTGTCACGACTGTGCCAAGTGCAAGGCGGGCCGGGAGAACCTCTGTCCCGACCTCACGTCGCTGGGTGGTGCCGCCGAACACGTCGCCGACGGCTCCTTTGCCGAGTACGAGACTGTCCCGGCTGGAAACGTCGAACCGATCGGCGACCTGTCGTACGAGACGGCCGCGCTGGCCGAACCGCTGGGCTGCTGTCTCCACGGTACCGAGCGCGCCGGCGTCGAGCGAGGCGAGTCGGTGGCCGTCGTCGGTGCCGGACCGATCGGACTGTTGCTGGTCCAGACGCTTCGCCTGTCCGGCGCGGGCCCGATTGTCGTCTCCGAACCCGACGACGAGCGCCGGGCAGTGGCCAGATCGCTCGGGGCCGACCACGTCGTCGATCCGACCGCAACCGATCCGGTCGCGGCCGTTGCCGACCAGACGGGCCTCGTCGACCTCGCTATCGAGGTCGTCGGGTTCTCGGAGACCCTCGAGCAGGCCAGAGCGATGACGGGCGCGGGTGGACGAACGTTGGTATTCGGTGTCCCCCCGGAGGACGCACTGATCGAGGTCGCTCCGTTCGACGTGTTCTACGACGAGCGGGACCTGCTCGGGACCTACTCGCTCACGCCCGACGACTTCCGCCGCGCTGTGACACTACTGGCAAACGACCGGATCGACCACGAACGACTCGTTACCCACGAGGCCGATCTGGCCGGCCTCGAAGCGGCGTTCGAACGGATGGGTAGCAACGAAGGACTCAAACAACTGATCCGACCCTGACGCCGGGCCGCGCCCGGCGAACGGTGATTGTTTCTCTTTCAGTCGTCGCCCGGTGCCGTCGCCGCGACTCGCTGGTCGGACTGTCGCCCGCGGAGGAACGCTGCGAGGCCGAGCGGCGAGAGGAAGGCCAGTAGCAGCGAGACGCCCACGGCACCGGCCGCTGGCGATACGTCGGGGCCGCCGCTGCTCGCTGCCTCGCCGTCACCGGTCCCGTCCCCACCACTGGCCTCGGGGACGACGACCGCGCCCTTCATTCCCATCGACTTGTGGGGCGTACAGGCGTACTTGTAGACGCCGCCCTCCTCGAAGGTGTACTCGAACGTGTGTCCCGCGTCGCCGACGAGTTCGCTCTCGAAGGCACCGTTCTCGGCGACGACGTTGTGTGAGCCACCGCTGCCGGTCCACTCCCAGGTCACGGTTGTCCCCGGCGAGACCCGCACGGCCGGCGGATCAAACGCGTACGGGCCGCCGTTGCCGTCGGCACCGACAGTGATCGTGACCTCGTCGCTCCCCGTCTCGTCGACAGTGCTGTCGTAGTTGCCGACGTTGTCGAACCAGCCGTCGTAGTTCGGTTCCGCTTCCGAACCGCCCTCGCCAGCCGTCTCCGCCGACGATTCGCCGCTGGCCGACCCGGTCGCGTCTCCCACGACGATTGCACCCTTCATTCCCATCGTCTTGTGTGGCGTACAGGCGTACTTGTAGACGCCCGCGTCTTCGAAGGTGTAGTCGAAGGTGTAGCCCGTTTCGCCGGTGAGGTCGCTCTCGAAGTCGCCGCTCTCCGCGACGACGTTGTGTGAGCCGCCTTTCCCCGTCCACTCCCACACGACCGTCGTCCCCGGTGAGACCCGCACCGCCGGGGGTCCGAACGCGTAGGGGCCGCCGTTGCCCTGTGCGCCGACCTGGATCGTCACCTCGTCCTGCTCGCGCTTGTCGACGGTGCCGTCGTAGTTGCCGACGTTGTCGAACCAGCCGCCGTAATTCGGTTCAGACTGTGCGAGTGCCGGTCGGGCGGCGGCAGCGACCGTCAGGCCGGCGGCCCCACGGAGGACGTTCCGACGCGTCACCCCGTCGGCGGCCATCAGCACCCCCCTCCCGACTGCCACGAGTCGGTGTTCGTGCCATGACTGTCCTCGGTGCGGGATTCTCGTGCCATATCGGAAACGATGGTGTCGTACTGGATAAGTCGGCGACCGACTTTTCACGACCCGGGAACACCCTCTTTATTTATATACCCCCAGTATCGGGTGTCTCGTAGGGCCCCGGATCGACGACCAAACGAGGTATCGAGTACCACGACACTCGTTCACATTCGTGAAAAAGATTTAATATATCACCCTCTGTAATGATTGATACGTACCCTCGATACAGAGGTGTTCCACATGCACGACACGCCGAAACCCGCACCAACACACGTCCGCTGGCTCCCCAGTGGACGGTTCGCCAATCGTGAGATGGCATCTCACGTACTGGCGGGGATTATTGGTGCGGGCCGGTGTGCCAATATGGACACCTGGTATCTCCCGCCCGCTTCGATCGCAGCATAACGCGACCGACGCGGGCCGTCTTCTGGGATCACCACGTTCCGACGTGTCGCCGTCTCGTCGGCGTGTCCCGCGTCACCGTCTCACAGTACTGGACTCCTGTCGACCGTCGACAGGCGGGTTCGACTCCCGGTGGGACCCTCGAACCCACGACACCGCGTCGTGGTGAACTGCACCCCTCGTGGGTGTCCCCGAACTGGGCCGAGCAGTCGTCAGAGCCCTCTGAGAGGCATCACTGCCGACCGCTGGGTCTCGATGGATCACCACCCCCGCTGACCGCTCCGCTGGTCGGTACCAGACGGCCACACGGCCGCCCGCGTTCGACTCGCGGCGGAGCCCTATGTCGCACACTGCGACTGCGCTGGTGGCTGTCGCCACGGCCGAGCGCACCTCCGTCGGAGGTGGCTCGGCATGAGCTGCGGCCAGCAGTCCACGATGGTCGATGCAACGGCCGATGTCTCCTTGCGCGTCCCGCGCGGGGAGGCTGGTAACCTGGAAGCCGGCGCTGCGGACGTGATCGCCAGCGTCGAAGCCGTCGAGGCAGTGACGGTCGACCGCGTCACCAGCGTCAATCCGACCTGGACCGACATCCGCGTCGACGTGGACATCGAGGTGACCGCAGCGGTCGCTGGCGAGGACCTCGTGGCGGCACTCGAAGCCGAGCTCGAAGACGGGTTCGGCATCGTCGAGGTCAACGGACTGGCCGTCTCGAAAAGCGTCTGAGAGAGGCAGGACGGCGGAGTCAGTCGTCGTCGCCGATCTCGACTTCGATCGGGTCCGCGTCCGCGTTCTCGTCGCGTTCGGTCGTCGATTCGTCGTCGAGTTGCGAGACCGAGAGCAGACCGGCGAGGCCCGCGGTCAGCATACCGATCCCGGCGACGCGGGTCGCCCTGACGTACCACGCCTTGGGTTCGAGGTCGCCGGGGTTCTCGAAGCCCGAGAGGGTCAGTTTGGCGTTCAACTTGATCGCCTGTTTGGGCAGCAGCGACGCCAACAGTCCCTGAAAGACGAGCCACACGTAGGTAACGGGGAGGAGTTTCTGAATAGCCATCACGTGATTGTTGGCACTGGAGGGTTGTCAATACCACCGCTCCCGGCAACAGAGGTCGACTCCTGGCCGCCCCGCTAGCTCTCGGACCAGCGCGCGTCCGAGAGGGTTCGCTGGACGGCCTCCTCGCCGACGGCCTGAGCCAGCGTCTCGAAGCCGTTGCGTTCGACGGGGTCGTCGGCGTTGGCGACGAGTCGCGAGACGATGAACTCCGGCGTGGACTTACCCACCGTCTCGAATCTGGGCTGGTAGTCGACTTCGAGTTCGAGGTCAGGTGACAGCCCCTCCGCGAAGATACCATCAGTCCGAGCGGCCTCGGGCAGCGGTTCGAGGTCGTCGGCCAGGTGGGTGACGAACACGCCCAGCGCGTCGCGTTCGACCGTCAGCGTCACCAGTCCGTGCAGGAGGTTCGCGGCGCTGCCGGGTTCGGTGATCGCCTCGAACTCGTCGACCAGCATCAGCGTCCGGTCGCCACCAGTCAATGGCGGCACGACCGAGCGCAGCGTCGATTCGAGGACCCCGGCGTTGAACGAGGCGTGTCGGCGGTGGAAGACGATGGTATCGACGAGACTCACCTCGGCATCGTCGGCCGGGACGGGCAGTCCCATCTGGGCGAGCAACTGGACCTGACACAGCGTCTCCAGCAGCGTCGTCTTCCCGCCGGAGTTCGCGCCGGTCAGGACCGCGACCCGGTCGCCCGTCGGCGGTTCGCGGCTCTCGGGCAGGTCGTGGTCGCCGACGGCGTAGGTGACCGGCTGGACCGCTACGTCGCCGTCCTGCAGGGAGAGATTGCGCGCCCCGCGGACGGCGATGGTCTCCCGGTCTTCGACGAACGTCGGACGCGTGAGGCCGTAGGTCAGCGCGAAGCGGGCGAGCGAGACGTACAGCGCGGCGTCGTCGACCGCCTCGACCGCGGCGTCGACGGTGTCGCGAGCCTGTGCGAGGTCGTCTTCGAGCGTCGCAGCGACGGTCTCTTCGCGCTCGTCGACGCTCGCCCGGAGGTCGCCGGCCAGTTCCCGCAGCGCGCTCTCGACGAAGTCGCGGGCGTCCGTCGCTTCCTGTGGCACTGCATCGCGGGCACGACCCACGTCGACGCCGGTCTCGTCCGTGAGATAGCGGGTGAGCGCGTCCTGAAACTCGTCGGGACGACGCGCCTCGGACTGCAACTCCTCGACGACCTCGGCCGACGTGGCCACGAGGTCCTCGACCTGCCCCAGTTGCTCGCGCAGGCGGTCGAGTTCGTCGTCGGCACCGGCACCGACCCGGTCGCCCTCGCCCTGTAGTCCGGCGAGCGCCCGGGCCGCGGCGTCGAGGGTGTCGCCGTCCAGGGCGGCGATGGGTTCGAAGACGCCGTCCTCGACACCGGTCTCCTGCAAGCCGATGGCGGTTCGGACGGCAGACAGTTCGCCGCCGTCGACGCTGTCGTAGCGGTCGAACGCGTCGCGGACGGCCGCCCGCCGGTCCTCGTCGAGGTCGTCCCAGGCGTCGCGGGCGGCCAGCACCGCCGACAGTCGCTCGTCCATCGCTGCCCGGTCGGGTAGCGGCGTCAACACGCGGATTCGATCGGCGGCGTGATCGGTCACGGCGTGTTCTTCGGCGAGATCGAGCAGTTCTTTGTACACGTCACGCGTGTCCCGGGTCGCCAGCAGGTCCATCGCTTCGGCACCAGTCGCCCGCCGGAGGATACGCGTCGCGCGCCCGCGAGAGAGACCTGCGGCGGTCAGTTCCCGAGTGTCGGCCGACTCGATCGCCGCGATCGCGCGTTCGACGCCCAGTTCTTCCGTCAACAGCGCACTCGTCTTTGGCCCGATGCCCCAGTACTCCTCCAGTCGCATATGCGTGTCCAGATGGGCACCGGGTTTAGTCGTTTCTCCCTCCTCACGGCGCGACTGGCCGGCATTGGGGCGTCGCCTCTGGTACGTAGCTGAACTTCCGTAACCTTCATTATCCCAACTAAACATTTCGTGAAATATGCAACGCCGATCGTTTATTCGAGCGGGCGTCCTCGGTCTCGCCGGAATCGGTTCCCTCGCGGGTTGCAGCGGCAACAGCTCGGCGAACCCGCCCAGACAGTCAGAAGTATTCAATCAGGTGCAGGTCAGTTCGGGGACGATCGAGGTCCCGCTGGTCGCGGACCCGATCGTCGAGTCGCGAGCGGACGTGGAAGCGAGCCTGAACGTCGGTGCGAGCGTCCTCCCGATCGTCGGCGTGGCCAGCGCACAGAAAGGCGGTGGTCGCGGTGCCGGCGCGACCGGCCGCGGCACCGGTGGCTACAGCACTGCACCACACGGACGCCACGGACGGGCGATCTACCACGGTCACGACGACGATGACGACTGGCGGGAGGACCACCGCGACGAGATCGAGACCTATCGAGCGAGCCACCAGCGCGTCGGCCTCGCGTATCTGGGGAGCGACGACCAGTACTCCGACGACCCGCCCGAACCCGGCCCGGTCGACTGGGATCAGACCTGGTCGGACCCCGAAGAACAGACCGTAACCCACGAGAACGTCCAGCAGGGCTGGTACCGCGTCGGTTCGAAGCTACAGGCCGAGCAGGGATCACACGACTTCGGCTGGGAGGCCGTCGACTTCGAAGTCGACGAGGATAGCTCGGGGTACGAAATCGAAAACCCCTGGAAGGTCTCGCCACGCCTCTAACGCGTGCCCTCCCAACCCGGTTCGTCGCTGCGATCCGAGCGAGCCCTCCTCCTCGGATTGACGCTGATCGTCGCCTTCTGTAGCATCGTCTACGAGCTGATCTACTCGGAGATGCTCCGTGTCCTCTTTGGCGGGACGGTCCTGCGTTACTCCATCACGATCGGGCTCTACCTGTTCTCGCTGGGCATCGGTGCCTTCCTGTACAACTACATCGACGCGGACGAGACCAACTTCTTCAGGATCGAGGTGTTGCTGGCCGTCGTCGGGCCGCTGGGGCTGCTGGTGATGATCCTGCTCAACAGCTTCCCCGACGTGGAGTTCCCGGCGAAGTACACCGTCGTCCTCGTGGTCTCGCACATGCCGATCCTCGCCGTCGGTATCCTCTCGGGACTGGAGATTCCCTTCCTGTCGTCGATGGTGAAAAGCGAGCGCTCCGCCTTCAGCGAGGTGCTGGGCGTCGACTACTTCGGGAGCCTCGTGGGCACCGTCGTCTACGCGCTCGTCCTCTACCCCTCGATGGGGCTGGTCACCGCCATCTTCGTGCTGGGGCTGCTCAACGCCGTGGCGGCGCTGGCGTTCTCGGTGCGCTTCACCGAGAGCAGTAAGGCACTCCTGCTCGTGGGCCTGCTCGTCACCGGTGCCTACGTGGGCGTGCTGGCAAACGAACAGCAGGTCGAGGACTCGCTGACCGACTTCTACGTCGAAGGGTCGATCGAGAGCGAGTACCCGCCCGGCACGGCGACGGTCGACGTGACCGAACGCTACACCACGAAGTACCAGGACGCCGTCCTGTACGAGCGACGGCTCGAAGACTTGCCCGGATCGGACACCTGCTTACGACTCGATATGGCCGTGCAACTCTGTGACCGGTGGGTCGGAGCCTACCACGAGGGGCTGGTCGACGTGCCGATGTCGCAGTTCGAGAACGGGTCGGACACGCGGGTCCTGCTCGTCGGCGGTGGCGACTGGATCGCCGTCGACTCCCTCCGGAAGTACGGCGTCACCGTCGACCACGTCGACATCGACGGCCAGTTCATGAACTACACGAAGGACCACCCGTACTTCGAGCAGTACCACAACGACGCCTACGAGTACGACCGGCTGAACACCCACGTCGCCGACGCCAGCAACTACCTCCGAACGACCGACCAGCGCTACGACCTGATCCTGCTGGACCTGCCCGGCGCTCGCTCCGACGACATGCTCCCGCTGTACTCGACGGAGTTCTACAGACAGCTACGAATGCACCTCACCGACGACGGGATGGTGGCGACGTGGGTGTACTCCCGACACGCGTTCGCGAATCATCACATGGCCTACGTCAACACCGTTCGGGAGGCAGGCTTTCGTGGCTATGCCGACTACAGTACCTACGAGGACTTAGACCGGGACGGGGGGCTGGAGCGTGGCGAACGCTTCTACCTGCTCTCGCCGTCTCCGAGCGAGGAGTTGAACCTGGAGACGGCTCGGAACGTCCAGAACGAGCGGATGCGGTCGGCATACGCGAGTCGGGAGTGGCTGGCGATCGACCGGTATCGGGGCGTCGAGGCGAACAGCGTCTTCGACCCCAACTACGACATCATCATCGGCTAACCATGAACCACGACGTGCTCCACTTCGGTTACGAGATCACCGACCCGGACCGGCTGAACGTCTACGAGGAAACGACGATGACCGTCGACGGTGTCGACCTCACCGTCGCCGTCATCGGCAGTTCCCACTGCGTGCGTGCCTCGTCGGCCGATTTCGCGGAGATCGTCTCCTGTGACGAGGGGGCCGTCAGCGACGGGCGGGCGATCGACCTCCGCGGAGAAGGAGCGGCGACCGTCGAGTACGAGTCCGAGGCGGTCGCGTGTACGACGGCCATCAGCGTCGACCCGATAGCACGGTTCCCCGCGGATCAGCCGTTCGATCTGCGCTACGACTTCGCCGAGCGGGCGGTGACGGCCGTCGACGCGACCGACCGGGGGTACGAAACGTGGCACACCTACCCGGAACACGATCGGGCCGTGTTCACCGAGACGGTGTTCGAACGGCTCGACCGTGCCACTGAGGACGGCCAGTCAGCCGAAGATCTCGCGTCGCTCTGACTCGGTGAGTGCCACGTCCTCGTCGGGCACGTGGGGCGTACACTCCAAGCACTCGTCGGAACCGGTCCGTTCGCCCACGGTGAGGGTCAGTCCGAACACCGACAGCACCTTCTCCTCGTGTCGGTGGATGATCGTCTCGGCGTCGTGCCCGCAGTTGTGGCAGAACTCTCGCTCGGTGGCGTTGGTCTGGTAGGAGATCATCGTGTAGTCGAACAGGCCCACGTCCGCGTAGGCCTCCTCGCGGTCGGTCCTGACCAGATCGGGGCCGGTCTGTTCCTCGCCGTGGCGGTCGATCGAGTTGGCCACGCCCTCGTCGCCGACGATCTCCAGATCGAGCGATCGGGCGACCGAGACGCTGTTGCGGTCTCCCTCGATAGTGAGTCGAACGGTCGCACCGTCCCCGTCGGCTCTCACCGAGTTGCGTTCGCCGCCGACGGTCAGGGTCACGTCGTCGGTCGCGGTAAACTCGACCGACCCCTGCTCGCTCTCGACAGTGACCGCGCCCGATACGTCGCCCAGTGATCGGGACTTGCGCGTGCCGACGACCCGGAGTTCTTCCTCACCCATGCTCAGAGCAGTCCGTCGTCCTCGTACACGTCCTGTGCGTTCTCGACGCTCACGTCGCCTTCGACAGTGCCCGAATCGACGTTCACGTCCTCGGACTGCTCGACGTGGACCGTGCCGCCGCTCTCGACGATCACGTCCTGTGCGGACTCGATGACCAGTTTCCCCTCGATGGAGCCACCTTCGATCCGAACGTCTTCGGCGGATTCCACGATCACGTCCTCGGTCGCGTGCTCGACGATCACGTCCTCACCGCTCACTCGTTCCGTCATAGACTGGCGTTCGGCGAGCACCGGAAAAGGTCTTTTCCTCGCTCCAGCGAGCGACTGCGATCAGATCTCGGACCGCTTGATCAGACAGTACAGCACCAGTCCCGAGAGGATGACGTTGACGTACACCTCCAGACCGGCCATGAACCGCGAGAGCACGCCCGTCGGACCGATGTAGCCGTATCCGATCGTGAGGAAACTGATGTAGCTGAAGTGGATGTTCCGGTAGAGGATCGACAGTCCCTCCTGGGTGAACAGTCCCGACGCTTCCGAGAGTGGCGGGATGGTCGTCGAGAACATCGGGCCGCCGAAGGCGTACAGCATCGCCGGGACGAGCGGAAAGAGCGCGAACACGGTGACGATCCGTCCCAGCCGCATCCCGTGGCCGCAGGTCACACCGAGGAAGGCGTTTTCCGCGGCCCGACTGGCGTTTTTCAGGCGCGTCGTGAGGTCGGTCGTCCCGTCCATCGCGATGCCGACGTACTTCTTGCGGGCGAACTGCTGGCGCTTGACCCGGAACTCGCCGGCGGCTTTCATCTGGCCGGCATTGGAGGCCGCGGTCTTTGCCTTGAGGTAGGTCCGTTCGATGTTCTCGGCGGTCATCGGCAGCGCGAACGCCACGTCGGCGAAGTTCTCGTCGAACTGATGCAGCGACCAGTCGTTGCGGTCCAGATAGTCCGTGTGGGCCGAGAAGTCGAAGTCGTAACCGTCGAACTCGTTGAACTCCGTGTTACAGAACCGGAAGTAGTCCAGTAGTTGCCGGTGGTCGGACTCGGTCGCCGCGCTCAGGCTCACCGACCCGAGGCTGGCGTTTGTCAGATCGTAGCGGACCCAACCCCCTCCGGGCTGGCGGATCTCGCCGTCCTTGAGGATCGCCCCCGTGAAGTCGACGTAACTCTCGTTGGTGATGGGGACGATGTGGAAGACCCCGCGCTCGAACTGCGCGCCTTTGAAATCGGTCGTCGCCGCGAACTGCGTGTCGACGAACGAGGCGGCACTGAACACGGCGTCGTCGAAGTCGGCCCGCTCCGAGAAGCGGGCGTTGTCGAAGCGAGCGTCCTCTTCGAGGTGGTTGTCGTCGCCCCGGAACTCAGCGCCACGGAACACGGCCGGCCCGCCGAAGGCCACGTCGGCGAAGCTCGCGTCACCGTAAAAGCGAGCCTCGTCGAAGTCGACCTCGCCCTCGAACGCCGCGTCGGCGAACATCGCGTCACCGTCGAACCGGATCTTCTCGAACATCGCGCGACCACTGACGGTGATCGCTTCGAAGAGGCCGTCACGAAGATGTGCGTCCCGGAAGTTCAGCGTCGTCTCGAAGGTGGCGTTTTCGAACGTGGCATCTTCTTCCAGGGTGCGCGCACCGCCGTCGAACTCCGCGCCCCGGAACACCGTCTCGCTCTCGAACGTCGCGTCCGAGAAGTCCACGTCTTCGCCGAAGTCGACCTCGTCGAAGTCAGCGTGCCCCTCGAAGGTCGCGTCGGGAAACTCCGCGTCGCCGGTGAAGACCGTCTCCTCGAAGCCCGCGCGAGCCCCGAACGTCGCGTTTGCAAAGTCAGCGTACGTAAATGTTCCCTGGTGAAAGTCGGCTTCGGCCTCGAAGGTCGTCCCCTCGAAACTCGCGTTGTCTCCGAGTTCGTTCGACGCGCCGCTGAAGGAGGCGGTCTTGAACGAAGCAGGAGCCTCGAACGTCGCTCCGTCGAAGTCGGCGTCGTTGTCGAACCGGGTTTCGTTCAGCGCGACCGGGGCCGTGAACGTCGACCCCCTCACGTCGAAGCGGTCGTCGAACCGAGCCTCGAAGGCGTTGACCTCGCCGGTCACCGTCGAATTCTCGAGTTCGATGTCGAACTCGAACCGGGCCCCTTCGAGGTCGAACTCCCCGATCTCACAGTTCTCGAACTGGATCGGGACGGTCACGTCCGCGTCGACAGCGCTGATCGGCCCGTCGAACGTACAGTTCTCGAACACGACCGGGTAGTTGTTGTCACTGCCCAGCGTTCGGAAGTCCAGATCGAGCGCCGGGAGCGTGCAGTCCGTGATCAGCTTTTCTTCCCGGTCGCCGTGTTCGATCACCGAGACTAGCGCGTCGACGACCTCGTCGTCACTGATATCGCGCGCCTCGCGTTCGTCGGGCGAACGATCGAGGAGCGCTTTGTGTTCCGATACCACTGTCTCAGTCATGCTCTGTGGTGATCAATTGACGAACAAAAAACTACCTGATCTACTGTCGCTCGTTCGACCGTGGAAGAAACTAGCCCCAGAACGACTGCGTTCGGGCGTACTCCCGTTCCTGCTGGAGAATATCACGGTAGAACTCGTCTTCGTCCTCCCGGAGTTTGTTGATGATCCGGGCGGCGTTGTGCGGGCCGACGCCGCGGGCGGCCAGTGCGATCACGGCCCGCTTGCCGTGGCTCTGGACCAGCGAGGCCGCCCGATACGCTCGCTCGGTCATCTTCTCTTGCTCGTCGTCCTTCTCGCCGGCCCGCACGGCCGGAACGACCTCGTCGGCCCACGGATTGAGGGCGGCGATCCGAGTGGACCCACAGTCGGGACACTCCGGTTGGTCGCGGACCCGACTGACCTGCTGTTTGCGTCGCCAGTCTTGACAGTGCAGGCAGACCAACAGGACTCGGTCGTTCTGGATGCGCTCGCGGACCGTCTCGATGACGCTGGCGTCGGCGTGTTCCGGCGAGAGCAGTTCCCGGCCCGACGAGCGCCCGCCGAGACCGACCGGCGTCCGCGTCCCCGCGGTCTCGATCCCAATGGCACCGGACTGGATCGCCGTCAGCACCTCGCTTGTCGCGTCGACGGCCAGATCCTCGTGGAACACCTCGCGGACGGCCTCGTCGTAGATCGGTGTTTCCTCCAGCGCCGCGAGCAATCTATCGCGGCCGAAGCGGTTCGACCCCGATGAGCGCCACCGCTTGAGCGTCCCGAACTTCGTGGCGACCTGCGCGAGTTTGAACTTCAGCGCGTCGGCGTTCTTCAGGCTCAACTCGATGATCGACTCGACGTGGTCGGGGTCGGTCGTCTCCAGTACCTCGATCACGTCGCCGTGGCCGACGCCGCCGGGCAGTTCCAGTTCGATCCGGTAGGGGTCGACCTCCATGGCGACGGTCGACCCGGCGCGCTGGCCGACGAGCGACGAGAGGATCCGACCGAGCGTCTCGTTGACCTGATGCCCCAGACAGGCGTTGACGACGACCTCGCGACCCTGTGCTTCGACGAGGATCGTCTCGTCGTCGGGGATGGAGTCCTCGTGCTCGGTCAGCTGTGAGAGTCCGCTCTCGACGGTGTGGCGGTCGCCAGCATAGCGGCGCTGTACGTCGCGGGCGACCGATTCGACGGGAGCGCCGTCCTGTAACTGTCGTCCGGCCACGCGCCGGAGTTCGCCCACCTCCCGGGCGACGGCCTGGGGGACGGGAATCTCCTGGCCGACCCACGACGGCACCTCGCCGGCGGGGTCCTCGATGGGCGAGACGGTGACGACCTCCTCGTCCTCGTCGACGTTGGTGATTCGCCACATCTCCCCGCGCTGAATGAACACCTCGCCGGGGTTGGCGAAGTTGACGACGAACTGCTCGTCGAGGGTTCCGATCTGGTCGCCCGAGGCCACGTCCTCCACGTCGTAGGTCGACTCGTCGGGGATCATCGAGAGGTTCTGGTAGAAGTACTGCCACGTTCCGCGGCGCTTCTCCAAGGTGTCTCTCTCCTCGTCGATCCAGACGACGCGGTTCTCCCCGAGTTCCCGGACGACCTGCTCGAACTCGGAGACCGAGAGGTCACGGAACGGATACGCCCGCGTGACGATCTCGTAGGCCTCCATCGCCCGGATCTCGCCCACGTCCATGACGATGCCGGGCACCTGATTCGCGACGGTGTCGAGGCTGCCGTCGTGGATCTCGGCGGGTTCGACCTCGCCGTCCAGCGCCTGCCGGGTGATTGCCAGCGCTTCGAGCGTGTCGTCGGGATGGGTCGTCACCACGGTGCCCGCGGAGACCAGATCTCGGCGGTGGCCCGCCCGGCCGACGCGCTGGAGCAGGCGCGCGACCTGGCGCGGACTCCCGTACTGGATCACGTGGTCGACGTGGCCCACGTCGATACCCAGTTCCATCGAGGACGTGCACAGCAGGGCGTCGAGATCGCCGGCCTTGAAGCGGTCCTCCACATCGATCCGGGCCTCCTTGGCGAGCGAGCCGTGGTGCACCCCGAGGTCAGTCCCGAGTTCCTTGAACCGCGAGCCCAGCGCCTCGGCGGTCTGACGCGTGTTGACGAACACGAGTACGGAGTCGTGGGCCTCGATCAGATCGTCGATGGCACGCACGTGACTCGCCACCTCGGGGTCGGTGGCGAGTTCGCCGGCCAGTCGCTCGTCGGCGTCGGTCACCTCGGGACGGGTGACCGACACGTCCAGCCGACTGCCCACGTCGACCTCGACGATCTCACAGCCCCGATCCCCCGTCAGAAAACGTCCGACTTCTTCGGGGTCGCCCACTGTCGCCGAGAGTCCGATCCGCTGGAACGGGCCGGACACTTCCCGGAGTCGTTCGAGGCCGACGGTCAACTGCGCACCTCGCTTTGCGGCGGCGAGTTCGTGGACTTCGTCGACGACGACGTGCTCGACATCCGACAGCGCAGTCCGTAGCTTCGATCCGGTGAGCATCGCCTGCAGGGTCTCGGGCGTCGTCACCAGCACGTCCGGCGGGTCGTTGGCCTGTTTCTGGCGCTGGTAGTCGGTCGTGTCGCCGTGGCGTACGTCCACGTCGAAGTCCAGCGTCTCGCCCCACCAGTCGAGTCGCTGGCGCATGTCGCGGTTCAGCGCCCGCAGCGGCGTGATGTAGAGCGCGCCGATGCCGAAGCGCTCGTCTGCCTGTGAGAGGGCGTCGAACACCGGCAACATCGCCGTCTCCGTCTTGCCCGTCCCCGTGGGTGCGACGACGAGTCCGTGCTTGCCGCTCGCGAGCGGCGGAATGGCCTTGCGCTGTGGCTCGGTCGGCGTCGTGAATCCGCGTTCGGAGAGGGCGTCACGGACCGCCGAACCCAGCGCGGTGAAGGCCGCTGGCCCCGCTTCGTTCATCGACCCCTCGTAACGGCTGGACGGGGTTAAGCGCGTTGTGTGGTCTAGACCAGAAAGCGGTGATAGTGAGAACAATACGCCGAAAGCCCTCGGCACGCTAGCCGGATCTGCGGCGGCACTATTCGATGGCAGGGAGAATATCCGACACAGATCCGGCTAGCGTGCCTCGCCCTTTCGGTGGCTGCACACCAGAGACCGGAGCAGCTTATCTGGACACTACCCGTTTCGTAGGGGCCGGGTTGAAGTCGATACAGGACGACCCCCGACTATGTACGTCGCCGACGAGGCTTGGCCCGATTTGGGATCGTATTTCGAGGCCGAATCGCTCGCGCTGGTGCCGGTCGGTTCCACGGAACAGCACGGCCCCCACCTGCCAGAGGGGACCGACCACCTCATCGCAGAGGCCTTTGCAAGCGCCGCCGCCGAGCGGACGGGATACATGCGAACGCCGACCATCCCCGTCGGCGTCAGCGACCACCACATGCAGTTCCACGGGACGATGTCGGTCGACCCGCCGGCGTTCCGGGCGTTCGTCGAGAGCATGACCCGGAGCCTCACCGACCACGGCATCGACCGCGTGATCTACGTCAACGCCCACGGGGGCAACGTCGAACACCTCCGGGAAGTGGGGCGACGGCTTCGGAACGACGGCGACTGCTACGCTATCGAGTGGATGTGGGACGAGTCGATCACGGACCTGATCGAGGAGCGCTTCGAGACGCCGGGCCCCCACGGCGGCCCCAAGGAGACATCGCTGATCCAGCACGTCGCCGGCCGCCTCGTCCACGAGGACCGAATCGAGCAGGCCCGTGACGGTGGCCTGACGGAGTTCGACGACTCGACCGGACGCGTCCACGGGGCCAGAACGTTCTACGACGCGATCGACAACTCCGAAAACGGCGTGTTCGGCGACCAGACCGACGCCAGCGCGGCCGTCGGGGAAGAGCTGTTCGAGGCCGCCACCGACCACCTCTGCAACCTCAGCGAGTGGCTCGCCGAGCAGCGCTACGAGGACCTCATGCCGACCGACCACGTGTAGCGGTCAAGACCGGGCGTCGACTCGAATATCGGACGACGGCCACGGCTGGCAGTCTCACGTGGGATGGACCACGTCGCGACAGTCCGGGCACTCCGCGTACGCCTCGGTGCCGTCGCCCGTCTCGTATTCGATGATTACTCCTGCTCGCGGAATCTCGGTCTCGCAGTCCGGGCAGCGACCGAGCGATCCCCCAGAGGAGCGGTCCGGTGCCGTACCCATGCGACGCCGGTCGGGCCCCACCGGTTTCGTTATACACCCGATACCGTTGAGTAGTGGCGGATTAACCGACTACAGCCCGCGGTACGGCCCGAGTCTGGTCCCGTCGAGCAGGTACGCTTCCCCGTCGGCCAGGCCCTCGGGGAGGAATGGCGCGAGAAACTCCTGGCCCTCGACGTTGACCCACGTCCCGCCCGACCGGTCGTTGAACGCCGGGCAGACCACGAGGTCAGCGTCGATCCCCAGCGCGCCGTCGTGATACTCCTCGAACGGCGTCGGGTCGACGCGCCCGCGGAGCCACACGCGCTCGACGCGGGTCCCGCCGACCTCGTCCTCCAGGCGGACGACGGGGTGCTCGTGACCGATACAGACCACGTCCGCGCTCAGCACGTCGGGGCTGGGCCACGTGTGGCCGTGTGCGAATCCGACCGATCCGATCCGGGTGCCGTGCCCGGGGGTGACAGTCACCGGCGACGAGACCTCGTCGAGCAGTTCCGCGAAGTCGCCGTCGTGATTGCCCGGGACCAGCGTCACCGGCACCTCGATGGCGTCGAACAACGCCAGCAGTTCCTCGCGTTCCTCGCCCGCCGGCGCACCGATGGCGTGGCCCAGATCGCCGAGGAAGACGATCCGATCCGGTGCCGTCGACTCGACGATGCCGAGCAACTGCTTGCGACGGGGCTCAGCGTCGCTCCCGAGTTCGACGCCGTCGCGACGAAGCCCGCGCTCGATACCGGCGTGGTAGTCAGCCACGACGAGCAGGCGCTCGCCGCCTGTCGTCGCGACCGCCGCCGGTCGGCCGGGGACCGGTTCGACGCCCATCAGATCGGCTTGAGCACGCCGTCGTCGGGTTCGTAGCACTGCCCGCCCATCAGCGCGTCCTGGATTGCGTCCTCGACGGCGTCTGGGTCGCTGCCGGTCCGGTCGACGACGGCGTCGATGATCGCCTCGCGATCGGCACCGTCGCCGTCGTCCAGATCGCCCATGGCGTCCATGACAGCGTCTTCGAGATCCACGTCTTCGGCCGGTTCGTCGTCGTCCGACGCCGAATCAGTCTCCTCGGTAGCGTCCGATTCGGGTTCGTCCGTCTCCGTGGCAGGCACGTCATCTGCCGTCTCCTCTCCGACCGCTTCGAGGTCCTCCGGGTCGGGCGTCTCGATGTCGGCTTCGCCGGGGTCGCCGACCTCAGAGCCGCTCTGGAAATCGGTCCCGAACTCGGATTCAATCTCCTCGCGCTCGTCGTCGTCGAGTTCGAACTCGGGATCGAAATCACCCAGATCGTCGTCGGTGTCGTCGGTGCCGCCCACGCTGGTCTCGGTCGGCGCTTCCGTCTCCTCGGTCGTCGTAGACTCGGCGACCGAGTCGGTCGGCGGTTCTGACTCCGCCGTCGTTTCGGAGTCGGTCGGCGATTCGGACTCGGTCACCGTTTCGGACTCCGTCTCCGTCGCTGGCTCGGGCTCCGCTACGCCATCGGTTTCGGCCACCTGCTCGGTGCCCGCGTCGGTTTCGGTCGTCGTCTCGCCAGTCGCTGACCCATCCGATTCAACATCGCTCGCGGCAGATTCTGTCCCCGATCCAACCGAATCGTCGTCGTCCTCGACGGCCGACGACGCCGTTTCACCCGTTTCGCTCGGGGTCGACTCTGCCGTCGCGGTCGATCGCTCCGTCGACGCCGACGCCGTGCCGGCACGCTGGTCGTCGGCCGATTCGTCGGCCGTCGACGTGATCTCGGTCTCGTCCGCCTCGTCATCGTCGTCAGTCTCCGAGGTCGCCACGTCTAGCGGTGTCTCGACGAGCGACGGGACGGCGTCGTCGGTGCCCTGGTCGGGCAGCGTCGACAGGGGTTCGACCTCGTCCTGTTCGTCAGCGACGACGCGGGCCGCGTCGAGCGCCAGCGAGCGGACCGCTGACAGGTAGTCGCCGGTCGTGCCGTAGTGTTCGAGTGCGATGGGGATGCCGGCCGCGAGGCCGTCGTCCACGCCGCTCTCGGTCAGTGCCGCCTCCAACTCGTCGCTGGTCCCGTCGGCGTGTTTCGCCGCGGCCATCCGCTCGACGCGGTCGAGAGTCTGCTCGGCCGTGGCGACGACCCAGCGGTCCCGCGTGGCGGCGTCGACCTCGCTGATCGATTCGGGCCGGACGGAGGTGTACACCTGATCGCTGTCGTCTGGTTGGTACGTTCGCGCTTTGCCCGTGACGGCGACGAACGTCGGCGGCTGAGCACTCTCGAGGAACGCCAGCGCTTCCGGCTGATACTGGCCGGCGTAGACGACGAACGGGCCGGAGGGGTCGACGATCCGAGCCCGGAGGTAGTCCTCGCTGACCGTCTCGACTTCGGTCAGGACGCCGACGAGGAACACGCGATTGACCCGCGCGCCGGTCGGTGTCACGACGTAGTTGGGCGCACGCTCCTCGTCGCTCTCGGAGTAGGAGAAGTCGGCGTCGTCGAACTCCGCGGCGAACAGGCGGTAGGCCACCTCGCGCCGGCCGGCACCGCCCTGGTCCTCGTTGCTGCTCATTGGCCCACCTCCGAGAGCAGGTTACGCGCACGGTCGGCCGGGTCGTCATCGCTCTCGGTGAACTCGGTGGCGTCGAGGTTCGCGCCGTACTCGTCGACCGACAGCGATCCCCGAACGTCGTATTCGAGACCGACGATCCGATCGGCGATCCGCTCGGCGACGACTTCCTTGTCCATCGCGTCGCGGGCGTGTTCGGTGGCATCTTCGAGGTCGCCGCCGTACACCTCTGCCGTGCGTTCGTCGTCGAGGACGACCGTCACAGTCCCGGTACCGTCGTCGAGGATGGCCTTGGTCCGCAGGTCGTCGACGCCGTCGACGGTACCGTGGCTGCGACACTGGCCGTTCTGGACGACCCGACCGCACTCGGGACAGCGCTCGATCAGCCCGGAACCGTCCCGGACCTCGATGATGTTGCCCGTCAGTTCCACGTCGAACAGCCCACCCGAATCGACGGCCTCGCGGATCGACATTTGCTGGGCGTTCTCGGTCGCGGCCACGTCTCGATCCAGCGCCGAGACGACGGAGAACTCCGAGACGTTGACCGAGGGCGCGCCCCGGAACTCCCGGACGAACACGTCCTCGATCCGAACCGATTCTCCGGCCGCAATCTCGGCGTGTGGGTCCCAGTCCGTGAAGGGGAGTCGACCGCTCTCGTCGCCCAAGACGCCACTGAGGATGTCCGTCTCACCGTTGCGGCCGTCGATGGTCTTCTCTTCGACTTCCAGTACGTTGACTTCGACGTTGATCCCACGGTCGCCGGGGACGAGTTCGGTCAGGTCCGAATCGCCGCCGATGTCGTAGGGTACGTCCAGCGGTTCGTCGCCCCGCTCGATGCTCGTCGACTCGCCCAGATTGAGCTCGGGACGGCCGTCCCACTCGCGGACGCCGGCGTTGCCGGCGGTGATCGTGTCGCCGGGTTCGAGCCCGAAGTCCTCCCACGCGGTGTAGGAGATGGTTCCGGTCTCGTCGGCCAGTTCCCCCTCGAAGATCACCTGTTCGTCGCCCTGATACTGAATCGAGCGCTGGCCGACGGTCAGCACTCGCGCGGTCACCGTGACGTTTGAGTCACTGGCGGCGATGTCGGCGATGTCCTTGCTCGACGGCGTCCCGCCGCCGCCACCGCCGTCGCCGTACTTGCGCCGGAGGCTCTGTTTGGCCTCGTCCATCGGCACCGAGTAGTTCACCAGGTTCTCCAGGTCTTCTTTGACCTCCTCTTTGTCGACACCGAGGTCGGAGGCGAGTTCCTCGGCATGCTCGTCGAGTGTCATCGAGACACCGTTCGACGCCACCGATGAAAAGCGTTCGGTGGTCCCCGGATCGGTGGGCGACCATCCCATCGATTGCCCGAATGTCGACCCGGATATTGAGCGATCCAGAGGGTTCATAGCAACACAATTTAGGTCATCTTCGGAACGAGAGGGCATGCGAGAGCAAGCGTACACCGAGTTGTGGACCGCGGTCCGCGCGGCCCGTCGTGCCGGCGAGTCGCTCCAGTCGTACGACAGCGATCGGTTCGACTATAAGACCAACGGCGACATCGTCACCGAGGCCGACCGGCTCGCAGAGCGGACGATCCTCGACGAACTCGACGCCCAGTTCCCCGACCACAACGTCGTCACCGAGGAGAGTTCACCGGAGTTTACGACCAAGCCCCGCTGGATCATCGACCCGATCGACGGGACGACGAACTTCCTCAACGGCGTGCCCCACTACGCTGTCTCTATCGCCTTTGAGGGGGTTGGGACGCCCGATATCGGCGTGGTCTACCACGTCCCGACAGAGACGATGTTCACCGCCGTCGAGGGAGCGGGGGCCTACGCGAACGGGGACCCGATCTCGCTGTCGGACACCGAATCGCTGTCGAACGCCTTGCTCGTGACGGGGTTCGACGAGGCGACGATGGAGGCCCAGCACTTCGATCAGTTCCGGTCGCTGCTGTCGGTGACACAGGGGATCAGGCGGCTCGGCTCCGCGGCGAGCGAACTGGCGATGGTCGCTTCGGGCCAGGCTGACGCGTTCTTCGAGCGGATGCTCTCTGTGTGGGACACCGCCGCCGGGGTCCTGATCGTCGAGGAGGCCGGCGGCGAGGTGACCCGGATCAAGATGGTCGACGGACAGAACAGCGAGATGGTGCTGGCCTCGAACGAACGGCTCCATCAGGATCTCGTGACGCTCGTCTCCAGCGGGACGGTCCCCGAAGCGTATCGGTAGCCCGCCGACTCGGGCGACATCCCGTTTCGAGAGCGAATCACGGCTCGAAACCGACCGTTCGTCCACCCCGAGATCGTTTAAGTACCCTCCTCTGTAGGCATATGTACCAGTACGCCAACAAATTATACAGCCTTTTTCCGAAGGTGGGCGCAGCGAAGGGCGATGACACGACAGAGCGACCCGGTGCGTGGCGGGCAGGATGGATCGACTCGACGAGCGTTTCTCGTGACCACGGGTGCGACCGGCGCGGCAGCACTCGCTGGCTGTAGCGGCGGGACCGACGCCAGCGATCAGAGCGACGGCGATTCCAGCGGTGGGGACGACGGATCGACCGACAGCGGCGGAGCATCGACCGGTTCGTCCTCCGGGGGGCAGACGACGGTCAAACTCGCCGTCTCCAGTGGCGACGGCGAACTGATCGACCGACTCCTCAAGGAGTACGTCGAGTCCGAGGTCGGCGTCACGACGGAGACGACGGTGCTGCCCAACGCCAACCTCTACGAGCGGGTGACGACGATGTTCGGCAGCGAGAACGATACGTTCGACATCGTCGCCATGGACGACCCGTGGATGCCGGAGTTCGCGCGCCACCTCGCGCCGATCCGGGACCACGTCGACGACCTCCCGACCGACCAGATCATCGACCAGACGCTGAACATCGGCACGTGGCCTACGCCCGAGGAGGCCGTGCCGCCGAACGCGATGGACAAGGACCCACAGCTCAAGGCGCTGTGTGCGGTGGGCAACTCCCACATCTTCGTGGTCAACGAGCGCCTGTACGACGAAGTCGGTGAAGACCTGCCCGAGACCTGGGACGACGTGTATCGCGCAGGCAAGAAGATCACCGAGCAGATCGACGGCTCCTACGGCTACGCGATGCGTGGCCAGAGCGGGAACCCGATCACATCCTCGTACTTCAGCGTCGGCATGAGCATCGCCGGGGACATGTTCTCCGAGGAGTGGCGCTACGACTGGGCCGACGAGAGCGGCGTCGAGTCGGCGCGGTTCTTCCTCGACGACCTGAAGTCGATCAGCCCGCCGGGCGTGGCGTCGTTCGACAACAGTCAGGTACTGTCGGGGCTGGCAGACGGAACCATTGCCGCCGGGCTTCAGTGGCCTTCGGGCACGTCGTTGCTGCTCAACGAGGACAAGGCCGCCGAGTACGAGAACATCCGGTTCGTTCCGGTGCCCGAGGGCGACCAGCGCGCCGCGCCGGTCCAGGGGAACTGGCTGCTCGGGATCAACAGCTACACCTCCGGCGAGAAGCGGAGCGCCGCGGCCGACGTGCTCAAGTCGTTCGTCTCCAAGGAGGCCCAGGACCGCTACGTCGACCTGGGCGGTGTCCCGTTCCGCCACGACACCTTCGAGGAGAACATGGACCAGCAGCCGTGGTTCGAGGCGCTGTACGGCAGCCTCCAGAACGCCAAGCCCCGCCCGCGGACGCCGCTGTGGAGCGAGATCGAGGTCGCACAGGGCAAGCAACTCAACGCCGCCCTCGTCGACCAGACGGGGATCGAGGACGCGATGAACACCGCCGGCTCCGAGATCGAGTCGATCCTGCAGGACAACGGCTACTACGACTGAACCGTCATGGTCCGACAACGAAACAGTCGCGTGACCGCCCCGGCCGAGCGCGCGCTCCTGTGGGTCGAGGACCACCTCCGGTGGTTCCTGACCCTGCCGGCGCTGGTGCTGCTGGTCGCCTTCTTCGCGTACCCGATCGGCCGGGCGCTGTACCTCTCGGTGTACTCCTTCGGAACGACCGGCCGGTCGTTCGTGGGGGTCGAGAACTACATCGCGATCCTGACCAAGGGCGCGTTCTGGGACTCGCTGTGGATCACGGCGAAGTTCATGATCCTCGCGGTCACACTCGAAGTGTCGCTGGGTATCGCCATCGCGTTCGTCCTGAACAGCCGCGTTCGGTTCCGCGGGCTGGTCCAGACAATCGGGATCGTCCCGCTGGTCATCTCGCCGACGGTCGTCGCCCTGCTGTGGCAACTGCTCTACCAGAACGGCGGCGTGCTGGACTTCCTCGTCGGACCGCTGACCGGCGGGCCGGTCCCGTGGTTGAGTTCGCCCGACGTCGCGCTGTGGGCGCTGGTCATCCCGGACGTGTGGCAGATGACCCCGCTGGTCACGCTGATCGTGCTGGCGGGCCTCCAGTCGGTCCCCGATCACGTCCGCGAGGCCGCCGTGATGGACGGTGCTGGCCGGCTCAGGCGGCTCGTCGACGTGACGCTGCCCTACGTCAGGGAGCTGATCGTGCTGGTCGTGATCCTCCGCGTCGTCGGGACGATGCGAGTGTTCGCGAAGGTGTTCGTCCTCACCCGCGGCGGACCGGCCGGGTCGACCAACGTCGTCAGCATGAAACTCTACCGCGAGGCGTTTCGCTACGGCAACTACGGGCGGGCGTCGACGATGGCGCTGCTCTTGCTCGTATTCGCGCTGCTGATCACCTACGCCTTCGCGAAGATCTCGGAGGTGGAGTTCTGAGATGGCGACCGAGAATCGACCGACTGGCGGCCTGCGCCGGTCACTACTGCGACGCACCGAGTGGTGCTACGACCGCCTCGACGAGTACGGTCTGCTCCCGGGACTGACCCACGGGATCGCGCTCGTGTTCGTCCTCTGGACGATGTTCCCCGTCTACTGGATGGTCTCGGGATCGCTGCGCACTCGCCGGGACCTGCTGGCGACGCCGCCCCAGTGGCTCCCCTCGACGCTGACCGTCGAGAACTACGTCCAGCTATTCGCGCAGCGCCCGCAGTTCTATGACTACCTGTTCAACAGCGTCGTCGTGACCGCGGGCGCGACGCTGCTGGCGGTCGCACTCGGGACCGCTGCGACCTACGGGTTCGTCCAGTACGACTACCCGTTCGATCTGGGTCGCTTCCACCTGCCTTTCACCATCCTCGCGACGCGGTTCCTCCCGCCGATCGTGACGGTGATCCCGCTGTACCGGATCTTCGACGCGACCAGCCTTCTCAACACGAAATTCGGGCTGGTGCTGGCCTACGCCGCGTTCAACGTTCCCTTCGTCGTCTGGATGATGAAGGGCTTCTTCGCGGAGTTGCCCGACAGCATCGTCGAGGCGGCGATCATGGACGGCCACACGGAGATCGGCGCGTTCCTGAAGGTCGTCGTCCCGATGGTCCGTCCCGGCCTGATCGCGGCGACGATCTTCACGATCATCAACGCGTGGAACGACCTGCTGTTCGCGGTCATCCTCACCAGTGACACGAGCGCTCAGACGCTCCCGGTCGCGCTCGCGACGTTCAAGACGGCCTACGTGATCGAGTGGGAACTACTGACCGCGGCAGGGACGATCGCGATGGCACCGGTCCTGCTGTTTGCCTTCCTCGTCCGGGAGAAACTGCTCCGCGGATTCACTATGGGGGCGGTCAAATGAGCGCGCCGACCGCCGCCCGAATCCACCGGCGCGACCGCTGTGACCGACGGCGAACGGCCCGTAAACCGACCACAGATCGACACACCGAGAGCATCCAATGGTCCGAGTGAGCTACGACGACGTGACGAAACGGTACGGCAACGAGATCGGCGCGGAAAACGTCGCCATCACCATCGAGGACGGCGAGTTCGCAGTCCTATTAGGCCCGAGTGGCTGTGGTAAGACCACGACACTGCGGTGTCTGGCAGGTCTCACCGACCCGAGCGAGGGCGAGATCTACCTCGGCGACGAGCCGATCACCGACGTGCATCCCAAGAACCGCGACATCGCGATGGTGTTCCAGGCGCTGGCGCTGTACCCGCACATGGACGTTGCCACGAACATCGGCTATCCGCTGAAAGTCGCCGGCGTCGGCAAAGCGGAGCGGCGCGAACGCGTCGAGGAGGTCGCCCAGACGCTGGAGATCGGCGACCTGCTGGACCGGGACACCGACCAGCTCAGCGGCGGCCAGCGCCAGCGAGTCGCGATCGGCCGCGCCATCGTCCGGCGGCCCAGCGTCTTCCTGATGGACGAACCGCTAGCCAGCCTCGACGCGAAGCTGAAAGTCGAGATGCGCAACGAGATCAAACAGCTTCAGCGCGAGCTGGAAATCACGACGCTGTACGTCACCCACGACCAGGAGGAAGCGATGACGCTGGGAGACAAGCTGATCGTGATGGACGACGGCGAGGTCCAGCAGGTCGGGACGCCCCACGAGGTGTATCACGACCCAGCCAATCGGTTCGTCGCCGGCTTCATCGGGAGCCCGAGCATGAATTTCCTGCGCGTCCGCCGCGGGGCCCCGAACGCATCGCACCTCGTCTCCGATCGCGACGGCTCGGAGTGGTCGTTCGACTACGAGACGGGGCCGGCCGTGACCGACGGAGAGACGCCGTTCGTCCTCGGCGTTCGCCCGCAGTACTTCGAGGTCTTCCAGTCCCCGACACGGGGGACGATAGAGGCCCGCGTGACCGTCACGGAACCGATGGGCGACGAGCAGCTGCTGACGGTCACGCCCGTCGACGACGAGGGTCGGGAACTCACCGTCCGCGTCCCGATGGACGTGGGCGTGGCCCGCGGCGAGACGATCTGGCTCGGCGTCGACGAGGCCAGCAGCTACGTCTTCGACGCCGACACCGGCGAGCGGATCACCGAAGGCGGCCAGCGCACCACGACGACGCCGGCGACCGACTGATACTGTCGGCTGTAACTGTTTCAAGCTCTTCGCCACTCAGAGGTGGCGAAGTTCGTCACAGACTTTCGGCCGGCAGTACGAGCGGGCGGTTTCGGTGGTACCCGGCACCGCTTCAGCGACACCGACAACGGACGACTGCTCGACGGTGAAATCCCCGACGACACCGTCTACCAGTGCCACACGGGGGGACGGCCCCAAGCAGAAGTGAGACCCTATCTCGCGTTGATCGCTCGAAATCGGCCAGTATTTTTTATTAGTGATAATAGAAGGACTCCTCATGGCACAGTCCGGTATCGGCCAGGCGATCGGACCGACAACCCCGGTCCAAGGGAACCAACGTCCGATCGAGACGGACCAACACGTCACCGCTGGGCCACGGGGAGGGCCGTGAGATCATGGGCGGAGCGTTCGGCAAGAAGCCGTCCGATTCGCACGTGATCTGGACGAACAGACCGGGAGAGGGGAACGGGAAGAAGAAGTTCGACTTCGAGTATCTGGAACTGTGGGCCGCCCACTTCGGCGTCGATTACGAGACGCGGACGCGCGTCGACCACGAGCGGTCCGACGAGCCACGCGAGCAACACGTCGTCATCTTCGAGTGGGAGGAGCTCGAAGTCGAGTCGATCGAACTCGGTGACGGGGAGTGGCAGATGGGACGGCAGCGCACGCCCCGGACCTTTATCGAAATCGATAGCCGTGGCGAGGGTCGGATCAAGAGCTGGTCCTCAGAGGTCGTCGTCGACTTCAGGGAGCTGTGGCTCGACGGCCCGGCCGTTCGGATGAAGACTGGTGAGCACGGGAAGAAGGCTATCGACGCCCGCAAGCTACTCGACGACGGCACGCGCACATCCCGCGCATAGCGGATTCGTAACCTGTTTTTGTCGGTCCGACCTTCGGAGCATCATGCACGTCGTCGTCAACGCCGCCATGAGTGCCGACGGGAAGCTCTCGACGCGCCGCCGCGAACAGATCGCTATCTCCGGCGAGGCTGACTTCGACCGAGTCGACCAGCTACGAGCCGAGAGCGACGCGGTGATGGTCGGCGTCGGGACGGTGCTGGCCGACGACCCGTCGCTGACGCTCGACGACTCGGAACGACAGCGCGCCCGCGAGGAGCGGGAGGAATCGCCGAATCCGGCGCGCGTCGTCGCGGATTCTCGGGTCCGAACGCCGCCGGACGCGAGGGTCCTCGACGACGCGGCGCTCACCTACCTGCTCGTCAGCGAGGCCGCGCCGACGGACTTCGTCGAGCAGATGGAGGAGGCGGGCGCGACGGTCATCGCGACCGGGGAAGATCGAGTGGATCTGGTGACGGCACTGGCCAAACTCGAAGGCGACGGGATCGACCAGCTCATGGTCGAGGGCGGCGGCGAGGTGATCTTCTCGCTGTTCGAGCACGGCCTCGTCGACGAGCTATCGGTGTTCGTCGGATCGACGGTAATCGGCGGTCGGGACGCCCCAACGCTGGCCGACGGCGACGGGTTCGTCGAGGAGTTCCCGGCGCTGTCGCTCGACGACGTGGAACGACTCGACGACGGCGTCTTGCTTCGCTGGACCGTCGCCGAAGAAACGGAGTAGCCGGGCTAGTGATCGTGGCCGGTCAGTTCGGCGAACGTCGAGCCGAAGCGCTCCTCGAACAGTTCCATCGTGATCTCGTTGGCCGCCTCGATCTCGTCGGCTGGCTCGCCCTGTGAGTGGTGGACCGCACCGTGGATGCGCTGTGCGAGTCCGAACATGGCGATGTCGCCGATCACTTCCACGTCCGACTCCTCGCCCTCGCGCAGCATATCCAGCAGCGCCGTCGGAACCGTCAGTTCGTCGCTGTGCTCGTCGCTTTCGAGTGTCACGGTGACAGTGTCGTCTGTCATGCTCTCCCATTTGCCGGCTCCACGTAAAGGGACTGCGGGTCGATGCGTCCGCGTCGAACAGACAGAAACGGGAGAAGACGGCAGCGTCTCGATCATACGGACGGTTGTAGCGATGTACCAGTGAGCGTCGCCACGGAGTAGACGCTCACCGGTAAGCAACTACAACTTTCCGTATCAGTCGTCGGCTTCCGCGGCGGCCTCGGCTGCCTGCTCGCCCTCGGGCAGCCTTTCGAGGTACTCGTCGGCGTCGATGGCGGCTTTACAGCCCATCCCGGCGGCGGTGACGGCCTGCTGGTAGTGGTAGTCGACCACGTCGCCAGCGCCGTAGAGGCCCTCGACGCCGGTCGCGGTCTCGTCGGCACCGACGCCACCCTTCGTCTGGATGTAGCCCGCGTCGTCGAGGTCGACGCCCGTGCCTTCGAGGTAGTCGGTGTTTGGCGTGTGACCGATGGCGAGAAACACCGCGCCAACGTCGAAGTCGAACTGCTCGGTGTCGGGGTCGTCCAGTTTCTCGGAGGGGTGGCCCTCGTCGTTCTCGGCGAGTGTGACGTGGTCTACGCCGTCCTCGGCCGAGCCGTGGATCTCCAGTAGCTCGGTGTTTCTCATGATCTCTATGTCGCCGGCCTCGACTTTCTCCTGGACGCGGTCGATCCAGTAGTCCTCGGCGCGGAACTCCTCGCGGCGGTGGGCGAGGTAGACGGTGTCGGCGAACTTCGTCAGGAAGGTCGCCTCCTCCATGGCGGCGTCGCCACCGCCGACGACGAGCATGTCCTCGTCGCGGAAGAAGGCTCCGTCGCAGGTCGCACACGTCGAGACGCCGTAGCCCATCAACTGGTCCTCGCCGGGGACGCCCAGTGTTCGGGCGCTCGCGCCGGAGGCAGCGATGACGGCATCGGCAGTATAGATATCGCCGTTCGAGAGTTCCACGCGGAACGGTCGGTCGGAGGCGTCCACGTCCGCGACGATGCCGTGGTCGATCTCGGCCCCGAACTGTTTGGCCTGCTCTTTCATGTTGTTCACGAGGTCCGGGCCGCTGATCCCCTCCGGGAACCCCGGATAGTTCGCCACGTCGGTCGTCAGGGTGAGCTGTCCGCCGGGTTCGTCGCCCTCGAACACGAGCGGGTCGTTGTTCGAGCGAGCGGCGTAGATCGCTGCTGTCAGCCCCGCGATCCCTGTCCCTGCGATGATCAGTTTCCGGTGTTCGACAACGTCCTCAGTCATGCTTCGCAGTACGATATGATGTGGTTTGTAGGTTGCGCTGTCGTGTCTGCTGGGCGACCGAGCGGACGAAATACCTTACCGGCCGCGGGACGCTCACCCGAGTATGCCCGCCGATCTCCACGAGAAGACCGACCGCTACGAGGGACTGCTCGCCGAAGCCGTCGACGCCGCCGAGATCGCACCGCCGGCGGGAACGCCGATGCACGACGCCGCCGAGGAGTGTGCGGAGATGGCGACCTCCTACCTCGAAGACGGCCGCCACTTCCGGCAGGAAGACGACTGGGTCAACGCACTGGCGTCCTTTTCCTACGGGCACGCGTGGCTCGACGCCGGCGCACGGATCGGCCTGTTCGACGTGCCGACCGACGGCCACCTCTTTACCGTCTAAGACGGCAACACGTTCCGCTGGTTGCGGTCTGTTGGCGGTGTGTTTACGTGGGAGGGGTTTGTCTCCCAGTCCAATGGAGGCCGTCCTGTGGTACGTGTTGACCGGGACGCGAGGCGGTGAGAACCGCATCCGCATCCTGCGGGCGCTCGACGAGCGCCCCCGGAACGCGAACCAGCTCGCCGACGACCTCGACCTCGACTACAAGACCGTCAGACACCACCTCGACGTGCTCGAAGAGAACGGCATCTGCCAGGACAGCGGCGACGACTACGGCGCGGTGTACCTGCCGACGGACCAGGCGCGCAAGCACTGGGAGACCATCGAGGAGATCATGGCGGCGGAGGAATGAGTATGGCCGAATTTGGGAAAGAGTATATCAGCGAACTCACGAAAGGTGTTATTGATGGCAGTCTGGGTTGATATCGCGCGGCTCGCAGTCGGCCTCAACGTCCTGTTGCTGGGCGTCCTGAGCGTCGTCTGGGGACGGAACTACTACAACATCCGTTCGAAGCACACGCTGGGCCTGCTCGTGTTCTCGCTGTTCCTGCTGGGCGAGAACGTGCTGGCGCTGTACTACTACCTCATCGACCCGGACCTGTCCGTGTGGTTCAGTTCGGACGTGCCCGCCATCGCCTGGCGTGCGATGATGCTGCTCCACGTCTTCGAGACGCTGGGCCTCGCCTTCCTGACGTGGGTCACGATGGACTGAGAAGGATCGTTGTCGCTGTAGGAGACCCGCTGGCGCATCACCTCCACCCGCTCTTTTCGCGACCACACCCGGATACCAGTCAGACTTCGCGTACCGATCAGTTAGAAACGTCCCGAGCGGCCCGCTCGCCCGATTCTGGCCGAAATTGGGTGAGAGTTCGGCGCGACTCCGGTCCGAGTTCGGCAAATCTCTTTTTATATATCCTGGCTCTCACTGGACATGCGGCAACGCATCCTGCTATTGACGATGGTCGTGGCGGTCACGATGTCCGGGTTCGCCGGCGTCGCCACCGCCAGTGGTACCGCGAGCGTTCAGCAGTCGAGCGCTTCAGTGACGTTCAGCGCGCAGACGACCGGCGGTGACACGGTCACCGTCGACTCCGCGACACTACCCGACGGGGGGTACGTGACGATCCACGACGCTTCCGTGACTGAGGGCAACGTACTGGGAAGTGTCGCCGGCACCTCGGCCTACCTCTCACCGGGCACGCACGAGAACGTCACCGTCTCGTTGACCGACGCGGCCAGTGACGGGACGTACGTTGCGATGGCTCACCAGGAGACCAACGGCGACCGGACGTATTCGTTCGTCTCCTCGAACGGGGGGACCGACGGTCCCTACACCGCCGACGGTGGCGCAGTCATCGCACAGGGGAACCTCACCGTCTCCGCGACGGTGTCGATGAGCGATCAGCAGACCAGCGGCGACAGCGTCGTCGTCGACCGCGTCGTCCTCTCGGAAGGCGGATTCGTGACGATCCACGACGCCTCCGTGACGGAGGGCGCAGTGTTCGAGAGCATCCGCGGCACCTCGACGTACCTCGGTTCGGGCGTCCACGAGAACGTCCGCGTCGAGCTATCCGAGCCACTGAGCGAGAACGCGACGCTCGTTCCGATGGCCCACATGGACTCGAACGACGATCAGAACTACAGCTTCGAGGAGAGCGACGGGAACGCCGACGGGCCGTACTCGACCGCCGACGGCACCGCCGTGATCGACACGGCCGCGGCGACGGTGACCGATACCGCGAGCACGGCGTTCGCGAACCAGACCACGGGCGGCAACGCCGTGACGGTCGACTCGGTCTACGTCCCCGACGGCGGGTTCGTGACGATCCACGACGCCACCGTCACCGAGGGCGCAGTGTTCGACAGCGTTCGGGGCACCTCGATGTACCTCGAACCCGGTCTGCACCGGAACGTCGACGTAACCCTCGACGATCCGGTGACCGAGGACGGCACGCTGGTCGCGATGCCCCACGTGGACTCGAACGACAACGAGACCTACGACTTCGTGACGAACAGCGGGAACGCTGACGGACCGTACACCGACGGCGGGAGCGCCGTCGTCGATAGCGGGATGGTCACCGTCTCCGCTGGGATCACGTTCGACGACCAGTCCAGTGACGGCACGACCGTCGTGATCGACTCGGTCGACCTCAGCGAACCCGGCTTCGTCGCGGTCCACGACTCGACGCTGCTGGACGGCGCGGTGCTAGACAGCGTCGTCGGTCACTCCGACTACCTCGAAGCGGGCCACCACGAGAACGTTGCAGTGGCGCTGGACTCGCGACAGGTCGACACGCAGTCCCTGATCGCGATGCCCCACGTCGACTCGAACGACGACACGAACTACACCTTCGTCGAGAGTGAAGGCGGCGCTGACGGTCCGTTCACTGCCGGCGGGAGTGCAGTGATCGACTCGGCGACGGTGACCGTCGAGGCCTCGCTCGCCTACAGTGGCGAGACTGGCGACGGCACGACGGTCACGGTCGACTCCGTGACGCTGCAGGACGGCGGGTTCGTGACGATCCACGACGCCACTGTCACCGAAGGTCAGGTCTTCGAGAGCATCCGCGGCACGTCGATGTACCTCTCGCCGGGGACCCACGAGAACGTCACTATCACGCTCGACCAGCCGGTCGAAGAGGACACGACGCTCGTGCCGATGGCCCACCGCGACACCGACGGTAACGAGAGCTACACCTTCCCCGCGAGCGAGGGTGCGACCGACGGCCCCTACGTCGCGGCGGGCGGTGCCGTCGTCACGACCGGTAGCTACACCGTCGAGGCGATGGACGGCGACGTGACGGAAACGGAGATGGACGGCGATACGACGGAGACTGTGATGGACAGTGAGATGTCCGACACCGAGACCGAGATGGACGACGACGAGGATACGATGGGTGAGGACACCACTGAGGCGATGGGCGACGGCACGACCAGTGGTTCCGGTCCTGGCTTCGGCATCGTCGTCGCCGTCGCGGCGCTGCTCGGCGCGGCACTGCTGGCACGACGCCAGTAGGCCCGTCGTTCCGCCCCGCCGCAGTCATGCGAATTGGTATCATACTTTGCGAAAGGTTTATATGTCTTTCGCACTAACTACTTGTTAAGAAGGTCGCAGCCTGATTTTTAAGGTTTGTGTCTTCAGCAACAGAGGCACCCATCATGAGCGAGATTCACACACGGATCAGCAGCGACGAACAGCACGCACGAACGGAGTTGGAGAGCGATGAGACGACGGTCGAGGAGGATATCTGCCCGGAGTGTGGCGGCCACACGAAACTCGACGCCGAGCACGGCGAGACGGTCTGTGAGGATTGCGGGCTCGTCGTCGAGGAAAACGAGATCGACCACGGTCCCGAGTGGCGAGCGTTCGACGCCAGCGAGAAGGATAGCAAGTCACGCGTGGGCGCACCCACGACGAAGATGATGCATGACAAGGGCCTGTCGACCAACATCGGCTGGCAGGACCGCGACGCCTACGGCAACTCACTGTCCAGTTCCCAGCGCCAGAAGATGCAGCGGCTCCGAACGTGGAACGAGCGCTTCCGAACGCGAGACTCCAAGGAGCGCAACCTCAAGCAGGCACTCGGCGAGATCGACCGCATGGCCTCCGCACTCGGGCTGCCGAAGAACGTCCGCGAGACGGCGTCGGTCATCTATCGCCGCGCGCTCGAAGACGATCTGCTGCCGGGCCGTTCCATCGAGGGCGTCGCCACGGCGTCGCTGTACGCCGCTGCCCGACAGGCGAGTAACCCCCGATCGCTCGACGAGATGACCCACGTCTCCCGCGTCGACCGCATGGAACTGACCCGGACGTACCGCTACATCATCCGCGAACTCGGTCTGGAGGTCGCGCCCGCGGACCCCGAGAGTTACGTCCCGCGGTTCTGCAGCGGCCTCGACCTCTCTGACGAGACCGAACGACGTGCCCGAGAGCTGATCGACGCAGCACGGTCGGGTGGCATCCTCAGCGGGAAATCACCCGTCGGTATCGCGGCCGCGGCCGTCTACGCCGCCGCGCTGCTGACAAACGAGAAGGTGACCCAGAGTGAGGTCAGCGAGATCGCCGACATCTCCGAAGTGACGATCCGCAACCGCTACAAGGAACTGCTCGAAGCCGACGGCGTGCCCGCGACCGCCTGATACGGACAGTCGTAGACGTTTGGCCAGTCGACCGTACGACCGCGTGCGATCGAGCTGGAAAGACCGACACTGTCCGAACGAGCGATCGGTTCGCTGAAATCGTGTCTCCCCTGCTGGGACGCCAACCTTTTTAGGTAATGTATGCATGGTATTGACAAGCATGGTCGAGGCGTACATCCGGCTGCTGTGTCCCGAGTGCAAGAAAGACTGGGAGTCGACGCCGTCCGAGCTACCCGCACACGACAAGACGTTTCACTGCCCGAACTGCCACGCGAGCCGCCGGCTCGCGGAGTTCACTCGGACGGATCGGGACTTGCAGACACTGAAGGGGTTACAGTAAGGGGGTTCGTGATCAGGGCCCGCAGACGACGCTGCGCTGCGGCTATGGGGCGTTAGGCCGGGATGCGAACGCGTCAGTCGCCGGTCGGCGAGAGCGCACCGCAGGCCTCACAGCGCAGCAAGACGGCGTCTTGCTCGCGCTTCAGTTTGGTGTCGGGCAGCCCGCACTCCGGGCAAACGACGAACGCGTCGGTGTAGGCGTCGATGGCGTCGGCGATCCGGTCGGCCCCGAACTCGCCGGTGAAACGGGCCCGCCCGCGCTCGTCGATGTGACTGCTCGTTCCCAGTTCGTTCTGGAGGAACTTCATCACGTGTTCGTCGTCGCGTGAGAGGCGATCACAGACGGCCTGGAAGTTCTCGAAGACCGTCGTCGATCCCTCCTGACGGACGACCGGGTCCGGTACTTCGAACCGTTCGCTCGTTCCTTCGATCTCCGGTGTGTCCTCGATCGCCTGATCGAGCATCTCGTTGTAGTCCATACGAGAGCGGTGTAGAGCGACGACTAAAAACCTTTCACGCCCACGTTAAACACCCCGAGTTGTTCGTTTTACCGGTAGTAGACAGTCCCTTCGCCTCGCACTATCGACCGTACAAACTGTCTAATCTGGGTGGGCAACTGAGGGATGTGTGTTAACTACACTCAGAGTAGTACTATAACCCTCCAGTTTCTAAATCAGGTTGACTATGAAGAAGCAGGAACTCATC